>WNFL01035102.1_pt5 | contig 20811 bp, 27 predicted proteins | sample 5400361 | NCBI WGS metagenome assembly WNFL01 (sample SAMN13153351, study PRJNA577476) | soil metagenome | isolation source: 40 cm soil on Douglas fir-dominated hillslope | place: USA:California | collected 2013-09-17
CACCTCTGTTTTAGTTGCCCTGTTTGCAGTCAGAATCTTGCTGAGCTCGGGCCTCCCGCAGTACAGGAGGCACACGTTAAGAACTGTCTTGATGGCCCAAGCGAAGGGCCAGGTGTTCATCAAGCCGGCAGGTATCTTGTCTATAAATTGCCCGCTGGGAGCGCTTTAATTGGTGTAGAATGTGAGTCAGCATGGCACACAGATACATCGAAGATTTACTGACAAGAACGCAAAGGCGTGATATGCCTTGAAGAGTTTATTAAGAATACCGATGTTGCGCGACTGAGCTGCTTTTGCACCTTCCATAACAGTGAGATTCAAGGATACTCGTACTACCAGTTTACTTACCTGTTGCTCTTAGCATGTCTTTCTGCTTGGCTTCAGAGGGGTCACAATTGTCCTGTACATGCCAGGGATACATAAGATCAACATATGGATGGTATCTGGGTATAATTCCTGCTGTCGTGTATATTCAAGTGTTGGGATGGATATGCTCTCCTGCAATAATGATAATTTGGATACGGTGGAGTCTTTGTTCCATGGCCCAGGTCCGCTCCCCAAAGGGTTACCCCTCCAGATCAGAGTTCCCTTCCGCATTCAAATATCAGCAGAGGTGACCTTGGCAGAAACCCGCGGAACAGGAGACTAGCGTCGCGCATGCGCGAGCGCTCCCCTAAACTGACTAACAAACAACTCGCCAGGTGTCAGCAGCTATGCAAGGCGGAATTTTCAGGCACTTTCCCAGGTTTTCACGCGGAATACCAATGTCCCTCCTGGTTCTAATCACAACCAACCATGTAGGGTGATTTTAATGAAGGTAATGCTGTCTCATGTAACATATAAGTTGGCATGCCAACTTTTCGTCTCATTCCAAATCGACCAATAGGTTAGGGCGCCCCCCCCCGATAACTAGGAGGCGCATAATACTTGCGATGACCCACTGTACTGAGTGTATATACTGTGGAGGTAATGATGTGGCCATAGAGGCCGTCGCGGATCCCCCGGAAACAGCAACATATGGGTTGAGAAGGAAGCAAAACCAGTGATCCTTCTTACGACTTTTTCCTATCACCGAACCCCTCGGTGTAGAGAGTGATGGGATGGGCACCTCGCAAGACCGCCATAGGGCCTGCAAAATCCGCCCTGCAGATCGCCCGTACATCATTGGTGAACGAAAGGGGACCAGATGCTGTTCCGCGAACGGGATACGTCAGTCCATTTACTGGCGATATGGGAAGAAGAAAATCGAAATAACGCTCACCATTGACAGAAACTGGCCCTTGTGCGAACTCGACTTCTTCTCGGACCAATGCAAGAAGGTGAGGACGACACATACAGATTTGGACACCACCAGCAGATGACGCGGGTACCTTCTCTTTGACAGCCGTAAATGCCTTCTCTTTGACAGCCGTAAATGGTCCACTGATCATAGGGTACGAGGCAAAGTTCTGCTTTTTCTTGTAGTGGTAGTTGGTATCAGAAATGGGCAATGAGATGATAGTTTGGGAAATGTGGATGCGGACATCAACCGAGAGATTGCGAGGAACCGTCTTTAGTGCGGTCTTGATGTCATCGTACGCCCATTTCATATCGTCTATAGAAAGTAGAACGTTAAATCATGGGTGGTATCCAATATGCGATATGGACCCACCACGACGCTTGACAGACCAAATGAAAAGGACACGACGAACAGGTGAGTCGTTTCGTCTGGCCGCGGAAATAATGTCGAGCAGAAGAGGGAGGGTGAATGAGACACCCGACCCGCCCGCGAGCAGGACGACGGTTGAAAAAGAATTAACTGACGGCGGCCGACCATACGGGCCATCCACTAGCACGGTAACAGGCTTTCCAGGATACGAAGCGGCGTAATTGCAGAGATGGCGCGTGAGACCATTTGCGGCACGTATGATGAAGACAAGTGGTTGATTCTTGTATCCCCGAGGAGTGGGCTCACGAATGCTCGCAATTGTGAAGGGGTGCGACTCGAAGAGCAAGTTGGAAATCCCTGGAAGAGTGAGGAAGACATGTTGGCCAGCAGACCAGTTGATGTGGCGGTTGGGGAGGGTAATGCGAATAGCGTCGTTAGACACATGCTCGATGACTGCTTTGAGGGGTGTGGGATTTCTGCAGTTGATGAAAATGAGTCTGAAGACTCGATGCAAACGATCGAGGGCAGTGAAACCCACGGCCACCCAGATGTAATAACCCATCCTATAGAATGCAATCAGCAGCCTGTTAAAGACCAAAAAATAAGTCACGTACTTTGGTTGGTGGAGGTAAGAGCATGTGAGGTATAATGCCGCCAGGCAGATGTGCAGGATCAAGAAGAGCTCGAACGCATTAGCCCGCACTGGGCGTAGGGAGAACAGGAAAATAGCTCCAAAAGCGGTAGAACCCACTACGCCAGTTAAGTAGCGCTCCTGAATCATCTTTGCGGGGGAGAAGCTATTTTCACGAACGGTAAGTTCGTACACGTCGCAGGAGCTGATCAACATACGGAACTTTCGTGAACGAGTGAAGCAAAATGAGGACAAATTGGACACGTGCGGCGGCGCGATGCATGATGTTAAGGGTCTCATATGAGATACCCGTAACCACTGATGGCAAGAAAATTAGTCGCTTGTTGAACCTATGTGGGACAACGAGATAACCCACGAGTGAGAAGATTATTCTTTCCGGCAAGGAGTGTGAGCAGTGGTATTTGCGTAAAAGCAATATTGCCGGTGCGCTGGGCCCAATACTCTCTCTGTCCGCCATTGGCTGGATAAGAAGGAAATCAGTGTGGGTTGCATGTCGAATATCGTGCGGCGGATTAACTGACAATCGATAAAGCTCCAGGTAAGAAGGATGGCTGCATAGAGCATGGTTGCAAGGAGCTCGGTCAGGCTCAGGACGTTGTTCTGGCCATAAGGGACAGTCCACCGGTAGGCTGCAATGTCCCACGCGCTTCCGATTGCAACAGGAAGCCTGCGCAAGGAGATCGGGCCAGTGTAAATGCTCTGCCGGTTGAAAGACGGACGCTGGTGTTCCAGACTACTACGTCGAGCACGACGTCGTAGTTTCGCCCAAATGTTCGTGAGGATGAAAAGAACGATGCCAAGCGCGACACAATACCAGACTCGATTGGGGTATTCCTGCCGAATAGCGGATTATATTTGTGAGAAGCCCCTGCAGGAAAGGGACAGGCCAACCTACCTCACGTNNNNAATATAAGCTCGGTAAGGACTGTTGGGATTCGACGACGAGGTTGTCGAGTTTTGAGGAGAAGCCGCTGATGCGGTATGTACACCAGTGCTGTTGGCCGAAGCCATAATCGATCCAAGTCCGTCTACCGGGGACCGGGGGAAAGGAAAGAGGCGGAGTCTGGAGATGGCGCGCTCGCCTACGCGCTCCCTCATATAAAAGATTACTTAAGCGGCTGGGTGAACTAAGAACTAAGATTCCCAGTTGCCTATCTCCAGCCCTGGCCGCACCGGAGGGACACCACGCTTCCTCAGTGATCCGGTTGAGTTCTTGCGGGAGAATGGTTACTTGCGAAGCAAGCAAGGAAGTAAAAATAGAGGGTGGTATAACCGGCTTTTGTGCACTGGTCTGACGGAGGCGGGGGAATGGTATATGGTTCGACCCCGCTCGTTATTTATGGGCGCGTGGGCCATTGGCATGGGACGACCGTGTCAGTCACGTCAGAGATAGCCCAGGATTCAGGATTCCCCCTCGGGTCCTCGTACTCGTGCTGCGTGCAGCACCCTTGAACTTTGGACTCTCCAATCCCATGCCCAAGAGGACAAGGACCGAGTTTGAGGATGAAGAAGTGACCCACTCAGCTGGTACTGGTTCAGCCGGCGATGATCCCATCCTGTCGCACGCTGAGAAGCGATCTGCTCGAAAACGCCAGAAAAAAGCGGTGGCAGCGACGGACGCCCCCTCGAAACCGGCGGGACGTTTCTCCGTTTGGGTTGGCAATCTCAACTGGAAGACACGTCCCCAGGCTCTCAAGGCTTTCTTTGCTGATGTCGGCGAAGCAACCAGAATTCATCTTCCGCCTTCGGTCAAGGCCTTGCACGGAAATGTCGCCTCAAATGCATCTATTAACAGAGGGTAAGCACTATTAAATCAGGTGAGGTGCCCTATTGCAACCCCTTCTCGGTATTGCTTGGTTAGCTTCGCATATGTCGACTTTCGAACCGAGGCAGAACAGACGGCCGCGATATCCAAGTCCGAACAACATCTCGATGGCAGAAAGCTTCTCATCAAAGATGGTAAATACACCCTTTTACGTCGTACATCTTCCACTGAACCGAGTTAATAGGGAGCGATTTCAATGGTAGGCCAGGTGCAGAAGGTCAAGCATCCCCGCAGATGGTCAAAGCACCCTTGACCGGGCTTACAAAAACGGCGAAGAAGATCCTTTCCATCCAGAAACACCCTGAATGCGCGAGCCTCTTCATCGGCAATCTTGGGTTTGCGGCAACAGAGGACTCTCTGATCGATCTTTTCGCACGGCATACGAAACCTACTCACGATTCCAACAAGGACCTCTTGGACAAAGAGACGTGGTTGCACAAGGTACGGATGGGCACTTTTGAGGACTCCGGCAAATGCAAAGGGTTAGTCCGATCATCCAATCACCGGACCTCCAGTCATACTTATACCCGCCGGGAGCGTTTAGGTGGGCCTTTGTCGACTTTACGACGACCGTATTCGCGACTTTGGCTCTCACAAACCCAAGGAACCATTCTTTAGACGGGCGTGCACTGGTTGTGGAGTACGCTTCTCCGAATGCAGCTCAGCGCAGTGGCTTGGGTCATAGTCGCGACCCAAACGAGGAAACAAGCTCGAAAAGGACGCATAGCTATGCATCCCGCCGACCGCTAAAGGCCGCTAACGAGGGTGACGAAAGCGAAGAGGCTCAGGAAGGGCAGGACGCACCACCCTCTACTGTATCGCCTCATAAGCATCAGCCCCGTCTATCCCCTCGGTCGACCCGCATGGCAAGGCGAGCAAAGCCTGGTGCAGCGCTTGCTTCCGCCCCTCGTGAGAGTGGCGCTATCGTGGCGAGCACGGGGAAAAAGATCATCTTCTAGTCTTCTCACTTATAGATACGCCGACGGGAACTGTCCGTCGCCCACTTCGTCTGTGTAGCAGATCCGTCGATCCGTCGGGTTGTCAAAAATATGTTGTTTAGCTTGCCATACAAAAGCAACCGATTTACGGCTATCGACCGCACAGCCAACGCCACATGTCGTTCTGATCATCTATCAATTGATTAAACTTCAATGGTACATACTATCAAGACACCCCGTCGAACCGGACCATATCATGTGCCTCTATGTTAAGTGCACTGAGCTTGACACAACATGCAATCGGCCGTAGGCACTCATTATTCGAGTTCCTGCGCGTCTTCATCAATGGGCACGCCAATCTCCCACTCCCCAGAGACATCCCATCGGCTGCCTTGGGCACTTGCAGAAAGGTACTTGACAAATCGCATCACGCGCTCATCGCGCAACACGAGGAGCAGACGGTTAAAGTCGGGTTGGACGGTGAGGAGCGCCTCCCCGTCGTCTTCATTTTCTGAAGCTTCGCTAGCCCCGTCAGCGGCATCGGAGCCGTTCGTAACGTGGTTACCATTCTCCTGATCTTCCCGGTTCGACGTCAAAGTTACGAGCTGTGCCTTCTTTGAACGCGTGGAACGGTACACGGCAGGATCGTCGTCGCCTTCCGGAGGGGCCAGATAACACTGTAGAGATAAACGGGTTATTGTTTCTCAGTTGATGACGCTGGGAGCGGGCAATATAAAACTCACCTCCCAGCCACCCCACTCCCCACTCTCCCAAGAACCGTCGCTGATATGGTAATAGTGCAGGTTCTCCCGTTCTTTTCCTCGGCCACGTCCGTACCCATTCTTGTGGTTGGGGGGCATGGGGGTGAGCCCTAAGCAGACGTCGAGCCTTGCTTCCTTTTCCTCGCTCATCGCGAGGGTATAATCCAAACCTGGTCTAAACCGCCTCGCCTCGACCTCGAACTTCATCGGGATCAAGCTCGTCACGGCCGCCAACCACGCCCTGAACGCAGGGCTGGGGAACAACACCGTCTGAAGGTTCCTCATTATCCGACCAGGGGACTCTTCGGCCAATGGAGAATCTCCTCGACCGGCCGAAGTAGGCGGACGGCCGTAGTCGAGGACGCAATACCGCAGTTTGTGTGGGGGACCTTTGACAGTCCATGTTGGGGCGGTGCCCGAATTATGTGAAGGAATACGACGAGCACGTGTTGGCCCTAACCCGTCTTCGTCATCTCGTTGGGTGAGACCAATGCGCAGCTTTTCCGCAAGGGGTTCCTTGAGGAATCGGTGAAGATCGAGGCTGGACTCCTCGATGAAGCGCTTTGCTAATGCTTTGAGAGTTTTAGGAGCGAGGTAGACAGGGTTGAGCCACTCGGTAAGGAAGTCATAGTGCCCTTGCGACAGAGGTTCATTGGGGAGGGGAATGGAGTCCTTGTCCGAATACGAGCGATTCAAAGGTGGTGAAATGAACTGTGAACTTGGTTAGAAACATGTACATCGATTCATGGAATTTCTTGCCAGTTGATTTCGCGACGACACTGTTTCCTCGAGAGGTTCATCCTCGTAGTCCTCCTCACCGATTTGCGCTCTGTGGAACCATCCAGAGATGCTCAAACGTTGTCTCCCAAATTCATCCGTCTCAACTGTGACCTCTTCGACGGAGTGAAAGGATTTGCCTGGCTGAACTTCGAACATCACCCATTGGCCCCAGGAACTGCAGAGAGGAATCAGCAGCCAAACTACACAAGAACACGTAGTCGGACTCACGGAGATATCGATCGGCTAGGAGTGGTAGCAGGCTCTGGTGGATTTGAGCCTGGTACGACGGGATAGAGTTCGAGCGCGCCTCCCCACTGATGCTGCCAGGGTTGGTCGATTGGGATGGGCATATAGAGGATATAAGATACACGTCTAGAGCCAATTACGTCGTCGTGGTTGAGTAAATGGCACGTCTTTTTGTAGGAAGCAACGCTCATGTCCTGCTTGTCGCGCCTGGCGCTGAGAGGACCGCACCCTGTGACCCTCCTTATAAACTTGCGAAACTCCGCTGAGTAGAGAGAGTCGCGGAGGGCCTTGAGTGAGGGGAAGAGCTTGAGCTGGCTTTCATTGAGGTAATTGAGCGAAGCGAGATCGCCAGTTTGGAGGACCTGTGGAGACTTGGCTAAGCATGTATGTAATTTGCTGGCGAAACTTCAGCAACGAACCTTGTAAATATCCGTCTCTTTTTCGGTAAAGCTGAGGTGCGCGAGAATTTCGTCCTTGACGCTGGTGAGGAGGGACTCGGTGAAGATCTTATCGATGACAACGTGCTTCCATGGCTGCGCGGTGTTGTACTGCTCGGCGAGGGTCTTTACATTGCTCTCGCCGAAGAGACCAGCGGCAAAGTATGGGGTCGGATCGGAGACGGAAGCGGTGGTCTTGAAGCCTGTCGGGCTAATTTTCTGGCGCTTTGCTGGCCGGGAGTCGTCCACGAGAGAGTCGGAGCGATCTCTCGTCACCATTTCTCGTCGTTCTCTGCCGCTGGGGGCACTTGGGCACTTGACTTGGGCACTTGGGCACTCGGGCGCTCGCTGGTTTGGACGGGAAACAAGGTTCGTCTGGTTGGTTTTACAGTAGAGCCAAAGTACTAACAATACGACACGACATTAATAGGAGACTAGTGCGAAAGCCTTAGAGTCTGGGCGCTCGCTGGACCCAGACGTGATCAGTCGATACGTCCTGGCCTTGGTCTAGACCAACTGCTGACCACTGCCCCGCTGCCGCTGCCCCCTCTGTCAAGTCACACGTCTAGATTCAGCCTTTGACACCTTATAACGTCACCCATTCATAGTCACCAGAGCCTGCTTTCCTGTTGTGGTGGCCAGGGCCGTTCAGACTCTCCGCTGTCGTGGACACAACACATATTCAACACTCACAACTCATGACCAACGCTCGAAATCACCAACTTGATCGTCAACAATTCGAATCCCCGCAGGGAAAGCGGGATGATTGTCTCCTCCGCCTCCGTCTCGAGAGTAAGACGTGTAATGTCGTCCTCAAGCAGATTTGCAATCCACGCCTTTTTTACCTCCAAGTGACTAGCAATTCGCAGCTTCGTGGTCGCATGCCCGCCGTATGCCTCGTACACGCGTAAGATGACAGTCGACCCGGTCTGCTTCTTCTTCTCAGGGAGGTGAATGTCGTCCTCGGCACGCTTTATAGTCTCCAGGATGACGTTATGTGCGCCTTCGAGTCTGAACGGCGACTTATGTGCCAGTGGACGGTCCGACTCTTGGGATAGGCCCTCTCGGGCAAAGCGCACTGCTCAGGTATTCAAAAGGAGGACCCTTGACTCCTGTCGGTCTACACTCACGGTGTATTGGCGAGTTGAAGAAATGAGCCGCGATGGGCACATCCGATTCGTAAAAGTGACCAACATGAGGGAGGACCGCCCATGAGAACACATGCTGCAATTAACATCAGTACAAATTGTCTGTAATTGGCCCCAAGGACGCCCTATACCTTGCCCTGGTCCTGCTCCGGGTCCGGCGCAGTTGCCGCACGGAGAAGGGAAAGCCGCAAATACTGGCCGTCGGCAGAAGCACCATACTTGGACTCATTGAGGATTGCTACACCGTACCCAAACTCGCTTAGGTCGTGATACTATGTAGGTCGGTTGAATACTGAATACGCAGGCATCGGCTCCACGAGTGCTCACCTTGTGACAACAGACCTCAAACTTGGCGGCATCCTGTTCTATGGTTAGTTAATGTTTGAGGGCTCGGTTCAACGTACCCATGTGGTATTCTTGTGGGTTGGTCGGCTAACATGACCGAACTGTGTCTCATAAATTGCCTCGTGAGCACGAATAGTCAGAGGGAGCTCAAACTTGATGAATCGGTGTCGCTCATGGTAGTCAACCTCCGCGTCGAATCGGATCAGGGATCTCGAGTTGCTCTTCAACGTCGCTTTTAGAACCGTCAGCGAAACGCCCTAGGAGACACACATCATTACTCACCAGTGGTTGCATCCAGGGATATCTGCAAAGAGAAATGTGTCAGTGGTCCTTTGGGAGTGTAACGCTCGACTCACATTCACGACCACACGGCTTTGGCCAAACTTGACTTCGGCCCGAAGAGAAGCACGTATGGGGCCGTTCTCCGCGATGGTGATGTTGGTAAAATACAAGGGCTCGCGTGTCTCCAGGTGATGAATTTCAACGTCTAGAGCCAATCAGCAGTCATCGTCGCTAAAAACATCATTCTTACCCCAGGCATCCTAAGGGCATCTAGTCAACGACCAATAGAACGAAAGCCGAGTGGCCGGGCGTACCCAGTAATTTGGTCTATCATCGAACACCACCAGTCCTCCTGACAATCCCGGCGAAATGAGATCACGACTACGATGAACGAGAATCAGTGGAAGTTCCAGTTAGAGAAGGAACCACCTACTTCTGGCTAACGTCCTTGAGGCTGACAATACGGCCACCCTTGATCACCATTCCCACGTTCGAATTGATCAGAGAGAATTCGTCGTCGGCTTGCTTGAAGGCTACAAAATAAGAGGTCAGGGATCACGATGAAGCAGAGAAGCCATATGTACTAACCAGCGACGGGCTGAAGATCGGCATATATGCCCTTCGCGGACAAGAGTCCAGCCCCAATGATGTGCGGATCATCGGTCTCCATAATAGCAAAGGCCTTGCTCCCGTCCTTGGCGATCTGTACGACCTCTCCTCGGAGCTTTATGGCGCCTGGGCCAACTAAGGGAACCTCGACAATTTCCCTGCGAGATGCATGGACAGTGTTGAGGCCCACAAGGCGCCATTTGCCGGAGTGGCTGGGTAGGAGGGTCTGACCAGATGAAGTCGGCGAGGACAGGGCGGAGAGTGGGAGAGTGTTTGGGACTAAAGCACCAACGGCCTCCTCGAACATATCTTTGCCATCCTTTGCAACTTCGGCGTACAGTTTCTCCGCATCATCGTAGACCATAGCAATTGATGATCCTGGGAGCACATCATGGACTGAAGACCACTGCAGGTAAGCACACTGAATGCAAGGGAAGGTCAACAGCTCACATTGGTTGAGACAAACCTTCTCCCATGAATCATTGATCCTCTCGAAGGGATAAGTATACGTCTTGGTGCTGTACAGCGAAGCCAAAGTCCCGACATATTCTACTTCTCTTAGCAGGATCTCGCTCTTCCGATTACCCTTCTTGATAGAACCTAAACATCGGGCGGTTAGGTTGTGGTGAGATCAATTTATATGTCAACTCACCGTGTGATGTATATGTACCACGATGGAACTCGAGATAGAGCTCGCCATGCCAGTTAGGAAGTGTTTCTCCATGTTTTGTGTCCCTCTCTACGTCGAGGAAGAAGTCTTCTACACTGGTACCCATATGAACGACCGGGATATCATGCGAAACATTCGCCGCTGCTCGGACACGACGGAGATTCTCCAACATCTTGTTCAAAGGACCACCACCACCATCTCCGTTTCCGAATACCAGAAGAGCAGTATTAGATGATTCAAGGTTCTGAAATTGGGTCAGAAAACGCACAAACTTGGGTGAAGCAATGCCCACTTTATGATTCGTGATTCCTCGTCGAACATCCCCAAAGGTAGCCTGTGCATTATAGGTATCTAATGGCACATAAAAAGGATATACGCCTCGACTCATGGTGAGCTCACCAACAGGCGTCATGTGGCACAGAACTTGGGTGCCGTCAATTCCGACCCAGTTGAAGGTAGAGTGAGGGAATACGTTGCTACGGGACATCTCAGTGTCAGCTCAACAAAAGAGATGCTACCGTACATGTTATTCCAGGACAATTTTTGCGTGAAGAAGTTCTGGTGGTGGGCTAGGTAAGGGAGCTCAATAGTTCGGGCATAACGAGGCTAACTTTCATGCCCGAGAGACGCAGAATTTGAGGGAGTGCGCCACTCAACCCGAAGGAGTCCGGAAGCCAAGCCGTCTGGCATACAACTCCGAATCTGGATTGGAAGTATCGTTGACCAAGCAAGTTCTGGCGGACCATGGCTTCGCCCGAGGGCATATTTCCATCGTGTTCAACCCAGGCGCCGCCAACTGGTTGGAATTGTCCCGCAAAAACTTTCTCTTTGACGTTCGCGAAGCCTCCGGGATAGAGCTAGGATGCAGTCAGACAGACAGGAAGTCGAAAAACTGTATCCTCTCACTTGCTCCAGCCATTTAAATTGTTGTGCTGCGACCCAGTCATGCTTGGTTTCTTGGAACTATCGACAACTCCACTCACCACTGGAGCACGTGAAACGGTGTTCACGGTATCTGTTCATAAGGTCCACTTGGGTCGTCCAAGATCGTGCCACCTTCTGCTGCGTCCTGCGAGAACAGTTAGCGAGGCAGTAAGACCGTGAGTGAAGCCTCCATACACACTATAAGGCCACAACCACGCAGTGTCTATGGGTTGCTTAGTACATGGCCTTGTAAATAATATATTGGGTCCTTACCAATATGACAATCTGGCAAGAAACGTCAGAAGAATTACATTGTAGATGTTGTTTACTCACAACCGATGCCATATATGGCTGTATCCACATTTTTATCGTAAATTTCGTGTCCTTTCGCTTCCCATCCGTCCCCAAGGAGTTCCCCCGCGATTTTTCGACAAGCGGCAATGGTCGATGGATCGTCAACTCGGAAAGTATTCATAATCCGATTCTGGAGAGTCAAAGCCAAATTTTGTGTTGGTGTGTTTCCTGGCAAGTTGTCTGAGATTTCCCGCAAGGTGGTATAGTCCCACAGGAGACGCCACGCTTCCTCATTGGGAACCACAAGATCAGCCGAGGCGAGCTCAAAGTAGCGGTCCGGATCTGGCGGTTCGACTGTGCCATTTCCAACGCCGAACATGCCGTTACAGGAGCTCTCGATGACGATCTCGTATTGACCCGCCTCAACAACAGACCGAGGAATAATCTGATCAACACGTCTGTCTCCACCGTAGCCACCAGTGATGCCCTGCAGTGGTGTACCTTCCATGTTGAACACCATCGCTTCGCAACCGGGGTCGAATTCGACTGATGTTATCTAATTAGTGGGCACAACAAGTCTCGGGCAGATACCGGCGTACATTGCACACGCTCATATTGGGTCCACTCCTTTGGTATCGTGAGCGAGATTTTCCACCAGTGGTTAGTCTATGGCGAAATGTGAATAGAGATCGACATCGAAAGTGGTTTGTCGTACCCCTAAGTGGCGGGTGTTAGGTTTTACAGTATCCATGGTATTGCTGAAAACGTACAACTCGGCCCAAAACTGTCGCCTTTTGTCGCAGGCTTGAACTCTTGTCTCATTGCCTCATCGAAGCTCGGCTTAGAGCGGCCTGGTGCACTCCAGACGCTCAACCGAACGTGATCCTTGTCGTCCTTCCGAGCGGTGAAGAGGACCGCGGTCAAGTTGAGAGACCCGTATCGCCCGCCTGTGAACTGTCCGGTGCGGTCATTTGTAAGACTCTTGATCCACTTATTCCCTGGACCAAAGTTAAGTTCTGGGTACTCTTCGTACTGGTTCCGCGCTACTTGAGGAGCGTGGTGTTGGCACGACATGGTCGAAAGCAACGCCGAGATCGGTGGGACAAGTCAAACAACATCAAACAACATCAAACAAAGGAGCGCGAATTGGAGGCTTTGGTCATTCCTATGAGTTCAAGCATGAAGTAAGGACCTTATGCGAGTCCGCGAATGAGTAGTGTTCGTTCGTATATTATGCGCGACAGTGCGAGTAGGGTACAACAGGAGACTCTACAGTGCTGTGATGGAGTCGAATGATCTATGCCTGCTTGTGTTCCTGACCAGTAATGGGTGCAGACGGTGGCGGTTCCACGTTTGTGGACGGCGGTATCTCGTGCATCTGTCAATGCAAAGGTTGTAAATTGGGGGTACGTGATATTACCACGACAAACCTGGTTCATCCACGAATGAGCGTTTTCCTGTTGTGAGTAGAGGTAAATCCATATTCAAGACGAGCCAATGGACTGTTCACCTTTCCCGTGATGCCCTGTGCCTTCCTTCGCTGCCTTTCGGCATTAGAGAGCAACGCAGAGGCTATCAGGACGCCAAGGGTAATACCTTGTGCCTAAATAGAGAGGTCATTCTGGTGAGACCTTACTGGCATTAGTTTTGTATACTCACCCACATGCGGACTTGTACAATCTAAATTAAGGACCCGGTTAGTATTATGAGGGTCAACTGCTCGCAATTCCCTCACCTTTTGCGAAAATGTCATGTACTTGTCCCTCGATATCCACATCCAGGCTCCAGCCTACAGGAGGCATCAATAACCTATCAAATAATCGTCAGTGGAGCTACGCACCATGCTTCCCGCCCATGATGCACCAATCAGGCTGAACTTGTTTTTGTCTGCCCACTCAAGTGCAAGTTCGCTTTTCGCCAACTTCTCCTTTCGTAGTCGTTCCTCCTCGTGTGCAGCGGCGAGATCTGGGTTTTCATAGGCTTTCGAATATCGTTGGTGGTCATAAGCTATACCAGCCCGTTCGGCAACAATGACAACAGAGGGGACGAGTACTAGCATAGCGCCAAAAGCCTTTGCGGGTAGTGGCAATGCCCTGTACCGTAAAGACGACCTCTGTAGCAGGAAATGTCCACCTGCACTAAGACCGACGCCCACCCCGAGACCCTTGAGGCCACCTCGCCAAGTGGCGGCGTCGAATTCCTTCATTTCTTCCTCAGTGACGAGCTATCAAAACATGAGACCCGTTTGATTTGACCATACGTTGAGTTGCAGACCTTCATGTTGACGACTGGAGTAGGCGAGGTTCAAGCGATTGGAGGGTATCGCCAAAAGCCGCGTTATAAATCAGCATGTGATGGCAGAATACGGCAGAATCGAAGTCAGGGCCTGGAATATGTGGCAGTGCAGACTAGGAAAGTTGCAATTTAAAAGTACATGCGAGAGTACGGAGATGAGTCAGGAAAGCTTTCCTTTGGAACTGTCACAGCCTACTTGTCCCGGGCACCCTTCAACGCATCCTTAATGAGGCTCATCATCTATTCATTTGGCGTTGAGTCCACCAAGCCGCAAACAAATTTTTGCACTCACCGAGTTGGCGGCGTCGAGGACTTCCGATCCTGGACGATTGTAAACATAGCAGTTTGCTATCATGAGCCATAGTTCTCGCTCCAGTTCTTCCCATGACCTAATCGTTCCGCCTTTGACCTTCTTTCCGATGCTGCTGAGATCTGTAGGCTTCTTGACGACCTCATCGTAGTCAGGTGCATCTTTCAAGGTCACGGCTCGTTTGAAAGGATCCGAATACTCGCTAGAGTAAAGTTGGTCTACCAGCGCGCTCATGGTTTTGATGAATTGTTTACTGGGAGTGGCTGTGACTGGCGTTTGAGCTGCGGAATCGTCAGATACGGTAGCTATGGTAGATCAAAAGCTTACGAGGCTCCTCTTGTTCGGCGGTAGCTGCCTTTTCACTGCCTTTTCTTTTGGGTCGTACAGATTCGACAGGAGAATCTAGGTCCATCTCGGCCGCCTTGCGTTTGGCTGTAATCAATTCTGAGTACCCTGAAGCGAAGAGGTTCCAAGTATTAACTTACAGGCCCTAGTTGTTCGCGTGGACTTCGTGTCGGTCTGTTGCTTGCTCTCAGCAACGGACGCATCGTCTTCAGCAACTCCTTGGACGCCGTCTGATTTGATCTCTACTTGTTCCCCTTCGCCATCGGCTTCATCAGCAGTGGCGGTTACTGGTGTGACCGGTCTTTGAGCATCGGTGCCTCGACGGCCACGAGTGGCACGAGGAGATACAGGAGATACTTGGGAGGGTGCTCCTGAGAGAGAATAAATGACGCGATACAGAAAGGTGACAAGGCTCACCCTTCTTATGGCCCTTTCTTGTTTTTGGCGATATGTTTTCGGTCTCGACTTTCTCCTTCGGGGCGGAATCCTTCTTGGATCGTCTCAACCGCGTAGACACAGGGGCGTCTTCCTCCTCCCCTTCCTTGTCCTGGACAGATTCCTCGACATTGTCCCCCTTCTCTGTCTCATCTTCCTTAATCACAGTTGCATCGTTCATTTCTTGGTCACCAGTTTCCGAGCCAGGAGCACTAGGAAATTTAACCAGCTCTTCAACTTCGCTTTCCTCTTTGGGTTTGGTAGGACGAGTCTCGACCTGGTAGGATGGCTGCGTTGGAGTTGCCTGTCGAGATCCATCGATCTCCATAGCATCATTTGTACCGTCTTCAGCTTCCGCCTTGGGTTCTTCTTGAGGAACAGGGGTCAAGTCCTCCGTCTAGGCCGTCCATCAGTAATCAAATCAGACCAATGGCAGAAATCCACGGACCACGGGCGTGGGTGGGATGGTGGCAACCTGGGGTACCTGTGAGGGTTGGGGCGACGAATCTGGGGGAGGCGAGAGCGAAGAGGAGGACGTAGAGGGCAAGGGAGGTCTCGTGGGAAATGGGGCCGGTATAATAGGTCGCTCTTCGGTTTTGACAGTTTTGAATCCTCCTATTTCTTCTAGAATGGTTCTGTCAAGTATGATCTTAGTGGTGTGTCGATCCGATAAGGGCCGTAGCTTACTTAAATTCTGTTTCCTTAGCGAGTATAGCGTCTCGAAGTTCGTAAAGACGATCTTGGAAGAATAAACGCGCGAACTGCATTGCGAGAGGGGCTGAAAATATGCCGTCAGGTTGCGGGTTGCTGTTCATGAGCCACATTCCACGTACAACCCTTGGCCATCGGTGCATTCATAGACGCTGCATCAGCTCTGTTGTGTAAATATTAGTTTCATAATACGTTAAGCGCGTGAAACCGTTCAACTGACAAGCCGAGTCGGGGAGCAGCCGTCATTACAACCTCCTCCCAAGTGGCGTGTATCATCTTATACAGAACATGTCAATCACTTAGTCTCGGGTTTCGAGCTCATGATAGCCAGCTACTGACCTGTGGATCATTCACATCCTTGTTCTTCACCGCGTGATGGGTCATCCAAGTGCTAGTTATCGTCGTCCAGTCCGCGTCTCCATGTACATATACAAGTTGGGCAAGGACGAGCTTTTCCTCGATGGATAACGTGGCTGCAGAGGTCATGGCGGAGACTGTTTGTAAGACAAACAGAGAAGGCGAGGCCATCCAATCAATGTCTCCAGGGGCGACGAACAAGTTTCTGGACATTCAAGGCGTTATAGCGCGTGTTGGGAGCTTGTCTTGACCTCGACGTGCGTTGATTCACAGCGATTAAATTCCACTGAAAATACACAACACGAAACTGGCGACGTGCTGATCGCCTGAATTACAGACCTTCCATCATTCTTCTTTATCCTCATCCCAACCACGTGCACGTTCCACGGCGCGGTTCCAGTCCCTCCATTTTTTATTGCGAAGCCCCTCGCTAATCTTGGGCTCGAACCTCTTTGCACCTGCTTCATTGACATATGAAAACGTGTCTGGCTTAGTCAAATCCCAGCCGTATAACTTCACTGCGGCACCGGCAAGTAATGCAGCTCCTAACGCGGTCGATCTAGTAGCCACAATAAGTAAAGACCACCGAGGGAACTGCTATAATGCTCACTCTCTCATCTCAGGGCGTATGATACCGAACCCTGTGATGTCTGCCAAGACTTGCATTACGGTGTCGCCGTTCGTCATGCCACCGTCGACCTTGAGGTCCCTCACCCCTTCCTGACCTGAGTCAAGTTGCATGCTCTCAATTATCGCCCGTGTCTGAAAGGCGCAAGCTTCGAATGTGGCACGCGTTATATGCGCAGGAGTAGTATACGAGCTCAGGCCTATGAGGAAAGTCAGTCTCAACCCATGCCTCTACGCTAACCACCGCGACTCACCAATGAGTAGACCACTTGCACTTGAGTCCCAGTATGGTGCGAGCAGTCCGGAGAACGCAGTGACAAAATACACTCCTCCAGTATCCTCGACCTGGTCGGCGAGTGCATTGACTTGATCTGCAGATTTAACGAATTTCATCGAATCCCGTAACCATTGGATCGCAGATCCAGCCACCGCCACTGTTACAAGGGGGATGCCATGAGTGGTGGTATGACCGGACATGGAGAGGGTTGACTCACTGCTGCCTTCAAGAGCATACACCGGTTTGGATCCCGGTCCAGGTTGGAAAGCAATGGTACTAATTAACCCGTGCGAACTTCTAACCACCCTCGGGCCTGTACAGAATAACAAAAACGCGCCCGTCCCATAGGTGCACTTCGCCTCTCCGTCATTGAAGCACTTGTTGCCTATTAATGCTGCCTGTTGATCTCCCGCAATACCAGAAATTCTTGTACCTTTCAATGGACCATCCTTCAATTCGCCATAAACCTCGGAGGACGAAACGACCCTCGGCAATATTGACTTCTTCAATTCGAAGAACTCAAGGAGCGTGTCAGACCATGTAAGAGAGTCGAGGTCAAGGAGTAGTGTCCGGGAAGCGTTCGAAGGGTCGGTGATATGTTGCTTGTCCAAGAGGTGGTATAGGATCCAGGAGTCTATTGTTCCAACCAAAAGGGTGTCCTTGTCATATGCTTCTTGTACTAAAGGATAATGGTGCATCATCCACCGGAGCTTGATTGCAGAGAAGTACGTTGATATTGGGAGGCCAGAGGTCGTTGTGATAATTTCTCGCCCTTCTTTGCCTTTCTTGACCGTTCCATCTGGCAGTCGGATGCCTTGTTCCATGAGCTTGGTTTCATAGTGGGTCACCGTACCTTTAGTGCGAGCATCGTCCCAGACGATGGCGGGGCATAAAGGTTTACCAGTGTTGCGATCCCATGCGACCGTAGTTTCTCTCTGGTTCGTTATACCTGTTCAGATGACATGTTAGTAAAAAATCGAAGGCGGTTCGTAGGGAGTGTAGAATTGAAGCGCTCAGAAGCAACGGGCGATTTCGGTTAGTAATTGCGTCCGTTGGACAGAGAAATCGTCCTTTCTCGCGCGCCCACCCCGCCGTTTCAAGCTTCTTAACAGCCTCGTCAATGCAGGCCCTTACGGTGTCTACAATTTCCTCGGCATGGTGTTCGTGCCACCTATGAGTTGGTCAGTCGTCATGGCCGTCATAAGAGAGAAACCACGAACCCTGGGTGAGGATAATACTGTGGAAATTCGAGTTGGTGCAAGGCGATAATCTCTGCATGCTTATCGAATATGATGAACCGTGTAGAACTAAAATAAGGCTCAGTGGTGCGACTTGGAGGACGAAGATGCATGGAAACGGACGTTGTTCCGCAGTCGAGAGCACCGATAAACTCCGCATGCTTGAGCATATGTTGAGGAGGTGCTGAGGATGTTGAGAATGGCCTGCGGGATGTCCAGCGTCGGATCAAGGAGGCCATTTGACGGAAGCACATCGTGCTCCCAACCCTCGTGCTTTTATTTTCACGGGTCACGTCACGGGTGGCAGCCTACGCATTTTCAGCCATCGCTGCTCTCTTCAAACTCTCCAACGCCAGGAGGAGGACCATCTTATGCACCATAGCGTAGGATCACGGTATCTGCTCTGCTGCATACATACTACCCAAACTCCTCCTTGTCCATCAAATACTTCCGGCGCACAAATAAGATTGACCAAGCCTTTTCCTTGCTATGTAGAGTGTACCGTTTACGTCCTTCGGCGCTTCCCACACAAAATGTCCCCAGCCTTCAATCCGCCTTGAGCGAGCCGAGAGGCCATACACCGCTCACATAGACACCCTCCGTGACTGTATCGACTGGAACGTACCCATACCCTCCTCGTCTGGCTCCCGAATCCTCGTGGCCATCTGTCAGCTGGTGTACGCCTTGAATGGGTAGTGGCTATCCGCTCTCCCAACACACGCGTTTCTTGAAGCGACAACGATAGGGCAGCCAATCGCCAGCATTGATAGCGAGGAGTTCGTCGTTTGTTCTTCGTCCCTGTTGCCTGATTTGTTCTCCTTGACATTGTTTGTCCTTTAGTTGAACATGGCCACGACCGACCTCGCGACCGCTACGCTCGTGCAGCTCATCAGAGCAGGTGTTTCAAGCATGGCCCGGGCACCTATGGTCGCGACAGGCGCGCCCTTCGTTCTCGCGCTTTTCGAAGGCGCAATACTTGCCGACTCGATCACGAACCGCAAACGTTTAACGATTACCGGCACAGTCATACTGCTGCTGCGCGTCTTATTCGATGCCTTTATTTCCACGAATAATCTCAACGCAATCTTGGGCGTTGTGGGGACAGGTGCGGGGCTTCTGTTGGGTCCCATGTTTGACACCACGCCAGAGCCCTCACCTCGTCCACCATCGTCGACTCATTCAAGTCATTCAACTCTTCTACCTCATACACCAAAGATCAAGCTCAAATTACCAAGCCTCTCCTCACCGGGCACTCGATCCTCCGCGACAGTTCGCCCCACCCGACTATTCACACCAACATCGGCGACTTCCTCTTTCGTGAACATACCAAGTGAACCCTCCTCTGCGGTCTCTGCGGTCTCAGGGACCTTGCCTCCCATACGGGTCGACGTGGCACATCGTGAGGTGTCGGCGTCCATCACACGTGGTCTTCACTATGAAGGAAGCGAGCCAAACCATTGGATAGTAGATGCGACTACACCTACTATCGGTTCGACACCATCGATAATAACGCAGTCCGTTGTTTCCGGACCACACTTTGAGCGCCCACCATCTCCATCTCCGTCCCCTTATGCAGCTCATCGGGAAACCAGTCTTTTCAACAGTCCGACAGCAAAGGAACGTTCAAAACTCCTTCGTGCTGTCGCCCTCTCGGAAGACTACAAACGACGTGGTGCGCTTACTCAACGGCAGAAGATGGTGGAAGAAGGAGATTTTGCTTGGGCGTTCTACCTCAAACATCGTTCCGAAATTGCAAAGGGAAAGATGGAAGAAGCCGATCGGGAAGCTGCAACAGAAATTTATGATTGTGAGCCCAAATGCACTTAACGAATAGCATTGAGTCTGACAATGATCTACCATTTTTTCAGACTATAATTCTCCTAATAGAAGAGAGAAGAATAAAATCGACGTACATGGCTTGACGGTGCGGGAAGCGGTCAAGGCAGCAGACGAGGCCTTGCGAGATCTGCAAGCAGATGGCGGAACGCACTTGATTGTTGTTACTGGTAGGGGGAAACACTCAGAGAGTGGGAAACCAAGTATTCGACCTGCGATGAAGGAGTTCTTCGAAGAGTAAGTGCTCCCTACACGACCTTGTCAGAGTTTGTTCTCATATCGCATATAGACAAGGTCTCTCGGTTACTCGCGGAGAGAACGATGGAGTGTTGCATATCAAGTTGCCAAAGTTACGAGTCCGACATGAGTACCAAGAGTTCATCTTGTCATGATTTTACGACTCATGACTCATGAAGCCGTGGTTGCATGATTGTTATTTACCAATATAGCCTAACCTCAATCTTATTACACTCCCTTATTATTTGCGAATGATAACCCCGGCAATTTCAATTCTAGAATCCGGCGCCGGTGCCCACGTGGTCTCATCATGCAGCACCGCGCGCTTCACCTGCGCGCCTCACGCGGTAGTGCATAGTGCGCGATTCGATATATAAAAATAGATATTGAATTGATGAATTTCAGGAACCGGAACCTCCAAGCAAACTACCCCTGAAATCGGATAATAAACCCTATGGCCTATGCCAGCGGCATCGCAAAGCCCCGGATGTTGCGCTGGGCGGTTCGTTCGAGCCGAGCGCTGATCGCTGAGTGGGTGACCGCGGATACACGCGTGCAATCGACTAGAGACTGGTGACTAGAAA
>WNFL01118494.1_pt4 | contig 20809 bp, 12 predicted proteins | sample 5400361 | NCBI WGS metagenome assembly WNFL01 (sample SAMN13153351, study PRJNA577476) | soil metagenome | isolation source: 40 cm soil on Douglas fir-dominated hillslope | place: USA:California | collected 2013-09-17
TAAGATAAGGTCAATCACGCTTTGAATGTTGCGAGAAATACCAGTTGACCCAATTGGCAAACCGGATTGTCCGCGGTTACGAATTACGCGAATCGCTAGGCGCAGGTGGGTTTGGTGCCGTTTTTCGGGCCTACCAGCCTGTTGTTGGGCGTGAAGTTGCCGTCAAGATTATTCTGCCGCAGTATGCTAACCAGCCCGACTTTGTGCGCCGTTTCGAGGCCGAAGCGCAACTTGTCGCCCGGCTTGAACATATCCACATCGTGCCATTGTATGACTATTGGCGTGATCCGGGTGGCGCTTATCTAGTCATGCGCTGGCTACAGGGCGGTAGTTTGCGTGCGAAAGTGCGTAACGGTCCGCTCCCACTCTTTGAGATAGCTCGTTTGCTCGACCAAATCGCGTCTGCGCTCGCCTCGGCCCACCGTCACGGCGTAATCCACCGTGACTTGAAACCCGATAATATTCTCCTGGACGACGACGGCAATGCTTACCTTGCTGACTTTGGCATTGCCAAGGAGTTGGGCAAGAAAGCTGATACGGAAGATGGTGAAGGGATCTCCGGCTCGCCTGCCTATCTCTCACCAGAACAGATCACGGGCGATATGCCAAGACCGCAGACCGATATTTACAGTTTGGGGGTCACACTTTACGAACTGCTAATAGGCGAAACGCCCTGGCCGCGCCTGTCAGCGGTTGACTTGATCGCCAAACACCTGCATGAACCCCTACCTTCACTACTCCTTCGTCGGCCTGATTTGCCTACAAGGCTGGACGCCGTTATCCAGAAGGCAACGGCCAAGAGTCCCGACCAGCGCTATTCTAATGCCCCCAGTCTGGCAGTAGCCTTCCGTCAGGCCATAGGAGTCAGCCCAGCGGTACCACCGGGTGCAGTTGAAGCAGCTAGCGGTGCTCAAGTTCAGACTCGTCGGGGAGGGACAGCAGTTAATGACAATCAGACAGACCTCAATGCACCAACGATTGTTCCCGGCACACTGTCCGCTATCGAGGATATTGACGGTGCGACAATTACCCCGAAATCGCCGGGAAAAGCGACGAATAGAGAAGTGCCGACGGGCGAACTTGAAAATCCCTATAAGGGTTTGCGGGCATTCCAGCAGGCGGACGAGGTGGACTTTTTCGGGCGTGGCGCACTTATTCAGCAACTCGTATTGCGGATGGGCCAGGATGCCGAGTTGACGCGGTTTCTGGCCGTTATCGGGCCGAGCGGTAGCGGCAAATCCAGCGTCGTACGGGCTGGGTTGCTCCCCGCGCTGCGCAAAGGTGCGTTGCCAGGTTCGCAGCGGTGGGTTCTGGTGGAGATGATCCCCGGCGCACGTCCATTACAACAGCTTGAAGAAGCGTTGCTGCGTGTTACGGTCAACCCCGTAGAAAATCTGCGGGACCAGTTGCGCCAGGACGAACGCGGCCTGCTGCACGCAGTGAATCAGATGCTGCCAGACGAAGGCGGCGAACTGGTGCTCGTGATCGATCAGTTCGAGGAAGTTTTCACATTGTGGGATGATGAAGCCGAACGTGCGTACTTCCTCGACAGCCTTCGAGCCGCTATCACTGATCCGGCTAGCCGTCTGCGGGTAATCGTCACGCTGCGGGCCGACTTTTATGACCGTCCGCTTCTCTATCCTGATTTCGGCAATCTGATCCGCCAGCGAACCGAGGTGGTGTTACCGCTAGCAAACAATGAACTGCGCGAGGCAATAGCTGGACCGGCGAACCGGGTCGGTGTCCACATGGAACCGGGGCTGGTCGAGGCAATTATTAGCGACGTCGGCGAGCAACCGGGTGCGCTGCCGCTGCTGCAATACGCGCTCACGGAGTTGTTCGAGCACCGCAAGGGACATGTGTTGACCCTGGAAGCTTATCATGCCAGTGGGGGTGTGATTGGAGCTTTGGCTCGCCGTGCCGATGAAATTTATAACGAACTGGACATCACAGGACGGGAGATCGCGCGCCAGATGTTCCTGCGCCTGGTAACCATCGGTGAAGGCGCGGGTGATACCCGGCGGCGTGTCTACGTGACTGACTTAACGCCAGTCAATCAAGACCGTTCAAAGATGGACGGTGTTCTCGACGCCTTCAGCAAGTCGCGGTTGCTCACGTTTGACCGAGACTCGGCGACGCGCGCTCCAACCGTCGAAATCGCGCATGAAGCGCTGATCCGCACATGGGATCGGCTAAACGATTGGTTGGCAGAGAGTCGTGAAGAGCTGCTTGTTCAGCGCCGTCTGGATATGGCCCTGGGCGATTGGATCGCATCCGGGCGCGAGGCAAGTTTTCTGGCGTCAGGCACACGGCTCGATCAGTTTGATCAGTGGGCTAACACGACAACCCTCGCGCTCAATGAGGACGAACGTGTCTATCTGGATGCCAGTATCGCAGAGCGCCGAGTTCGACAGGCAGCGGAGGAAGCGCGTAAGGCACACGAGGCGATGCTTGAGCGCCGCTCACGAAACCGGCTGCGTGTGCTGGTGCTGGTCCTGTTGGTGGCGACGGTTGGTGCTTTGGGCCTGACAGGACTAGCCGTCAACCAGCAGCAGATCGCCGTAGCTAATGCAGTCACAGCGACAATCGCGCAAGGGCAGGCGCTCAATAATGCGTTTACAGCAGTCGCCAACGCAAATACCGCGACGGTTGCGCAGGGTCAGGCGCTCAATAATGCGGTGACGGCAACTCTTGCCCAGGGTCAAGCAGTTAACAACGCACGCACTGCAATATCCAACGCTTATACTGCTACCGTAGCCCAGGGTCAAGCTATCGCCAATGCGGCCACTGCCCAGTCGAATTTTGTCCGTGCCGAAAGCCAACGGCTGGCCGCAGAAGCCGTGAACGTGATGAATACAGGCGATGCTAACGTCGACCTGGCGGGGCTGCTCAGCATTCAAGCGATGAAGATGACCTACTCGCCACAGGCCGATGCAGCGCTCCTGCGGGCAACAACGCTGGACTACGCACTGCGGTCATTTCCATATGGGCAAACAATGTATTCTTTGAGCTTTTCGCCGGATGGTCGCATCGTAATGACCGGCGGCGAAAAGAAGTTTCTGCGCTTGTGGGACACCTCAAACGGCAAACTCTTGCGCGAACTGAAGCCGCCGGAGGGCGACTCTACTACAATCTGGTCCGCTGTCTTTTCGCCGGATGGCAAGCAGATCCTGACCAGCAGTGAAAGCAACAAGCTGCTCCTATGGGATGTGCAGACTGGTACGCAAATAAGGACTCTACCCGGTGAGATACAACAGAGCGTGGTGGCCTTTTCGCCGGATGGGCGGTTTGCTCTATTTAGCGGCGCGGATAACACGGTTGTGGTTTGGGATTTGCAGGCTGGCAGACAGTCGGTACGACTGAGCGGGCACACCGATGAGATCCGGGCTTTGGGCTTCTCACCGGATGGTAAGTCTGTGCTAACGGGTAGCACAGACAAAACGGCAAGAGTATGGGACATGGAGACTGGCAAGCAGCAGCTAGAAGTCAGTGACCCGAGCGCGGGTTTGCTGGCTGTTGGTGCTTCACCGGATGGCAAATACCTTGCAACAAGTGGCTCTGCCCTGATCTTCTGGGATATGGCTACGGGCAACCAGGTTCATGTCTTTGGTGGAGCTGCGCAGTCGATTGCCTTCACACCGGACAGCAAGTACTTGCTAGCCAACACGGGCCTTGCTGGTGGTCAGGTCTGGGATCTTTCGACATGGAAGGTGGTGCGAAACCTTACTGGTCATACGCTGGCTGTCAATATTGTAGCGCTCTCGGCGGATGGTCGTTGGGCATTAACGGGGAGTTGGGACGGTACAGCCCGGCTGTGGGATATGCAACACAGCATTGGTCAAGCGCGGCAATTGCTGGGACACACGGCTAATGTAACTGCCATAGCGTATTCACCGGATGGTAAATATATCCTGACTGGCAGTACCGATACTACTGCCCGCCTATGGAATGCGGAAACTGGCGAGCTTGTGCAAATTCTAAAGGGTCATACCGATGTGGTTTGGGCGGTCCATTTTTCGCCCGATGGTCGTCTGGCATTGACGGGCAGCGCCGACAAAACGGCGCGGCTCTGGGACCTGAGCACAGGCCAGCAAATTCGACAGTTTGAGGGCCATACCGATGAGCTTCGCGGGGCTGCCTTTTCGCCAGACGGCAAACTCATTGTGTCTGGTGGAAATGACCTGACCGTACGACTCTGGGATGTTGAAACAGGCACACAGGTCCGCCAACTTGCCCACTACAATGAGGAAGTGCTGGACGTGACGTTCTCACCGGACGGCAAAACGATTCTGGTGGGTAATCTCGACGGGCATGTCTACCTGCTAGATACAGCGAGCGGCAAGCCGATTAAAGACATCACGGTCTCTACTGCCCATCTGAATGCCGTGTTTGGTGTAGCCTTCTCGCCTGATGGTAAGTCCATTCTTGCTGGAAACCTCGACAAAATTGCGCGCACTTTCGATCTCGCCACAGGAAAACTCACACAGGAGTTCGTCGGTCACAGCGATTATATTATACGGGTTGCCTATTCACCGAACGGAAAATATATCTTAACAGCCAGCGTCGATGGTACAGCGCGGTTGTGGGATGCGATGACGGGCAAGGAATTGCGGCGATACACGCATTCTGTCCAGGTCACTGCCGTATCCTTTTCGCCCGACGGCAAAATGGTATTGACCGGAAGCCGAGACCAATCGGCCCGGCTGTGGGATGTTGATTATCATGATACGATTTCATATTTGTGTTCTCATCTGCTGCGCGATTTGACTCAGGCTGAACGGAGCCAATACGGCATCACAAACAACTAAAAAATTGTGAGAAGCGACAACTCACCGTTGGCGTGACCAACGGCAGTTTCTCCCAACGTTCCAGGACTGGGCCTCGCTGCTGTCTGCGTTCCACAATCCGCAGTTGCTGGCGCAGCATAATCTGAATATCTTTTCCCTATCGTCCATGTGACGGATGAGTGCCAACTCCAGTACAACCGACCAGAAGCACACGAGCAACTGAAAAATCATCAGCACTTCGCAGTTCACACCTTTTGAAGGGGCAAGTGCCAAGCATACCTGTTTTGGCGAACTTGGATTGATCGCATTGAGTGAGCCAACCGCAAGCGGACGGTTGCGCTCCTGCGAGCACGGACAAGATTTTTCCGTAGTACAGGGATTTTTCTACGCCTGTTATCGTTCGACTGTTTAACCAGTCAATATCTATGGGCGAGGTCTTTGCGAGCTACGCACACTTCTTCGTTAGTCAACAGGATTTCTGTCACCTAATTTCACATTGGTTCAAAAGTGCCGGGGTTTTGCCGGGATAATGGCAGTCTATTGGCACGACAAAAACGCTGGACATGTTTTAAGATCGCACAAATCACTAGCCGAGTTCGTCAGCAATGTCAAAGGTGACGGAGAACCACCCGACGCTATTTTTTGACCGGAACTCATTCTCGGTTTGGGCAATCCTTGCCTGAACCCATTGACATCATAGAAGATTATCGATACACTGGATGTATGCTTGTCTAGACAAGTAAGTATAAGTATCCTTTTTCAAGACCAGTCATGGTCGCAAGTTGGGGCAACCATCAGCAACGCTGAGTCAAATGGGAAGAAATATACGGCGTGATCCTTGGCATGGATAAGGGATTAATTCATTGTCAATCCCTATATATTAAAACCAATCACTTCTAGAAAATCGCGTAAGCCACAACAATTTTAATTGCTGCCTGACACCTCGTACTCAAATAGAAAGGAGAGTTGCCAACCAGATTGTTGCATACGTTATGTCCAGAAAATGCATCCTATAACTAACTGACTTTTGGAGAACAATTATGAAGAAAAATCTTGCCTTTACCCTGTTTTTGCTGGTTTTGACTCTCGCCATTGCCATGCCAGTCTCCACCCACCTCACTGCAAGCCAGGCAACGATGGCAGCTACTGAGGTCGGCACTGCGACCGCCAGTGGATTTGATCCTGCTGTTTGCTTCCGCGCAGCAGCCAACAACGACAAAATGGTGAGTTTCAAGGCCAAGCCAGGCCCGTACAAGATTGGTATCAGTAACTCGTACATCGGAAATGCCTGGCGTACCCAGATGATTCAGATGGCGAAAGCATACGCTGATACACCTGAGATCAAGGCAATGATCAAAGAATTAACAGTCGTTAGCTCCGGCGTAGATGTTGAAGCGCAGATCGCCCAGATGGATAACATGATTGCACAGGGCGTAGATGCCATTATCATTAACGCTGCGACTCCCGAAGCATTCAATGCAGTTGTCAAGCGTGCCGCTGATGCTGGTGTGATCGTAGTCTCTTTTGATAATATCGTGACTGCACCTGAAGCCATATTGGTCAACGAGGATCAGGTTGAGTTTGGTCGCGTCATGGCCGAAGACCTGGTGAAACGCATGGGTGGCAAAGGTAACGTTGTGATGGTGAATGGCGTCCCCGGTACCAGTGTAGACGCTGATCGCACCAAAGGCGCAAAGGAAGCCTTCAGCAAGAGTCCCGACATCAAGGTTCTGGCCGAACTCGACGGTGAGTGGGACAGCGGTAAGGCTCAATCGGTCATGGCCGACTTCCTGGCTACTAAGCCTAAGGTCGATGGGGTCTGGGTTCAAGGCGGTACCCCTGGCGTTCTTCAGGCTTTCAAAGACGCGAAGTATCCACTCGTGCCGATAGCTGGCGAGGGCGAGAATGGCTTCCGCAAGGCGCTGGATACGATGAAGGATCAGGGTCTGGTTGGTATTTCGGTTGGTCAGACCCCTGGTATGGTCGCCGTGTCGATGCGCGTTGCACTGGAACTGCTGAAAGGTAAGACGCTGCCCCGCGTGATCGCCATGCCGCTGCCAATTGCTACCACCGAAACAATAAAAGAGGGCGTGGATTACTTCCAAAATCTGCCTGATGATTTCTTCACAGCCATCAAGGTTCCGGCTTGTGGTGTTGACCTGACACCCGACGCGATCCTCGCAGTGAAGGTGCAATAATCTCAGGGTCATAAACAATTGTAGGGGCACATCATATCGTGCCCCTACGAAGATCGCCCAATTAATCAAGTACGCATGTCCTGCTATTTGCGCGCATTGTCGATGAACAAATATGTTTTCTGCCATATAAAAATCTTTTTTGACGTGCTCCTGGGGATTTTATGGCCGTAGCCACATTCGATCAGCCCGAGAAAACTGCTTCGCTGCCACTCGTAGAAGCCCTGAAAGTGAGCAAACATTTCGGCGGAACGGTGGCATTAAATGAGGCTTCCTTTCGTTGCCACAACGGCAGTATCCATGCGCTAGTGGGTGAAAATGGCGCAGGCAAAAGCACGTTGGTCAAAGTGTTGGCGGGTGTTGTCGTGCCGGATTCTGGCACTATCAATATCAATGGCAAACCCTCAAGTATCCGTTCCCCAGGCGACGCAAGCCGGTTCGGCATCGTGCCCGTCTTTCAAGAACTTTCGCTCTTGCCGACTCTGACCGTTGCGGAAAACATCTTTATCTCCGATCCGCCGCGTAATCGTCTAGGTCTGGTTAACCGAAAAACGTTGCGCCAGCAGACCGAACAGCTCTTCGCCAGTCTGGGGTTTCATCAAGTAGACCCCAACGCGCTGATCTCCGAATTACCGCTGGCCCAACGGCAGTTAATAGAGATTGCCAAAGCGCTGTCCCGTCACCCTCAATTGCTCATTATGGACGAGGGAACGTCCGCTTTATCGATCCAGGATGTAGAACTGGTCTTTAGAGTGATGCGGCGGATGCGTGACGAAGGCCGATCAGTGATTTTTATCTCGCATCGCATGGCTGAGGTCAAGGAGATTGCAGACATCCTGACTATCTTCCGTGATGGTCAGGATGTTGGCTCCTTCCCGATGGGCAGCGTCAGTGAAGACGAGATGGTGCAGTTGATGATCGGGCGCAAACTCGAACAGGTCTTCCCTCCCAAACCGGGACCGCGAGCGCAGCGCGCACCCGTATTGGAAGTGAAAGACCTGGGCTGGGAAAACGCGTTACACGATATCAGCTTCCGCGTTGGCAAAGGGGAAATTGTTGGCCTGGGTGGGCTGGACGGACAGGGGCAAGGTGAATTGCTGTTTGCCCTGTTTGGCTTGTTGCGGAGTTTGCGCGGTCAGATATTGATCGAAGGTCAGCGCAAAAATATCAACAGTCCAACAGCCGCCGCTAGCGCCGGAATCAGCCTGGCTCTTATCCCGGAGGATCGTAAGACAGAAGGGTTGATCCAGTCGATGTCGGTGGGCGACAACGCGACGCGCTAGCAACGCTTGACGAGTTGGCGCGGGTTGGACTGATCGATCCAAAACTGGAACGCATCGCCGTCGAACGAGTCATCGAGCAAATGCGGATCAGGACACCTTCAGGCCGGACCATCACTCGCAACCTGAGCGGCGGCAATCAACAGAAAGTCGTCATTGGCAAATGGCTACTCACCCAAGCCAGGCTCTATTTGCTGCACGATCCATCGCGCGGTATCGACGTAGGCACAAAGCAGGAGATCTATCACCTGATGCGCTCACTGGCCGATCAGGGTGCAGGTCTCCTTTTTTTCTCGACGGAACTGGCTGAACTGGTCGGTATGTGTGATCGTGTGCTGATTCTGTACGAAGGGCGCATATTTCAGGAACTAACTGAAACGGACATTACCGAGGAAAAAATCATATTGGCGGCTCTGGGCCTGAGTGGTACTGGTGAGAACGGTACTGCTAAGGAACCACTGGTCGCGTTAGATAAATAGCAAAATTAGGATTTGTCTTATGTCAACCATCAGTGCATCATCTAGTGCCGGAATGGCCTTTCCGATCAGGCGTTTCGTCAACCGCAATTTCCGGGTGTTGCTGGCATTCCTGGTGTTTTTGGTGCTAGCCACGCTCAACGCCGCCCTGAACCCGCGATTTTTTGAACCTTCAGTGACAACATCAACCTCCAATCAGGCCATGACGCTCATCTTTGCTGGGACTGCCCAGACCTCCGTGGTTATCACTGGCGGGATCGATCTGTCCGTTGGCCCGATGATCAGCCTCGCTAACTCGCTGGCTTCGGCGTTTTTCGCGGATAGTGTACCGAGTGTGATCGGTGTGGTGATTCTGGTGCTGCTGGTCGGGGCGCTCTGCGGTTTGGTCAATGGATTGATCGTGGTCTATGGGCGGCTGCAGCCGATTATCGTCACACTAGCAACCTCGTCCATATTTAGTGGAATTGCACTGTTTTTACGGCCCAAACCCGGCGGTTTTGTACCGGGCTGGTACGGCGATTTGCTGACGAAACGGATCTTTGATCTCATCCCGAATTCTCTGATTTTCCTCCTGATCATCTTGATTTTGGTCTGGACACCGTTTCGCCGTTCGCGGCTGGGACTGTGGGTTTACGCCGTGGGGAGCAACGAGGGCGCAGCGTATATGAGCGGCATCGACGTGAACCGCGCCAAGCTGTCTGCCTACGTTATGAGCGGTTTATTCGCGGCGATTGCAGGCTTATTTCTATCGGCCTCCACGCTGTCCGGGAATGCCAATACCGGCGCGGTCTACACCCTGCAATCTATTGCGGTTGTTGTCTTAGGCGGGACATCGCTCTTCGGTGGCTCTGGTGGTGTGGTCGGGACAATTTTTGGAGCATTCTCTCTGCGACTGATCGGCGGCGTGCTGTTTTTTGCGAAAGTAAACCCGCTGCTGCAACCACTATGGGAAGGTGTTGTGATCCTTCTGGCAGTAGTCGCAGGCGCAAGTCGAATTTTTACCGTAAAGAATCGGTTAGACATTATGCGGTAGTGCGGTGTAGAGAAGGATAACGGAACGAAAAATATGGCCTCAACGATAAGACCTGCTTCTTCTATCCGCACCTGGTTCACCAGCATGGATCGCCAGAATCGCAGTGTAATTATCGCCTACCTGATGATCCTGCTGTTGATCGCCTTCGGTACAATATTCGTCACTCCGAATTTCGCGTCGCCAACGTTTCTTGTTCAGCAGCTACGGCAGGCATCTTTCCTCGGAATCATCGCTGCCGGACAGATGGTGGTCATCCTGACCGGAAATATTGATCTGTCGATTAGCTGGACGCTCAATCTGGCTGCCGTCGTGGCGACGGTTGTTGCCGCTGGTCAAAACGAACAGTTCATACCGAGTTTGCTGATTGGCCTGGGTATCGGGGCTGTTATCGGCCTGATAAACGGCTTTGGTGTCGCCTACTTGCGAATCCCATCCATGGTGCTGACTCTCGGCATGAACGCTCTGCTCAAAGGCATTACTGTTGCCTATACCGGGTCAGCGCCCCAATTTCAAAAGACGCCAGATATTTTGAGCAAAGCTGCTACGTTGATTCTTGGAGACATTATCCCGGTCGCGGTGTTGATCTGGGCACTCATTTCCATCATCAACTACGTCGTGCTCCAACGTACCACGTTGGGGCGCAAAACATATGCAGTAGGCAACAATGAAGTCGCCGCCTATTTGTCCGGCGTACGCACCCCACGAGTCATCATTGGGGCGTTCGTCCTGAGTGGAGTGCTCAATGCTCTGGCTGGACTGCTGGTCGCGGGCAACGCAGGCCGCAGCTTCAATGAGATGGGTGAACCCTATCTCCTGCCTGCCATTGCGGCAGTCGTCGTCGGTGGCACGTCCATTGCGGGCGGTTCGGGCAAATATATCGGCACGATTGCCGGGGTCATCATCATTCGGCTTCTTGACAGCGGTTTGAGTATCATGCAAGTTGCGCCTGCATCCCGGCAGATTATTTTCGGTCTGGTCATATTGGCAATGCTGTTCTTGTACGGTCGAGGGGAAAAAGCGCGAGCGTAAGCAGCTACCTAGTGCACACCGGAGGATAACTTAAATGACAGGCTTTATTGATTTAGAGCGAATGGAGCGCACTCGCGCGACGATCCATCGGGCGGGTCTCGACGGAATCCTATGCACGATGCCAGAGAATTTGCTGATGCTGACTGGCTACTGGTCGCGCATCGGGCTATCACTGGTGTGGTTTCCGGCGCAAGGCGACCCTGCCCTGCTTGTTCCTGAAACTGAACTCGATGTAGCTGAAACGGGGTCGGTTCGGGACATACGGGGCTATGCTGGTGATCTGGATGCAGCCAGACCAAGAGCTGAGATGTCGAGCTTTGTGAGTGATAAGCTGCGCACAATAAAGGGTAAGATTGGCTACGAAGCGAGTTTTGCGCAGATCGCGCCGCCGCCGTTGGCTGGTGAACCCCACGTGATCGACAAGGGTTATGTGGATATGCTAGCATCGCACGTTGGGCAAGAACGCTTGCAGGACGCGACAGATCTAATCTATGAACTCCGGAGCCGCAAAACTTCCTACGAAGCCGAACAAGTTCGGCGCGCAAATCAGATCGCCGGGGTAGGGTTGAAAGTTTTCAAGGAAATGGTCGCGCCTGGGCGGTCCGAAATCGAAATTGCGACAAGAGTGGAACAGGCGATTGCCATCGCTGGAATGCAGGACTATTCAGCTCGCTCCGTGCGGGCCTGGGCACAAATCTCCTCCGGGCCAGCTACCGCGAAAGCATGGCGGCTCTACGTTCAAACTGGCGTGCGGCGGCTCGAACCTGGCGATCTTGTCATTCTGGAACTGGGCACCGTCGTAGATGGCTATTGGTCCGACCTGACTCGCGTGGCCGTAGCAGGCCAACCGACTCAGCAGCAGCTTGACATCTGGCATATTGTGGAGGAGGCACAAAGTGCTGCAATTTCGGCGATACACCCCGGTGTTGCTGAACGTTCAGTGGACGCAGCAGCCCGTGGCCTGATTGCTGCACGCGGTTATGGAGATGCCTTCGTTCATGTCACGGGGCATGGAGTAGGCTTCCGCTATCACGAACTTCCTCCTCTCCTGTCCTCAACCAGTGATGGTCTACTCGCAGAAGGGATGATCACCAGCGTTGAGCCAGGTATCTACCTATCTAATTGGGGTGGCATCCGTCTCGAAGATAATGTGCTTGTCACCGACTCAGGGGCAGAACGGCTGTCAACGGCCTCGCTTTCCCTTACCTCTTGAGTACACGTATAAACAACTTGCAACATATGTGCGCTACCCACACCTACTGCATACAGACATCTACAATTTGAAAGGCGAGTCAGGCCGCGCTAGACCGCTATCTATCTAGCGCTGACGTATGGTCGCACGGTGGGCGTATAAGTGTGTATCATATTCTGAATGGATGCTCGCAATCAGAAGCGGGGTTGTAGGCTCATGACTCAACTACAATTAAGGGTAGAACCCTCTTATCTACAGGATTTGGGTGAGCTTCAGCGAAAAACCTTCAGGTTAACGTTGCTACTCGTTGCCGCCGCAACACAACTGGCACTTCTGGCTGGAGATCTATATGTCCGCCCATTGCCGCCAACGTTTGTCGCCTCTGGCATCCACCTGATGGCGTTTTGTGGACTGTGCTACTGGTTGTTCCGGCACTATCCGCAGGCAGCGCGTTATGTTTTCGTAGTAGGTCTGAGCATCGCAAATATCATTGCCTACGCGCATTATTCATCGCCTGTTTTTTTATACTTATTCCCGTGTATTTGCCTCTTCGCGAGTATGCTGCTGCCCAGGTCAGTGACCGTCATCTTCGCGCTTATTTCCTGCATCGTGGTGATTGCAATCATAAAAAATGAGATGGTGGCAACGGAGTTCTCGGTATTGTTTTTGATCTGGTTTGTGTTATTGACGAACTTTGTCGCGTTCCGCAATTTGGTAGAAGCCTTGCAGATGGCATGGGATTACCAGCATTATGCGATAGCACAAATGCAGGAAGCACGTGAGCATCGTGCGGAGCTTATGAAGTTGACCAAGGCATTAGAAGAGGCCAGACAAGATCTGGCACAGGCCAATATTCAGTTGCGCCGCGCTTACAGTGCGGCTGAAGAGGCGCGGCGATTGAAGGCGCTGTTTGCTGCCAATGTGAGCCACGAATTCCGGACGCCGATCAACTTGATTGTTGGTTTTAGTGAGATGATCGTTTCGGCTCCTCAAGCATACAGTGAACGCCTTCCCGATGCATACTGGTCAGATCTTCAGACGATTAGTGAATGCGCGAAACATTTACAGGGTCTTATCAGCGATGTACTGGATATATCGCAGGTCGAGGCAGGTTATATGGCAATGGTCAAGGAACTTGTCGATCCACGCCAGGTGATTTTGGAAGCGGCTAATCTGACACGGGACTTGATCGAGAGTGCTGGATTGACATTCAACCTCGTCGTCCCAGATCGGCTGCCGTCGTTATGGATAGACCGCACACGCATTCGTCAGGTACTCTTAAACCTGTTGAGTAATGCTGTGCGCTTCACCAATCAAGGTAGTATTAGCTTGCGGGTCACGGATCAAACCACCCACCTTACTATCTTCATCAGTGATACGGGCACTGGCATTCGACCCGAAGATATTCCACATATTTTTGATGCTTTTTATCAGGCCGAAGAGACGGATTATCGCCGTAGCCAGGGTTCGGGTTTGGGTCTGACACTCAGCAAGCAATTTATTAGCTTGCATGGAGGGTCTATTAGTGTCGAGAGTAGTGGCAGTACCGGTAAGGGGAGCACTTTTACTGTGACCCTGCCATATGAGAATTACACGCTGGGCCGCATAACTGCACGTCACGAAAAACAAAGCCTGGATAATGGCGATTGTTTTATTGTCATGGACGACGATCCTGAAATGATCAAGCTATTTGAACGGTATAGCGTCAATCATCGCCCATTAGGCGCACAGAATCTGGAAGAAGCGCTGCACCTTGTAGAAACCATTCAGCCGTCCGCGATTGTCGTCAGCAATGAGCAGGATCGAAACCTCCTCGTGGAAGCTACTCGGAAATCTGGGCGACCTCTCAACATTATTTCATGTCCGATGCCGAGCGGGCGGCGGGCCATGCAACTTTATGGGGCGACAGATTATCTTGTTAAGCCCGTGACTCAGCAGGCGCTGCACAACGCGATGAATCGTATTGATGTTCCTGTTCAGAATGTGCTCGTTATTGACGATGATCAGGATATTGTGCGGCTGTTTGGCAGAATGCTTCAGACGTTGCCACACGTGCAGGAGGTTTGGAAGGCTTACAGTGGGCGCGAAGGATTGGCGCTCATGCGTTATCAACGCCCCGATGTCGTTGTTCTGGACGTGATAATGCCAGATGTGGATGGTTTGACCATCCTTCAAATTATGCAGAACGATACGGTGCTCTGCGATATTCCAGTGATCATCGCTTCTGCAAATGGTGCTGCCGAGGCCATTGCACCCGTAGCAAAAGGTAAGTTATGCGTCGAGTCAGTCAATGGATTGCAGCCCGTTGAACTGGTCCATTGCATAGAAGCCCTCGTGAGCGCTTTTACGCCGACCATTGCTCCAACACCCTGAGAAACTCGATCCGGCTTGGAGTTTTCTTTAGATACACATTCGCGCCTAGCGAAACGGCTACATCGGGCAGTTCCAGCACCGAACACACCAGGACCGGTATATTGAGAGTCGTCGGGTGATTCTTTAGATTCTGCAATATTTCCCAACCATCTTGCTGAGGCAGCATCACATCTAGAATGATCAACTGCGGTTTGATTCTTCGAGCTAATTCAATCGCCTGGTGACTGTCAGCAGTATCAATAATATGATAGGGATGTCCGGTCAGATAACGACGGAACAGATTGACCATGCCGGGATTATCGTCGATGACAAGAACAATGGTCTGCCGCAGGGGAATTTGCAGCGTAACGTGAGCCGCATGAGTCCCAATGAGGCCGGAGGTCACTTCACCCTCTATGCTTTTCACCAGTACGCGTAGCGTTTCGTGTTCTGGCTGCTCGCCGCTGATCGCTTGTAAATCCGAAAACTGAGGTTGTCGCAGATTGATAGTGAAGGTAATGCGACAGTATCGGTCAACAAGTTCATCCGCGATCTCAATTCGTGTCGAGCAAGCGATCAACTGCGACAGGATGGTGATGAGAATTTGACGTACTATCGTGCGATCAGAATCAGCAATCGAAATATCATTTGAAGTGTCATTTGTGATGCTTACTTGACGTTGATCAACTAGACTTTGGGTCACCAATAGTGCGCCATCCAGCAAGCTTCTGATTCCGACACGTGCAGAGGTAAGCTCAATTCTGGCCCGCTCTACTTCAGATTGAACTGATGCCACCTCCGTTTCGATCCGAGTTATCGGTTCCTGTACGGCCTCTCCGGTCATCTGTTCCCACAGCATATGGCTCACGATCTGTATTGCTCGTGGGTGATCGCGGTAAAACTGGCGTTCGCTCAGGGATAAATTGAGCAGGACCTGCTGAACGGTTTGCTGCCTGATATAACGTAACCGTAATATATTGTACAGTCGCGATACTTTGGGTTGGGTTTCGAGTTCGGGACTGGGACGCAGACTTTCAACGCAATTGTTGATGATTTCGCGGAAAACCTGGATTCTATTTGGCCCCTTTATCTCAGGTACAAGCGCTTCAACCAGGGGATGATCTTGTAGAAACATGAAATCGTAGAGGTGCGTCAGGCAATCGTGTACCTGTTGCTCAAAATCGGAGAAAGGTACAGTAAGTTGTTCTGACATATGCTGCTAATCCAAATTTCTAATTTGAGATACAAAGAAAATGCTGGTATTTTGCCAGGGATATGACAGCTTTTTGGCAATTTGGACGGCCCAAAAATCCTTTAGGATGTGAACTATAGCAATTTCGCTTCTATATGGCAAGCAGCACAGGGCTAATCGCTCAGTATAAATGTCGGATTATTGCAAGGAGGCATACTTCTGATAAATTAAGCAGTCTATCAAATTCAAGGCGTTCTACACCGCTGCGGGACGATATTTTCGCATCTCAAAGATTATTTGAATGATTATGAGGAGATAAACATGTCCGGAAAAATGCGCGTTTTGAGGCTCGGCGTTTTGGTCTTTGTGGCGATCATGGCAAGCCGAGGTTATGGGGTTAGGGGTGCTCAGGCCGACGACAAGTTGGAGGTCTTTTCGTATTGGACCTCCGGCGGCGAAGCGGCTGCGCTTAATGCCCTGTTTGATTCATACAAGAAAGTGAACGCCAAAACGGAGATTATCAACGCGGTGGTCGCTGGTGGCGCTGGCACGAACGCACAGGCTGTCCTGCAAACGCGCCTACAGGGCAAGAATCCCCCTGACACCTGGCAGAGCCATCCTAGTGCCGAGTTGCAGGGCTTATACATCGACCCCGGCTATTTGGAACCAGTCACCGATCTGTACAAGAGCGAAGGATGGGACAAGGTTCTCCCCAAGAGTCTAATCGGCAACTTGCTGACCAGCAAGGATGGTCAAATCTATACTGTGTTGACGGGTGTTCATCGTTACAACAGCCTTTGGTACAACAAAAAGCTGCTTGATAGCAATGGGATCACTATCGGCAAGACACTTAGCATGACTGACTTCATCGCCGACTCGGATAAACTCAAGGCTGCCGGGGTCGATGCCCTCTGTCTAGGCGATAAGGATATCTGGACATCGGGCGCTGTCTTTGAGATGACTCTGCTCGGTGCGATTGGCCCGGACAAGTTCCTGGATTTGTATTCTGGCAAGCTGGCTTTTGATGATCCGTCCGTCAAGAAAGCGATGGACACCTATGGTAAGCTACTTGGGTATGAGAACAGCGACCATGCTGCATTGTCCTGGGATCAGGCTGTGAAAAAGCTGATCGAAGGGAAGTGCGCGTTTAACGTGATGGGTGACTGGGCCTATGGCGAGTTTGTCAATGCCAAGCAGAAGGACAATGTTGATTTTGGCTGGGTTAACTTCCCCGGCACGGAAGGAGCCTTCGATATTGTCGCGGACGGTTTTGTGCTGCCCAAAGGTGCACTGCATCGTGATAACGCAGTGACCTGGCTAAAGGTCATTGGCAGCAAGGACGCACAGGAAGCATTCAATCCCTTGAAAGGATCAATCCCGGTTCGGTCTGATGTGGATCGAACGAAGTTTGGCCCATATCATAATTGGTCGCTGGACTCGTTTGCCAAGGATACCCTGGTTCCATCAGGTATCCAGGGTTTGGCAGCACCTTCCTCGTTCACGCAGGCGTTATACGATGGCAGTACGCAGTTCTCCGTTGAGAAGGACAGTGATGCCTTTGCCAAGGCGCTGGTTGCAGCCGCTAAGGATGCAGGTATCACCAAATAAACAGGCTTTAGTCTGGGGAAAGGACTAACTGTCCTTTCCCATTAGATTTTTCTTGATATAGATTATTAGATACAGGTTATGGGAACGGCCCACATGTCAATACCCACCGCAGTGTCGTCCACAGCTAACCTTGATCAGGTTGTTGTCCGTCGCAAACCCAGATGGCGTATAAAAAATTTTGATTCTTTCCTTGTATTACTCCCCTCGTTCATCGCCATTGTCATTTTTGTATATGGCTTTATCGGCGTTACGTTTTACGTTTCCATGTCTAGCTGGCGAACGACCAAACCGGATTTGTCGCTGCGGCAGCCGCTTTTTCAGACATATCTTGATCTGTTCTCCCTGCCGCGCTTCCAAAGCGACTTGCGTAATACGCTGATCTTTACCATCCTGTTCATTGGCTTATCGGTAGCAGTAGGTCTGGGCCTCGCTATCTTGATCGATCACAATCTCAAGCTGCGCATTATGCCATTGTTTCGCAATGTTTACCTGTTCCCTTACGCGTTGTCGTTTGTCGTCACAGGTGTTGTGTGGCGTTGGATATTCAATCCGGAAACGGGCATCAATTTATTCTTCGATATTTTTGGCATTAACAGCTTGCTCAGCCGATTTGGTGTTGGTCCTCTAAAACCAGGCTGGATCACCGATCCGAACGTCGCCTTGCAAGTTAATGGCGTTCTTAGCAGGGTTATTCCCGGTGTTGGAGACATCAGCATCAAGCTGGGTATTCCTCTCGCCCTGATCCCGGTCGCATTGGCAGCAAGCTGGCAGCTCTCTGGGTTTGTCATGGCAACATATCTAGGCGGGATGGCAACCATTTCGGATGAGATCCGCGAAGCTGCACGGGTGGATGGCGCGACGGATTGGCAGGTTTATCGTCGAATCATCCTGCCAATGCTAACTCCCGTAACCGTCAGTGTGATTGTGATCCTGCTCCATGTTTCGCTTAAGATATTTGATCTGGTCTTCACTATGACCGGCACGGGTCCTGGCTTTGCAACAGATATGCCGGCGATTTTTGTCTTTGAAACCATGTTCAGAGCCACGCGTTACAACCTTGCGGCGGCAGCCGCTATCGTCATGCTGGTGCTAGCCGGCTTGATTATTGTGCCATACCTGGTTCGAACACTTCGAGCCGCAGAACAATAATATGGCTGCACATATGGCGACCTTGAAAATGAAACAGCCAAACGGTAAAAAGCGATACCCGTGGTTTTCCCTGGCTGTCCTGACTGGCGCTCTGATCTTTTTCCTGTTGCCCATGTATGTCATGATTATCAACGGCCTGAAGGATGCTCAGCACGTGAGCCTTTCCACAATGTGGAACTTGCCAGAAACGTTGAGCGCTGGAGGATTCGAAGGCGCGTGGAAGCAGCTCGGCCCCAATATATACAACAGTATTCTCATGGTTGTTCCGGCTACATTTTTGTCGGCAATGGTCGGGGCGATCAACGGGTACTTTCTGTCAAAGTGGAAATTTCGCGGTGCTGACGGGCTGTTTACTTTCATCCTGTTTGGCTTTTTCATCCCATATCAGGTGATTTTGTTGCCATTGGTGCAGTTTATGCAGACCGTTGGCTTGTACGGCACTATCACAGGGTTGGTTGTGGTCCATGTGATTTATGGTATTCCCGTAACAACCTTGATTTTTCGCAACTTCTACACGGGCGTGCCCAATGAGTTAATTGAAGCCGCTGTCGTTGATGGCGGAAACAAGTATCAAATTTTCAGTATGATTATGTTTCCATTGGCAGTACCCGCATTTGTAGTCGTTGGCATCTTCCAGTTCACCAACATCTGGAACGATTTCATCTTCGGGGTCACGGTCGTCCCAAATCCACAGGCCCAGCCTGTGACGATTGCCCTCAACAATCTGTCAGGCAACTTCTCGGTAGATTGGAACGTGGTTATGGCAGGAGCCGTATTGGCGGCACTTCCCACAGCAATTGTCTATATTTTCCTGAGTCGATATTTTGTACGTGGCCTCCTGGCCGGTTCTGTGAAAGGTTAAAGGTGCGTGTGGTCCGCGACTTCTTATGGTTTCAGGATATAGTGGACTTTGACACGGGATGATGGCCGTTATTGTAGGTCACAGAGTCAGTTATCAGGTTGTGGTCAATACCGGCTCGGGCGCTCAATTGATACTAAAGCGCATAATCCCCGTCACCCGAATAATATTAACGACGCAAAACTCTTCGGACGACCTGGATGACCGACGAATCTTCTACCTATAGATTAATTGTCAAGTGCAATAACTTTGACACATGCGGGCGAAAATACTGCTTTGACCTGCCCGGTCGGTGTAAGCTGTCCAGTGGCTCGATCAACTTTGAACGCTACGAGACTGTCGCTATTCTGATTGCCGACCAGGAGCCAGGAGCCTGTGGGATCAAATGCAAAGTTACGCGGTGTTCTACCTTGCGTTGGGATAAACCCGACACTGATTAGATGACCTGTTGATTGGTCAATAGCATAAATGGCAATACTGTCGTGACCTCGATTGGAAACATATAAGAACATTCCAGATCGAGCGATATGAATATCACTGCACAGATTCGTGCCTGAAAATCCGTTCGGAAGGGATGAGGTATTTTGGAGGAAATGAGGCGTCCCATCTGTCGGGTTGTATGCGAAAACGGTTACTGTTGAGGATAGTTCGTTTACCAGATATAAAAAGCGGCCAGTTGGATGAAAAGATAGATGGCGTGGGCCTGAACCAGCTTCGACGGATACTTCGCGTGCTTTATCAATTGGTGCCGTAGTATTCAAACGGTCAAGACGATAAATCTCTACTTTATCAATCCCAAGATCGGCAGCTAGTAAGTATCGAGCGGCAGGATCAAGTATGACCGAATGGACATGAGGGTTGTTCTGTCGCTGGGGATTTATGCTGGAACCGCGATGATGAATGACCTGGAGCGGAGCGCCTAAATACCCAGCCTCATCTACCGGAAGGATAGAAATACTCCCACCCCCATAATTCGCCACAAAAGCGAAGCCTCTATCAACGCTGACGTAACATGGAGTTGTTCCCTCTGTGCACTGTGCGTTCAGCCGATTGAGAAACCCTGATTGAGGGTCAATCGCAAAAGCCGTGAGTCCCCCACCCATCTGCCCATTGAATTCGGTTACTTCATTGACCGCATACAAGAAACGATGATCTGCGGAAATGGATAGGAAAGACGGATTGACAATATCGGCGACTGCGCCAACAAACGTGAGCGTACCCGTTATCCCATCCAAACGATAGATGACGATTCCTTGTGATCGGGGTATCGGCTTGGTGTTCGTGTACGTTCCAACGTACACCATGAAAGTGGGCATTATTAGCTATTTCTCCTTGAGAGGACGCATTTCTTAGGGCTATGTCGCCATTTCCACTTATGGCACCCTCTTGACAAATCCTTGCAACCCGGCATAATGTATATAAATGTATACATCAAATACCAGTATACATTGTACACAGGTTCACACTCAACTTGTGTTAGCGAAAAATTCTGACCGACAAAGGCTGATGCTGCCGTGCGCAGTCAATAGATTTATTTTGCCCGTCAACAGGTATTTAACTTGGATATTAAACCATTTTCCGACTATACCCTGCTGCCAGTTTATGTGCGCGTGGCCGACGATTTACGCACGAAGTTAGGCCATCCGCCTTTTGAATA
>WNFL01297123.1_pt1 | contig 20807 bp, 20 predicted proteins | sample 5400361 | NCBI WGS metagenome assembly WNFL01 (sample SAMN13153351, study PRJNA577476) | soil metagenome | isolation source: 40 cm soil on Douglas fir-dominated hillslope | place: USA:California | collected 2013-09-17
CTTCTTAAGCTGAATGGCCCGCGCATGTTCGGGCGTTTCAGTCAGGAGATTACCTTCTCTACCGAGATAAACGGTCAGAGTCATGACCAGTTCTTCACGGTAGGAGTCAATGGCTGGATTCGTGACCTGTGCAAAAACCTGCTTGAAATAATTGAACAGTCGCTGTGGAAGCTCTGAAAAAACAGCCAACGGTGTGTCATTGCCCATCGAACTGACTGGCTCTTCACTCACCGTAATCATGGGCAGCATGATGTTCTCAAGGTCTTCGCGGTTGTAGCCGTAGAGTAATTCCAGTTCATGAAGCTGATCCGCAGGAAGTCCTACGGTCACGGCCCGCTGGATTGGAATGTCATCCATCCGAACACGGTTGCTTTCGACCCACTCCCGATACGGCTTCTGGCGGCTGATCTCATCCTTGATCTCGGAGTCGGGGATAATGCGACCCTCTTCCGTGTCAACCAACAATAGCTTGCCTGGTCGCAGCCGCCCTTTTGACTCGATCTGCTCGGCTGGGAATGACTGCACACCAACCTCGGAGGCCATCACGATCAAGCCATCGTCCCGCCGACATACCGACCATCGCAAAAAATGATCGAGGCCGGACCATCCCACGGTTCCATAAACGCCGAATGATATTCGTAGAAATATTTCAAATCCTCGGGAATAGGATTGAGTTTGTTGAAGGACTCAGGGATAAGCATCATCAGCGCGTGCGGCAGCGATCTACCAGTCGCGACCAGCAGTTCGAGCACGTTGTCAAAGGAGGCCGAATCGCTCTTGCCGGGTTCGATGATCGGCAAAATTTTCTTGATGTCGTCGCCAAACAGCGGCGACTCAAAGCTCGCCTGCGCGGTTTGTATCCAGAATCGGTTGCCCTTGATCGTGTTGATTTCGCCATTGTGGGCAATCACCCGGAAGGGCTGCGCCAAGTCCCACGAGGGAAATGTATTCGTGCTAAAACGTGAATGCACAAGGGCTATTGCGCTCTCGGTGTCGCTGTCAGTTAGATCGGCAAAGTAGCTGCGCAACTGGAGCGACGTAAACATGCCCTTGTAGATGATCGTTTTCGTTGACAGGGATGAAATGTAAAACAGATGCGCCTGTTCCAACGATAAACTGCGTATCTTGCTTTCAACGAGTTTGCGAACAATGTACAGTTTCCGCTCAAGTACATCGCGGTCCAACTCAGTTTTCCCGGCGACAAAGACCTGTCGCATGGTGGGTTCGGAGGCCCGCGCTATCTCACCGATCTCGGAGTTGTCAGTCTTAACCTCACGCCATGCGACTATCTGCAACCCCTCGTCGTCAATTATCTTTTCGAGCGTCTCAATGCAGATAGACGCCTCACTCAGTTCCTGTGGTAAAAACACAATGCCCGTGCCATATCTACCCAATTCCGGCAGCGTGGGGATATCGCGTTTGTAGAGTTTGTGAGGAATTTGCAGGAGAATCCCTGCGCCGTCGCCAGTACGGTTATCAGCGCTTTCGGCCCCACGATGAGCCATCCGTTCGAGAACTTCAAGGCCGCGCTCGATGATGTTGTACGAACGTTCACCTTTAATGTTGGCAACAAAACCTATCCCGCACGAATCATGTTCGTATGCGGGGTCGTAGAGTCCCTGTTTTTTAGGAAGATTCTTGACCATATTGGACAGTCCTCGTAAATTTGGGGTTACCCCAAACAGTACATTCCCGAAGACGGCGTTTACGGGAATGCCAAAATCTTTTGAATGATGTTGCGGATATTATTAAATTTTGGCATTGTAAACTATCAGGGGAATTTCGTCTTTGGAGAATTGCACTAGTTGCAACTGTAAAACGAGTAAAGGCCTATCAAAAAGGAGAGTCAATGAAAATCGCACCGTTTAAACTGGAACGCTTTTTCGCCAAATACGAATTCAAAGCACCGTACCTGCTGAGTAGTTCGGATTGTGAATCTTTTACGGTTCAAGAGATTCTCAACCTGGAGCCGGATGCCGGAGAACGGTTTCAGAAACACTGGCTTGGCTACACGGAATCGCCGGGAAGTACAGAATTACGCGAGGCTATCACAGCGCTCTATTCAACAATCCAGCCTGATGATGTGCTCGTTTGCAGTGGCGCGGAAGAAGCGGTTTTCCTATTCATGAACTGTGCGTTGGATCGTGGCGATCACCTGATCGTACACACACCTTGTTATCAATCCCTGTACGAGATCGCCAATTCCATTGGCTGTGAAGTTACGTCCTGGCGTGCCGACGAGCAAAACTGTTGGGAGCTTGATCTCGACGTATTGAAGGCCAGCATCAAACCGAATACAAAAGCCATTGTATTCAACTGCCCCCACAACCCGACGGGTTACTTGATGAGTCAGGATAAACAGCGTCAGATTGTCGAGGTCGCCCGCGAACATAACCTGCTGATCTTCTCTGATGAAGTGTATCGCGAACTTGAACAGGACCCGGCGGATCGGTTGCCCGCAACGTGTGATCTCTACGATAACGTCGTTTCGCTCGGTGTGATGTCCAAGACTTACGGATTGCCGGGCCTGCGAATTGGCTGGGTGGCTACGCATAATGCCACAATCTACAACGCAATGGCGGGCTTTAAAGATTACACATCGATCTGCAACAGTGCGCCGTCCGAGTTCTTAAGCATAGTAGCATTGCGCCACCGCGAACAACTTGCCGCCCGCAATCGGCAAATTGCCAAAGATAATCTTTCAATTCTCGATGACTTCTTCGCACGCCATGTTGATATCTTTTCGTGGGTGCGCCCCAAAGCCGGATCGATTGCTTTTCCGCGCCTGAAATTGGGACGTGACATTGAGGCGTTTTGCATCGACGTTGTGGAGCGACAAGGCGTAATGGTTCTGCCGGGAACTTCGTTTGAGGCGGACAGCCACAACTTCCGGATCGGGTTTGGTCGCGCCAATATGCCGGAAGCGTTGCGCCAGTTTGAAACTTATCTTCAGCAATTGTGATAGCTACTAGCTTTTGGCTTCTTTGGATTCTGTCCACATATGGTCGAACTGGCTCACCCAATAGGTAAACCAGCGCTCAGACTCTTGCTTTTTGATTTCGATGTTCATCCGCGAAACGGTTGACTCGTTGTGGTAGCCGTGCATCTCAACAATGACACTACCATTGCTTTTGTCCGGGTTTAAGATAACCAGACTGAATCCGGGGCTGTAATCGAGCAGATGGTAATCGAATGTCCCGTTAAAACGTCCCTCCCGCTTCCAGGATTTGACCTGCTCGAATCTTGCCAGACTGTTAGACAGTTCAGTCGTCAACCTTTGGACGGGAAAGTCAACCGACTCGTCTAATTGATAAGTCAGGATATTGACGGCTTCGGTATTGGCGGGATTCTGGACGATGACACGCAGTTCGCCATCGGGATGTGCCAGAATCTCCTTGCGAATCGACTCCATATTGTCGCCATTGAGAATATTCGCTGCCGAAGGAGCATAAATCCAGAGCTTGCGCGTGCCTTTTAGCCGCTCGTTGAAGGGCGGAAAGGCCGCCCGATCATTCAAAAGTTCATCTATATCGGACGCTCTGGTTTTTGGCACCGAAATGTTAAAAACCAGCAGTCCCAGTGCTGCCAGTATAATCGCCGTTCGCACATCGTCGGATACGACATTTGGAAATAGGCCAAGAATCGCGAAGCCAATGGCAGCAATCGAGATAACATAAACATCCAGATGATTGAGTGTACGTATGTCTTTAAAAATGCGTGTCCAGGTGGCTCGTAAATTCATCGTGGGTAACTCTTCACCTTTAAGTGTATGTCCATCTCGCAGCATTAAATTAGCATAGTCTTACCTACTCAACAAGAACGTGGTGTACTTGACCCGCTCAAAAAGGTATGCTATGCTGAAACAGACCGAGCGGTCTTAAATGGACGTGACAATGCGCAAAGGTGAACAGACCAGAGAATTTATCCTTGAACGCGCTGTTGAACTGTTCAATGTGCAGGGATATTCAGGATTCTCACTATCCGATGTGATGCAGGCAACCGGATTGCAGAAAGGCGGCATTTACAACCATTTTGCCAGCAAAGAAGACCTGGCGCTCGAAGCCTTCGACTACGCGTTTGATCTGGTCAAGGAGCGGATGGGCGAGGCGCTACGCGATAAACGTGATCCGCTAGACCGGTTGTTTGCTATCATTCAATTTTTTGAAGGCTATCTAGAATCGCCGCCGCTAAAAGGTGGTTGCATTATTCTGAATACCGCTATCGAAAGCGATGATACCAACCCTGCACTGCGGGATCGCGCTCGTCAGGCGATGGATACGTGGCGATCCTACATTCAACGGACGGTACAAAAGGGAATTGACCGGGGTAGAATGCGGTCGGACGTTGATCCTGATACCGTCGCAACATTGATCATTGCAACGGTGGAAGGCGCACTGGTCATGGGAAAACTCTACAATGATCCGATTCACATTCGCCGTGCAATTGACCATCTGACCCATTACGTTGAGACAAGCGTAAAAGCCTGACACGATTTCAGACTCTTTTTTTGAGGCAAAAACAGACCTATCGGTCTGAAAGTACCAAAGGAGAATCGAATGTTGGATACAACACAGGCGCTGCCAAAGGAATTAGAAAGCATCGCATACGTCAGGTTTCAGGATTGCGATCCGTTCCAGCACCTGAACAATGCCCGCTACATCGACTACTTCCTCAATGCGCGGGAAGATCAATTGATCAAGTTCTATGACTTCAGCATTTTCCAATATACGAAGGAAGCCAACGCCGGTTGGGTCGTCACCAAAACACAGATCGCTTATCTATATCCAGCCACCATTACGGAAGAAGTCATCATCAAAACGCGCCTGATCCAGATGTCAGAATCGGGGATTGTGGTCGAGGGCGTTATGCTCGATAAAGAACAAAAACGACCTAAAGCCGTGTCCTGGATCGAATTTGCCTATGTGAGTCTGGCAACGGGACGCACCACCAACCATCCCGACGCGCTTATGCAGCTTTTCGCTGCTGTTTGCGAAGATGACTATCAGCCTGACGGATTCAATCAGGGCGTCGAAAGGATGAAGAATCAATATCGTAAGCAGGCCGTAGTAGCTTAGTAACGCCAGTTCCCATGAAATGATAGCCCGCTGCGATTTCGCAGACGGGCTTTTTTGATTCGCGTCAGCACCCAGCGTCAGGTAAGCGCCCGGTTGTCACCCCCAATCAGGGTATGGATTTTGCAAGAGCTTCCGCATGTAGGAGGAGTTATTTGCGATGGTTGCATCTCAGGATACGTATGCGGAAGATACCGGACGATCAGCCGCAGAAAAGCTGTATTTTGCGAAGCAAGCGGCTGAACTGGGTGATCGCGTGCGGGCGTATGAATTGAGTCGAGAAGCGACTCAACTTGAGCCAGATAATGTTGATGCCTGGCTTTATCGCGCGGCAGCCGCCAAACACGCCAAGCAAAGACTGTCATGTTTGAGTAAAGCACTGAATCTGGCACCCGAAAATTTACAGGCTCAGCACCGCATGTATCAGGCGCTGAACCGTTATCTTAACCGTGATCCTTTTCTGCGTTATCTCGACGAAACGGATGTCCAGTATCGTATGGTCACTGGAGCGGGACGTGTCATTATCGTTACCAAAGATCATGCTGCTGTTGTCCCTTATCCTGCGTCTGAATATCCCGAATTGCGACTTGCGTATCGCTGGTTGAGTTACGCACTTGTCGGGCTGCTATCGGCAGGAATTGCTACCCTGGTCTGTGCGCCGCTGGCTGCTGCACATGCCTGCCGGAGCAGTCAGGTAGCCTCAACCAGGGTACAGCGGCGGGAATCGATATTAGCAATGATTTATGCTGGTGCGTTGTGGCTAGTGGGGTTGCTCTTCAGCATTCTATTTCTGTTGCACTTTTGAGCCTGAGGCATGATGTTACCGACGTGAAAAGGTCATGTTAACAAGAGCACTGTTTCTCGCAGCGTGTTGGTTAATACTCAGTTTTGCGACGACCCTGTTACGCGGTACGAACGTACGCCACGGCAGCCCGAAGTCATCTGTGTTGTGGCTGGTTACGGTGCTGCTGTGCGGTGATCTCATAGCCCTGTTGACCTTCGGCGTTCATGTGGAAATCGCGGGTCTGACTGTTATTGCCTTTTTAGCAGGGATCTGGTGTATCTGGCAAATGCCGGATTGGAACAGCCTGGGCCAGACCCTGTGGATAATGAGTGTAGTAACCTCGGTGTTATATGTCGTCTACAGTTTGTCTGTGGCGGCTTTCACACCGCTCAATCCCCTGGCGTTTTTAATCGCACTTGGCCTCACCATCATGGAAGTATTGGGCATTGCACTGGCATTAACCTACGCTTATGAAAGCCTGGACGCGGGCTGCCGCATCGGCTGGAAGCGTCAATTTCAGCCAATGCCGCCTGTACCTGGTTATGCGCCAAAAGTGTCATTGCATGTTCCGGCCTACAATGAACCGCCCGAAGTGATCGAGGCTACCCTACGCTCACTGGCCCAACTGGATTATCCCAACTATGAAGTGCTGCTCATCGACAACAACACGCCGAACGAAAGCACCTGGCGTCCATTGGAAGAGATATGCAAACAACTTGGCCCGCGCTTCCATTTTCTCCACCTGGATAAATGGCCCGGCTACAAATCCGGCGCACTGAATTTTGGGCTGACCCGAACTGCCCGGGATGCCGAAATCATCGGCATAATTGATGCGGACTATCTCGTGTCGTCTGATTTTTTGCGTGACATGACTCCGTTTTTCATCGATCCAAATGTGGCCTTCGTGCAAACGCCTCAAGCTTATCGCGACTACGAAGGCGATCCGTACCTGGAAACATGTCTGTACAGCTATCAATATTTCTTTGCCGTCTCGATGCCGTCACGAAATGAACACAACGCGATTATCTTTGCTGGCACGATGGGACTTATCCGGCGCTCCGTTCTCCGCGAGGTCGGCGGTTGGGATGAATGGTGCATTACCGAAGATGCAGAGGCAAGCCTTCGCGTTTTAAAACGTGGTTATCAATCAGTTTTCGTCAATAAGCCCTATGGTACAGGCTTAATGCCCTATACCTTTGACGGCCTGAAGCGTCAACGGTTTCGCTGGTGTTTTGGCGGTATTCAAATCCTGAGAAGGCACTGGGAATCGCTGATGCCCTGGGCGAGGTGGCTTGATCCGGACAACAAGTTAACCTTTGCCCAGCGTTATTACTATCTGGTTGGCGGTTTGCAATGGTTTAATGAGCCTTTAAATTTACTGTTTACTGTGTTCCTAATCTTTGGCGCGGTGCTGCACATTTTCTCAACGGGCGGATTGGTTCGGCCTCTGACCGGGCCATTAATCGTGATGCCCATCGTTTTTCTGGGAATTGGCATGTTGCGCTTCCTGTGGATATTGCGCTATTCGTTGCATCTCAGCTTCCGAAATGCTGTACGCACGATGGGCAGCTTCTTCAGTTTAGGCTGGACCGTCACGCTGGCCTGTATCCAGGGACTGGTTCAACCCAGGGGCGTGTTCATGCGAACGCCCAAGTCACCTTCCAAGTCGGGGATTATTCGGGCACTCAATGCGGTCCAATGGGAGACGGTGATTGGATCGGCATGTATCGTATTAGCCGTCCTTGTAAACATCATTAAACCACAGGCGACGACACTCTTTCTAGGTGGTTTGCTTGTCTGGCAGGCGTCGCTGTATCTGACCGCGCCCTATTACAGCCTGTTCAGCACACGCAACGAAGATGAAGCTGATAACATTATCGAGTCTGGGCGACCCGTTGTATTTGAAAATAGAATCGCGCGATGGGCACTTGTCGTTTTCTTTGGATTACTGCTAGGTGTGGTCGGATCGCAAGCGCTACCTGCCCCAACAACAGCGCCTAACTACGTCGTGTTCGGGCCACAGGGGATTCCCATCCCGCAAGAATCATCTCCTGATGCGACACCTTCCCCAACCGAGACGCCCACTGCTACCCCAACTGCCACGCCTACGCCAACTTTGTTGCCGACTAAAATAATATTACCTGCGCCTCCACAGCCGAAAGGGCCGCCTCCCGGACACGATAAACCTCCAAAGGGCAAAGGGAAGAATAAGTAGCAGACCCTGCGAACCCCGTATCGCCAAATTCTGCGGTATTGACCCATCTCTACGCTTACGCTATACTACTACTCCGGTCCGTGGCAATGTATTCCACGACTTTCATTGATTCAAGCTAAGCGCCGCGCTGTCGCGGCTTGCTGTTTGTGTGGAGGATTAGATAGATCATGGTCAAGCGAACCTGGCAACCAAAAAAGCGCCGTCGTATGCGCGTACACGGCTTCCGCCAGCGGATGGAAACAAAGAATGGGCGGAGGGTTCTTCAGGCGCGACGCGCCAAGGGACGCCATCGCCTGACAGTCCAGACCGTCCACGTCAAAAAGGTGAATTGGAACAGCTAAGACGTGCAGCGCCAATTTCGTCTGCGGCGCAGTGCCGAATTTGAACGTGTGCGGACCGAAGGGCGAGCCTGGCGACATCCACTCGTGACAATGGCAGTAGCGCCCAACGCGTTGTTGCACAATCGGTATGGATTTATCGCAAGTCGGCACCTTGGGGGTGCCGTTGTGCGTAACCGGGTACGCCGTTTATTGCGCGAGGGAGTACGTCAGTTAGCGCCTCGCCTTAAAACTGGATTTGACCTCACGTTCATCGCTCGCAACGATATAGTTGATCAGCCGTATAGTAAGGTATGCAGTGTGCTTGAAGAGTTATTCAAGCGTGCTAATTTGTGGCAAGAGGATGCAAAATCATGAAGTACATTGGTCTGGGGATGATTCGTCTTTACCAGATGACGCTCTCAAAAGTACTGCCGCCATCCTGCCGATTTGAGCCGAGCTGCTCCCATTACACGTATGAAGCAATTGATAGGTACGGGCTGATCAAAGGTTCATGGCTTGGTTTCAAGCGCATTTTGCGATGCAACCCGTTTAACCCAGGAGGCTACGATCCTGTCCCCTGAAGGAGTACCGTTGAAGCTATTATCTGGACCGCGCCTACGGTTTGTCGGCGCGGCTTTGCTGTTTTTACTGGTTTTGAGTGCGTGTGGTGCGCCTATTGCGGGTGAAAGCTGGCCCGGCATGTCCACAGATGGCAAGTACCTTTACGTTGCCGACAAGCAATACATCTTCCGCATCGATCCGAAGCCTGATAGCACGCTGGACAAACGTAACATTGAGTGGTTAGCGAAAGCACCCGGCGACGCCCACATGTACGGGCCGCCTGCCATTGGACCAGACAAAACGCTCTATGAAGGCGCGTTCGATCACAAGGCCTACGCTTTCCCCCAAACGTCGCAGCCGATTCCAACGGCGCTGGCCCCGAACTCCACGACGCCCCCCACCGAGAGGTTTATCGCAGGTGGTTTGATCAGCAATGGGGTCCTGTATATCGGCATGGGCGACCACGGTATGAAAGCCTACAATATCCAGGATAATAGCGAAAAGTGGACGTTCCTGGACACGCAATATGGTGTCTGGTGCAAACCACTCCTGGTCCAGGAAACACTGTATTTCGGTTCACTCGACCACAATCTATACGCGCTGGACCCTGCTACGGGAAAGCTAAAGTGGAAGCTTGATCTGGGTGGCGCGATTGCAGGTACACCACTCTACGACAACGGCACCATGTACGTCGGCACATTTAACAATGAACTGATCTCCGTGTCAGCAGCAGACCACAAAGTCATCAAGCGTTTTTCGACAAAGGGTTGGGTCTGGGGTACGCCTGTCCTTAAAGGCGGCGTGCTGTACTTTGGCGACCTATCAGGCATGGTCTATGCTCTTGATGAACAAACGCTCACCCAGAAGTGGGTGAAGAATTATCCGGATTATCCGGGTGGTGTGCGCGGGAGTCCCGCAGTAGTTGACCTGACAGATGATAAAGGTGAACCAAGAACCGTGGTATTCGTCGGTTCGGAGAACAAATACGTCATGTCATTTGATGCCAAAGATGGCAGCAATTTCTGGCCTGCGGGTGTGTCTGCCATCGCCGCCGAGGATCAAATCCTGAGCGATCCGGTTGTTTCAGGCAGCAACATCGTCTTTACCACGCTTAGCGATAATCAAGTTGTTATCGCTTATAATATGAAAACGGGCCAGAAAAGCTGGAGTGTTAGTCTGAACGAAGAGAACACCCGGCTCCAAACAGCCACCAGTGTGCCAATCGGCACAGATGAAGCAACAGCCGCGCCCGCAGCAACTGCGACGGCGACTGGACAGAAGTAGGGTTATCAGCCGGAAAGAGATAGAAGGTGACCACTCCGCCAGTTAAAGCAGGCAGCTTCTTGCAAAGAGGCCCACATCAACAGCGGCTTCTCGGACTACGCATGACCGTTAGTGCATCTACGTTGTCGTCCGAAGGCTCAGTCCAAGCCTACTTGGCTCGTCATTCTCTAAGGCGTTTCAAGTCTTACGCGGCGGACTTCTCACCGCAGCCCTGGAACTTGAAGTTGTTAAAGAGCTGCGAACCGTGCCCATCAGGGCAAATCTTGCTGATGAGTTTAGCAGAGAAGGGAGCAGAGCGCAATTCCCCTGTCGCCTAAAGACGACAGTCCCCTGCGCGATCTTTTATGGATTTTCTGACCAACCCATTTACCACAGCACTCTTGTTTCTGTACCAATTCCTGGGCCAGAACATTGTGCTAACTATCGTAGTCTTCACTGTACTCACGCGCTTATTAACTTTCCCGCTGACGCAGCAACAGATTAAATCATCACGGGGGATGCAAGCCATCCAACCCCACATGAAGAAGTTGCAGGAAAAGTATAAGAATGATCGTGAGAAGTTAGCTTCCGAGCAGATGCGGCTGTACAAGGAACACGGCATCAACCCGTTGATGGGCTGCCTGCCGCTGCTCATTCAGATGCCGATCCTGCTTGGCCTATACGGTGCCATCAGCCGCGCGCTGGCCGCAACACCGCTGCAACTGCTTGACCTGAATCACCGTCTGTTGGGCAATGACGTTTTGCACCTCTCGCGGTTGGTGCCGCTGCAAAACCAGTTCCTGTGGCTCAATCTCGGTCAGCCAGATAAGCTGTTTATCCTGCCGGTGCTGGTCGTCGTGACCACGTGGCTACAATCGAAGCTGATGACGCCCGCGCCCACTACCAACGATCCTAAAGACCCGTCGGCGGCAATGGCGCGTAATATGACGTTGATGATGCCACTGATGATCGGCTTGTTCTCGCTGCAATTTGCGTCGGGACTGTCGATGTACTGGATCGTATCGAACGTCGCCGTGATCGCACAATATGCGATGATGGGCAAAGTCGATATCAGGAATCTAATCGGTGGCGGCGCACCAAAAGCATCCGCGATTGTCATCGAGGAAGCCGAGGAAGCACCGCAAAAGAAGGCGCTGCCTTCTAACACCCGCGAGACGGCTGCCAAAATGGCGGGAAGCAAGAAGAAAGCTCGCACCACGACTTCTACTAAGGCAAAGGCCAGCAAAGCCAAGTAAGCTATGTTATGATCAGGGATGCCTGTCCAGGTATCCCTGTACAAGCGCCTATTAGATAAAGATAATTTCGGAGCATATTTATACCTTACTGAGTGAGGGCTTAATGAGCGAATCACGAACGATTGAAGCCAGTGGCCCTGATATAGAAGCTGCCATTACAAAAGGTGTTTCCGATCTGGGCGTTTCGCGGGCTGACGTGATTGTCGAAATTCTGGAAGAACCAGCGCGAGGGTTGCTTGGCCTGGGAGCCAAACCAGCGAAAGTTCGCCTGACCCTGATCCGCGCGCCTAAGACCGTTGAACCAATATCAGTTCCAGCCAGCAGTGCTACTGGTCAGTCTGAGCAAAGTATCGAGCGTGCGCCTTCCGCTGGCGCGAAGCCGCCTGCGCGTGCCAGTCATGATGACATTGATGATGCCTGGGAAGAAGATGGGATTCTTAGCGACTCAGAACTGGCGGAGGATGCCAGAGTTGGGGCCGAGACACTGCGGGAATTGTTAGGCTTTCTCCAAATGGACGCCAGAGTCATTGCAAGCCGTGCTGAATCGGAGGACGACGAGGCGCAGCACTGGACGCTTGAAATTCAGGGCCGCGATCTTGGAGCCTTGATCGGACGGCGTGGCGAAACTCTGGCAGCACTGCAATATATCACGCGTTTGATCGCCAGCCGTGACCTGGAACGCCGCGCTCACATTGTCATTGACGTGGAAGGCTACAAGGCCCGAGCAGGCCGTCCAGCGCGGGCGCACCGTTTCTATGGAGCCGATGCCACCCCACGAACGCCGAATCGTCCATCTGGCCTTGCGCGACAACCCGAATGTCACCACAGAAAGCGTTGGCGAAGGAGATCGCCGCAAGGTTACTATTGTTCCACGCCGCGATAAATAGAGATGGGCAGCCGCCCATCTCTTTTCTCACATTGGAAAAACGATGACACCAACTGCCGACTATTTGCTTATTGGGCATGTCGCGCATGACGAGACGCCGCAGGGTCCAAAGCTCGGCGGCACAGTTTCATATTCGGGCAGCGCCGCCAATGCGCTGGGCGCACGAGTTGCCATTGTCACCAGCGCACAAAAAGATGAGGTTGTACTGGCCTCATTGCCAAAAGCGATGCAAATACATCTCATCGAAGCGCCCGAAAGCACTGTGTTTGTAAATACGTATGTTGGCGATAAGCGGCGGCAAGAACTGCGTCAGCGGGCTGCTACGCTGTCGTTTGCTGATATTCCCGACGTCTGGCACGATGTACCGATTGTGCATCTTGGCCCATTGGACGATGAAGTCGATCCCAATCTGGTGGATGCTTTTCCATCATCGCTGGTCGCGGCAACGCCGCAAGGCTGGATGCGTACCTGGGACAGTGAAGGCGTAATCCACCCCAAGCGTTGGGAACAAGCCGAACAGATGCTTCCGCGTTTAGGCGTGACGGTCTTTAGCGTGGAAGATATTCACCATGATACGGCCCTGGAAGCACATTACGCCAGCCTTTCACCGCTGCTGATAGTGACACGGGGACCGAAGGGATGCACTGTCTATCAGCGCGGCGTCGATCCTTTGCATGTGCCCGCGCCATCGGTCACGGTGGTTGACGCGACTGGCGCAGGCGATGTCTTCACCGGGATATTTCTGGTGATATACCGGCGCACGCAGGATGTTCGTCGGGCCGCAGAAATTGCGACCCAACTGGCATCGTTTTCGGTGACACGTGTTGGGCTTCAAGGAATTCCCACCCCCGACGAAATAAGGGCGGTTATTGGCGCAGCGTCCTAATCTGTAGCCGCACGCGCAAAAGTGCTCGAAAATTTAGTTAGTCACGCGAAGCTTGTCTAATTCTGTCAGGATCGCTGAAGGTTCTAGCCGCTGAGTGGGGTACGGGCTAGCAAAGGCGAGGGATACTTCGCCGGACCGACTAATAACAAATGTTCCGGGCATCGGCAGTTCCCAGGAGTCAGTACCGTTAAACTGAACGAGGTTTGGCGAATAGGCACGCACTTCCTCCGGCAATGTATAAACCAGCCCATAACGCCGCGCCGTCGCGTTTCCGACATCACTCAGCACTGGAAAGGTGAGTTCTTTGTGTTCTACTGTCAGGATCGAGTAATCCGGTGTTTGTGGCGAGATAGCAACCATCGAAGCGCCAGCCGCTTGAATCTGCGGGAAGATACGTTGGTATGCGCGCAATGTGAGATTGCAGAAGGGACACCAATCCCCTCGGTAGAAAACCACAACTACTGGTCCCAATTGCAACAACTCCGAAAGCGTTAACAGGTTGCCGTCCACATTCGGTAGTGAAAAATCGGGCGCTTGCGCTCCTGCTTGCACGGTGTGCTTCACGGCTTCATTTTGAACAAGCTGAGCTAACATTTTTGCATAGACTGCGGACATTTCCGGATTGGCTGGGACTTTGCTTGCACTTTCGGCGCGATATGTGTCGATCTGTTCCTGCAAACTCATATTGCTTTGCGACATAAATCTAATCTCCTGTAGATGAGGTTTTCGGGTTTTGGTTGTTTTGTACCAAATGGTCCATAACTAACCTACAGCTACAGACACGAGGTTATCAGTAGTTCTTACACCGTGTTTTGTACCGATTGGTTTATATCGTCAGGGGAACTACTGTTTGAGGAGAGAAAGCGCTACCCGCGCGACCTGGTAAAAATCCTGGTGGTTATTGGTATAGCGTCCCATGACCCGCAAACTGATGATGGTGCTTATCAGAAATTTGGAGGTTGCTTCGAGTTCAACGTCGGGCCGGATTTCCCCGGCGGCCTGGGCGCGTTCCAGGGCATCATACAGCGCATCATGAATTCGATCCAAACTCAGCCCGATCATTTGCTTGATCGCGGCGTCCGTACGTGCGACTTCAATTTGTGTGTTGACCATCAGGCAACCTTTGTACTCGGCATCAGTTGCTAATATGTCAACCAGCCTCCGGAAGACCTGTTGAATGCCCTCCAGGCCCGAACTGTTGCGCCTCAGCGTATCGACAATGAAATCATCATTGGCGACCTTCATATATTTGTCGAGGGCCTGAATAAACAGTCCGCGTTTGTCGCCGAAGGCATTGTAAAAACTGGAACGCCGGATGTGCATATGTTTGAGTAAGTCATTGAGCGAGGTACGTTCGTAGCCATTTTTCCAGAACAGTTCAATGGCTTGATTCAATGCTTGCTCGGTATCGAATTCCTGAGGTCTTGCCATTACTACCGCATCAGAAATCTAAGGGTGTGTCACTCCACAACGGTGTTCATATCCAGCAGCCGACGAACTTTTGCGACAAGATCGTGATGCAGAATTGGTTTGGGCAGATAGTCGGTTGCCCCCGCATCCATACCACGCATGACGCTTTCCGAGTCTCCACGCGCTGAAAGGATCAGAATAGGGAGATCGGCGGTTGAACTTCGATCACGTAGTGTTTTGCAGAGTTCAATGCCATCCATGCCTGGCATCATCACATCTAGAATAATGAGATCGGGCGTGGCCTCATCTAACATCCCCAATGCTTCGGTTGCGTCACTGGCCTTGAGAACCTCAAAGCCACCGCGATCCAGCATAATACCGATTAGAGTCCGCGCTCCAATTTCATCGTCCACAATCAGGATCCGCTTCATGAAATTGTTGCTCCTTATAAAGGTTGATTGGCCCCAGGGACTTCTAACCGCGCAACTTTAGTGTAGCATACAACACTTGTGTTGCAAGCAAATATTACCACTCAACGCGGAAAGGTTTAGAGTCCATAGGCCGATGCCTGATTTGAATTATAAATCAATGTTTGAGCACTAAGCCTTACAGACTTGTTATAACCGAGTTGCCCTAAAACAGCGTAATTGCAATATCATAGGAAATAAAGGCTAGCGCGATTGACAGGTTAATAGCAGCGCCTATACTTTGTGTCATTAATACAGACTCCAGGCGCTGTCATAGCGTCCCGCTTCAACTCGTAGTGTATCGAAAGGGCTATGATTCGTGGAAAGACAACTGCAAGTACCCATGTTAGACAGCCTGAAATTACCGGAAACACTTGAGGAATTGGGGATCCCCCCTGGTATTGTTACCGACCTTATGCTCAAGTTGCTTTTCACTGAAGGTGATGTAAGCCTGCGGCGCTTTTCTGAGGTGCTGCATATCGGGGCGCAGGTGCTCGATTCGATCCTGATGCGGCTACAGCAGGAACATATCGTCGATATTGCGAAAGCCGGGAATATCGGGCGAGCCAGCTATATTTACGCGCTCACCGATATGGGAACCGGGCGCGCGCGCGATGCGTTGGAACGCAACCAATATATCGGCGCGGTGCCAGTTCCCCTCGAAGCTTACACCCAAGCAGTTCTGCTACAGAGCCAGGAGCGCACCCGTATCCCTGCCGACATGGTGCAGGAGTCAATCCAGCATTTGATTCTGCCAGAAGGATTCCACCGACGCATTGGCCCGGCAGTAAATGCGGGTACGTCACTGTTTCTTTATGGACCTCCTGGAAATGGTAAAACAACAGTGGCTCAAGCCATTGCCAAGCTGATATCTGGGTCGAACCCGATCTGGCTACCCTATGCCGTGACGACAGGTGGACAGATCCTTGTGATCTTCGACCCGCTCATCCATAAGCCTATTCCGCTTGAAAGATACGACACAAGTTCAATGGAGTATGATCATCGCTGGGGATTGTTTGAACGCCCCATCGTCATGGTTGGAGGCGAACTTAACATGGATGCACTCGACCTGCGCTATGACGAGTCCGCCAAATTCTATGAAGGACCCCTGCAACTCAAGGCCAATGGCGGAATGTTCCTCATCGATGACTTTGGTCGCCAACAGATGCGCCCCACCGATCTCTTGAATCGCTGGATCGTGCCGCTTGAATCGGGCTATGACTTTTTACGGCTGCGCACGGGCCAGACAATGCAAATGCCCTTCCGCCAATTGATCGTCTTCAGCACCAACCTTGACCCGAATGAACTCGTTGATGGGGCATTCCTGCGCCGTATCCAGATGAAGGTGCAAGTCGAAGAGCGGATGTTTTTCCAGATTTTTGCGACGATGTGCCAGCGCATGAAAATCCCGCTGGATAAGGATTCCTTCCTGCACCTGCTTCAAAAGTGGTATCGGGAACCAAAGCGGACTTTCCAGGCAGTGCATCCTCGCGACATCCTGAAAATCGTGGTGTCGATGTGCGAGTACGAGGATAAGCCCGTTCAACTTTCGCCGCAGAATATAGACGATGCCTGCCGCGCCTATTTTGTCTAGATAGCTCTGAGTTACTGGGCAACGCTGACCAGTTCCACATCATAGATCAAGGTCGCGTTGCTCGGTACCCGGATGGATGTGTCGCCTTTGGCTCCATAGGCCAGGTCAGGGCTAATGGTCAGGCGGCGCTTTCCACCAACCTTCATGCCGACAACGCCTAAATCCAGCCCACGTATAACCTGCCCTGCACCAACACGGAACGTCAAGCCGCGAATATCCTGAAATTGACGCTGCTGATCACCGTCTTTCACATAACCCGTATAGTTGATCGTGATGTTTTTGCCCTCGGCAGCCGCAGTCCCATTGCAGACCTGCAACTCCTCATACTTCAGACCTGCGGCAGTTGTCACCGTTTTGCCGTCACCCGCCTGACACGAACTGGTGCTATTGCTACTACAACCGCCAACTGCAAACACTATCATCAACATTAGAGAAACAGCTATCTTCAGATGTCTCAAGATATACTCCCATTCAAATTACGTTTACACCTGCATCAATCGACACAAGGATAACCTTGCAAGACGAGTCTTGACCAATGCTGCGTTCCTTCTACAATTATGGTGTCATCGAAAATTTTCGCAGGAGCAAACCTTATCAATGGCATTTCTATCACTTTCCAGGGGCGATCCTGCGGCGCGTGAATTATTGGGACGGGCGATCCGTGCCCGCTATGGGCTGCGTCCGCCAGCATTGGAGAGCCGACGACTGTGGATGACTGGACGAGGCAAAGGACCACTTGGGTTGCCTGTAACCGTCCTGACGATGACGGCCTATGCCCTCCCGAACTATTGGCGGTGGGACCAGACGCGGAAACTATTCGGCTTCAAGATTAGCAGCACCTCGCTGAGTTTTGATGGAACAAACTGGTATGAACGGATCAAGGGCAATGTGACTGTGACCGACGATCCGCAGACGATTACTGGCGCACGGCAGCGGCTGTGGGCAGACATCGCGTTTTCGCTTGCGCCGCTCACGATGCCAGGCACAACACTTAAATCGGTAGATGATACTACATTCAACGTAATGCGGGATGCTGAGCCAGAGACGATAGCACAGGTCCGTTTGGACAATAGTGACGCCGTAACGGTAGAAACGACGTATTATGAGCCTACGCTGAGGCAGATGATTTCATACAAATTGGTTTCGCAGGGAGGCTTACAAAGCTTGGATGGTTTTGTCGTGTCGAAGCAAATTGCCTATCAATGGGATAACAGGCAAAGCGAAGTCTTCAATGTCGTCAAAGCCGAAGCCAATCCAACAATTCTACCAGCCGAATTTATCCTCACGTAATAGTTAGACCAGCTTAACCGGCAAATTGAAGGTAAACCGGCTGCCGATGCCACCCGTTCCATCTTCCATCCAGATATGGCCGCCATGCGCTTCAACCGCTAATTTGCAGAACGTCAAGCCGAGTCCTGCGCCATGCCTTACCGTACCCTCCCCTTGCGTAAACTTATCGAATATCCTCGCCCGTTGACCAGGCGGGATGCCAGGGCCAGTATCTTCAACACTGATACAAACAGTTTCGCCGGAACTGGTCGCTTCGATTCGAATTTTGCCGCCTTGTACTGTGAATTTTATCGCGTTGGCAAGCAGATTTTGTAACACGCGCCGGATGAGCGCCTGGTCGATCTGCAAGACAGGCAGATTGTCGGGAATTGACGTTTCGACCTTTAGATCATATGCCTGTGCTACGCCGAGCACCGATTCGACTGTCTGGATGAGGAATGTTGCCAGCGCAACCGGCGTCAGCGTCAGTCGTAATAAACCCGCCTCAAAACGTTCAACGTCGAGCAGGTTATCGATCATCTCGGCCATCTCGTGGCTGCCACGCGCGGCCCGTTCCAGGGGCAAGCGCTGTGCTTCAGCCACGTCTTCCAGTCGCCCGCTCAGTACAAGGCTCAGCGAAATAGAAATAACACTGAGTGGGCTTTTAAGGTCGTGGATAATGAGATTAGTCAGGTCAGTTCGCCACTGTTTTTCGGCTTCCAGCGCAGAATTCCGCTCTCTCACAATCGCTTCAGCGTGGCGCACTACCAGCAGCAGGATAAGGAAAAGCAGGAATAGCGCCAGAAAACCGAAGGCAAACATCAACCAACGGGAGGATGGATTGCCGCTCACCTGCACGGTAACTTCACTCAGAATGGCTACCACTGGAACACCGACGATTATGCTTATGGCAGTGAAGTAGCGCGTTACATTGAAGCTGAGAACTTCCTCGTAGTCCATCATGAGGGAAGCCATCGTCACAACAAAAGCCGACAGCATGAAGGCGTGATATAGCCACCATGATGTAGCCCACAACGGAGCAGAATACTGGCTGAGCTGTGCCAATGCCAACCAGGGAAGTGCCAGCGCCAGCGCCAACGCTAAACGTCCGGATTTATCAAGATGACTTTGCCATATGCGCCATGTGCCCCAGACCAGCAGCCCAATCGTAAAAATTGCCAGTAGCGTGGTCAGAAAGGACGAGCGCTCTAATAAGGCAGCAAATTCGGGGATACCGAAAACAAAAGCGAGATAAGCGACATATAGAATGGACAATCCCAACCACAAAATTCGAGCATTGCGGGTGATCCATATTTCCTGGTCCGGCTGCCATTCGAGCGTTGCCATGAAGAGAAATATCGCGCCAACAAACAGACTCAGACGCCCAGACAATGCAATTCCGGGATTGCCATTCGGTAGGAAAACGCCAGGTGTCGTTATCGCGTGGATGAGGAACAATCCAGCTATCGAGGCAAAAGCTATCTCGACAAATAGGGTTTGCGGGCTGCGAATTCCTGTCCCGGACGAAACGAACAGGGCAACGACCAGCGAGACGAGGCTGGCAAACGAGACGATGTAGAAATGAAAAATGTGATTGTCGGCGCTGGCATCCAGAGCAGGAAACAATCGTAGCGCCAGAAATAACAATCCCGGCGCTGCGATTAGTAGACCGACAAGAATTCGCTGACTGCGTATAGAGTTTGGCATGGAACGATCCTACTTCCCGACCTGAACACCTGCCTCTTTTTCCAGCACAGATAATATAGCAGCATTGTCGAGTTCGCCGTCACCGCTGTCTATCATTTCCTGGAACATCTCGCGCGTCAGTTCACTGAGTGGCGTAGGGATTTCATAGGTCTCGCCCGTTTCCACCACGATATTCAAGTCTTTTAACTGCATATACGCTTTGAACCCCGGTGTTCGGATCCCTTGCGCCAATCGCTGCGGTTTGTTGTCCAGAGTCCAGCACTGCGCCGCGCCGCCCTTGATCGCTTCCACGACCTTGAAAGGATCGACCCCGCATTTTTGCGCAAAGACCATCAATTCGCCCATCGCAACCATTTGCGCGCCGACCATGATCTGGTTAGCGGCTTTCGCAATCTGTCCCGCGCCGCTGTCACCAACCAGTGTCCAGCTTTTGCCCATCGCCTTAAACAGCGGGATTGCACTCTCGAACGCCTGCTGTGGCCCACCGACCATGAAGACCAGTGTTCCCTGTTGCGCGCCTAACTGTCCACCACTCACAGGTGCATCCAGCGCTGCAACGCCAACTTTTGCGAGTTCGACGGCGATCTTGCGGGCTGTTTCCGGTTTGATCGTGCTGTTGTCGATATAGGTGAGGCCAGTGTGCGCCCCTTCGATGATACCGTTGGGACCGAGGACGACCTTCTCTACATCTGGGGAGTCGGGCAGATTGGTGAAAACGACATCCACCTGCTGCGCCACTTCTTTGGGAGATGTTGCGGCGGTAGCCCCTTCCGCGACCAGTTGATCGACGATGGCCCGGCTGCGGTTGTGAACCACCAGCGGAAAGCCTGCCTTCATGAGATTGCGAGCCATTGCCGAACCCATCAGGCCCAGCCCGATATAGCCGATACGTGTCATTTTTGATGCTCCTTGTGCTTTTTTGCGCGAGAATCATAGCGCAAACAATGAGAAGTGGGCGGAATGCCAGTTGACAGTGCCAGCCCGCGACGTAAAATCCACGTACGATGTCCGCTAACCAATAATTATTTGGAGCGAAGGAGATTAAAAGCGTGACAGTAAAGCCTCAGTCTATTGCGTCGTTAGATACCCCTGTGTTTGCCGTCCCCGAAGAGGCGCT
>WNFL01073108.1_pt1 | contig 20796 bp, 21 predicted proteins | sample 5400361 | NCBI WGS metagenome assembly WNFL01 (sample SAMN13153351, study PRJNA577476) | soil metagenome | isolation source: 40 cm soil on Douglas fir-dominated hillslope | place: USA:California | collected 2013-09-17
CCAGAGCAAGTTGGTGCGGTGTTCGATCGTGGTGTACCAGTTGGCCAGCACGACACCGGGGCGACTACTCGCGGCCGCGGCGAGGGTCGCGTTGACCTCCTGCTCCCATGGCCTGGCCTCGAAGGTGTTCACGAGGACAAGCTTGCGGTCCGGCCCGGTCTCGGCGAAGAGCTTGCTGATCTCGGTGGCGGTGACGGTGCCGTTGGTGCCGAGCCCGACCACGACGATGGGGCGGAGCAGCCCCCGCGCCTTGAGGTCGGCGATAACCTGCAATCCGGTACTGAATTGCCGGCCGACCACGGCATCGATGTAGATCCCTGGCAGCGCTTGCTGCAAGGCCGGCGTCGACGCCAGCATGACCGAGTCGCCGACAGCGGTCACCAACTGCCCGGCGACCTTGTGCGGGTGCCGTGCGGTCGGCGGGATCAGCCTCGCGTGCCGCGACCTGCCAATGGAGGCGACGTGCCCGCCCCCGGACGCGGCGGACGCCGAGGCGAACAACTTCACGCTCCCGGCCAGACAGAGAGCAATCGTGACGGCCAGGGTGCCGCCGCGGAAAACGGTAGCGCAGCGGCCAGGCCGGCCATGGTTTCGCGGATCGCGCGCTCTTGCGTGTTTCGCCATAAGGATGGTGGCCAGATGGTCACTTCATGCGTCGGGAGCCCACACTACCCGGCGGGCCGCGTGTTAATCGCTCAGGAGCGACAGCCGCACGGTCCGGTCGGTGTTGTCGGCGTTCAGGTCCACTAGCGCTACCGACTGCCAGGTGCCGAGTGCGAGCATCCCCCCGACCACCGGCAGCGTGGCGAAAGGAGGCAGCAACGCGGGGAGTATGTGCGACCTCCCGTGCCCGCGCGACCCATGCGCATGCCGCCAGCTGTTGTCGACGGGAAGCAGCCGGGCCAGGACAGTCAGAAGATCGGCATCGCTGCCGGCACCAAGCTCGATGATCGCCAGCCCGGCCGTGGCATGCGGAACGAAAACGTGCAGCAGGCCGTCGCCGCCGCCGGAAGCCTGCCTGGCGAAGTCGGCGCATTGCCCGGTGATGTCGACGACGCTGTCGCTGCCCGGGGTGCGGAGCCTGAATGTGGTCGTTTTCACGCCGGACGCTCCTTCTTCGGCAGCTTCGCGACCACGACATCGTAGGACGCATCGACGGCCTCGAGGATCTCGTCGTCGGGGATCGCGCCGCCGATCCGCAGTGAGTTCCAGCCCGAGCGGCCGATGTACGCCATCACCGAGGCGTCGTGCGGGTACCGCGCTAGCCACTCATCGGCCGCTTCTCTGGTCGCACCGCATTTCAGCCCGATCGTGGCTGCCTCGTCTGCGCCAAGGAACACGAAGATCTTGCTGCCCACCTTGCCCACGACGTCCCCGTCCCAGGGCTCGTCCTGCCACGCTCCGGGCTTAGCCAGGCAATAAGCGAGCATCTCCGCCTTAGTCATGGCGCCTCCTCGAGCCGGGCGGAAGGTAGGGCACCACGAAAGCTTGTCATCGCGGCCGCCGGCTTGCCACCGCAGGCTCGGCGGCCAGGCCTGCGGCGGCAGGCCATCGGGCCTGGACGTGGCCATTGTCGATAAATCGCTTAAATGCATCGGGCCGGATTCCTCACGAGCCCGCATCCCGTAAACAGGGATAGCGTCGCGAGGCATCCGGCCCGATTGATCAGGTTCGTGCGGTCAGGTTCGTGCGGTCAGGTTCGTGCGGTCAGTGGTCAGTGTCCCCGTGGTAGGTGTCGCTGTGGTCAGTGTCGTGCCGACGTTGCCATGCCGTCCTGCCAGGCGCTCGCGCCTGCCGCCGTCGCGGCCTTCGCCTGGGCCATCTTCCGCTTGACCACCGCGCTCGGCGGCTCCTGCTGCGCTCTGACCCAGCGCCTGATGAAGTTGACCATGGCCATGCCGGTGATTCCAGCGCCGCACAGGCCGATCAGGCCACCGGTTGCCACGAGGGCGAACCCGACGATCATGGCCTTGGAATTCGCTGAACTCGCCGGAATGCCGGTCATGGATGACCGTGTGCTCGTCATTGTTTTCCCCCGATGTCGGTCGTGCTCAGGTGGCTAGCGTTCCCGCCTGGGCCCGGCGGCACTCACCCTGGGCGGGTGATGTCGCGGCGCTGCGGCCGTCCGCGCTCCCGCTCCTGGGCAGCTCGCGGCATCCTCGCGTCCCAATACCTTGGGCCGTTCATAGTTAACTGACGGGCTGGCATGCTGTGCACATGACAGACGACGGTCAGCCATCCGAGCCGCTTCCCCCGCCAGAGGCAAGTCCACCGGATAAGCATCTGGCCGGCGACACGCGGCGAGCAGTGCTGTGGTCGGCGGCCGAGGCCAGGGGCGTTCCGCTCCGGGCCATCCTGGCCACGATTGCCGCGGTCATCGTGTTCTACCTGGCAGGCAAGATCGTCTACCGGCTGCGCGACGTCATCCTCCTGATCGCGGTCGCCGGGTTCATCGCGCTGCTGCTGAACCCGCTCGTCGTCGCCCTAGAGAGCTGGGTAGGCAGGCGCGGAATCGCCGTCACGATCGTCACGCTCCTGGCGGTCCTGGTATTCGCCGGACTGGCCGTGGCCTTCGGCTACCCGCTCATCAACGGAGTGACCCATCTGGCCGACAGCCTGCCGGGCTATGTCAGCAAGGCCGAGCACGGCAAAGGCTGGATCGGCCACCTCGTCACCAGGTACCACGTCCAGAATTGGGTCAAAGCCAACGCGCCCAAGCTGGCCACCTACGGAAAGGACATCGCCCAACCGGTCCTCAGCGTCGGCCGGGGTGCTATCACGCTCATGGTCGCCCTGCTGACCATCTTCGTCCTCGTCGTGCTGCTGTTGATGGAGGGCCCGAAGCTGCGAACGGGCCTCCTCGGCCTGATGGCCCAGGAGCGCGCGAGGAGATACCGGCGCATCGCGGCAGCGGTGAACCGTTCGGTCACCGGCTACATGCTCGGCAACTTCGCGACATCGATCATCGCGGGCCTCGTTGTGCTCGTCACGCTGGTTGTGCTCGGCGTGCCGTTCCCGTTCCTGTGGGCGCTCTGGGTCGCGCTCGTCGACTTCCTGCCGATGATCGGCGGCGCACTGGCCGGCATCCCCGTGGTGTTGTTCGCCCTCACCCAGTCCCTCGCGGCGGGCATCGTGACGCTGGTCGTGTTCGCCGTCTACACCCAGGTGGAGAACCACATACTGAATCCGGTGATCATGAGCAGGACGGTCCGGATCAATCCGTTGCTCGTCCTGATCTCGATCCTGGTCGGTGCGTCACTTGGCAGCTGGCTCGGCGGCATCTTCGGCGGCTTCGTACTCGCGCTGCTTGCCATTCCGCTCGCTAGCGCCCTCCAGGTAATCGTGCGCGAAATCTGGCGGTCAACCGATCCGGCCGTGCTTGATCCGGCCACAGTCAACGCCGCTCCGGTGACGGGAGCCGGACGCCCGGCTGCGCTACGGGGCGTGCGACGCCGGCCGTATCACTGGCGACGCCGCCGTCCAGGCGGCCAACCCGACTCGGCGGCCAGGCCGCCCGTCTAGCCAGTTCCCACCGGGCTGCTGCCAGCCAGGCCGAGCGCCCGCATGGCCTTCCGGTAGGCAACGGCCACCGCGTCGAACTTCAGGTGTAGCTCGTCGGCCAGGTCGAAGGGAACTCGCTCCGGCCGCTGCGATTCCACCACTACCTGGTCCTGGCCGAAGATGGTGTCCTCGAAGTCCTGCAGGACGCGCTCGGGCTGCTCCAGATTGTAGTTCCGGCCGATGACCACGTACCCGGCACAGCGGTCCGCGCCACGCGGTTGCGAGGCGAAGAAATACACCATCCCGTGCGCCCCGCCCCAGCCGAGCCGCAGCACGATGGTGTACGGCAGATGCAGCTCGTAGCTGCTTCGCCGCTGCGGCGGCCCGGATTGGTCGTTCCCGAATACCGGGAAGTCGTCGCTGTTCGGCGCCTCGGGCCTCACGATCGCGTAGCGCAGGACATTTCCATCGGTACGTACGTCGTGCTTGGGGACGACGGGCCGCTCGGGATCGCCGAGCAGGCCAGGATGCACCCAGGGGAAGTGCCCGAAATCGGTAAAGTTCTCCACCTGCCGTGCCGCGTCGCACCGCCAGCGGTACGGGCCAGCCTGCATCGTTGCCCACGAGCCGTCCTCCAGCTCAGGCACCTCGGGCAGCGGCCACCGAGGCTCATCAAGCGCGACCCAGATCAGGCCGTAGCGCTCCTTAGCCCGGAAGGCAGGCACCCGCGCCTTAGGCGGCACCCTCGCTGGGTCTTCAAGCTGCGGGATAGCGACGCACCGGCCATCGCCCGCGTACCGCCAGCCGTGATAGGGACAGACGAGCTCGTCGCCACTGACCCAGCCAAGGGAGAGCGCGGTACCCCGGTGCGCGCACAAGTCGGACATGGCCCGCAGGCCACCTGGCCCGCGCCAGACGACGAGTGGCTCGCCGAGCAGGTCCGTGCCGATGGGCTGGTCGGCCAGATCGGAAGCGAAGGCCACGGGATGCCAGCACGCCCGCAGCGCCTGCAAGTCAGCGAAGACGCCAGGACGCGGGGATGATCGGACGCCGAATGCGGGTGCAGAGGTCATAGCTGACGGTAACTCCCGGGCCAGACGAGACCTCAGGGAATACCGTGATCGGTCGCCGAACCGTATCGGCGACTTGCGGCCGGTTTTGCGGAGAACGGCTTGTGCCGGCCAATTGAGTCGGCAATGCTGATCTGACGTTCGCCCGACCACGACATCGCAGGAACTCAGCCGCTGATGGAGTTATCCGCCCCCCTCACGTTCGGCGTCGGCCGAGTCGCTAGCGCAGCACTGATCGGACGGCTGCCCGGAATAGCCGTGTTCGGCGCGGGCCTGATCGCCGGCGCGCTGGTGGCCGCGCTCGCCGGCAGGCTGGCTGTCCGTAGCGATGAGGTTCATGCGGGAGCGGCGCCGGCTCTGGCGATGTCGGCGGGGGAGCGGGCCGCACCCTGGTCACCTAGGCCTCTGCCGGGCCAGGCAGCACGCTCTTCAGCGCGGGACGCACCGCAATGCGGGCAGGCCGGCCCCATAGCCGGGAAAGCCGAAGGCGGGGGCCGGGCCGGCCGGGACCAGCACGAGCCTTGTCAGGCGCCCAGCCTGCGCATCGGCATACTTGGCTCGCTGACCGTCAACGGCCAGGCCGGCGCCCTCGTGCCCGCACAGAGCCAGCTGATCGTCGCGCTGGCGCTGCACAGGAACGGCCTGTCCAACACGCGGCTGCGAAGTCTCCTTGGCGCCGATGCCGGTCATCCCAAGCCCGCTGACTCCCTCAGGCAGCTCATCGCCCGCACCCGCAGGGCGCTGGGCCGCGCCGCCGACGGGCGTGAGTGGATCGAGCATCTCGGTCAAGGGACCTACGCCCTGCATCCGGACGTCCGGGTGGACTACCGCGAGTTCGAGACGCTGACCGCTGCTGGCATCGCCTCGGTCGATGCGGGACCGCTGGCCGAGGCCCTGGACCTCGTCCGCGGCCAGCCTTTCACCGGCTGCTACTACTGGTGGCTCGAACCGGCGCTCGTCGAGTCGGTAACCGCGAGAACCGTCGCGTCAGCGGAGACGCTGGCGCAACTCAGGCTGGCCGGCGGCGATCCGGCTGCGGCCGTCAGGGCGGCCAGGATCGGCCTCGGCGCCGACGCGTCCGCCGAGCAGCTGTGGCGGATCATGATGCGCGCCGAACACGCGGCAGGCAACCTGGCCGGGGTTCGCGGCGCCTGGTGCCGCTGCCTGGACGTGGTCTCCGAGGTCGCGGCCGACGGCCAGCCCGACTCGGCTACCTCAGCCGTTTATAGCGAGCTGCTCGCTCGCTGACGTCGCGCAGGCCGCTGAGCGCGCCTGATCTCACCGATTTCCCTGCTCGTCAGAGACCGACCGGTAACATGCTCGGCAGTCAGCGTCGGACGCCGCCAGGCGCTGATTGCGGGTCCCTGGCCCGCACTATTTGTCGCGCGGCGTGCCGGGTTTGGACGCAGGTGAAACGATCGTCTTATGGAGTCACGTCGCAAACCGCTGCGACCAGCGGTCATGGCGGCGTTGACGCGCGCCGGTAACGCTGCCAGGACTCCGGCCGACGACCCGCACCTGCTGGTCGAAGATCACCTTGAGCCGCGGGTCCGGATACCGGCCGACCTGGTCCGCAGCGTCATCGCGGTGATCGAGATCGGGATACTGGCCGGCCTGGCCCTGCTGGCGAACGCAACGGCGACCGGAGTCGAGGTCGACCTGGTCGGGGCCAGCCGGCGACTTCCGGCCGCGCTGCTGCAGCTGATCGGCTGGGCCGGCCCCGTGGCCCTGCTGATCCTGCCGATCGCGCTGGCGATCCGGCTTCTCATGGTCAGGCAGTACCGCAGGCTCGCCGAGGCGGTCGCCGCTGGCGGGATCACCGTCGGCGTGGTGGCCCTGATCAATGCGCTGCTCAACCAGCCATTCCTGCGCCAGCTGCAGATCGCGCTCCACACCACGACGGCCGGAGTGACCGGGCGGCATGAGGCCACCCTGGACGGTCTCCTGGCGGGCCTGGTCGCCTACGTTACCGTCGTGGGCCTGCGCGGCCGCGCACACTGGCGCACCGCGTTCCTGACCGCTGTCGGGTTCTACGCTGTCGCGAGGCTCGCTGCCACCCAGCAGACCCATACAACCGTCCTTTCGCTGCTAACCACGATCGCGATCGGCTCGGCGGTCGGATCAGGGCTCAGGTACGCGCTCGGCACCACCACTGGCCGGCCTACGGCGGCCGAGATCGCCACCACCCTCAGCAACGGCCAGACCCCGATCGTCGCCATCCGCAGGGTCGCCAACGGCAGCCCTGAGGTCCGCAGGTACGCGGCCACCGCGCGTGATGGCGCGCTGCTCGACGTGACCGTCTTCGACCGTGACCAGCAGGCCGCCGACGCCTTCTACCGGCTGTACCGGCGGGTCAGGCTGAAGGCCAACGTCTCGAGAAGAGCGCCGCTGTCGCTGGAGGGTGCCATCGAACGCCAGGCGCTGCTTATTTACGCGACCGAGGATTCTGGCGTGATCACACCGCGGCTGCGGGCGGTGATCAGGGTCGGGCCCGATGCGGCGGCGATCGCCACTGATCACGTCGCGGGAAAGACGCTGGCCCAACTCGGCGAGGCCACGACGGATGATCAGCTGAGGCAGGTCTGGGACACCGTGCTCCAGCTGCACAAGCACCGGGTGACGCACCGGGCCCTGACCGGCGACCGGATCATTCTGGTAGCCGGGCATGATGCCGAGGACATCGCGCTGCTCGAACCAGGCAACGGCGACATAGCCGCCACCGATCTGCAGGCTAGGCTCGATCTGGCCCAGCTGATCGCGCAGACCGCGCTGCTCGTCGGACCTGACCGGGCCGCGGGGATCGCCATCGAGAAGGTGCCGCGGGACGGGCTGCTCGGGCTGGTCTCGCTACTCCAGCCGGTCGCGCTGCACCGGTCGACCCGCTCGGCGCTGCGGGGCAGGAAGAACGTGCTCGCCGATGTCCGCAAGCGGCTGATGGCCGCTGCACCGGACGGGGAGGTGATGCCAGCTCGGCTTGAGCGGGTCAGGCCGCGGACGCTGATTACGCTGATCGCGGGCGTCTTCGCAGCGTACATACTGGCAGGCCAGCTGGCCAATGTCTCATTCTCCAAGCTGCTGGCGCAGACAAATCCCGAATGGAGCCTGATCGCGCTGGCGTGCTCGGCCGCGACGTACGTGGGCGCGACCCTGGCGATCTCAGGCTTCGTGCTCGAACGGCTGAACACGCTGCGGACCCTCCTCGTGCAGGTCGCCGCCTCATTCGTGATGCTGGTCACGCCCGTGGCCGTCGGCGGCGTCGCGCTGAACGTGCGCTACCTGCGCAAGGCCAAGCTCAGCCCGACCGACGCGGCCGCGAGCGTGGGCGCCACCCAGGTCATGTCATTCGCCGTCTTCGCCGTGCTCGTCGTGATCTCGGCGGCCATCGCCGGATCATCCAGGGCGGCGCAGGCGCTGACGCCGCCGCGCTGGGCCTACATCGCGCTGGCCATTCTGGCTGGCGCCACGCTGATAGTGCTGGCCCTGCCCGCCGGGCGCCGGCAGCTGATCTCGCGGGTCGGCTCTGTCGCCAGCCAGGTCATTCCCCGCCTCGTCGACGTCGCCCAGCGGCCGGCCAAGCTCGCCCAGGGGGTGGGCGGCTCGGTGCTGATCAGCGTTGCGTACATCCTGTGCCTCGCGGCATCGGTCCGGGCGGTCGGTTACACCCACGTGCAGCTGGCCAGCATCGCCGTCGTCTATCTGGCCGGGAACGCCGCGGGCTCGTTCATCCCGACACCGGGCGGTATCGGGGCCGTTGAGACCGCGCTGTCCATCGCGCTGGTTGGTGCCGGGCTGACGGCCGCTCCGGCGATCACGGCCGTGCTGCTGTTCAGGACCGTCACCTTCTGGCTGCCGGTACTGGCCGGCTGGGTATCGCTGCACTACCTGCAGCGCAGGGACCTGATCTAGGCCGCAGGTCGCGTTCCTGAGCCGCAGGTCGCGTTCCTGACTGGCCGGGCGCGCTAACGAAGCTGATCGCGCCCGCCTGACCCCGATGACGGAGAGGACGAGACCGACCGCAGCGACGATCGGCCCGATGATCGCCCACACTGAATCTCCCGACATGAAGCTGCCGCCGATCACGCCGAATCCCTGCAGTGCCCAGATCACCCCCGCGATGGTCAGTACCACGCCCACGGCGGTCAGTATGCCGCTCCGCATCAGCTACCTCCAGGCAAGGTCGGCTAGGCCAGCCGCGCTGTTGCCATGGCAGCGGCAAGCAGCACGACGCCCCATGACAGAGAACGCAGCGCGCGCTCCAGCGGTTCAAGCAGGCGGGCGGCGTCCAGGGTCGTCACCTCGCCCGAGCTCAGCGTGATGCTGCCCGAGACGGCGGCTGTGCGGCGCCGCAGCATCCTCGCCGGGGTGCTGAGATGCCGCTGGCCGGCCGAGAGGGCCATCGCAGCCGCCGCAACAAACACCGGCGCCACGTCGATGCGGCCAGCCTCAGCCACGTACCCGGTCAGGGCCGGGAACGCGCCCCACGCGGCCGCGAAGCCCAGGTCGGTATGAATAATCCCGCCGAACAGCTCCGCGTTGTAGCCCACGACGAGCAGCGGACCGACGATCATGAACGGCAGCAGCACCCAGCCGACCCTGGTAATCCCCACCGCTCCCAGGCCCACCGCTCCGGCCAGGCCCACGACGGTGACTGCCACGAGCACAGGCCCGGGAATCGAGGTCCGCAGCGGCCTGCCGTGCAGTTCGTCGAGCGCGTGCGCTGCGAGCCCGACCGCGAGGAAGAACGCGATCAGCGTCGCCACGAGCCGGTCGAGCCTGACCTGAGGGGCCAGCATGGCGCCGATCACCACGTAGGACAGGTGCCATGCGGTGAACGGAGGATGCAGCAGGGTCCACCAGTCCCGCAGCGGCCCAGAACCGGCGGCGTAGTAGGCCGGCCTAGCCTGCGGTTCAGCCACCTGACCTGGTTCCCCACATGACGAGCCCGCCGCCCACGCTCATCAGCTTGACCCCCACGTCGGTGAAGCCAGCCTCGCGCCATGCCCTGGCCGTCCAGCTGACCGGGTACCTGCGGTAGTGCCCTGAGATGTTGGGGCCGAGGAACCTGCCCACGACGAACCACTCGCGGCCGCCCGTCGCCAGCCCGCCGAGCGGCAGCAGCAGGCGGGTGTAGAGCCACCAGGCGGCGTGCCAGAACGGCGAAGGCGGCACGCAGAACTCCAGGCTGGCGACTCGCCCGCCTGGCTTGACTACCCGGGCGAGCTCGGCGAGGGTCGCCTGCGGGTCATCCACGTAACGCAAGAGGTACGTGAAAGTGAGCGCGTCGAAGCTGGCGTCAGGAAAAGGCAGTTGCTCCGCGCGGCCTGCCACGAGCGCGATCCGCCCGGTCAGGCCCGTGGTGGCCACTTTCCCCTGGCCGTGGCGCAGCATCTGCTCGGTCAGGTCAACGCCCACCACGCGGGCATCGGTCCGCCTGGCCAGCTGAATGGCCACGCCCGCGGTGCCTGAAGCGACGTCGAGCACCGTCTTGCCAGGCGCCCGGACGATCTCGTCGACCATGGCCCGCCGCCAGCGTCCGTTCTGTCCGAATGAGAGGATCTCGGCGAGGCGGTCGTAGCGGGCGGGCAGGGGGGTGAAAAGGTCCTGGGCGAAGGTGTTGCGCTCGGCTGAAGTCGAGAGCGGCACGGGCGTCTCCTTAGCTGCTCGCAGAACCTCACGGTACGCCCTGGACCGCGGTTCAGCGCCAGACCGGCCGATTACTACTCCAGACCGGACGATTACTACTCCACCGTGACGGACTTGGCGAGGTTGCGCGGCTTGTCGATGTCACGGCCGAGGCAGAGGGCCGCGTGGTAAGCCATGAGCTGGATCGGGATGACCAGCAGGACCGGGTCGAGCTCGCGCTCGTTCTTCGGGACCGTGATCCGCTGGCCCTCGCATTCGGGGACATCCGGGTGGGTGATCACGACAAGGCGCCCGCTGCGGGCCCTGATCTGCTCGATCGCCCCTAGATTGCGATCGGTCAGCTCGTCGTCTGGCACTATCGCGACCGTCGGCAGCTCCTCATCGATCAGTGCCAGCGGGCCGTGCTTGAGCTCGCTGGCCTGGTACGCCTCGGCGTGGCGGTAGGTGACCTCCTTGAACTTCTGAGCACCCTCCCTGGCGACAGGGAAGGCGCGGACCCGGCCGATGAAGAATAGGCTCCTGGCCGCCGCAAGCTCGGCAGCGATCTCGGCGATGCGCGGCTCGCCGGCCAGCACCTGCTCGATCTGCCCTGGCAGCTCCTTAAGCCCGGCCACAATCCGCTGCCCGTCGGTGATTGACAGGTCGCGGACCCGGCCGAGTACTAGCGCGAGCATCGCGAAGCCGATAGCCATGTGGGTCAGGGCCTTAGTCGAGGCAACCGCGATCTCCGGACCCGCATGCAGGTAGATCCCGCCGTCGCACTCCCGCGCGATCGTCGAGCCCACGACGTTGACCAGGCCGACGACCTGGCCGCCCTTCCGCTTGACCTCTCGGACGGCGAACGCGGTGTCAGCCGTTTCGCCCGACTGGCTGACCGCGACATAGAGCGTGTCCGGCTCGATGACCGGATTTCGATAGCGGAACTCCGACGCCGCCTCGGCGTCGGCCGGCATCCTGGCGAGCTCCTCGATCAGCTGAGCCCCGACCTGGCCCACATAGTAGGCAGACCCGCAGCCCAGGATCTTGACCCGGCGGAAGCTGCGCAGCTCGCGCGGTCCGAGGTTCAGCCCGTCGAGCCTGGCGGTCCCGAACCGGTCATCCAGCCTTCCGCGCAGCATCCGCTCGACCGAACCCGGCTGCTCGAGTATCTCCTTACGCATGTAGTGCTGGTAGCCCGCGAGGTCGACGTCATCGGCGGCCAGATCGATGCTCACCGGCGTCTTCGCGGTATTCTCTTCCTCCTTGCTGAAGGTGCGGAACCCGGCTGCGGTCACCGTCGCCAGCTCGCCATCGTCCAGGTGCACGACGGAGGTGGTGTGCCGGACAAGCGCCGACAGGTCGCTGGCGATGAACATCTCGCGATGGCCGACGCCGAGTATCAGCGGCGAGCCGTTCCTGGCGACCACGATCCGGTCCGGATGCAGCTGATCTGTGACGGCGAACGCGTAGGTGCCCGTGATCTGGCCGAGCGCGTCCATGACGGCTTCCTCGAGCGACGCAACGCCCGCGTTCGCGATCAGGTGCGCGACGACCTCGGTGTCGGTCTCCGAGCTGAACGTCTCGCCCTTAGCCAGCAGTTCCTCGCGCAACTCCGTCGCGTTGTCGATGATCCCGTTGTGCACGACGCTGATCCGGCCGTCTTCGCTCACCTGCGGGTGCGCGTTGGCCTGGGTCACCGGGCCGTGCGTTGCCCACCGCGTGTGCCCGATGCCCATCTTGCCGCTCAGCCGCCGCGGCAGCGACGCCTCAAGCTCCCTGACCCGGCCAACCCGGCGGAAGACCTGAGTACCCCTCGGCGAGACGATCGCGATCCCGGCCGAGTCGTAGCCACGGTACTCCAGCCTGGACAGTCCTTCCATCAGGATCGGGACGGCGTCCTGGCCCCCGATGTAGCCGACGATTCCGCACATGCGATGGCGGTCCTCTCTATCCGTATACGATCCTGCGCAACTGCCGCTCAGACAGGTCAGGCGCGGCGACGAGCCGCTCCGCGAGTTCCGCGGCGATCACGGCGAAGATCTCATTGTTTCGCTTTCCGTACATCTGCAGGTGCACATGACGGCGCCTGACGTAGATCTCGACCGGCTCCTGGTACCAGCCGATGACATCGGCCACCACGCGAGCCGCCTCGCCAGGCGAGAGTCCGGTGGAGGCGGACACTCTGCTGATCAGCTCCGCGTCCACGCCCCCATCCTGCGGTCCCCGGAGGTCAAACGCCAAGTGTTTGCCCGAATTCGGGCAGAGAGTTGACTCTCAGACCGGTGCATCGGACCTATCGGTCCGGATGTAGCGCGCGATACTGTCACCATGCCCTCTCCGGCTCTGCAAGCAGCGGACGATTCCGGCCTGCGCTACCGCGTGATCAGGCACGGACCGGTCCGCAGTCTCGCCGAGGCCGCGCAGGCGCGTCGCGTCACGCCGGCGGACGTGATCAAGACTCTCGTCGTCCGGCGCGGCGACGGCGACTTCCTGTTCGTGCTCGTACCCGGTGACCGGACCATCTCCTGGCCCAGGCTCAGGGCGCTGCTCGCTGTCAGCCGCCTGTCGCTGCCTGACGCCGCCACGGCGCAGGACGCGACCGGCTACGAGCGCGGGACGATCACGCCGTTCGGCTCGCTCCGGCCGTGGCCGGTAATCGCCGACGCCCGGATCGCGGGCCGCGAGATCACGCTCGGCGCCGGTGAGCATGGAGTCGCGATCGCCGCGGCGGCAGACGATGTCATCGCTATTCTCGATGCGACCATCGCCGACATCTCCGAACCGGACGACCAGCGGGCCGAGGACAGGAAGCGGAGGGAGCAGGCGAGATGACGGGAAGCGAGCATTTCGCGGTCGAGGTGGCGGACGGCAGGTACGTTCGGGTGATCACTGCCGGACCGCCGGATGGTCTTGCCCTGGTCTTCCACACTGGGACTCTGAGGCGCACCCGCTGCCCGGCGATGGCCATCTCGCGCTCGTCCCATACCGGGATCGGCGAGATACTTCACGATCTGGCCCGCCTTGCTGCCACGGCGTTATCGGCCTGAACACATGATGCGGTCCGGCTGTGTACGACGCTGTGGATAAGACGCGCTTTGACGCTGGCTGCGGTGGATAAGCGCGACACGTCCTGTGGACAGCGAAAAGAATCTTGTATTTACGCGCCGAACACCTTGTGCGACCCGCCGCACTGGCAGTAGAAAGTCTCTCACCACCGAAGGCGGGCCAGTCCCGGGGAGACCCAGGGAACGCGGGGAGGCGCCGGGCGACCGGCGAATTCCTGCGGAGCCTGATACCCGGTGGCCGCCGGGCAGCGCACCGGCCGCCGAGTCATCGGCTCGCTAGCGCGCCCAGGCGGGGCAAAGGGCCCCTCCATCTCATACATGGAGGGGCCCTTTGGCCATTACCGCGGCAATTACCATGTCGTCATTTGTTTAGATTCCACACTGCCCGCCGTAGTGGTGGCAAAGCGAAGCAATATGACCTGGCCGCTTTGTCATTGATGCGATAACGCCAATCCTTGCCGCGCATATCTGGCTAGTTACCCAGGAACCGGTAAACAATTGAACTGGCGGCTGATAATGCCCGTGATGGCCTGATTATTTCCCACGCAGCGCCTTCGCTCCGCGCGTTTTGCGGGCGTGCCGGCGACTCCGATGCGACACTGGCCGTGACAGTGCGCGCATGGCGTCGCGCGGCGAGCGGTGCCAGCGCCGCACCCTCATCCGGAAAGCATCGTCGCGATCAAGCGCCATCCCCGGGGGCGAGGCGCGCACCCGGGCTACGCGGCAGGCACGAGCACCGCGACCATGCGGCGGCCGCGCATGCAGACAGGAACGGGGACGTGGATGGGCCTCATGACTGAGCAGGGCGGGGCCTCAGACGAATACGAGGCGGTCGCGCTGCCACCCGGTCCGCAGATGGCGGCCAGTTCGCTGGGCTCGGCGGTCTTCCTGCGCCGCTCAGCCAGGCCAAGCCGCCGTGCCGTTCTGCACCTGCACGACCTGACCGGATCATTTGCGCCCGCCGACCTGGCCCGCTGGTACAACGAGCGCGGATTTCACTTCTACGTAACTGACCTCGAATTCCGCGAGCCGCTTGACTCAGCCGGGCGCCGTCGGCCGGCCAGATCCGCCCGGGCCTGCTTCGCGGCGCTCGACTCCGCATGCGGGCACATGCGCGGAGTCGACGGAATCGATGCAATTATTCTCAGCGCCCAGGATGATGCCGCGCCGGTCGCGGCGCTGTGGTGTCATGCGCGACGCGCGACGAGCCCAGTCGACGCGCTGATCCTGTCCAACCCGGATTTCGGCAAGGGACTGCGCGCGAGCCTGGACATTGCCTGTCCGGTGCTCGTCATCTCGGCCGCTGCCGGTCCCGCCAGGGCATCAGGACCGGGGCGCAGGGACAGGCGCAGGGAGTCGACCAGGCTCGGCCAGCATGTGACCTGGCTCTACATCGACCAACAGCCGGCCGCGCCGGCCGACTACAGCGCAGGCCGCAGGCGGCTCTTCGACGAGATGGGCCGCTGGCTGGGCGCCTACATGTACGGCCAGGTCCGCGATCAGCTGCTGTGACCGCGGCAGGCAAAGCACCACTGTGACCCTGCGCGAGCGTAATCCTGATCCGGCCGCGCCTGGCGGCAGTCCCAGGCGGCGCAGGTCACGTCTCAGTTCACCCCCGGCGGAGTAGTGGATAGCCACGAGGCCGAGATCGCGCGCCGCAGCGATGTTGGCGGCCGCATCATCGATGAACACGGTCGCCGAGGGCTCTAGGTCGTAGCGGGACAGCAGCATTTCGAAGATTCGCTGATCCGGCTTGGCCACCCCCTCGATGCCCGAGACAACGCAACCATCGAAATACCGGAAGAACGCGTACCTGGACCGCCGTAGCGCGAACTTGTCCGACTCCATGTTGCTCAGCGCCAGGCACTTCAGGCCGCTGGCCTTGAGCTCGGCAAGCACACCAACGCCTTCGTCGATTTCGCCGGCAATCATCTCCTCGCTGCGGTGTGACCAAGCCATGATCTCTTCCGCCAAGCTGGGATGCGCGGCCGCGAGCTCCCGGCACGACTGCTCGGTATCGGCACCAAGGTCATGCGCCAGATGCCAGCGCGGCGTGCAGATCCCGCCCAGGAACGCAGCCATATCGTCAGGATCGGCGATCAGCTTGCGGTACAGATGGCGCGGATCCCAGTCAAGCAGCACGCCGCCGATGTCGAAGACGACAGCCTTGATGTCCGGATGCGCCATGGGGCGAAGGTAACACCGGGTCTAGCCTGTGACGGTCACTGTCACCATCGGATAGCCGGTCGCGCCGTTCGGCTCTGGCGGCGCCGCGAGCGTCGTCTGGGTGTACCCGGTGGCGTCGGTCGCGCGTGCCTCGATTAGGTGGGTACCAGGGGTCGCGTCCCAGTCGGCCGACCATTGCCGCCAGGTGTCGATCCCGGGCACGGCGGCGAGCTTGGCCTGGCGCCACGGACTGCGGTCCACTCGGACCTCCACAGCATCGATCCCCTTGTGCTGCGCCCAGGCCACGCCGGCGATCGACGTCGGGCCTGCCTTCACCGGGCCCTGCCCGGACGGAACGTCGATCCGCGACTCAGTCTTGATCGGCGCCTGCGGCGACCAGCCGCGGTCTGTCCAGTAGGCGTGGTTGGCCGCGTACGTCGTCACTTCGATGTCGGTGATCCACTTGCAGGCTGACACATACCCGTAGAGCCCAGGCACCACGGTTCGGACCGGGAAGCCATGCGCCGTCGGCAGCGGCTTGCCGTTCATGCCGACGGCAAGCAGCGCGTCCCTGCCGTCCATCGCGGTCTGGACCGGCGTGCCCGAGGTGAAGCCGTCGGAGGAGGTGCAGAACAGTTGATCAGCCCCGGCGCGGATCCCCGCTTCGCGCAGCAGGGCCCCCAGGCTGGCGCCCAGCCAGCGAGCGTTGCCGATGTACGGTCCGCCGACCGGATTGGAGACACAGGCCAGCGTGATGTAGGCCTCTGTCAGCGGCCGCCTGAGCAGCTGATCGAAGCTGATCGTGAGTTCCCTGCGCACCATGCCGTGGATCCGCAGCTGCCAGCTGGACGGCGGGATCTGCGGCAGCGCGATCGCGGTGTCGACCCGGTAGAAGCCCGGGTTGGCGGTGATGAACCGGCTCAAGCCGGGAATCGGAATATCCGTGCCCACCGGCAGAGCGGGCGCTGGGGTCGCGGGGGCAGGGAGGCGCAGCGAATTGACCGCCGCCGACACGCTAGCCCGCTCGGTCAGCAGCCGCCCGCCGACGTAGGAGCCGGCAGCCACGCCAGCTGCGACCGCGCCCAGGGTGATGAACTGCCGTCGCGGCGGCTCGGAGACGCTGAGCACAGCGGTCCGGCCCTGCCCGGCGGTGGTGGGCTGACGACTGATCGGCTGCCCGGCCGCGCGGGTGAGCCTGACTAGAGCCAGCGCCGCGGCCGCCGCACCGATCAGCGAGGGCAGCAGGTCTGCTGGGGTCGCCATCGGCCTGGTGCCAGCGGCGACCAGGCCGACGCCACCGAAGATCGCTACGCCGATCAGCCCGTTGGCCTCGCGGCGCTGTGCCAGGATGCCAACGAACCCCGCGAACACGGCAAGTACGACAAGCACGCCGATCTGGAGCACTAGCTTGTCGTTGGTGCCGAACTCCCTGATCGCAAAGTTCTTCACCGGCGGCGGGCTCAGGTCGATCGCCAGCTGGGCAACAGCTACGACTGGTGATCCGATCGCACCGCTGAAGCCGCTGACCAGGAAGGCGACGCACACGCCGACCGCCCCGGACAGGAGGCCGACCACCACGCCGCGCACGGGCACGCGCTTATCAAGGGTCACACTAGTTATTCGTACCAGCGACGGCCAAGGTTCGGTCCGGCGGCGAGGCGCCAAGCCGGCCGGCCGCCGGCGACGAATAGAAGATGTGGGCATGACTGAGGGCCGATGGCGGCGGGGGAGCGCCCCCGATCATCTGCCGGGCGCTGAACCTCCGGTGCCGTCCGGCCTCAGCGACCTGCTCACGGCCGTCGCCCGCGGCAACGAGCGCGCCTACGACGCCGTTTATGACCTCACATCGGGCTGGGTGCTCGGCGTCGCCAGGAAGGTGCTGCGCGACCCTGCCCAGGCCGAGGAGGTAATGCAGGAGGTCATGCTCGAGGTCTGGCGTCTGGCGAGCCGGTTCGATCCGGCTAGGGGCAGCGGCACCAGCTGGGTAATGACGCTCGCACACCGCAGGGCCATCGACCGCGTGCGCTCCGAGCGCAGCCACGCCATCCGGGAACTGCGCGCCGCCACGGCGGTCATCGACTACGACGACGTCATCGAGGCCGTGGAGACGCGACTGGATGCCCAGCGCGTCCAGCGCTGCCTGGCCTCGCTGACCCCGCTGCAGCACGAGTGCGTCAGCCTCGCCTACTACGGCGGCTACACCTACCGCGAGGTTGCCGAACTGCTCGGCGTCCCGGCCGGGACGGTCAAGACCAGGATGCGGGACGGCCTGATCAGGCTGCGGGACTGCCTGGGAGACGTGAAGGGGGAGCACTGATGGCATCAGGCGATCAGGACCTGCACACCCTGGCCGGAGCGTATGTGCTCGACGCGGTCTCCGACGACGAGCGGGGTAGGTTCGCCGCTCACCTGGCCGCCTGCGCGCAATGCCGCGATGAGGTCGACGGGCTGCGCGAGGCAGCGGCGCGGCTGGGGACGGCTCAGGCGGTGCGGCCACGACCTGAGCTGCGCGAACCGACGATCCGCGCTGCCTACCACACCGGGCAGGTGGGTCCTGTTGTGGCTGAAAATAAGCTCTCTGACCGGTCCGGCAGGAGGGCAGGACCGGGCCTGCCGCGGGTGATCCGCTGGGGCCTGACGGCGGCAGCCGCGGTAGCGGTCGCCGCCGCGATCGGCATCGGCACGCACTACGCGGACATGCGGGGCCGACCGGGGCACGGTCCTGCCGCTCCGGCCGTCGCCGCCGTACTCAGCGCCCCTGATGCCGTGATGCGAACGGCATCTGTCGGCGGCGGAGGGATGGCAATCTTCGTGTCCTCCCGCCGCGAGCACATGGCCGTCTTCATCGCACATGGCCTGCGCAGGCCTCCGCCCGCCAGGCGCTATGAGCTGTGGCTGATGGGTCCGCGCGGAGAGCGCCCGGCAGGGATGCTCATGGTGCATCCCAGGGGCATGGCCGGACCCGCGCTGATCGGGGGGATGTCGGCCGGTGACATGGTGGGCCTCACCATCGAGCCGGCCAGCGGGTCCCTGCGGCCGACATCAGCTCCGGTAGTCATGATCGGACCGACGGGCCGGTAGCCCGGTTCAGCCTGGTTTTAGCCAATGGTGCCCTCGTGTTGAGGTTGCGCTCGCGGGTTCGGGGCAAGAGCGTTCTTTATGCGGCTGCACTCCCTGCGGACGACGCCTGTTCGGCTCGCCGCGATCGCAGCAAGCATCGCATTCGCCGCGACCGCCTGCGGCAAGGCGCCGCCCATCCCGGCCACCCCCACCGGCGGGGCCGGACCGGTGGTGAGCGTGAGCCCCATCCGCAGCCCTAGCCCAAGCCCCAGCCCAACGGCGTCTTCATCGCGGCGGTCCGCACAGCCGACCAGGACAAGAACCTCAACTCACAGCACTCCGCCGCGCTGAGCGCCGGGGCCGACCGACCGGCGCTGAGCTACCTGGACCAGCCCTGTGCACGACCGCTCGCTGGCAGGCTAACGTGGCCTCGTGAAAGCATCGCCTGAGGCGCAGCTACGGCTGCTTGAGCTAGCAGACATCGATGCGGAGCTTGGCCGGATCGAGCACCGGCGTCGCGGCCTTCCCGAGCACGCCGCACTCGCCAGGCTGGAGGCTCGCGACGGCGAGCTCAGAGATTCCATCGCCGCGCTGACCGCGCAGAACAGCGATCTCAAACGCGAGCAGGCCAAGGCCGAGGCCGACGTGGACCAGGTCAGGGCGCGGATCGACCGCGATCGCCAGCGGCTGGACAGCGGCATGGTCAGCTCGCCGCGCGAGCTCGAGAACCTGCAGTCCGAGGTGCAGTCGCTGCACCGGCGGCAGTCCGACCTCGAGGAAGTCGTGCTCGCGGTGATGGAGCGCCGCGAGACGGCGCAGGTCACCCTGGAGCAGGCGGCAGCCGAGCGCGAGCAGCTCGAAAGCGAGCTCATCAACGTCACCGCCGCCAGGGACGCGGCGCTCGCCGAACTCGCCGAGCAGTCGGTCAAGGCAGGCGACCGCAGAGTCGAAGTCACCGCCGCCATCCCGCCTGACCTGCTCGAACTGTACGACAAGCTGAGGGCGCAACACGGCGGCGTGGGCGCGGCGGCGCTCCGGCAGCGCGGCTGCCAAGGCTGCAACCTGACACTCAACACGAACGACCTGAACGCGATCAGGGCCGCGCCCGACGACGAGGTTCTGCGTTGCGAAGAGTGCAGGCGGATCCTGGTCAGGACCCCTGACTCGGGCCTGTGACCGGGCAGGAGACAGGGGCGCCAGGCGGCGGAGCGGCGCCGGGCTGGGAGAAAGCCGCGGGCAGGCCGACGACGACGCTGCTGCTGCGCCACGGCGCGACGGAGCTGTCCGCTGAGCGCAGGTTCTCCGGCCGTGACGACATCGCGCTGACCAAGGAGGGCATCAGGCAGGCTGGGCTGGCCGCACGCAGGCTGGCCGCCGCTCCGGGCGTCGACGTCATCGTCACCTCGCCGCTGCAGCGAGCACGGCGCTCGGCCGAGGCGGTTGCGGAGGCCACGGGCGCCCCGATGATCGTCGACGATGACCTGGCCGAGGCTGACTTCGGGCAGTGGCAGGGACTGTCGTTCGCCGAGGCCAGCCAGCGCTGGCCGGACGAACTGGCGGCCTGGCTGGCCAGCCCCGATGCCGCGCCGCCTGGCGGGGAGAGCTTCGCCGTGGTCGCGTTGCGGGTGCTGGGCGCCATGGACCGGCTCATCAAAGCCCACCAGCACTCCACGACGGTCGTGGTCAGCCATGTCACGCCCATTAAGACCCTCGTGTGCCGGGCGCTGCTGGCGCCGCCCGAGGCCATGTTCCGGATGAATCTCGATGTGGCGTCGCTGACCAGGATCGACTGTTTCGACAACGGCTCCGCCCTGCTGCGCTCGTTCAACGACACCGCTCATCTGCAGCAGCGCCGATGGCGGCATGGCGGCTAAACTAGTCGCAGGCGGGCGAGCTGGCCGGGCGGCCGCGTCGGTTCCGCATACCGGAGCCGCCGAGGAAGGTCCGGGCTCCGCAGGGCAAGGTGGTCGGTAACGCCGACCCGGGGTGACCCGCGGGAAAGTGCCACAGAAAACAGACCGCCGCCGGGTTCCAGGTTGCGACCTGGTCCGGCGGTAAGGGTGAAAAGGTGGTGTAAGAGACCACCAGCGCCGCAGGTGACTGCGGCGGCTCGGTAAACCCCACCCGGAGCAAGGTCAAGAGGGCGGCGCCGCGCGAGCGGCGCTAGCCTGCGCGAGTGATTGAGGGCGGCCCGCCCGATGCTCGCGGGTAGACCGCATGAGGCTGTCGGCAACGGCAGTCCTAGATGGATGGCCGTCGGCCCGCGCAAGCGGGTGCACAGAACCCGGCCTACAGGCCAGCTCGCCCGCCGC
>WNFL01017534.1_pt1 | contig 20793 bp, 20 predicted proteins | sample 5400361 | NCBI WGS metagenome assembly WNFL01 (sample SAMN13153351, study PRJNA577476) | soil metagenome | isolation source: 40 cm soil on Douglas fir-dominated hillslope | place: USA:California | collected 2013-09-17
GCCGCTAGGAACTCGACGTGACGGTCATCTGAGCTGGGGAGGTCCAGCGTCATGGTCATGCCGCGCTCTTCTACGGTGATCGACCGCGCATCGCGGAAGAGACTGACTTAGCACCAACGGTAGGGAAAAAGGAGATCGCATCGTGAACAGAATGAGACTAGTCGTGGAGGGGCTGATCGTAGTGGCCGCGCTGGTACTGTCGAGCGGCCTCGCGTGGGCGGCCGAGGATACGACGGGGAAGGTCACAATCGAGACGATGGCGGCCGGCGTCGGTTTGGGCGTCACATGGGGTGACGGTGTCCTCGAGTATCACGGAGAGAAATATCCGTTCACGGTCGCGGGCGGCACGTTTGGCGGGGGCGCCGAGTCCGGAGCCATGTACAGCAACAACAGAGTCAGCATGGTGTGGACCGGCACGAATCAGGGGCTGAACGTCACCCTTGCCCATTCCGGCGTCAACGTGGAGCTCACCCAGGAAGCCAAGCTCCAGGCCGCGAAGGTCCGACGAAACGTCTCCGCTGAAGAGCAACAGCCCGCGGCGGCACCCCGCGCGACTCCATAATCCTGTGACCGACCGGTAGCGTGAGATCGGCTGATGCTAACGGCTGGATGACAAGCTCTTCTGGGATCGCTAGGCCATGGGATATCAGCACCTTCAGAATACTCTCAAGGCGATTGCGCTCACGGTGCCGGCCGCCCGGGCTTTCGAGATGACTGCCGCGCTCTGCTCGACGTGGCTCCCTGGACTCCGGCAAGGAGCCCGGAGCACCTCCACGGGGAGATGGCGAAGACCGAGCGGTCGGCGGGGAACCAAATGCTGGAGCCACGGTGGGGGAGTCGGGACAGAATGCGTCGGAAGTGGTAGAGTTTACGGGCGGGCGCCGGGGTAGCTCAGTGGCAGAGCAACTGATTCGTAATCAGTAGGTCGCGGGTTCAACTCCCGCCCCCGGCTCCAGTCAACCCACCGATTACGAAGACGAATCTCCGGGGGCGGCTACTTCGAGGCGATCAACGTCTCCACTTCTTGTGCCCGCCTTGTGCCCGAGCCGTCCGACTTGCCCGGCTTGAGCACGTCATCGAGACGGGAGACAGCCGACCGCAGGTGCTTCGGTGCGAGGTGGGCCTAACGCATCGTCATTGCCAGCGTGGCGTGCCCGGGGAGCTTCTGTAGCTCGGGCCGGGTCGCGCCCTCATGCATCGCCCACAACGCGAAGGTGTGGCCTCGGATGGATGGGGGCGCCGTGACGACGTAGAGCTTCCCCAACGACCTACGTGTGCCGGGCGCGTGCCTTCATCGCGTCACCTCGCAGCTCGGCCACTCCGTGGACCAGATCTCGTAGCACTTGCGATCAAGCCGGATGGTGCCGCCGGCCGATAAGTCGCACTCCACCTCGACATCGTCGGCTCCGATGGGCGACTCGCACGCGACGCAGATGTTCCCGGTGCCGAAGCCGTAGAACGTTACGTGGCCGTTCTGCTTCGGGAGATGGCGCCGAGGATTTTCTGCCGGATGAGGTGGAGCACGTCGTCGGGCATGAGCCCTACTTCCGGGGCTGGAAAAGTTCGATGGGGTTCCCCGATGGATCCTCAAGGAGGATCTGGGCGCCGCCGGGGCCGCGCACGATGTCGTTGCGGAACTGCACGCCGGTCGCGCGAAGACGTTCCACTTCGGCCGCGATGTCGTCCACCACGAAGTGCAGGCGGTTCCACCCGCCGGGCTCGGGCTGACGACCATCCGGCATGGGTCGCCCGGCCGAACTGGTTGGCCCGCTCAGCAGCAACCGCAGATCGCCACGCTCTACGTCGGCGAACGCGGGAGCGCTGTTGCTGATGAGGCGGAAGCCGAAGTGGGTGGTGTAGAAGTTGATGGCGGCTTCGACATCGTGGACCATGTAGCGGACGTTGACGGTGGTCATGAGCAAGCTCCTTCTTTGCCGCGCCGATTGTCTCACCCGGCGGCGCAATTCGTCTATGCGGTAAGTTGGTGTTGGCTATTGCTCAACCCAGAACATGGAACGACGACGCAAGCTCGCCATCGCCGGTCTCATAATTTCGTTCCCAATCGGGATTCTTTCTTTCGGGTGCTGGCTGAACGAGGCCGGTGGCTACGGAGAGTGCCCAGTTTCCCCGTGGATCGGCATCTTCGTCGCCGTCGTGCTCTACGGTGTGGGCATCTGCGTCGGGCCACCTGAACACCGGGACCGCTGGTAGTTCGGCCGCGCGCTCAGGCCGGCTGCAGAGCGAAAGCCGTTCCGATGCCGTCAGCTCGCTTCGCCCGCTGAGCCGGAGGCGCAGTTGACGACGCGGGGTCCCCCGTGTACGGTGTCCGCGCCCCAACCCCAAGGAGGACCCGCGCGATGGAACAGAGCCGTTCCGGCGACAAGGTGAACCGCAGGCGTTTCCTCAAGACCGCGGCCGGCACGAGCGCGGGCGCGGCGCTGACCGCGTGGTCGCTCAGGCACCCCGCACCCGGTGGGGCGGCGGTCCGCTCGGACCGGGCCCGCGCCGCCGAGGCCAGCCCCAAGCGCGGGGGCGTGCTCAAGTGGGCGGGGCCCGCGGAGGTGGCGCACTTCGACGTGCATCAGGGGGCGTTCCGGTTCGTCCTCGGGCAGATGTACAACAACCTGGTGCGCTTCAACCCCGCGGACGGCCTCAAGACGATCATCCCCGATCTCGCGGAGAGCTGGAAGGTGTCGCCGGACGGCAAGACGTACGCCTTCAAGCTGCGCGACGGGGTGAAGTTCCACGACGGGACCGCGTTCGGCTCGGCCGACGTGGTGGCCACGTTCTCCCGCATCATCTTTCCGCCCGCCGGCATGGCCAGCATCTACAAGGACCAGTTCTCGGCGGTGGCCAAGCTCGAGGCGATCGACCGCCTCAACGTGCGCTTCGTCCTCAAAGAGCCGCAGCCGTACTTCCTCGAGCTCTTCACGCCCTCGTCGATGATCGTCTACTCCAAGAAGGCCCTCGACGAGAACAACCAGGACCTTCGCAAGGTGATCGCCCCCGGCACCGGCGCCTTCATGTTCAAGGAGCGGAAGGTGGCCGAGAAGTGGGTGATGGTGCGGAACCCGAACTACTGGGATCCGGAGATCCCCTATCTGGACGGCATCGAGCTGCTGCACATCCCGGCGTGGACGGACCGGGGCACCGCGGTGCTGACCGGCCAGGCCGACTACTCCCCGAACGTCTCGCTCGAGACCCACCAGGAGGGGCTCAAGCGCAAGGACATCGTGGGGACGGTGCGGTATCCGGGCGAGTTCAACTCCTACCAGGTGCACATCAACAACGAGCGCAAGCCCTTCAACGATCCCCGCGTGCGGCGCGCCATCAACCTGGCGGTCAGCCGGCAGAACCTGATCAAGGCGTTCGGTACCCAGGAGCCGATCATGCTCACGCGCTGGATGACCCACGCCAGCGAGTTCGCCAGCCCCCTGGCCGAGCTGGAGAAGCTGCCGGGGTATCGCCCCGACAAGTCGGCCGACCTCGCGGAGGCCAAGAAGCTGATGGCCGCCGCGGGCCTGGCCGACGGCATCAAGAACGTCGATTTCGTCTCGGCCTCGGTCGCGCCCCACGCCGAGATCCTCGCCCCTGCCTTCCAGGACGAGCTCCGGCGCACGCTCGGCATCGAGACCAAGATCCGCGTGATGGAGCGGGCGCTCCTCATCGAGGAGCTGAAGAAGGGCACGTTCGACATGATGGTGCAGACGGAGTACCGCTCGCCCATCGGCGATCCCGGGCCGGGCTGGGAGATGTGCCTGAAGACCGGCGGCTCGCTGAACTTCTCCCGGTACTCCAACCCGGAGTTCGACAAGCTGCTGAAGCAGGTCAACAGCGAGACGAACAAGGGCAAGCGCAAGCAGCTCTTCGCGCAGGGCATGACCCTTCTGGATCAGACCGCGCCCCTCTACCTGATCGGGTTCACCGACCACCTGCCCATGTGGAGGACCTCCGTCAAGGGCCACGCCAGCGAGGCGCGTGTCTTCTCGGAGCTGGGCCGCGTCGACACGTTCTGGCTGGACCGGTAGCGCTCGCCTCCGGACCGCGGACCAGCCGACGGGCCTGACGGGGGCGCCCCCGGCGACGGCGGACCATGCGCAAATACCTGGCCCAGCGCCTGCTCATCGCGATCCCGACGCTCTTCGGCGTCACGCTGCTCATCTTCATCGCCATGCGTGTGCTGCCCGGCGATCCGCTGGCCGCGATCTCGGGCGAGGGAGGGGGCACCTACGTCCTCAGCCCGGAGCAGCTCCGGGCCGCGCGGGCGAGCCTGGGTCTGGACCGGCCGTACGCGGTCCAGTATCTCGACTGGCTCGGGGACATCCTGCGCGGTGACCTGGGGAAATCGTTCTGGCGCGGCGAGCCGATCCGCGAGCTCATCTTCCGCCGGGCCCCCATCACCGGCCAGATCGCGCTGATGGCCGTCATCCTCTCCTGGGTGATCGGCCTGCCGGTGGGCCTGGTCGGGGCGGTGTGGCGGAACTCGTGGACCGACTACGTCTTCCGGCTCGTGGTCACGCTCTTCATGGCCATCCCGAGCTTCTGGGTCGGGCTGATGATCGTCCTCTCGCTGGTCCTGGCCTTCACCTGGAGGCCGCCGCTGACCATCGCGTACCTCTGGGACGACCCGGCCCGCAATCTCCAGATGACCGCGGGGCCGGCGCTGGCCCTGGGGGTCGCGCTGGCCGCGATGATGGCGCGCATCACGCGCTCCTCGGTGCTGGAGGTGCTGGGTGAGGACTACGTCCGCACCGCGCGGGCCAAGGGCCTGCGCGAGCGCGTCGTGGTGTGGCGTCACGCGCTGGTCAACGCCATGCTGCCCATCCTGACCGTGTCGGGGACGGCCTTCGGCGCGCTCCTGGGGGGCTCGGTGGCGGTCGAGCGCGCCTTCGGCGTCCCCGGGCTCGGGCTCGCGCTCGTGTTCGCGGTCGCCGAGCGCGACTGGATGCTCATCCAGAACCTCGTCCTGCTCTACGGCGTCATCTTCGTTCTCATCAACCTGGTGGTCGACGTCAGCTACGGCTGGTTCGACCCCCGCATCCGCTATCAGTAGACGATCGCCGGCCCATGATCGTGGCGCGCTTCTTCCGGTCCTCGCCCCTCGGAGCTCTCTGCGCACTGCTATTGCTCGTGCTGGCGTTGGTGGCGGTGCTGGCGGAGCGGATAGCGCCCCAGAATCCGCTGACCACGAACTACGCGCTCACCCGCGAGCCACCCCTGGGCCGCCATGTCCTGGGCACCGACCACCTGGGCCGCGACGTGCTGAGCCGGATCATCTTCGGCGCGCGCGTGACCCTGATGGTGGCGATCAGCTCCGTGCTCCTCGGCGACACCATCGGGTTCGTCTGGGGCTTGGCGAGCGGCTTCCTGGGAGGCCGGGTGGACCTGCTGAGTCAGCGGGTGCTCGACGTCCTGATGTCCCTGCCGGCCCTCATCCTGGCCTTGCTGCTCATGGCGGCGCTGGGGGCCGGCCTGTCCACCGTCATCATCGCGATCGCGGTCACCCGGGTGCCGCTGAGCACCCGCGTGGTCAGGTCGATGGTGCTGTCCGTGAAGGAGCTGGCCTACGTGGAGGCGGCCGGCGCGCTCGGGGCGTCCGGTGCGCGCGTGATGGTCCGGCACGTCGCGCCCCAGTGTCTGGCCCCCTTCCTGATCATCACCACCGGGCACCTCGGCGCGGCCATCTTCATCGAGGCCGCGCTGAGCTTCGTGGGGGTCGGCGTGCCGCCGCCGATGCCGAGCTGGGGCAATATGCTGGGCGGCGTCCTCGCCGAGGCCTTCAAGCCCCCCTGGTGGATGGTCGTCTTCCCCGGCGCCGCCATCACCGTCACGATCCTCGCGGTGAACCTGTTCGGGGACGCGCTGCGCGACTTCCTCGACCCGAAGCTCACGTGAGCCGCGGCCGCGGCTAGGGCATCTCCCAGCTCTTGCCGTCCCAGGCGATGACTTGCTCGAGCAGCTTGACCAGGCCAGCGGCGTAGGTCGCAAAGAGGTACTCGCCCTTGTCCGCGGTGGCGTCCTGCGGGTAGCCGATGTGCCCGGTCACCGTGCGGTCCTTCGTGGTCCAGCCGCGATAGGCCGGCTCGAACCCGAATCCGAACGGCACGGGCTCGGCCCGGGTGTGATCCCGGACCAGCTGCGGGGCCAGCCGCAGCATCATCGAGGTTTCCCATTCGCAGGCGTGGCCCATCTGCGACTGCACCAGGTCGGGGCGGCCGTCGTTCGGGCGCGCCTGATCCCAGTAGGCGCTGAACAGCAGCAGCAGATCGTCGCGATCGCGATGCCGCTGTCGGATCTCGAAGATGGCCTGCTTGCCCGGCGTGGTGTTGCCGCCGTGGCCGTTGATGAACACGATCCGGCGGAAGCCGTGGGCGAGCAGGTTCTCGGCCATGTCGTTGAGCAGGTCGAGATAGACGCGCGGGCTGGCGGACAGCGTCCCCTGGAAGTCCATGTGGTGATGCGAGTTGCCGAGCCACATCAGCGGCGCAATCAACACGCGATCCGTCATCGCCTCGCCGACTCGCCGCACGACTTCCCCGAGCAGCATGCTGTCGGTGAAGACCGGCATGTGGTGCCCATGCTGCTCGAGCGCCGCCACCGGCACCAGCACCGGAATGTCTCGCGACAGGTCGCCGATCTCCGGCCAGGTCATGTCTTGCAATCGCATCGCGCGCCTCCCGTCAGTAGCCTATCCGGGGAACGCGGGACGGTCAATGCGGGTGCGGTCGCGCTCAACTCCCGCCCCTGGCTCCAGCCTTTTCTGGTATTGTCCCGGCCGAGACCATATCCGAGAGGGGGGCATGCATGCTCCGGTTCGCGTTCCTCGCCGTCCTGTTCCTCGGCTTCGTGGCGCCCGCGGCCGCCGAGTATCCAGAGCGGGCGCTGACGATCGTCGTCGCCTATCCGGCCGGCGGGATGGTGGATATCGTGGCCCGCCCGATGGCCGAGTCGATGAAGAAGACGTTCACGAAGGGCGTCGCCGTCCTCAACCGGCCGGGTGGCGGCGGCTCCGTCGGGATGGCGGAAGTCGCGCAGGCCAAGCCCGACGGCTACACCGTCATCATCGCGCCGAACTCGACCCTGGTGATCCATCCCCAGCTCAACGAGCTGCCCTACAAGACGCCCGACGACTACGAGCCCATCCTGAACACGATCACCTTCTATACGCTCCTCACCGTGAGGGCGGACGCGCCGTGGAAGACCATGCAGGAGTTCATGGCCGCGGCCAAGGCGAATCCCGGCAAGCTCCGCGTCGGCTCGCCTGGCGAGGGGACGATCAGCCACCTGACGCTCGAGCGCTGGCAGATCCCCGGCGGCTTCAAGACCACGCACGTGCCCTTCTCGGGCTGGGGCGAGACGAGCCCCGCGCTGCTGGGCGGCCACATCGACGCGGCCATGGCGCAGCCCGGCGAGGTGAAGCCCCTGGTCGACGCCAAGAAGCTCCGTGTGCTCGCGGTCGCCAGCCCGCAGCGTCACCCCTTCTTCCCGGAGGCTCCCACGGGCAAGGAAGCGGGGCTCGGGGACGGCATCGGCACGTGGTTCGTGCTCACCGCGCCGAAGGGCACGCCGGGACCCGCGCTGAAGCTGCTGCACGATTCCGCGAAGGCGGCCATGGAAGAGCCGTCGTTCGTCGCGCTCATGAAGTCGCGCGGCGTCGACCTGGACTACAAGAGCGGCGACAAGCTTCGCCAGGAGCTCGTGCGCGAGCACAAGGAGTGGAACGACGTGCTCAAGCGCCTCGGGATGATCAAGAAGTAGGTGCTCGCGCGGGTCGTTCCCCTCGTCCTGCTCGCCGCCGCCGGCGTCTACCTGGCGCTGGCGCTGCGGCTGCCGTTCGGGGCGGTCGAGCGGCCCGGCGCGGGGTTCTATCCGGTCATGGTCGCGGTCTTCGCGATCGTGGTGGCCGCGGGGGCGACGGTGAGCGCCTTCCGGAACGCGCCGCCCGCCGAGACGGACGCGGTCGGGCTGGACACGGCCTCCCGCCGCCGCGTGGTGATCTCGGTGGTGGCGCTGGTGGCGTTCTGTCTCGGACTGCCCTGGGTCGGCTATCCGGCGGCGGCGTTCGCGTTCGTCGCGGTCGTTCTACGTTACCTCGGCAGCGGCTGGACGGCCGCGCTGCTCGCGGGCGCGCTGAGCGCGGCGGGCTCGTACGGCCTCTTCGCGGTGCTCCTCGACGTCCCGCTGCCGAGCGGGCCCTGGTGAGCTGACCCGTGGGACCGCTCGACGGCCTCGTCTACGGATTCTCGATCGCGCTGCTACCCAGCAACCTGTTCGCGTGCTTCGTCGGCGTGCTGGTGGGCACCATCGTCGGGGTGCTGCCCGGTATCGGGCCGGTCGGGGCCATGGCGCTCCTCTTGCCGTCCACCTTCGCGATGCATCCCGCCACCGCGCTGATCATGCTCGCGGGCATCTACTACGGGGCCATGTACGGGGGCTCGACCACGTCCATCCTGGTCAACGTCCCCGGCGAGGCCGGCTCCGTCGTCACCCTGCTCGACGGCTACCAGATGACCAAGAAGGGGCGAGCGGGCGCCGCCCTCACCATCTCCGCGGTGGGGTCGTTCGTGGCCGGGACCCTCGGGGTCGTCGGGATCATGCTGGCCGCGGGCTGGCTCGCCGAGGTCGCCATCCAGTTCGGGCCCCCGGAGTACTTCGCGATCACGCTCGGGGGAATCCTGCTGCTCTCCCGCCTGTCGGGTGGGTCGATCCTGACCGCCTTCGTGATGGTCGCGCTCGGCCTCGCCCTGGGAACGGTGGGGATGGACTCGATCTCCGCGTTGCGACGGTTCACGTTCGGCTCCGTCCAGCTCGCGCAGGGAGTCGAGCTCGTGCCGGTGATCATGGGCGTCTACGGCGTGGCCGAGGTGCTGCTGCTCGCGGAGGAGGGGATCGCCAAGGCGCAGATCGCCAGTGTGAAGCTGCGCGAGCTGCTGCCCACGCCCGAGGAGTGGCGGCGCTCGACGATGCCGATCGCGCGCGGCTCGGTGGTCGGCTTTCTCACCGGGCTCGTGCCCGGACCCGCCGCGGTGCTGTCGACGTTCATCGCGTACACCGTCGAGAAGCGGATGTCCAAGACGCCCGAGAAGTTCGGCACCGGCATGATCGAGGGCGTGGCGGGGCCGGAGGCGGCCAACAACGGGGCCACCGCCGGCGCCATGGTGCCGCTCCTGTCCCTGGGTATCCCGTTCTCCCCGGCCACCGCGATCCTGCTCGGCGCGCTCGTGGTCCACGGCCTGCAGCCGGGGCCGCTCATGATCAGCCAGCGGCCGGAAGTCTTCTGGGGCTTCGTGGCGAGCATGTACATCGGCAACCTCATGTTGCTGATCCTGAACCTGCCGCTGGTCGGCGTCTTCGTGACCGTGCTCCGCCTGCCGCAGCACCTCCTCGCCACCCTCGTGTTGCTGCTCTGCCTCGTCGGCGCCTTCAGCCTCAGCAACAGCTTCCTCGACCTGTGGGTGCTCGTCATCTTCGGCGTGTTCGGGTACGCGCTGCGGAAGCTCAAGGTGGATCCCTCGCCGATGGTGGTGGCGCTCGTGCTTGGCCCGATGATGGAGAAGACGCTGCGCCAGGCGCTCTTCCTCACCCGCGGCAGCGTCGTCGATCTCGTGGCGCGCCCGCTGTCGGCGACGATCCTGATCCTCGCCGCCGCCGCGCTCTTCGGGCCGCCGCTCCTCCGGCTCGTGCGGGGGAGGCGCGTCGCGAAGGCGCCCTCCGCGGGTTGAAGGCGGCCCGGCTCCCGGCCCGCCGCTGGAGTATGATCCGCAGCGGCGGGGCTCTGGCGGCGACTCGACCAAGACGTCTAACCGGATGACCGACGAGGAGGACGGCATGTCACGCATCCTGGCGGCAGGGGTGGCAATCGCGCTGATCATCGGGGGAATCGCGACGGGATCCGGGGCCCAGGGGCTGGTCAGCATGCAGAAGCTGTCGGCGCCGCTCGCCAACGAGCTGGTGGGCGACACGGTCGCGATCTGCGCGCAGAAGGGCTACCCCGTGACCGCGGTGGTGGTCGATCTCGACGGGGTGCGGCAGGCGATGCTGCGGGGCAACGGGGCGCCGATCCACACGCTCGACAACGCCTTCTTCAAGGCGTACTCGGCGGCTTCGCTGACGCTGGCGCGCAAGGAGGACAGCACCAAGGCGGTCGCCGAGCGGATGGCCAAGGCGCCCGCGACCACGGTGCCTTCGACGCCGCTACCCAACGTCACCTACGCGGTCGGCGGCGTGACGATCATGGCGGGCGGCGCGCCCATCGGCGCGATCGGGGTGAGCGGGGCGCCGGGCGGCCAGTTCGACGACGACTGTGCCCGCGCCGCCATCGCCAAGATCCAGGATCGGATGAAGTAGAGAGCCGCGCATGAGCGACGCGCCGACGTTCGGACGCTACGCCGAGCTGCCCGTCGACCGGATGACGGCGGCGCAGCGAGAGGGCTATCGCTTTCTCGTCGAGGGCCCGCGCGGCCGGCTGCCCGGGCCGTACAAGGTGTGGGTGCACAATCCCAAGCTGCTGCGCGCGGCGGCGCCGCTCGGCCAGCATTTCACGCCGGGCGAGTCGGCACTGTCGGAGCGGGAGCGCGAGATCGCGGTGCTCGTCATCACCAGCCGCTGGCATTCGGCCTACCCCACCGCCGCGCACGAGAAGCGCGGGGTGGAGGTGGGCCTGACCCCGGCCGCGGTGGAGGCGATCGTCGCGGGGCTGCCGACCTCGTTCGCCGACGCGCGCGAGCAGGCGGTCTACGAGGTGGCGATGGCCCTCGCCGCCGGGCGGCCCATCCCGCAGGGGCTCCACGATCGCGCGGTGGACGGGCTCGGGCACGAGGGCGTCACCGATATGATCGTGCTGATGGGGTACTACACCGCGGTCTCGCTGACGATGAACTTCTACGCGGTGCCCGCCGGCACCCCGGGCTTGACCCGCTGACCCGGCAATGACCGCCATGAAGATCTCGCCCGTTCATCCAGCGCTCGGGGCCGAGGTCGCCGGCGTGGACCTGAGCGCCCCGATCGACGAGCCGACGCGGCACGCGCTGTCCCGGGCGCTCGCCGAGCATCTGGCGCTGGTGTTTCACGACCAGTCGCTGACGCCCGCCCAGTACCTGGCCGCCGCCTCGGTGTTCGGCCCGCCGATGGAGCAGCACTACTCGCAGCACAACATGCCCGACTTCCCCCTGATCGGGCTGATCTGGCATCGGAACGGCCAGCAGCCGGCCGAGCAGTGGCACACCGATCACACCAACCGTGAGCGTCCGCCGGCCGCCACCATCCTGTACGGACAGGAGATCCCGTCGGCGGGCGGCGGCACCAGCGTGGCCAGCATGCGCGCGGCTTATCTCGCGCTGCCGGAGGACGAGCGTCGGCGCCTCGAGGCGCTCACCTCGTTCAACGGGCTGGACGGGCACGCGGACACGCGCCCGGAGGACCAGGACAAGTACGGCAAGCCGATCGAGCACCCGATGGTGCGCACCCATCCGGTGCACGGATCGCGCGCGGTGTACTTCCACGTCTCCAAGGCCACCCACATCTCCGGGATGACTCCCGAGGCGAGCCGGGCCTACATGCGCGACCTGCTCGACCGGATGATCCGGCCGGAGATCGTCTACCACCACGTGTGGCGCAAGGGCGACGTGCTGGTCATCGACGATCGCGCGACGATGCACCGCGCTCACGGCGACTACGACCGGAGCCAGAGCCGCGTGCTGTGGCGGATCATCGTCGAGGGCGACCGCCCGCGGCTCGCGTGATCCGCGGTTCAACTCCGCAACATCCGAGGAGAAGAGCGATGAGAATGCGCATGGCGTTCCTGGCGATCCTGCTGTGCCTGTCGACCGTCGCCCTCGCCCAGGCTCAGAGCCTGCCGAGCGCCAAGCCCGAGCAGGTCGGGCTCTCGACCGAGCGGCTCAACAAGGTCACCGCGATGCTCAAGGCGGACGTCGAGAAAGGAGTCATCCCGGGAGCGATCGTGCTGGTGGCCCGGCACGGCAAGATCGCCTGGTTCGACTCGGTCGGGACCCGCAATCCCGAGACGAAGGCCCCGATGACGAGGGACTCGATCTTCCGGATCTATTCGATGAGCAAGCCGATCACCTCGGTGGCCGCGATGGTGCTGTTCGAGGACGGCAAGTTCAACCTGAGCGAGCCCGTCTCGAAGTACATCCCGCAGCTCGGCGGCCTCAAGGTGGGCGTCGAGAAGCTCGATGCCGACGGCAAGGCCACCCTCGAGCTGGTGCCCGCCCAGCGCAACATGACCATCCAGGATCTGTTCCGGCACACCTCCGGGCTGACCTACGGGTTCTTCGGCAATACCCTCGTGAAGAAGATGTACGTCGACACCAAGGTCTGGAACGACTATCCCTCGAATGCGGAGCTGGTCGACCGGCTCGCCAAGCTGCCGCTCGCCTCTCAGCCGGGCACCATCTGGGACTACAGCCACTCGACCGACGTGCTCGGGCGGCTCGTCGAGGTGATCTCCGGCCAGTCACTCTATCAGTTCGAGAAGGAGCGGCTCCTGGACCCGCTCGGCATGACCAGCACCAGCTTCTACGTGACCGACCGCACCAAGCAGGATCGCATCGTCGAGCCCTTCCCGAACGATCGCAATTTCGGCATCGACGCCGACTTCAACGACCCACGCGTGGTCCAGAAGTGGGAGTCGGGCGGGGGCGGCATGGTCAGCACCGCCATGGACTACGCGCGCTTCCTCCAGATGCTGCTCAATGGCGGCAGCCTCGACGGCAAGCGGGTGCTGGGCCCCAAGACGGTGTCGTACATGGCGGCCGACCACCTGGGTGCCTCGGTCGCGCCGGGTCCCCTCTACCTGCCCGGGGCCGGTTTCGGCTTCGGCCTGGGCTTCGCGGTGCGCAAGGATGCCGGCGTGTCGCCGCTAGCCGGATCGGTCGGCGAGTACAACTGGGGCGGGGCCGGCGGGACCTACTTCTGGGTCGATCCGAAGGAAGACATGTTCGTGGTGTTCATGATGCAGTCGCCCAAGTGGCGGGTCCCGTACCGGGCCCTGCTCAAGGACATGATCTACGCGGCGGTCACCAAGCCCGCGGCGAGATAGGGGCGGGCCCGGACGAGGATGAGCGACGACGCGCTCGTCCGCTTCACCGAGCACCAGCTCCCCCGGGAGGAGCTCCACGCGCTGATGGCGCGCTCCGACGGGCCGGCGCTGCTACGCGCGGTCTGGCACCTGGGCGTGCTCGCGCTCGCCGGCACCCTGTTATGGCGGCTCCGCGCCACCGTCTGGGTCCTGCCCCTGCTGGTCGCGCACGGCTACGTGCTCGCGTTCATCTTCTGCGCGTTCCACGAGACCGCGCACCGCACCGCCTTCCGCACCCGCTGGCTGAACGCGGCGCTCGGCACGCTCGCCGGGTTCCTCACGTTCTGGCCGTACCGGAACTACCGCGTGTACCACTGGGAGCATCACCGCCACACCCAGGATCCCTCGCTCGATCCCGAGCTCTTCTTCCCGAAGCCCGCGTCGCGGCCGGTCTACCTCCTCGTGCTGACCGGGATCCCCAACGCGATCCGCCGTATCGGGGACATGTTGCGGCTCGCCGCCGGCCGAGCGGACCGGCCGTGGATGGCGCCCGCCGAGCGCCGGCCCCTCATCGTCGAGGCGCGGGCCTATCTCGCCGGCTATGCGGTGGTGGCGGCGGCCTCGGTGCTGGCCGGGACGCCCATCGCCCTGCTCGTCTGGATCGCGCCGTGGATGGTCGGCCAGGCGTTCCTGCGACCCTACCTGCTGGCCGAGCACACCGGCTGCGGGGTCACGCGCGACTGCCTCGAGAACACGCGCACCACGCTCACGCTGGCGCTCGTCCGTCTCTTCGCGTGGAACATGCCGTACCACTCCGAGCACCACGCCTACCCGGCGGTGCCCTTCCACGCGCTGCCCCGGCTCCACGAGCAGGTACGAGGCCGTATCGAGCATCTCGAGCCCGGCTACGTAGCGGCGACCGTGAAGGTGAATCGCCATCTGTTCGGCCCGGGGGCTGGCATTCTTCGGCACCCCGGCTGACAATACCCGCCTGCACCTCTCGCCCCCTCTGAGCTGTAAGTACTTGAGTCTAAATATGTTCGCTCCGTGGCGCGGCGCTTGCTCTTTCGTTCGAGCAGGCAGGCACACAATGACTCCGAGCGTGGTCACGTTGCAGGAGGTTCTGAGGCACCACCGGACGCTCTCCCGGCGGGGCCGGGAATTCTACGAGAACCTCCTCGCGCACGGCGACGTCCTCGCGGTTCGTCTCGACTACCTGCCGGGCGCGATGATGTGGCTGGTGACCACCACGAACCAGGCGCGACTGATGCGCAAGGCCCGCGAGGGGCGCACCACCTCGGACGTGTGCGTGATGAGCCTGGCCGAGGCGCAGGAGCTGTTCACGACGGTGGGTGACCCGATGCCGTCCGGCCTCTACGAGGTGGCCGCGTGGCTGCTGGCCCCCGCGCCCGAGGACTTCTCGCAGCCCGCGCAGGACGAATCCGATTCGGTAGACCTCGAAGAGCCCGAAGACCTCTCGTAGCGTCCTCGCTTGACTCGCCGGGCCGGCGTCCCTAGGATGCCGCCCAGAATGCCCGCCGTTTTCGTCCACGGAGTTCCCGACACCCACCGCGTCTGGACCGCTCTCGCTTCGCGTCTCACCCGGAAGGACGTCGTCACGCTATCCCTGCCGGGCTTCGGCTGCCCGGTGCCCGAGGGCTTCGACGCGACCAAGGACGCCTACGTCGACTGGCTGCTGGGCGAGCTGGCGTGCCAGCCGGCGCCCATCGACCTCGTCGGCCACGACTGGGGCGCGTTGCTGGTGGTGCGCGCGGTCTCGCGGCGCCCCCAGGCGGTGCGGAGCTGGGTGGTCGGTGGGGCGCCGCTCGATCCCGACTACGAGTGGCACCCGGCCGCGCGCGCGTTCCAGACGCCGGGGATGGGCGAGCGGGTGATGGAGAACATGACGCCCGCCGCGCTCCAGCAGGCCTTGGTCGCCGCCGGGGTGCCCGACGTCGCCGCGGCGGAGGCGGCCCGTCACATGGATCCCACCATGAAGCGCTGCATCCTCGCCCTCTACCGGTCGGCGATACACGTGGGCACCGAGTGGACCGGCGATCTGCGGCGCGTCACCGCGCCGGGCCTCGTGCTCTGGGGCGAGCGCGATCCCTATGCGCCGCCGCACTTCGGCGCGCGCCTGGCCGAGCGCACCGGGGCGCGGTTCGTCTCGCTCCCCGGCTGCTCGCACTGGTGGCAGCTCGAGCGGCCCGACGCCGTCGCCGACGAGCTGCGGCGTTTCTGGTAGTATCCCCGCGGCAGCTCCCGGCACGATCCCGACCCACCACCCGGCAAGGAGGCCCGAGATGGGAAGAGTCCTCGCGCTGATCACCATGGTTCTGCTGTGCCTCCCGATTCCCGCCGCGGCCCAGGACGCGCGGGCCACGCTCCAGGGCGCCGCCCAGGCGCTCGGCGCCGACAACCTCAAGTCGCTCACCTACGCGGCCAGCGGCGTCAACTTCGCGGTCGGGCAGAGCGCGGTGCCGGGCGCGGCGTGGCCGCGCTTCAACATCCCGACGTTCAGCCGCGCGGTGAACTACGAGACGGCCTCGCTGCGCGAGGAGCAGCTCCGCTCGCGGGCCGAGATGCCGCCGCGCGGCGGCGGCACGCCCTCGGTGGGTGAGCTCCGCGCGATCACGGTGGTGAGCGGGGACTTCGCGTGGAACGTGACCGGGGAGACGGTGGCGCCCGCGCCGGTGGCCCTGATCGAGCGGCAGCTCCAGCTCTGGGCCACGCCCCACGGGGTCATCAAGGCGGCCATGGCCAACAACGCCACCGTGCAGGGGCGCACCGTGTCCTTCGCGGTGCCCGGGCGCTACTCGATCAAGGCCACGCTCGACGATCGCGGCATGGTCGAGCGGGTGGAGGCGGTCCTCTCCAACGCGGTGGTGGGCGACATGCCGATGGAGGTGACCTACGCCGACTACCGCGACTTCGGCGGCGTGAAGTTCCCGATGCGCATCCGCCAGGCCGCCGGCGGCTTCCCGGCCGCCGACCTGACCGTGAGCGAGGTGAAGCCCAACGCGCCGGTGGAGATCGCGGTGCCGGACGCCATCCGCGCCGCGACCATGCCGTACGCGCGAGTCGCCAGCGATCTGGCCGCGCCCGGCGTGTGGTACGTGACCGGGGGCAGCCATCACAGCGTGGTGATCGAGATGGCCGACCACACGGTGGTGGTGGAGTCTCCGCTGAACGACCAGCGGGCGACCGCGGTGATCGCGGAGGCGCGCCGGCTCGTGCCCGGCAAGCCCATCCGCTACGTGGTCAACAGTCACCACCACTTCGACCACGCGGGCGGCCTTCGCGCCTTCGCGGCGGAGGGCATCACCGTGATCACCCACGAGACCTCGCGGGCCTTCTTCGAGGGGGCGCTCGCGGCCCCCGCGGCCATGACCCCGGACCGGCAGCAGGCCGCGCGCCGGAAGGTCACGGTGGAGGGGGTACGCGACAAGCGGGTGCTCACCGACGGAACGCGAAGCGTGGAGGTCCATCACATGGCGGGGAACACGCACGCCGACGGCATGCTGATGATCTACCTGCCGGCGGAGCGCCTCCTGATCCAGGCCGACGCCTTCACGCCCGGCCCGCCGAACGCGCCGGTGCCCGCGATCATCAATCCGCTGAGCGTGCAGCTGGCCGACAGCATCGCCCGCCTCAACCTCGGGGTGGATCGGCTCCTGCCGCTGCACGGGCGCATCGTGCCACTGGCGGAGCTGCACCGGATGATCGGCCGCAACTGAACCGACGCCGGCTGACCCGCTCGGGCCGGGAGCGCTAGCTCACTCCCGGCTCGAGCAGGGTGAGCGTGCCCGCGTCGGCGTCGAGCTCGGCCAGGCAGCCGACCGGGAGCGTGGTCTGATCCTCGATGTGGCCGACCATGATGCCGGAGATCGTGGGCACGCCCAGGGTCCGGCAGCGCTCGGCCAGGATGTCCTCGAGCGGCCGGTTCTGCAGGAAGAACTGCGAGGGGCTGCAGTTCGTGAACTTCCCGAACGCCACGCCCGCGACTCCCGCGAGCGCGCCCGACAGCCAGAGCTGGGTCAGCATCCGGTCGATGCGGTAGTACGCCTCCTCGACGTCTTCCAGGAACAGGATCGCGCCGCGCAGGTCCGGGAAGTAGGGCGTGCCACAGAGGTGCGACATCAGGCACAGGTTGCCCCCGAGCAGCCGGCCGCGCGCCTTGCCCGGCACGAGCGTGGCCACCCGGTTCTCCCCGTCCAGCCAGCCCTCGGCCCGCGGGAAGGGCGGGGGACCGCCGAGGCGCACCGGCGTCTGTGGAGTCCACAGCACGCGCTTGATCTCGCCCAGCGAGTAGGGCGTGAACGCGCGGAAGGCCACCGGCCCGTGGAAGGTGACGAGGCCGGCGTGGCGGTGGATCGCCATGTGGAGCGCGGTGATGTCGCTGTAGCCGATCAGGGCCTTGGGCTTCCGCTGCATGAGGGCGTAGTCCAGCGCGGGCAGGATCCGCGAGGCCCCGTAGCCGCCCCGCACGCACCAGATCGCGTCCACGCCATCGTCGGCGAACATCGCGTTGAGGTCGTCGGCGCGGGCCGCGTCGGAGCCGGCCAGATAGCCGTCGCGATCGAAGAGATGCGCGCCGGGTTTCACCTTGAAGCCGAGCGACTCCACCGTGTCGATGGCGAAGCGGATGCGCTCGGGATCGTTGGGCGCCGCGGACGGCGCCACCATCCCGATGGTCTGACCCGGAGCGAGGCGGCGCGGGCGAAGGAGTGGCATGCAGGCATCTTACCGCGCCTTGACTTTGTCCCGGGAGCGCGGCTAGTCTCGGCGCGCCACCTCCATGAGCGCGACCAAGCGCACCGCGATCCGGGCCGGTCACATCCTCGCCTTCGACGGCCGCGGCCACCGGCTCCTGCGCGACGGGGTCGTGGTGATGGAGGGCGACCGGATCCTCCACGTCGGGCCCCGCTTCGACGGCACGGTGGACGAGACGGTGGACGCCCGCGACCGGGTCGTCACCCCGGGCTTGATCTCCACCCACGCCCACATCGGCGGCTCACCGCTGGACCGCTCCTTCATCGAGGATCGCGGCACCCCGCAGTTCTGGTACTCGGGCCTCTTCGAGATGCTGCCGGTGCGCAGCGAGGGACAGGACGAGGAGGGCGGGCGCGCGTGCGTGGACTTCTCGATGGCCGAGCTGCTGCGCGGCGGGGTCACCACCGTCATGGAGATCGGCGGGCTCGGGGAGTACGTGGTCGAGCGCGCCGCCCACTACGGGATCCGCGTGTACATGGGCCAGGCCTTCCGGTCCGGACGCTGGCTCACCCGGGACGGCAAGCGCGTGGAGTGGGAATGGAATGAGGAGCAGGGCCGGCAGGGCCTCCGCCGCGCGGTGGAGTTCCACGCGAAGCATGACGGCGCCCACGGCGGGCTGGTGCGCTGCTTCTTCTCGCCCGCCCAGATCGACACCTGCTCGCCCGTTCTGCTCAAGGAAGCCAAGCGCTTCGCGGACGAGGCGCGCGTGCCGTACCAGGTGCACACCTCGCAGTCGGTGGTGGAGTTCAACGAGATGGTGGCCCGCCACGGCAAGACGCCGATCGCCTGGATGCGCGAGCTGGGCGTGCTCGGGTCCAATACCATCCTGGGCCACGCGATCATCGTGGGCGGCTCGTCCTGGACCAACTATCCGGCGGGGGATGTGGCGATCATGGCGGACGCGGGCTGCTCGGTGGCCCACGCGGTCTGGGTCTTCGCGCGACGGGGGGTGGCCATGGAGTCGTTCGCGGCCTATCGCGCCGCCGGCGTCAACATGTCGCTCGGCACCGACACGAATCCGCAGAGCGTGATCGAGGCGATGCGCTGGGCCGCGGTCTGCTCGAAGATGATGGAGCGCAATACCGAGGCCACCACCGCCGCCCACGCCTTCGACGCGGCCACCCTGGGCGGGGCCCGCGCGCTCGGTCGCGACGACCTCGGGCGCATCGCCGCCGGAGCCAAGGCCGACCTCGTCCTGTGGAAGGCCACATCGTGGCGGATGACCCCGCTGCGCGACCCCATCAAGAACCTGGTCTACAACGCGACCGACGAGGACGTGGATCGGGTCTACGTCAACGGGCGGATGGTGGTGGACGGCGGCCGCGTGCTCGCCGCTGACGAGAGGGCGATCCTGGCCGCGCTGCAGGCGGCCGGCGACCGGATGTGGCCGCGGATGGCCAAGGGGGACTGGGCCGGCCGCAGCGCCGACCAGCTCTCCCCGCAGACCTACCCGGGGTGGAGCGGCTAGGGGACTACCGGCGGCCCTTGAGCAGCCAGTCCACCGCGGCGGAGCCGTCGGTGGCGTCGGCGCTTTCGGCCGCGCGAGCCGGCTCGGCCGGGCGCGGAGCCGGCGGAGCGGGCGGACGGACCGTCTCGACCGCGCGCGGCGCCTCGGGGGCGCGCGAGCTGCTCTCCGGAGCCGATACGTTGCGCGTGGCCGGCGTGGTCGACGCGCGCTGGGGCGGCGGAACGACCTCGGCCGGCTGAGGCTTCGCGGCAACCGGCACGGGCTCGGGGCGCGGGGTCGGCCGGATCTCTGGCGCGGGGGTGGGCTTGGCCGCGGCAGTGGCCGCCGGTTTCGGCGCGGGCGCCGGCGGCGGGGTGACGACGACCGGCGCCGGAGGCGTCACCGGCGCGGCAGGGGCCGGCGCGGCGACCTTGGGCGCGGGCGCCGGCGTGGGCGCCGGAGCCGGTGCGGGTTGCATCTCCGGTGCGGGCGCGGTCGGCGCTCGCTCGGCCGGCGCGGCCGCGTTCGCGGTGCCCCGGATCGATGAGCTGGCCGGCGCGGCCCGCCGCGAGCCTTCGTCCACCAGCAGCTCGACGCTGCGGGCGAACCGCCGGCCATGGTAGAGCTCGTAGGCGACTTTGACCTGGCCGCCGGGCCGGATGTCCTCGAACCAGCCGTCCTTGGCCCCGACCATGATCCGCGTGGTCTTGGTCACCACCAGCGGCACCACGCCGCCCCCGAACGGCCCGGAGTTGACGTGGATGGTGTTGGATTCGACCTTCGACACCCAGCCCACCGTCTCCCCGTCGGGCCGGTCGCGGCCCGGCGTGAACGCGTACTCACCCGGATCGGGCGGCCAGAGCATCAGCACCACCGCAGCCAGGAGCGCGAGGCTCCCGGCTGCGGCGCCGATCGAGAGAAAGCGGTTGCCGCCGGATACCACGCGGTTACTCGTCAAGAAGTCCTTTGATCGCGTTGAAGACCGGGTTCTCGTTCGCGGCGGGCTTGGTCGCGGTCGCAGGTGCCCCGGCGGCCGCGGTGCCGATGTACTTCCGCACGCAGTCGTACTGCTCCCAGCCCTTCAGCGGATAGTTGAGATCGACCGCCTTCCACTTCGGGTGGCCGTTCTGGAGCAGCCAGGGCATCTGCTTCGACATCGTCTGGGCGAAGCGCCCGATGTTGTCGCAGTCCTTCCGTCGAAAATCGAACGAGACCAGCACCGCCTTGACCGCCACGCTGTTGACCGGCGTCTTCTGCCACTCGTAGACGTTGGCGGGGATGTCGGCGCGCGGATAGAACTCGGTGATGCTCTTGTTCGTGATCGGGATCAGCTCGAGACCGTCTTTCTCGGTGACGTCATCCTTGAGCAGCTTCACCGGGAACCCGGCCACGTAGAACATGGCGTCGATCCGCCCCGCCTTGAGCTCGGCCAGCGCCTCGCCGGTGTCGATCGGCACCATCTCGGCGGGGGCGACCTCGGAGAGCTTGAAGAGCAGCCGCGAGGTGAGATAGGTGCCGCTCCCGTCACGGCCGA
>WNFL01012795.1_pt1 | contig 20786 bp, 21 predicted proteins | sample 5400361 | NCBI WGS metagenome assembly WNFL01 (sample SAMN13153351, study PRJNA577476) | soil metagenome | isolation source: 40 cm soil on Douglas fir-dominated hillslope | place: USA:California | collected 2013-09-17
AAGGCAGCGGCTATCTCCCTGGTGGTCAGCCCGGCAACGTAGCGAAGCGTCAGCGCCACCCTGACCTCGGCAGCCAGCGCCGGGTGACAGCAGGCGAAGATCAGCCCAAGCCGATCGTCTTCCATGGTGACCACCTCAGGATCGGCGTGCTCGCGCTCCTCGCCGACGGTGCTGATCAGCGGGGCGAGCCCGACTTTCGAGACATGCTGCTGAGCGCGCAGTTGGTCGACTGCCTTCCGCCAGGCTGTGACCGTCAGCCACGCGCCCGGCTTGGGCGGCACGCCATCGCCAGGCCACGTCCTGGCCGCCGCGGCGAACGCTTCTGAGACGGCATCCTCCGCGGCCTGCAGGTCGCCGAGCCGTCGCGCCAGCGTGGCGACGACGGCCGTCCACTCCTCGCGGTAGGCCCGCTCAAGCGCGTCCGTGGCTATTGCAGGGGTGCCCGCCACGCCTGGCCTTCCAGCACCGGGCGAACCTCCACCGTGCCGTACCTGACGATCGGCATCTTGCCTGCCCACTCCAGCGCGGTGTCGAGGTCAGGGACGTCGATCAGGTAGAACCCGAGCAGGTGCTCCTTCGTCTCGATGAAGGGGCCGTCGATCAGCAGCCGCTCGCGGGCCCGCATCGTGACGCTGGTCGCTGTGTCGACCTGAGCGAGCTGTTCGGCGGCAAGCAGCGACCCTGATTCCTTGAGGGCGGCGGTGTAGTCGAGCCAATTGTTGATGACGCCGTCGTCGGCCGGTTGCACGCCGTCGGCGGCGCCGGGAGTGGCGTAGATCAGCAGTGCGTACTTCATAGGATCATCCTCCGATGGCTCACTGGGCAAGCGTGCCCGCTCACTGCCTCAGACATACAACGCGGGCGAGTGGCCGATTTCGACACGACACCACTATCGAGCAGTTACTAATCCCACCGCGTCGGCCGGCGAGCTACGGCCAGTCTTGCTGGGGCGGACTCGGCGCTTAGCCCCTGCGCGCCGCTCGACGCGGACCTCCCGAAGGTAGGACTGAAAATCCACGCCGATGGCGTCCCTGGGGCAGTGGGCGTGCCGCCTAGCGGCCGCGGCGCGATACCTGGCGATCTCACGGTTCATATCGGGTTGCGGCGGCAGGGTCGCCCGGCCCTCGAGCAGGTCTGCCACCCAGTGCGACTGGGCCTCGGCGATCGGCATTATCGCCCCGATCGGCTGGACGAGGCCGATGAAGTACAGCCCGGGAAACGTTGGCGAGGCGACGCGGTGGTAGAGCGGGACCTGGTTCTCATCGGCGCCTGCCACGGCAGCATCGAGAAACGGGAAGCTGATCTTGTAGCCGGTGCAGTAGATCACGAGGTCAACCCCCTCGGTGCTGCCGTCGGTGAACAGGACGCAGTCGGGGCCGAATCTGGCGACACCGGGCTTGACGGCGATGTCGCCGTGAGCGAGTCTGCTGGGCAGGCTATCCGACACCGTCGGCGGGATGTCGAGCATCCTGTGGTCGGGCTTGGGCAGCCCGTGCCTCGATATGCGACCCAAGGCGATCCTGACGAGCAGGCTGGCCGCGGAGCTCTGTAGCCACAGCGGTGTCATAGCGCCGAACCGCGTAAGAGTCAGATGATCGGTAGGCCGGCCGAACAAGTATTTAGGCACGATGTGGACGCCGCGCCGGATGGCGAGCAGAGTCCGCTCCGCCACCTGGGCGACTTCGGTCGCGATATCGCAGCCGGAGTTGCCGATGCCGAGCACGAGTACGCGCCGGCCGGCGAAGAGCTCCGGTGCGCGGTAGTCATGAGAATGCATCACCTGGCCGCGGAACGTCGCGGCGCCCGGCACGTTCGGGTACCGCGGATCCCAGTGATGACCGTTGGCAACGAGCGCGGCTGCGTACCGCCCGGTGGTTTGAGCCCCGTCGCCGCGCTGCCGGACCGTGATGTCCCAGCCGCCCGTGCGGGCCGGCGCGACTGCGACGACCTCAGTCCTGAACCGAATTTGCTCGCGGAAACCAAAATGATCTACGAAGGCGTCAAGATACTGAGCGACCAGTTCGTGACCGATATAGGTCGGGTAGCTGTCCGGCATGGGGAATGCGGCGTACTGCATGCCCTGCCGTGATGACTTGGCGTGCAGCGAACGGTAGGCCGCTGACATTCCATTGTCGTTGTCATACCGCCAGTTGCCGCCAACCGCCGACCCCGCCTCGAAGCAGTCGAACGGAATGCCGCGAGCGTGCAGGACCTGGCAAGCGGTGATCCCCGACGATCCGGCCCCGATGACACAGACGCGGCTCACGGCTGGCTGTCGCGATAACCTAGCGGCCTCCGCCGAGTCTGGCTGGCGCGGCCTGGGGGCGGGCGGGGAGCAACGCCAGGCCGCGTGGCGTGCGCGGAAGGCCACCAGTTCCAGCGGCCGAGGAGCGCAACTGTCGACGGCACCAGCATCTCGCGTTGTTGGCGTTGGCGACGCTGGTCAGCGACGGGAAGAACAGGCCGGCCAGGACCGGTGCGGCGATCCAGGCCCAGACGATAGCCCAGCGGAAGCGGACGGCGAACCGCCCGGAGGCGGTGAAGAACCGAGCCATCAGGAATTCTCCGGTCAGTCGGGCAACGTGGCGGGTCTAGGCCGGTCTAGGCCGGATCTAGGCCGGTCTAGTCGGGTGGCGTCGCGCTGAATCCCAGGACCTCATGTCCGCGCAATGCCTCGAGAAATGGCTGGAAGCTGCCCCAGACAAGGCACCGCAGGATCGACCCGTCAATCTCGACGTCGCTCACGCCGGACGCTCGCTCGACCTGCGGTCCTGGTGCCGGCCCGACGAAGCTGACCTCCACTCGTCGAAGGGGCGGCTGCTCATGCATGCTCGTCACGCTAGGAACGCGCTGGGGCCGCCGCATCGGTGAAATTGCCGATCCGGTACCGAGCCGAACGGATTCGGTGGCGGAGCCGTATACATTCCTGTGATGGCTAGGCCCGTCCGCCGCCCTGGCAACATTCCTGCTGAGGCCACGAGCTTCATCGGACGCCGCCGCGAGCTCGCGGCGGTTAGGAAGAAGCTCGCCGATGCCCGGCTGGTCAGCCTGGTCGGGCCAGGCGGCGTCGGCAAGACGCGCCTGGCCATCCGGGCGGCAACCGACCTTGGCCGGGGTTTCAGCAACGGCGCGTGGCTGATCGAGCTCGCTGAAGTCTTCGATCCAGCGCTCGTGAGCCACGCTGCCATGGCAGCGCTCGACCTGCGGGACCAGGCGGCCACCGAACCATTCGACCTCCTGCTGTCCTACCTGCGGGGCAAGGAGCTCTTGCTCGTGGTGGACAACTGCGAGCATCTGCTCGCCGCCGTCGCCAGGCTCGTGGCGCAGGTGCTGCGAGCCGCGCCCGACGTGAAGGTGCTGGCAACCAGCAGGGAGCCGCTGTCGGTGCCCGGTGAGCATGTGGTTCCCGTGCCGCCGCTGCAGCTGCCGGCGCCAGACGCCGGCGCGCCACTGGCCGAGCTGCACGCCAATGAGGCGGTCGTGCTGTTCACGGCGAGGGCGGCTGAGGCCGCAGGAACGTTCGAGCTGACCACGTCTAACCAGGTGGCGGTGGCAGACGTGTGCCGAAGGCTGGACGGCCTGCCGCTAGCGATCGAACTTGCCGCGGTCAGGACGCGAGTCCTCACGGTGGAACAGATCCGCGATCGCCTGACCGACCGTTTCGCCCTGCTCACCGGCGGAAGCCGAGCCGCGTTGCCACGGCATCAGACGCTTCGGACGACCATCGAGTGGAGCCATGATCTGCTATCTGAGGGGGAGCGCACGGCCCTGCGGCGGTTGTCGGTGTTCGCCGGGCGGTTCAGCCTTGACGACGTCGAGTCCGTCTGCACGTCAGCGGAGGTCTCCGCGGCACAAGTGCTGGATCTGCTGTCCGGGCTTGTCGGCAAGTCCCTGCTGACGAAGGAGGACAGCCATGGCATCGCTTGTTATCGCCTGCACGAGACAATGCGCGAATTCGCCCGCCTCAAGCTCGCAGAAGCGGGCGAGGAGGCCGCCGCCGAGCGCAGCTGCGCCGAGCACTACCAGTCGAGATGCCAGACATCGGCGCTACAAGGCCGGCATCGGATCCTTGAATGGCTCGACTGGGCGGACCTGGAGATGGATAACGTCCGTGCCGTCCTGCAGCGGTACCTGGTCGGTGGCGACATATCTCGCGGTGCGGAACTCTGCGCAACGCTGTTCTGGTACTGGAGCACGCGCGCGACGACGGAGGGCATCCGGTGGCTCGACGCATTCCTCGGAGCCGACGATGGTCAGCCAGATTCGCGGGGCTGGGCATATTTCGTTCGCGGTTTCCTGGCCGTGCTGAAGGCTGATCCGGCAGCCGCGATGCATGCGCTCCGGGCTGCGATCGCGATCGGCAGGCAGACCGGACAGCTGGATGTGCTCACCGAGGCCCTCGCGATGGCATCGATCGCGGAGAATATGGCCGGCAACGGCGCCGCGGGCAGTCGCCTGCTCGACGAGGCACTGGTAGCGATCACCGGCATCGACTACCCGCCCGGCGCGATCTCCGTCCTGCAGGCCCGGGCGCTGAACGGATTCTTCGTCGGCGATCTGGGCGCGGCCAGGTCCGCCGCCACCCAAGGGGAGCGTCTGGCGAGGGCATCCGGCGACCGGTACGCGGTAGAAATGATGTTGCTGAACCAAGGATCCGCCGCGCTGCTGAGCGGTGATATTGCGAAGGCCCAGCCGCCGCTCGCGGAGGCACTCACGCTCGCTGAGGAGATCGATGACTGGGTCGCGCAGCTTTACTTGCTTGACGCCTTCGGCTGTCTTGCGGCGCTGTCGGGTCAACCGCGCCGCGCCGCGCAGCTGCTCGGCGCGGCAGACGCGGTGCGGACCCAGGCCGGAGCGAACATCATGTCGTTCTTCGCTCCGCTGTACTCGAAGGCGCGAGAGTCGGCCATCGCAGGGCTCGGTGCCGCGAGCTTCGCGACCGAGTTCGAAGCCGGCCGACGCCTGAGCCGAGACCGTGCCGTCAGGCTCGTGCTCGGCAAGCCTAATCATCGCGTCGCGAGTGCGTCGCCAGGACCCGATGCGGGCACGCTGGCGAAGCGGGAGGCGGAGGTGGCCAGGCTGGTCGCCGAGGGCCTGACCAACAAGCAAGTCGGAGCCCGGTTGTTCATTTCCGAGCGCACCGTCGACAGTCACGTGCGCAGCATCCTGAACAAGCTCGGATTCAGCTCGCGAGCCCAGATCGCCGGCTGGATCGCCGCGTCCAGCCGGTAGTCGGCCAGTCATCCCTTTTCATTGGTGATCTGGCAGTTCGTGCTAGCCTGCTCGGACGCTCAGCGTGGCCTTCGGCCCGTCGTTCTGGAGGGCGAATGCGACACCGCAGGCGATCCCGGTTTGCGCCGACATCGCTCTTCGTCGTGGCGGTCACCCTGGCGATCAGCGTCAGCGTGCTGGCCATGCAGAGCGTCGCGGGAAGGTCCGCTTCACAGACTGACGTGGGCATTCACAAGATCAAGCACATCATCGTGATCATGGAGGAGAACAGGTCTTTCGACTCCTATTTCGGGACCTTCCCCGGCGCGGATGGCATTCCCGCTGGTACGTGCCTGCCCGACCCGCGTAACGGAGGCTGCGCCAAGCCATGGGTTGACCACCATGACAGCAATAGAAACGACCCGCACGACCAGGCCGCCTTCCTGGGCGACGTAGCGGGCGGGAAGATGAACGGCTTCGTCGCCGTGGCCGAGAAGAATCTGTGCAGGCCGAATCACGCGTGCCATCCCGACGTGATGGGTTATCACGTCGGCAGCGACATCCCGAACTACTGGGCGTACGCCAGCAACTTCGTGCTTCAGGATCACATGTTCGAGGCGCCCGGTTCATGGAGCCTTCCCGCGCACCTGTATGAGGTGTCCGGGTGGTCGGCCAAGTGCCGCGATTCTCGCCACGCGATGACCTGCACCAATTCCGCGAACCCACCGGACAGGAGGGCGTCCAGGCCCACGCCATTCGCCTGGACGGACGTGACCTACCTGCTGCACAGGAAGCACGTGAGCTGGGGATATTACCTCGATCACGGCGCCGTTGCCGATCACAACCAGGACGGCGTGTGGGTGATCTGGAATGTGCTGCCGGGCTTCACCGACGTGCACAAGGACCATCAGGCCGGCAATATCCGCCCGCTCAGGGATTTCTACCTGCAGGCGAAGGCCGGCACATTGCCGAAGGTCACCTGGATCTCGCCGAATGTGCGCCATAGCGAGCACGGTCCTGCGCTTGTCAGCTCTGGCCAGGCCTTTGTCACCAAGGTCATAAACGCGGTCATGCGCAGCCCGGACTGGAGTTCATCTGCGATATTCCTGAGCTGGGATGACTGGGGCGGGTTCTATGATCACCTAAAGCCGCCGACGGTGGATGCTATGGGTTACGGCATCCGGGTGCCCGGGATACTGATCAGCCCGTACGCCAGGCGCGGCTTTATCGACTCGCAGCGGCTCACCACTGATGCCTATCTGAAGTTCATCGAGGATGACTTCCTCGGCGGCGCCCGGCTTAACCCGGCCACCGACGGCCGCCCTGACCCGCGCCCTGATGTGCGCGAGAAAGCCGTCGGCCTTGGCAACCTCATCAAGGAGTTCGATTTCACTCAGACTCCGTTGCCCCCGCTGCTCCTCCGTCCGTGCCCGGCGAACACGACGCTGATCCCGAAGCCGCAGCCAGGATGCGACGGCAAAGTCCCGCTGCACGCGAACACCTGGGGCAGCAGCTGACCGGCTCGCTCCGGCCAGGTGGTGTCAGCGGCTACCGGTAGAGCTCTTCGACGCGACGGATCCGGGTGACGGAACGGCTCACTGGCACGCCGTGCTTCTCGAGCACGGGCAGGATCTCCAGGCTGCGGTCCGACAGGAAGGCGATCGTGTGCGGGTCGGCGTCGCGCAGCCGGAACCAGACCGCGATCCTGCTGGCGGGCAGCGCGACGAGTTCAGCTATCGCTAGCTCGTCATACCTGGCCTCCCAGGTGGGCACTACCCAGCGGCTGATCGCCGTGCCCCGGAGCCTCACGCCCCAGTCGTAGAACTCGAGCCGGACTAGCGTGCCGCTGGTCATGACGTATCGGCCCATGACCCCACCGCGGAAGAGCTCGCCAAGTTCCGCTGCGGGCGCGCCGACGATCCGCGTATTGGTGGCCGCGAGCCTGATCCAGATAAAGACGCCAGCGACGCACAGGACAGCGAGCACCAGGACAAGAACAATTGGGAGCGGCACTTGTACTCCTGCGCGGCAAACATCCGGGGGGCGGTCTGCGTCGAAGTGTTCTCCGACTTGGCAGCGTTGGCAACTCACGGCTGACGGACAGATGTGGCCGCAGGGACTCAGGCGAGTTTTGTGGCAGACAGGGGAGTGTGACGTACTTCATACGTTTTGAGGTATGACGCCGGATTTAACTAGTTGCTGTGCGGCGTTCACATTGAGTAACCGATAGCACCCAGGCGTGTGATGGTTGCCCCCCAAAAGCAACGCGCCGCCCTGCCCCGCGTCACATCCGCGCATCCCTGCCGCAGTCACCTGTGCTCCATCGGCCGGTAGCTCCTGGGTCCCTGACCGAGCGCCTCCCCTCGGCGCCCGACCAAAGGTTCATTGTGCACCCCCGATTCACTCCTCCCCGAGCCCTGTTCCGCGAGGCCTACCGTCATGTGCGCCGCCCCTCCAGAGTGACGCTCGTGGCCGCGGGCGTCACCGCAGTCGCCGCAGCCGCCGTGATAGCCGGCGTGTCGAGCGGCTCGGCGCCCGCCGACCAGCCTAACGATCTGGCAGCCGCCGCTCGGCATGCCGGGCAGAAGGCGCCTGCGCACCAGTCGGCCCATGTCAGGGCAGCAGCCAAGCAGGCACCCAGCAAGCAGAAGGCCGCGTCCCAGCACCAGGCCGCGTCCGGCCACCAGCAGCGGGACCAGGCGCCGTGGAACCCAGCGAGCCACGAGCCGTACACCTTCTATGACTCGGTCATCCCGTCCGCGGTGCCGGCCGGCCAGCCGATCGCCTCCTATGCCACTGGCGGTTATGCGGTTACGCCCGCGCAGGTAGCCGGGCACAAGTTGATGATGTGGATCGACACCCAAGCAACCGACCCTGATGCGTCGGCTCTCGACATTGAGCCAGGCGACGCCACCCCGGAACAAGCCGCCACGTGGGCCTACCAGCGGCTGAGCAAGTACCCGCACGGACTGGCTCGTCTGTACACCAGCCAGTCGGAGTGGCCGGCGGTGCAAGCGGCCGTGGCGACGCTCCCGGCCAAGATGCGCTCGCACATCCGCTGGTGGATCGCCGACCCCACCGGCGTCCCGCACATGGTGCCGGGCGCTGACGCCACCCAGTGGTACTGGGGATCGGGCTACGACACATCTACCGCGAACCCGCGCTTCTAGCGGCGGGACCTGCACGAGGACCAAGGCCGCCGACCCGCGTCGGCCAGCCCGGTGGGCTGGCTGCGGGTCGGCGGCCGTTCATTGCGGTCGCCGAACCTGGTTCTGTCATGCACCTAAGCCATAAGATGAACGCCGGTCCCGTCCTTGCGGCGGAGCCTGATCCGAGCGCAGCGGAAGATGGCAGAGCCAGTAGACGCGGTCGCAGCAGATGCTCCACCACCTGTCCGGCTCCGAAGGCCGGGCAGGTCAGGCCGCCTGCGCGGGATCGGCTGGCCGCTGGCGCTCGTACTGGTGTGGGTAGCGCTGGCGATCGGTGACATCTTCGTCATCAATCCGTTCGGCGCGGCCTCGCGACATCCTGCCGCCAGGGCCGCGGGGCCAGGCGGCGGAGCTGCGCACCGGCATTCCGCGCCTGGCCGGCCATCGAGTGCGAGAACCGGCCAAGCCAGCCCGTCTGCCAGCCCGTCACCCAGGGTCCTGGTCCCGGTCAGCGCGTCCGCGTTCGGGCCTTCTGGCAACGGTTCGGGTGACAATCCACAGGGCGCTGCCCTGGCCATCGACGGGAGCGCTGTCACGGCCTGGCGAACCTCCTGGTACCGCTCGGCCGCGTTCGGCAATCTGCAGGCAGGCACCGGCCTGCTCATTGATATGGGCCATCCGGTCAGGATCACCAGAGTCCTGATTGTCCTCGATGCCGCGCGTGGCGCGAACCTCGAGCTGCTTACCGGAAGGCTGCCCGTCATGGCGAAGGAGCGGGTCCAGGCCCGGGTGGTCGATGTAGGCGGCACGCTGCACCTCAGGCTGGCACGGCCGGAACGGGCGCGCTACCTCTTCATCTGGTTCACGCTGCTGCCGCCAGATTCCGCGGGAACGTTCCGGGACGCCATTTACAGCGTCCGGCTGAAAGGGACGCGGTAGCCGCCGTCAGGCGACCGTGACAGGGAGCTCATCGAAGCCGCGCAGCACGAGCGTATCCCGCCGCGCCGGCTCGCCAGCGGCGAAGATTTTCGGAAACCGGTTCAGCAGCCGGGGGAAGGCCACCGAGCCTTCAAGCCTGGCCAGCGCGGCACCGATGCAGAAATGCGCTCCGCCTCCGAAGCTGAGCGGTCCGCCGTCGGATCGCATCGGGTCGAAGCGGCCTGGGCTTGCGAATCTCCGCGGATCCCGGTTCCCGGCCCCGAGGAGCGTGACGACCTCGGTTTCCGTCGACACCGGCACGCCGGCCAGAACCGTGTCGTAGCCGATTCGGCTGGTTAGCTGGACAGGCGAGTCAAACCGCAGGACCTCATCTACGAACGCGGAAGGCGGAACTGACCCGTCTCTGACGGCGTCGCCGGCTGCCGGGTCCGCCAAGATGATTTGAAGGCCGTTTCCGAGGAGGTTCGTCGTGGTCTCGAAGCCGGCGACCAGCAGCAGCGTCAGGTTGTGCAGCAGTTCGGCATCGCTCAGCCGGCCATCGCCGGAATCGCTGATCGCGAGAAGATCGCTCAGCAGGTCGTCGCGCGGATTGGCGCGTCGCTGACGAGCCAGCGCGCTGAAATACGCGAGCAACTCGACCGCGGCGGCGTTGATGGTCGGCAAGGTGGTTGCGTCGTGGAGTTCGAAGACACCCGCCAGATCTCTGGCCACCGGCCGGAACGCCTCCCGGTCAGTCTCAGGGATCCCGATCAGCTCGCAGATGACGGTGACCGGGAGCAGGTAGGCGAAATCATGCATGAACTCGACGGCAGAGCCATCCGCGCCTGCGTCCGCCATGGCGTCAAGCAGCTTGTCGGCCATTGTCTCGATCGCCGGTTTCATTCCGCCGATGCGCCTGGCAGTGAATGCCCTGGCAATCAAGCTCCTGATCCTGTAGTGACGCGGTCCGTTCAGGTTCAGGATCCAGTCGGCGCCATGGACGAGGACAGCATTGGCTCGCCAGCCGGGCAGATTCCGGTCAAAGACCGACTCATCGGAGACGCGGAAACCGGGATCGCGCAGGACCGCGTTGATGGCCTCATAGCCCGTCACCATCACGTCGCGCGGGCCGAGCTGGACCGCCTCCCCAATGTCGTGCAGCGCCGCGTACAGCGGATACGGGTCGGCTCTGCCCTCTGGCGTGGCAAGCGAGCTAACGATCTCAACCGGCTCCATGATGTTGCTCCTCCTCCTGGAGACACTAAGTACTATCGCGTCTCAGGTCAAGCTATATCGCGTCTTGCGACGGCAGATCGCGGCCCTCCCGGCGGCCGCCCGCAGTACGGTGGCAATCGTGGCAACCTTTGATGATGTGGCCATGCTGGCCGGGCAGCTGCCTGAGGTTACCGAGGATGAGCGGCACGGCAATCGCACCTGGTATGTCGCTGGGAGGGCATTCGCCTGGGAGCGGCCGTTCAGCAAGGCCGATCTCAGGCGGTTCGGCGTCCAGACGCCGCCAGCAGGGCCCATCCTCGCCGTCCGGGTCGAGGACCTCGGCGAGAAGGAGGCAGTGCTCGCCGCACATCCGCGGGCATTTTTTACGATTCCGCACTTCGACGGCTACTCGGCCATTCTGATCGAGCTGTGCAAGGCGACCGCCAAGGAGCTGCGCGAGGCCATGACCGATGGCTGGCTGGCGTGCGCGCCGCCTAAGCTCGCCGAGGCGTACCTGCAGGTCTAGGACAGGCCATGCACCGTTACCAGGGCGGCGGAACGGCGGCCTCGATCAGGTGCGGGCCAGGTTCGGCTAGTGCATGCCGAAGCTGCGCGGCGAGGTCCGCCGTGGTCGCGGCGCGGCTGGCAGGCACGCCCATTCCCGCGGCGAGGGCGACGAAGTCGATGCCGGGCCTGGAGAGGTCAAGCAAGCTGCGCGCGGCATCGCCACCGCTGGCCGCCCCCACCCGGTCGAGTTCCATACCGAGGATCGCGTAGCTCCGGTTACTGAAGATGATCGTGGTGATGTCGAGCTGCTCCCTGGCGTGGGTCCACAGCGCGGAGATGGTGTACATGGCGCTGCCGTCTGCTTCCAGCGCGAGGACGCGTCGTCCAGGGCAGGCGAGAGCCGCTCCCGTCGCGAGCGGGAGGCACTGGCCGATGGCGCCGCCCGTCAGCGTGAGCCAGTCGTGCGGGGGAGCCCCTGCCGTTGACGCTGGCAGCCACAGGCCTGACGTGTTCGCCTCGTCGCAGACGATCGCTCCCTCCGGCAGGAGCGCGCCGATGACCGCGGCGGCGGTCTCCGCGGTCAGCTGTCCGTCCGGGATTGCCTGCTGCGCCGGCCGCTGCGCGGCCGGCTTGGCGTCCGGTGCCGCCAGGTCAGCCAGAGCCGCCAGCGCACCGGCCACGTCGTCTATCCCTTCGGCCAGTACGTGCACCTCGCAGCCGGGCGGAACAGGCGAGCTTGGCCGGCCGGGGTAGGCAAAGAAGGACACCGGCGAGCGGGCCCCGGCGAGGATGAGATGTCGGGCACCGGTGAGCTGCGCAGCGGCGAATTCCGCGAGGTAGGCAAGCCGGTCCACGGCCGGCAGGCCTGCCCCTCGCTCGTGCCTGGCCGGGAAGGTCTCGCAGAGGAGCCTGGCGCGGCCGGCGACGGCCAGGCGGCTCGCCGCCTCGAGGCCCGGACGCCGAAGCGCCGCGCCGCCGAGCAAGATTACGCATGGCTCACCGCTGCGCAGCGCGGCCGCGGCGGATCCGATCGTCTCGACGGCCGCCGGCGAAGGCAGCCGCACGGCGGCCGGGGGAGCCGGTTCGCCTCCCTCAGACCAGGCGGCGTCAGCGGGCAGAATCAGCGTGGCGACCTGGCCAGGCGGCGTCTTCGCGGCGGCGATCGCCGCGGCGGCGTCGGCTCCAACATCTGCCGCGCGCGACGGGCGCCTGACCCAGCAGGACACCGTTCTGGCGAGGGCGTCGATATCCGATTCAAGTGGCGCGTCGAAGCGCTTGTGGTAGCTGGCATGATCGCCGACCACGGCAACCAGCGGGGTGCTCGCGCGCCGCGCGTTGTGCAGGTTGGCCAGCCCGTTCGTCAGGCCGGGCCCCAGGTGCAGCAGGGCGGCGGCTGGCTTGCCGGTCATCCGGCCGTAACCGTCAGCAGCTCCGGTCGCAACCCCCTCGAACAGGCAGAGAACGCCGCGCACGTCGGGGACGTTGTCGAGCGCCGCCACGAAATGCATCTCCGACGTGCCCGGATTGGCGAAACACACGTTAACGCCCGAGCCAGCCATTGTTCGCAGGAGCGCCTGCGCGCCGTTCATGTCCGAACCATAACCCGGCGAGCCGGTCAGAAATCACGATCATGGGGCCGGGCTCGGGCTGGGCGTCGGGCTGGGCGTCGCGGTCGGGCTGGGCGTCGGGGTTGGCGTGTGCTTGTGCTTCTTTGGCGGGGGTTTGTAGATCAGGGGGAGGTCGAAGTAGGGATAAGACGGCGGGTAGACGAACGACTTGGCCAGCAGATGCAGGCTGAGGAAGGTCATCTGCCAGGTCGCGCCGGGGGCGTTGTCGCCGAACATCTGGCCTGGCGAGCTGAGGGAGCCGTCAACCTCGCGGTAATCAGCCCTGGTATAGACCATCGCTCCGCTGCCGGTCGGTGAGACCGGATTGAACACGGAGACGTAACCGGCGAGCCGCGGCGTATAGCCGGCGAAGGCCGCGTAGAAGCCGCGGTTAGCGGTCCCGGTCTTGGCCGCGGCCGGGATCCCGATCCCGCGGTTGAACGCGGTGCCGCCACTGCCGAGCACGCCCTGCAGGACATAGTTGGCGGCGTCGGCGACGCCGGCGCTGATGACGCGGTGACACCCGGGCCGCTCGACCGGAATCGGCCGGCCGTTGCTCCCCGTGATCGCCGTGATGGCGATCGGCCTGCAGTAGATGCCGCGGGCCGCGAGCGTGGCGTAAGCAGCGGCCATGTTCATCGGCGACACGTACACCGACCCGAGCGTGAAGGACGGATAGTTATCGACCGACAGGTTGCTGCGGGCCGGCAAGTTCGGGTCGCGGCGCAGCAGCGAGGTGCCGTCGGCACGCGTCAGACCAAGGCTGGCTGCCGTCCTGACCACCGCACAGAGCCCGACGCGCTGCTCGAGCGTGGCGTAGAACGCGTTGATCGAGGCCGTCGTGCCTTGATAAATCGTGTACGTCTTGGCGCCTTGGGGTCCCTCGGCGTTGATGACAGGGAACGGTGGCACGTAGCCGCCGTGGCAGTTGGAGTAGGGCCCGACCGTCGTCGGCGATGTGACCCGAAGGTGGTATCCGAACGGCCGGCCTTCCTTGAGCGCGGTCACGAGTGTGAAGACTTTCGACGACGACCCCGTCTGCACGCCGGCGCTCGCTCCGTAGCGGGTATTCACGGCATAGTCGACGGTCGTCTGGCCAGGCCCGGTGCCGAATGTGCGGTTGATCGCGATGGCCCTGATGTAGCCGGTGCCTGGCTGGATCAGTACCTCAGTGTCCGCGTTGTGGCCGGGGTTGTAATAGTTCGAATTAGCTGGCTCGATGAAGCTCACCGCGCGGTCGGCAGCGCGCTGGTCACCCGGGCCCATGGTCGTGCGGATTCTCAGGCCGCCGGTGGTATTCAGTGCCGCCCATGCCTTGGTGTACAACGGATCGTGTCTCATGACCGAGAGCACGTAGTCGCAGAAGAACGCGGCGTTCCTGGCAGCGTCGCTCAGGCAGCCAGTCTGCAGCGGCACCGATGAGACGTGCAGCCCGGCCGGCTGGCCGGCGGCCCGCGCAGCCGTGGCCCTGGTGATGTAGCCGAGTCGCGCCATCTGCTGGAGCACGAGATTGCGCCGGGTAATGGCGGCCACCGGATGCTGCCGCGGGTCGTAAGCGGACGGGTTCTGCACCAGGCCAGCGAGCATCGCCGCCTGGGTCAAGGTCAGCGACCTGGCCGGGGTCGAGAAGTAGAACTGAGCGGCGACCTGAATGCCGTAAGCCTCGTTGTCGAAATACGCCGCGTTCAGGTAGGCGGCGAGCAGCTGATTGCGGTTCATCCGCCGCATGACATTGGCGGCGACCCGGAGCTCCCTGAGTTTCCTCGCAACGGTCTCCACAGTGCACGCCGCAATCTGCTCCGGGGTCTGCGCGGCCAGGATGCAGGCATTCTTCACGTACTGCTGCGCAATGTCTGAGCCGCCCTGGGTCCCGGCTCCAGACAGCGTTGTGGCCAGTGCCCGGATTGTGCCGTGCAAGTCAAGCGCCCCGTGCTGGTAGAAGCGCTCGTCCTCGATCGCGACGATGGCATCGCGCATCACGGGTGCGATCTGGTTATAGGTCACCGGGACCCGGTAGATGTTCCTCGGGTAATAGTAGGCAATCAGGTGACCGCGCGAGTCGAGCAGTTCCGACCGGGCCGGCAGCTGCCCGAGTCCTGCGACCCGCATGGAGTTGAAAGTCCTCGCTGCATCCCGTGTCGCGATTCCGGCAACTCCCACGAACGGCAGCGTCGCTGCGGCGGTCAGCATCCCCGCTCCGAGCGCGACGACAGCGAGCAGGGCAATGGTCTTGCTATGGCCATAACGACCCATGCTGCGCACGAAATCATGATAGATTATGCCGCCCGCTGCAGATATGGCGCGAACCCGCCAAATTACACGAGCCGGGCGTAGGTCGCCCGGGTCAGGTCAGAGCGGCGGTCAGGATGGCTTGCGCCTCCCGCTGGATCTGCGCCAGATGCTCTGGCCCGCGGAAGGACTCGGCATACAGCTTGTAGACGTCTTCGGTTCCTGACGGCCTGGCGGCGAACCAGCCTGAGGCGGTGACGACCTTGAGTCCGCCGATCGGCGCGCCATTGCCTGGCGCGGTGGTCAGCTTGGCGATGATCGGCTCGCCGGCGAGGTCATCCGTTCTCACCTGCCCGGGAGAGAGCCTGGCCAGCGCCGCTTTCTGCGCTGGCGTCGCTGGGGTGTCGATCCGCGCGTAGGCCGGCGCGCCGTAGCGGTCCGTCAGGTCCTGGTACAGCCGCGAGGGTGAGCTCCGCGTGACCGCGGTGATCTCCGAGGCCAGCAGCGCCAGGATGATTCCGTCCTTATCGGTCGTCCATGGCGAGCCGTCGCGCTGCAAGAACGACGCGCCCGCGCTCTCCTCGCCGCCGAAGGCCACCGACCCGTCAAGCAGGCCGGGCACGAACCACTTGAAACCTACTGGCACCTCCAGTAGCTGGCGGCGCAGGCCCGCTGCGACCCGGTCGATCATTGATGAGCTGACCAGGGTCTTGCCAACCGCAGCCGCCCCGGGCCAGCTGTCGCGACGCCGGTACAGATAGTCGATAGCGACGGCCAGATAGTGATTGGGGTTGAGCAGCCCCCCGTCGGGAGTGACGATGCCGTGCCGGTCCGCATCTGTGTCGTTGCCCGTCGCGATCGTGAACTCGTGCTGACGGGCGATCAGGCTGGCCATCGCCGACGGGGAGGAGCAGTCCATCCGGATCTTGCCATCGGTGTCCAGTGTCATGAACCGGAAGGTGGGGTCGACCTCCTGATTGACAACCGTCAGGTCGAGACCGTACCGGTCGGCGATTTCGCCCCAGTACGCCACGCTCGCCCCGCCCAGCGGGTCTGCGCCGATGTGCAGCCCTGCGGTCTTGATCGCGCCGAGGTCTACGACCTGTTCGAGGGCGGATACGTAGCTGTCAAGAAAGTCGAAGCCGCCGCTTGTGTCCGCCGCCAGGGCCCGGGCGTACGGCATCCGGCGCACACCAGCCAGGCCCTCCTCCAGCAGGGCGTTCGCCCGGTCACCGATCTTGTTGGTGATGTCGGTGCCGGCCGGCCCGCCGTGCGGCGGGTTGTACTTGAAGCCGCCGTCGGACGGCGGATTGTGCGAGGGCGTGACCACGATGCCGTCCGCCTGCGCACGGCCGGTTCCGGCGTTATGCGCCAGGATGGCCCTGGACACGGCGGGGGTGGGGGTGTAGCCGCCGCGAGCGTCGAGCAGCACGCTGACGTCGTTTGCCGCGAGCACCTCGAGGGCGCTGACCTGGGCGGGCTCGGACAGCGCGTGCGTGTCGATGCCCAGGTAGAGCGGGCCGTCGATGCCCTCGCTGGCCCGGTACTCGCAGATGGCCTGGGTGGCAGCGAGGATGTGATCCTCGTTAAAAGTCGCGGTCAGCGAGGATCCCCGGTGTCCTGAAGTGCCGAACGACACCCGCTGGGCTGGCTCGCCGGGATCGGGGTGCAGCGCGTAGTACGCGGTGATCAGCTTCGGGATATCCACCAGATCTTCGCGGGCAGCCGGCTGCCCAGCGCGCGGACTTGCCATGGCTCAATCCTGACACGCGGTCGCCGGAATGCGACCGGGCAGGCGGTCACACGTCGGCACCGCATTCCGTCATACAGGATGAGATGCAGGTCCGAGAACGCAAGGGAGTAACAGTGTCTGTGCAGGTAACCGCCATCATGCTGGGCGTGGCTGACCTGAGCCGCGCCAAGAAGTTCTACGCGGAGGGCCTCGGCTGCGCGATCGACAAGGACTATCCGGGCTTCGTGTCGTTCGACCTCGGAGCGGGGTCGTCGTCGCTGGCGCTTTATGAGCGGGAGGCGGCGGCGCAGGACGCCGGCGTATCCGCAGAAGGCTCAGGGTTCCGGGGGGTCTCGTTCCACTTCATCGTCGCGTCGGGCGATCAGGTAGACGAGATCATGAACAATGCGGCCTCGGCGGGCGGCGAGATCGTCAAGCGAGCGGCAGCCTCCCAGTGGGGCGGCTACTTCGGCTATTTCAGCGATCCGGATGGATACCTGTGGAAGGTGGCGACATCGGCTTAGCTGCTCGGTCTGGCCGGCCCCGCCCGCCAACCGGCGCGCGGGGCCGGCTGTTAGCATCGGCTGGGTCCGATCGCGGATCTGCCGAGATCCGCTCCGCTACGGCAAGTTGAAGGAGATGAACATGGCTTCCCTGCTGAATCCGTACCTCAACTTCAACGGCAACGCCCGCCAGGCGATGGAGTTCTACGCCAGCGTCTTCGGCGGCACCTTGAACATCAGCACGTTCGCGGATTACGGCGCACAGGGCGCGCCGGATGCCGACCGGGTCATGCACGCGATGCTCGAGACCGATGCCGGCTACACGATCATGGCCGCCGACGTCACCAGCGAGATGGAGTACCACGGAATCTCCGGCTGCTCGCTGAGCCTCAGCGGCGACGACGGGGACTTGCTCCGCGGTTACTTCCAGAAGCTGTCGGCCGGCGGGACCGTCACGATGCCGCTCGCCAAGCAGGCCTGGGGAGACGAGTTCGGCATGTGCGTCGACCAGTTCGGCGTTCCCTGGCTGGTCAACATCTCCCAGCCGCAGGCCTAGCGGCTACCGGCAGCCCATGGCCAGGACGCTGTATTCGGCCACGATGTCCCTGGACGGCTTCATCGCCGGACCGGGAGGTGACATGTCCTGGCTGGCCACCTATCTCGGGCCGAACCCCGAAGTGGACGAGCTGATCGGCCAGATCGGTGCGCTGCTCGTCGGCAACAGGACATTCGGCGGTGATGACCCGCACAAGGGCACCGACAAAGAGGGCAAGCCATTCGGGGGTGGGTGGAGCGGGCCGCAGTTCGTGCTCACCCATCGCGTACCCGACGCCCCCGTACCTGGCGTTACGTTCGTCGCCGATCTTGACAGCGGAGTCGCGGCCGCCAAGGCCGCGGCAGGTGACAAATACGTTAACGTCCTAGGCGCCAATGTCGCGCGCCAGTGCCTAGCGGCCGGCGTGCTCGACGAGGTGCTGGTGCTCATCGCCCCTGTGCTGCTCGGAGACGGGGTCAGGTTGTTCGAACATCCTGGCGGCGCTCACGTCAGGCTCGAGCACGTCCGCACCATCCAGGCGCCGCTGGCAGCGGGACTGTGGTATCGCGTCCTACGCTAACGAAGGGCAGCGCGATGCAGCCGATGAAGTTCACCTATCCCTCCGCCGACGGTACCCCGATCGAGGCCTACCGCTGGGATCCGCCGTCTGGGCCGACGGCCGCCATGCAACTCACCCACGGGATGGGCGAGCACGCGATGCGCTATGACCATTTCGCCAAGGCCATGACCGACCGGGGACTGGTCGTATACGCCCAGATCACCGGACCTCACGCTTTTTGAATGCGCCATTCCAGCCGGCCGCGATGAGGAAGTCGTGGACGCCTACATCGCCCATCCGCGCTGCGGCTTCGGCATCGACCCAGGGTCCGCGAAGGCCATGTTCATGGGCGCACGCCGGCTCGCTGACCCTGCCCAATTCGGCACGATCCGCTGCGAGCTGCCTGTGTACCTCGCGGTGGGCGAGAACGATCCGGTCCATGGCGGATTGTCGCCGCTGACCCCGCTTGCCGAGCGGTACGGGACCGCTGGACTCACCGACGTCACCGTGCGCGTCTATCCGGGCGCACGGCACGAGATGCTCAACGAGACCAACAGGGCAGAGGTCATCGCCGACCTGGCCGCATGGGTGGACCGGGTCACCGGACCGCGCCAGTCGGGATGGGCATGAAGCTGCCAAGATCCCAGGGCGTAATCATCAGCGCCACTCGGCGGGCTCGCCTGCCCTCGCAGGTAACCCAGCATCACGGCATTCTGCGGCAGATCTGGCAATTCCAACCGCAGATCCACGCCGGCAGCAAAAGCATTCCGGCCCCCGCCCTTCAGCCGCGCGCACTCACGTCGCGCCGGCACCGCGACCCTTAACGAAAAGCGGCTGCCCTATCAGGTCGTCGCGGCGCGCCAGGTTCACAGAACCCGCTGGCCACGGCCACCGGCTGGCCGCCGGGGCCCGACTGCGCCGCCGCGGCGCCCCGGAGAGTCAGGACGCCGGTGCTGGACGTCCGATCCGCGTCACCCATACCGTGAACATGGAGGAATTTGGGGCTAGCGAAGGGGTTGACCGCAAGTGACCGGATCCAGTCATGCGACGACCGCCGTCATCGAGGCTGAGGTACGTGAAGGCAGCTACGGGGCCAAGGTCACTGCCGTGGAGCCGGGCGGAGCCGAGTTCATCCCGCTTGGCGACCGCCACGGCAAGCCACATCAGCAGTTCTGGACTTGGGTGTCGCCGAACATGGAGTTCGCGACGATCTTCGTGGGCATCATCGGAGTCTGGTTCTTCGGCCTGTCATTCTGGCTGGCCACTCTCGCGATCGTGCTCGGCACTGCCCTGGGGTCACTGTCCATGGGCTTTCTCGCCGCGCGCGGGCCGCTGTTCGGAGTGCCGCAGATGGTGCTGTCCAGGATCGGATTCGGATTCCGCGGCAACATCCTGCCTGCCGGCATTAACGCCGTCGTTGCCGGGATTGGCTGGTTCGCGGTCAACAGCGTCAGCGGCGCGTTCGCGCTCAACGCACTGCTCGGCTGGAACTCGAAGGTCTGCCTGCTGATCATCGTGGGGCTGCAGATCGCTGTCGCCTTCTTCGGTCACAACTTCGTGCACATGTTCGAGCGGTGGGCATTCCCGTTCCTTGTGGTGGTCTTCGCAATCGCGTCGGTCGTGATCCTGTCCAAGGCGCACGCTGGCGCGCATGCGACCAACAGCCTAGGCGGCTTCCTGATCACGCTAGGCGCTGCTTTCGGCTACGCGGCCGGCTGGAACCCATTCGCCAGCGACTACACCCGCTACCTGCCGCCGGATACGAACCGCAGGGCGACTGGCCTCTGGGCCGCCCTCGGCGTCTTCCTGTCCTGCGTCGCGCTGGAGGTCGTCGGCGCCGCCGGGGCCACGATCACGAGCATCAGCAAGTACGCCAACAACCCGACGGCCGGGTTCACCAGCCACCTGGCCACCCCGCTCGCCGACGTCACGCTGCTAGCGATCGCGCTCGGAGCGATCTGCGCCAACGCGCTCAACGTCTACTCGGGCTCGATGTCCTTCCTCGCGCTCGGCGTCAAGCTACCGCTCGCCCTGCGGCGAGCCATCGTGGCGCTCGCGTTCGGCGTCATCGGATTTTTTGTCGCGCTGTCCGGCCTGAGCGATGCCGGAGTCAAGTACACCGACTTCCTGCTGGTGATCTCCTACTGGATCGGTCCGTGGCTCGGCGTGTTCTTCGCCGACCAGCTCCTGCGCCGTGGCAAGCGAGTCGACGGTCTGTTGTTCGACCGGAAGCACAACCCATGGGCCGGCTTCGCCGCGATGCTCATCGCCACCGTCGTGTCGATCTACTTGTTCGCCAACCAGACCAAGTACGTCGGCGTCGTGCCCAAGCACAACGCCTCGTTCGGCGACCTCGCCTTCGAGGTGGGCTTTGTGCTCGCCGCCTTGCTATACGCACTCTTCTTCAGGCTGCAAGGCGAGGCCAACGTCGAGGAGGCCCTGCACATTCCTGATGAGCCGGTGACCGCGCCGGCCACCTGACAACGCCGGCCACGTCAGGGCCGTAGGAAGGTGACCTCCTGCTCGGTGCCGTCCCAGACCACGGTGCGCCGGGCCGGGACCGACCGTGCGACGACTCTGCCGCCGCGCAGCACGAGCGTGCGCGGTGCGATCAGGCGCAG
>WNFL01332118.1_pt3 | contig 20771 bp, 22 predicted proteins | sample 5400361 | NCBI WGS metagenome assembly WNFL01 (sample SAMN13153351, study PRJNA577476) | soil metagenome | isolation source: 40 cm soil on Douglas fir-dominated hillslope | place: USA:California | collected 2013-09-17
AGGGCAAGAGCTTCGTGTTCGATCGCCCGCTCAACTCACCGCAGAGCCTGACCCGGCCGCACCCGCCGATCATGATCGGCGGCATGGGTGAGCGGAAGACGCTTCGTTTGGTTGCCAAATACGCCGACGCCTGCAACCTGTTCCCGACGCCGCAGGTCGCGCACAAGCTCGACGTGTTGAAGCGACACTGCGAGCGTGAGAGACGGAATTACGACGACATCGAGAAGACGACGATGTTCGGCTTTGACGTCGGCGAACGAGGCGAGAACGTCGGAGCGACCATCGAACGGCTCCGCGGCCTCGCTCGAATGGGTTTCGCGACCGCGATAGGCGGGGTGAGGGACGTGCACAAGATCACTCCGCTCGAGATCATCGCCCGCGAGATCATCCCAGCTGTCGCCGCCTTCTAGGTCGCGACGCGACCGCGCAGCAGGAGCCACGCGCCAGCGGCGATAAGAAGGATCGGCCAGCCCTGTTCGATGAAACGCGCGCCTTCCGGGCCGAAGGTGCTCTCAGCGCCCGCGATCACGATCAGGATCGTGCCGGGGATCAGCGGCCACCAGCGACCCGGCGCGCGCGCGCCGCTCGTCAGAAGGTCCGCGCCGAAGATCGCGAGAAATCCAAGACCGAGGCCCAGCACGACCGGCTCCCCCCGAACGCCGAAATCCTCGAGCAGGATGCCGAAGCCGAGACCGGTGAGGATCCCAGCTGGTACGAGCAGCCCGTATCGCCGGGTGCCGGCGAACGCCGTGGCGAACACCAGCCCGATCACCATGACGATGACGTCGGCGTCAAGATGAAGAAGCTGAACGGCAAAGAGAGTCACGCCGACGGCGATCAGGATGACCCCGGGTAACCACCCGCTCATATCCCGCACACGCAAAGCATCACCTGTCCGGGTGAAACCTCAAGTTGAGCCGACTTCGCTCCCCTATACGGGGGATGCCGACCGGGGGAGGCGAGCCTACGTTTTCCACTAGGAAATATGGTCACCTGGGAAATGCCCGACGGCACCGAGTTCCGGTACCTGGGTATCGGCGTATCCGACGCTGCCCTGCGTGAGTTCGTCCTGCGCTTCATGTCCAGCGAAGGGATGTCGTGGGATGCCTCGACCTGGGACGACCGGCAGCTCGAGCTCGCCTTCCTGCAGCGCTTCGGCGAGACGATCAAGGTCCTGCGCCAGAAGTCCGCGGGCCGCACGGTGCTCGTGTTCCAGCCGCTGATGGCGGGGGCTTAGCCCGAACGTATCGCGTGTGATGGTGCGGGCCTCCCGCATCGGTACTCTTTCGAGGTCATGAACGATCCCCAGGGCTATCGCATCGACGCGTTCGAGCCGAGCGAGATGCCGCCTGCCGAGCTGCGCGAAGCGGCGATCTTCCAGCAGACGATCGGGCGCGAGCGTGTCGCCGAAGATCCCCCGATGGCGCTCGAGGCGATCGAGGCGCGCACTCGCGCGCGCGTCCCTGGCCAGTGGCTTGCGCTGTTCGGGGCGCGTGGACCCGGCCGAGAGGTCGTCGGCTACAGCGTCGTTGCGTGGGACAAGAACGAACCCGGGAACCAGCACCTGCGCTGGTGCGAGGTCGCCGTCGCGCGGGAGCACCGCCGTCGCGGCGTCGGTCGCGCACTCCTGCGCCGGGCGGTCGCGGCTGTGGCCGATCAGGGCGACGACATCGTTTTCGTGACCCAGATCACCGACCGCATTCCCGCGGGCGAGAAGTTCGCGCGTGCGGTCGGCGCGACGTCCGGACTCGAGATGAAGACGAATCAGCTCGACCTCACCACCGTCGACCGCGGGAAGGTAAGTCAGTGGGCGGCCATCGCGCCGGCCGGATATCGGCTCGAGCTCGTCGATGGACCCGTGCCACCGGAGCTCGTCGCTCCGTACATCGAGTCCGCGTCCGGCATGAACGACGCGCCGCGTGGCGATCTGCGGATGGACGACTGGGAGCTCAACGAAGAGCAGATCCGCGGCCGCGAGTCGTGGGAGCGACAGGCCGGCGTCGAACGCTGGCTGATCCTGGCGATCCACCAGGAGACCGGAAAGGGCGCGGGGTTCACCGAGGTCACGTACGACCCGCGCGTGCCTCACCTCATCTGGCAGCACGGCACTGCCGTGACCGACGCGCACCGCGGTCATCGTCTCGGGCTGTGGATGAAGGCCGCGATGCTGAAGCGCATCCTCGCCGAGCGCACGGCGGCGCGCTTCATCCGCACCGGAAACGCGAATGCGAACGCGCAGATGCTGGCCATCAACACGCAGCTCGGATTCAAGCCCGCGTGGTCCGCCGCCATGTGGCAGCTCACGCTCGCCGATGCGCGGATAGCCGTCGGCATGGAGCGCGCCGGAGCGACCACCTAACAAGGAAGCCCACCAGCGGTCTGTGCGACACTCGCGGTGACCATCTGTCAATTCGCAGGGGAGGGCACGTCATGGCCATCGCCACCCGTCGACAGCCGCGCATCCCGCTCGAGGAGCTCTGCCGACTTCCGTCGTTCTACCTACCGGCGGTCTCGTGGAAGGGCGACCGCGTCGCCTTCTACTGGGACAAGACCGGCCAGATGGAGCTCCACGTCATGGACCTCGCGACGCGGAAGACGCGGCAGGTCAGCCACGGCGAGGTGCCGCGTGCGCTGCGCGCCGGCTTCGCCTGGGACCGCGCGGATCGCACCATCGTGTTCGCGAAGGATGCCGGCGGGACCGAGCAGCACGACCTTTACCGGATCGACGTCGAGACGAGCGCCGTTTCGCAGCTCACGAACGATCCGACAGCGCAGGAGTACGTCGGCCAGTTCAGTCCGGACGACAGGTGGCTGACCGTTCTCACGAACAAGCGGCACCCTTCGACTCCGGACCGGCCGGGTCAGCTCAATCTCTGGAAGATGCGCGCGGACGGGACCGAATACGCGCCGCTGACCAACTACGCGTTCCCGGCGTTCGGTGGGCAGTGGAGTCCCGACGGCACGCTCATCGCGTTCGCGACCAACGAGGACACCACCGATCTGAAGAACGCCGACTCGTACGTCGTGAACGCCGACGGGACCGGCGCCCGCAAAGTCCTTTCGGTCAAGAAGGGATCGAAGGACGCGATCGCGGACTGGCACCCCGACGGGAAGCGGCTTGCGGTGACGAGCGACGCCTCAGGTCAGAACCGCGTGGGCATCCTCGACCTCGGGACCGGACAGGTCCGCTGGCTCGGGAAGGACAACGTCGAGGAACACGCGATCCGCTTCTCAAAGGATGGCCGGCTGCTCGCTGCGATCCGCAACTTCGAGTCGTCGGTGCGTCCGATCGTCTACGACGTCGAGACCGGTGCGGCGCACGAGCTCAAGCTTCCTGACGGCTTCGCGGTGGGCGCGTCGTTCTTCGACTCGGACCGCAAGCTGCTCGTGACCTTCAGCTCAGATGTGACCCGCGGGAGCCTCGTTTCGTATGACCTGGCGGCTGACACCTTTGAGACGCTGCTTCCGGCCGAGTACGGGACGATCGAGGGCTCCGTGTTCGTCGAGGCGAAGCACGTCTATTACGACACGTTCGACGGCCGGAAGATCCCGGCGCTCCTGTACGCGCCAAAGGGCATCGCCGCGGGCGAGAAGCTGCCCGCGCTCGTCCATGTCCACGGCGGACCGACGGGGCAGTGGTTCCGCGGCTTCGACCCATTCGCCCAGTTCCTCGTCGACCGTGGCCTCGTGGTCATCGAGCCCAACATTCGCGGCAGCACGGGCTACGGTGTCGAATACCGCGACGCCGCGATCAAGGACTGGGGTGGCAACGATCTCGAGGACGTCGCCGCCGCCGCCGATTACCTGAAGACACTGCCGTACGTCGATCCCGAGCGCCTCGTCGTCTTCGGAGGTAGCTACGGCGGCTTCATGGCCTTCATCGCCGCCACGAAGAAGCCGGACATCTGGCGCGCCGCCGTCGCGTGGGTCGGCGTCAGCGACCTGCACAAGCTCTACGCAAAGAGCATGGAGCACTTCAAGTACTACTTCCGCGAGCAGATGGGCGATCCCGAGAAGGACCGCGCGCTATGGCGCGATCGAAGCGCCGTCGAGTTCGCGGACCGGCTGCGCGCGAAGCTCCTGATGGTCCACGGCGTCAACGACCCGCGTTGTCCGGTCGAGCAATCGCAAGTCTTCCGCGATCGACTGCTCGAGCTCGGACGCAAAGAGGGCGAGGACTTCGAGTACGTCGAGCTTGGCGACGAAGGCCACGGCAGCACGGACATCGCGCAGAAGATCCGGACCTTCAACATCCTGGCCGACTACCTGGACCGCGTGCTCTAGGCCGGAGCGGCTCCCGTTCGCTCGCGCGCGCGGCGCGCGAGCTGTAGACCGACGGCGAGCGCGAAGCCGCAGAGCCCCAGCGCGTCCTGCACGACGCCAGGCAGGAGAAGCAGCGTGCCCGCGCCGACGAGCAGCGCCCGCTCCGGCCACGTCGTTGGACGGAGAAGGAATCCCCCCACGCCGCTGACGACCGCGACGATGCCGATGAGCGCGGAGATCGACGCGATCACCGCGTCCGGTACGGACACCCCGCGCCACAGGAGCGCGAGGCCATCCGGCTGGGTGAACATGAACGGCACCAGGAAGCACGGCAGCGCGTACTTCCAGGTCAGCATCATCGTCTTGTATGGGTTCCCGCCGGTGATCGCCGCGGCCGCGAACGGCGACAGCGCGACCGGCGGCGACACCTCGCTCAGCACGGCGTAATAGAAGACGAACATGTGCGCCGCCGGCGGCGGCACGCCGAGCGTGACGAGCGCCGGGATGACCGTCGGCACCGCGACCAGGTAGGTGGCCGTGATCGGAAGGGAAAGGCCGAGCACCCACAACACGATGCCCGCGATCACGAGCGTCAGCACGAGATTCCCCGCGCCCAGCGTCAGGATGAGGCTGGAGATCTTCAGTCCGAGTCCGGTCTGGAGGAGCACGCCGACGGCGATGCCGGCGACCGCCGTCGTCGCAGCGACGGAGAGCACCTGACGCGTGCCTGCGGACAGCGCGGCCACCAGCTTGCGCGGTGTGAGTGACGTTTCCTTGCGGATATACGGCACGACGATCGCGAGCAGGATCGACCAGAAGATCGCGGTGATCGTGCTGAAGCCGAGGAGCAGGAACCCGACGATCGCGAAAAGCGATGTGTACTGGTACCAGTAGCGCTTCGTCAGCCACCAGAACCCCGGAGCATCGAGAACGATGGGCTGCGCCCGCAGCCGCCGCGCATCGATCTCGATCGTGAGCAGGATGCCGAGGTAGAAGAGGATCGTCGGCATCACCGCCATGATCACGATGTCGAGATAGCTGATGCGCAGGAGCTCGGCCATGATGAACGCGGCCGGTCCGAGGACGGGCGGTGAGATCACCGCACCAATGCCGCCAGCGGAGAGGATCGCGCCGGATGACTCGCGATCGTGCCCGGCTTTCTTCAACATCGGGTACGCGATCGCTCCGAGGGTCACCGTCGTGGCGACGCCCGACCCGGAGACCGTTCCGAGGAGGAACGACGCGACGGTCACCGTGCGTGCCGCGCCGGTGGGCTTGCGTCCGGTCAACGCGAACGCGAGATCGACGTAGAACTTGCCGGCGCCCGTGTAGTCGAGGATCGCGCCGTAGATCGTGAACAGGATGATGAACGTGGCCGCGACGAGGAGCGGCTGCCCGAGCATTCCCTCGGTGCCGAGGTACTGGTTCGCGACGATGTCGTCGAGGTTCTTCGGCGGGCCGCGGAATGGGCCCGGCATGAAGTCCGCGAAGTACGCGTAGGCGATAGCGATAAGGCCGAGGACCGGTAGGTGCCATCCGATCGTGCGACGCGCCGCCTCGAGGACCACGACGATCGCGATGACGCCGAACACGAAGTCCGTTGGTGTGGGGCTGTTCGCCCGATAGATCACCTGCTCGAAGTTGAGGAGCACGTACAGCGCAATTGCGACAGAGGCGATGGCCGGGATGAGATCCAGGATCGGGCTGACCGTCTTCAGGAAGCGGCGATGCGCCGGGTACAGGATGAACGTCAGAGTGAGGACGGCGGCGAGGAACAGCATCTCGTAGATCTGCTTGGTCGTGATCGTCTCGCCGAACACGCTTAAGGTGGGGACCAGCACGATGCTGGTGAACGGGATCTCCGCTCCGGCGGCCGCGTAATAGAGAGCGAAGAGCGTTGTGGCGACTGAGAGCGAGGTCGCGAAGCGGGACCACCAGCCGGTGAGCGTGCGGGTCTTCGCCTCGCTCTCGAACTCCTCGATGATCTCGCGGTTCTTCTCGTCGCTGACGACCGCCTCGAAGTCCGGCCGGACGATGACCTCGCTCATGAGTGCCCGATCAGCGCGAACACGCGCGGGACGTGTGTGGGTGTCACAGACGCCACCGCCTCACCGAACTGGGACCGGAGCGAGATGTCGAAGCCGGCACCACGAAGGCGCTGCATGCCTTCCGTCGTGATCCGGATCGTGAGCGCAGCGACGTGGTTCTGCGGAGCGTCTTGCACGAACTCATCGCCCTCGCGCCGGACCTGACCATCCCAGCGGAAGTATTCCACCGCCCTCAGGTCACGCGACCGCACGCGGACGATGCGCAGCGTGTCGCCGTCGCGCACGTGCTCCTCGATCACCGGAACCTGGTAGATGGACTGCTGATAGGAGTACTCGTAACGCTCGCCGTCGGCGAGCGTGTAGACGCGGCCCCCCGGGTCGACGCGCAGAACGGCGACGGGGGCGGCCAAAGCCACCCCCGTCAGCGCGACGATCACGATGCCGAGGGCGACCGCCCTCATCCGGCTAGGGCTTCCACACACCTTTGGCCTTGTAGAAGTCGATCGCTCCGGCGTGGAAGTCGATCGACGAGCCCTGCGTCGCGGTATCGAGCTTCAGGTTCTTCGCTTCGGGATGCACGAGCACCAGGTCAGCCTGGTTGTCGAACATCGCCGTGAGGATCGCTTTCACGAAGTTCGCGTCGAACGACGACGGCACCACCAGGAGGTTCGCGACACCCGCCGTCACAACGTCCGCGTCGTTCTTGTACGTCCCCTTCGGGATCTTCGCCGCGAAGTAGAAGTTGCCGTACTTCGCGTTCATCTTCGCGATCGCGTCGGCCTGGTCGATGAGCTTGATCGGCGTGGAGTTGGCGAGGTCGGCGACGGCGCTCGTCGGCAGGCCGCCATCGAAGAAGAACGCGTCGGCCTTGTTGTCTCGGACAGCGTCGGCCGAGTCCTGCGCGGCAAGCCGCTGCGGCTGGATGTCGGTCGTCGCGTTGAGACCGTAGGCCTCGAGGATCCTGATCGCCTTGGTCTCCGTACCCGAGCCCGCGGCGCCGATGGACACGCGCTTGCCCTTGAGATCCGCGACGGTGTTGATGCCGGCGCTGGCCTTGGCGACGATGTGCATGTAGTTCGAATACATGACCGCGATGGCCTTCGCGTCGACCTTGGCCTCAGGCGGCGCGAAGCGGTTCTTCCCGTTGACCGCGTCGAACGCCGTGTCGGCGAGCGTGAACGCGAGGTCCGCCTTGCCATCGCGAATGAGCTTCATGTTGTCGACGGACGCCGGCGTCGACTGCGCGCTCGCCGCGACCTTCATCTTCTTGGTCAGCATGTCGGCGAGACCCGCGCCGTAGACGATGTACACACCACCGGTGCCGCCGGTCACGATGTTCAGCGTCCGGCCGGTGAAGTCCGGCGTGGGCGAAGCCGCGGCCGTTCCCGCTGCGGTGCCCGGCGCGGTCGGCGACGGAGTGGCCTGTCGTGGCGCGGCGCATGCCGCGGCGACGAGAAGCAGCGCCCCGAGCGATGCAAGTGCACGTGAAGGTCTCATCTCTCAGCCTCCCAGTGCGCGGCAGTCTAGGAGGTGCGGGGCCGTTTCAGCCGAAGCGCGCGGCGGTCCTCCGCGGCTCTCATCCGGCGTCGCTCGTCGTCCGTCTCGGCGAGCAGGGGAGGAAGCGCGACCGGCCGGCCGCGCTCGTCGGTCGAGACGAACACGAGGTACGCGGACGCAACGTGCGCGGCTTTCCCGGTCAGCAGGTCCTCGGAATCGACACGGACGCCGACCTCCATGCTCGTGCGACCGACGTGGTTCACCGAGGCCGACGCCGTCACGAGATGCCCGACGTAGACCGGCGCGAGAAATGAGAGCTCGTCGATCCGCGCAGTGACGACGCGCGCACGCGCGTGACGCGTCGCTGCCGCGCCGGCGCACTCGTCGATGAGCTTCATGATCTCGCCGCCGTGCACGTTTCCGTACGGATTCGCGTCCGACGGGAGCATGGTGCGCGACATGATCGTCTTCGAGGCCGAGACGGGCTTCGCTTCGGGCATGCGACCGAATCCTAGTCATTCGGTCACACCTAAACTCCAGGCGTGTCCGTTCTCTCGCGTGAAGACCTGCGCGCGGCGCTCGCAGCGGATCCGCCCCTCGTCGAGGGGCTCGATCTGCAGGTGCAGCCCAACGGCATCGACCTCCGCGTGGATCGGGTGCAGCGTCTGACGTCACCGGGTCTGCTCGGGGAGGCCGACAACGTGCGCGAGCCCGCCGCTCGCGAGGACGTGCAGGCCGACAAGGATGGCTGGTGGGACCTGCACCGCGGCGCGTACGTCATCACCTATCAGGAAAAGGTGAATCTGCCGACGGACATCATGGCGCTCGCGCGGCCGCGCTCGACGCTGCTGCGCTCGGGCGTCGCGATCCACGCCGCGGTCTGGGACGCCGGGTATTCGGGACGCGGTGAGGGTCTGCTGTCGGTGCTGAACGCGCGCGGCTATCGCCTCCAGCGCGGCGCGCGCGTCCTGCAGCTCGTGTTCTTCCGGCTCGCGTCGCCGGCGGCCGAGGGATACAAGGGCCGCTACCACGGGGAGAACGCGGGATGACCGGACCGTCGATCCGGGTGGAGCCGAACGGGCGTCGCGGGTGGGCGCACGGTGAAGCTGTGCCGCTGCGGACACTCCGGCACGAAGCCGTACTGCGACGACTCGCACCGGCGCGTGGACTTCGTGTCGCGGCCGTCGTTTGAGCCGGAGCCAGCCACCCGGCGCTAGGTATCAGTTGCTGAATATGCCTTGACAGATATATTCCTCTAGAGGTATGTTAAGCGCATGAACGCCACGCTGACAGCCCTCGCCGAACCAAACCGCCTCCGCATCGTCGAGCTTCTCCGTGATCAGCCACGCCCGGTAGGGGAGATCGCCAAGCGCCTCCGGCTGCGTCAACCCCAGGTGTCGAAGCACCTCCGCGTGCTCAGCGACGCCGGTCTGGTGGACGTGCGACCGGTCGCGCAGCAGCGCATCTATGAGCTGCGGGCGGAGCCGTTCAACGAGCTCGACAAGTGGCTGGAGACGTTCCGGCGGTCGATGAGCGACCGGATGGATCGGTTGGAGGAGCTGGTCGGCGAGCGGAAGGCAAAGAAAGAACGGGAGAAAGATCATGGCCACTAAGACGAAGTACGAGACCACGCTCACCCTGCCGTCGGATCGAGAGGTCCTGATGACCAAGAAGTTCGACGCACCACGTGAGGTCGTGTGGGAAGCCATCACGAACCCGGACCTCATCCCGAAGTGGTGGGGCTTCGCCCGGGACGCGACCGAGGTCAAGAAGATGGACGTGCGCAAGGGCGGCCAGTGGCAATTCATCACGCACACGTCCGGCGGCGAAGTCGTCGACTTCCACGGCACGTACCGCGAGGTCGTGGCCCCGGAGAAGCTCGTCTACAGCTTCCTCTTCGGCGACATGCCGGAGGGAGACGGGTTCGTGGAGATCACGCTCGTCGAGCGCGAGGGCGTGACGGAGCTGAGGGATCGAGCTGTCTTCAACTCCAAAGAGGAGCGCGATGCCGTGATCGCCACGGGCATGGAGTCCGGCGCCCGTGAGACCTACGAGCGTCTCTCGGAGCTCGTCGCGACCCTGACCGCTTAGCTCGCTATCGCTCGAGGCTCGGCAGGTCGATCCCGCTGCGCTTTGCGAAGTCCGTCGCCTCGTCGTAACCGGCATCGGCGTGACGCATCACGCCGGTGCCGGGGTCGGTTGTAAGGACTCGGCGCAGCTTCTCGCGACCCAGCGCAGTGCCATCCGCGACGGCGACCATCCCGGCGTGGATCGAGTTGCCGATGCCGACACCGCCGCCGTGATGCACCGACACCCACGTCGCGCCGGCCGAGGCGTTCACGAGCGCGTTCAGGATCGGCCAGTCCGCGATCGCGTCACTGCCGTCCTTCATCCCCTCGGTCTCGCGGAACGGCGATGCCACCGAGCCCGAATCGAGATGGTCGCGCCCGATGACGATCGGCGCCTTGATCTCGCCACGCTCCACGAGCTCGTCGATCCGCTCGCCGAACAGCGCGCGCTCGCCGTACCCGAGCCAGCAGACGCGTGCCGGCAGACCCTGGAACGGCACGCGCTCCTGCGCGAGCCGGATCCAGCGCGCGAGCGTCTCGTTGTCGGGAAAGAGCTCGAGCACGAGCCGGTCGGTCCGATGGATGTCGGCGGCGTCACCGGAGAGCGCGACCCAGCGAAACGGTCCGCGTCCCTCCGCGAACAGCGGGCGGATGTATTCAGGCACAAAGCCGGGATAGCTGAACGCGTCGGCGAATCCGGCCTCCTTCGCTTCACCGCGTAGGTTGTTCCCGTAGTCGAACGCGACGGCGCCGCGCTTCGCCAGCGAGACGATCGCCTCGCAGTGCCGAGCCATCGAGTCGCGCGATCGGCGGACGTAGCCCTGCGGATCGCGCGCGCGCAGCCCCGCGAGATCCTCGACACCCGCGGGGACGTAACCGTCGAGTGGGTCGTGCGCGCTCGTCTGATCCGTGACGACATCGACCCGCACGCCACGGCGCGCGAGCTCGGGCAGTACATCGGCGGCGTTCGCGACGAGCCCGATGCTCAGCGGAGTCCGGTCGCGCAGCGAGCGCTGCGCGATCTGGAGCGCGTCGTCGAGCGTCGGCGCGATCTCGTCGAGGAAGCCCTGACGGCGGCGTCGCTCGGCGTTCGCCTGATCGACCTCGACGATGAGACCGACGCCGTCGTTCATCGTGATGGCGAGCGGCTGCGCGCCGCCCATCCCGCCGAGCCCGGCCGTGACGACGAGTCGACCGGCCAGCGTTCCGCCGAAGTGCTTGCGCGCGACGGCGGCGAACGTCTCGTACGTACCCTGCAGGATCCCCTGCGTGCCGATGTAGATCCAGGAGCCCGCGGTCATCTGCCCGTACATCGTCAGACCCGCTGCCTCGAGCTCACGGAACTTCTCCCACGTCGCCCATTTCGGAACGAGGAGCGCGTTCGCGATGAGCACGCGCGGCGCCCATTCGTGTGTCTTGAACACGCCGACGGGCTTGCCCGATTGCACGAGCAGCGTTTCGTCGTTCTTAAGACGGCGCAGCGTCGAGAGGATGCGATCGAACGCCTCCCACGAGCGCGCCGCGCGGCCGGTGCCGCCATAGACGATGAGCTCGTCGGGATGCTCCGCGACCTCAGGATCGAGGTTGTTCTGGATCATGCGGAATGCCGCTTCCTGCGGCCAGTCACGGCAGGTGAGCGTGGTGCCGCGCGGGGCACGGACTGCGCGTGCCGTGACCGTCATAGCCTCGATTGTCCACCCAAGCCGTGCCGGTCGAGGAATCCCTGCACCGCGGCGTTCCACGCCGGCGCCGCCTCGCGCGGCGCGGCGTGATGCGCGCCCGGCAGGATCAGGAACTCCGCGCCGGGGATCCAGGACGCCCATTCGCGCGACCCCTCGATCGTGGAGCGCGGCTCCCGCTCGCCGACGATCACGAGCGTCGGCACGTTGATCTTCGCGAGGTCGGCCCGCCGGGGTCGCTGGTCCCAGTCGCGCAGGACCGCGATGGCGCGCGCGATGTCGTTCGGAGTGCGGCCGAGGCCGGTGCCGGTCGTCGCGATCATCCTGCCGAGCGGCGACGCTGCGAAGACGGGGTCGGTCGTCGGCGGCTCGGTCCCGCCCGCGGTATCTGCGGGCTGTCGCGCGATGACCGGACGACCCGTGCGCGCGTCTGCCACCTGTTTCTCGAGCCAGGCGCGTCCGATGTCCTCGAGGTAGGGGACGGTGTGCCCGATGACGAGCGCGAGCGCGCGCTCCGGATGATCGACGGCGAACTGCGCGGTGATCACGCCGCCGAGCGATGAGCCTCCGACGATGGCGCGCTCGATCGCCAGCGCGTCCAGGAACCTCACGAGATCGTTCGCGAGGTCGCCGGCGCTCCAGTCGCCATCCGGGCTCGACGAGCGCCCGGTCCCGCGGCGGTCGTAGACCAGCACGCGGTAGCGCTGCGAGAACACCGGCGCCTGTCCGAACAACCAGGGCGTGTGGTCGTGGCCCTGGAGCACGAGCGGCGTGCCCTCGCCGAGCGACTCGTAGTACAGCTCGACGTCTCCAGCCATCACTCGTGGCATCGGCGCATCATCTTAGGAGCGCGGGAGGGACAGGATGCCGGTCGAGCTGCAGGTCGGGTTGGCGTTGATCTCAACGAGCACGGTGCTCGGCGGGTTCGTCTTCGCCGCGTACCAGTTCATCGCCTTCGTGCGTCAGCGGCGCCAGGAGACGGCGCTGACGCTCATGAAGACCACGCAGCCGCCCGAGCTGTTCTCGCGTTCGGTACGCAAGATCTTCGAGCTTCCCGACTCCGCACCGGCGGAGGCGATCCACGCGCTGGGGCCCGAGCTCGAGCAGGCGCTCATCGAGACGTTCGTGAAGTTCGAGAACCTCGGCTACCTCGTGTACTCGCGCGCGATCCCGCTGCACATGGCGGACGATCTCATCGGCGGTATGGTGCGGCTCACGTGGCGGAAGTGCCGCGGGTACATCGGTCAGTTCCGTGCAGTCGCTCCGACAGCGTTCGAATGGTTCGAGTGGCTCTATGACCGGATGGAGCAATATCCCGCCGCGGCGGACTCGAACGTCGGCGCTCAGATCTCGCGCAAGGATTGGAGGCCCTAGGAGGCGTCGGCGCGCTAGCGTTTCCGCCCGCCGCGCTCATCCCGCAACGCGCCGAGGACTTCGAGCTCGACTCGATCCTTGTTTCGTCCCGCCGCACGTTTCATCTCGATCAGGTCTGCGAGTGATGTCACCCAGACCTTGAGGACATCGACATCGATGAGCTCAGCGCCCGCCTTCAGGTCGTCGTATCCACCCGTCCCAGTCGGCGTGCCGAGGCAATCCAAGTCGCCAACGTCACTCTTGAATGTGAAGCTATCGCCAGCCGCGAGTGTGCGCGCATCGAGACGGAACGGAACATCGTCTTTCACGCCGCGCAGCTTCGCGTGCACCTCCTGCAAAGCTGCGGCGAGCCGCTCGAAATTGGCTGGCGCGCGGGCGTAGCAGATGTCGAGGTCGCGCGTGACCGTCGGCGATCCCCAGATGCGTGCCGCGATACCGCCAATGACGACGAAGTCCACCCCATGCGCGGTGAGGACCTGTAGAGCCGCCACCGGGTCGAATCCGCGCTCGCTCACGTCTTCGTTGTTCGGAGTAGGCGCTCCAGCCCGCGCGCGTCCTGAGCTGCAAGTCGAAGGCGCTGGCCTGGACTAAGGCGTAGTAGCTCGCGGATCTGAGTGCGATCCACGCCTTGCCCGGGTCGTGGCAGCGCGGTCACTTCCCGCCCGCAGCTCTCCACCAGCGAGCGCAGCGTCTCGAATCGCGGGTCTTGGCGCCCGGTCTCGATCGCTGCGATCGTTGGTTGCGGGATTCTGCTGCGGCGCGCCAGTGCTCGCTGCGTCAGCCCGGCGCTGCGCCTGGCACGTCTCACGAGTCCACCAGCGGCCACGCCTTGCTTGATCATGAATTCATTATCATCCTACTCGTCGCCCGGAGGAAGCGATCGTGGCTCGACTCGACCGGCGAAGCGACAGATGTCGTCGAGCTAGTCGCTGACGCTGGGGATCCGCGGGTCGAGCGCGTCGCGGACGGCGTCCCCGAGCAGGTTGACGCTGAGCACGACGGTGACGATCGCGAGGCCGGGGAACACCGAGAGCCACCACGCGACGCGCAGGTACTTGCGCGCCTCCGACAGCATCAGGCCCCACTCCGCCGTGGGCGGCTGCGCGCCGAGACCGAGGAATGAGAGCGACGCGATCGAAAGGATCGCTGTCGCGAGGCCGAACGTCGCGATCGTGATAGCGGGACCCAGCACCTGCGGGACGAGGTGCACGAACATGATCCGCAGGTCGGCCGCGCCGATGCTGCGCGCGGCCTCGACGTACAGCTCGTTCTTTGTGTTCAGGACCGAGCCGCGCACGACGCGCGCAAAGCGCGGGATGCCGCCGATGCCGACGGCGATCATCACCTTCTCCAGTCCAGTCCCGAGAACGGTGACGATCACGAGCGCGAGCAGGATGCCTGGGAACGCGAGCTTCACGTCGATGAGTCGCATGAGGATGCGATCCGTCCAGCCCCCGAAGTAGCCCGAGACCAGGCCGATGAGGCCACCGATCGACGCGGAGATGACCACCGCGAAGATGCCGACTGACAACGACACGCGCCCGCCATCGATGAGACGAAGGAGCACGTCACGACCGAAGTGGTCGGTGCCTAAGGCATGTCCGGCCGTGCCTGGTGGCAGCAGCGAATCACGCAGGCTCTGCTGATACGGATCGATCGCGATGAGCAGCGGCACGACGTACGCAACGACGACGAGCAGCGCGAGCATCAGGAACGCCAGCATCGCGATGCGATCGCGGCGCAGCCGCCACCACGCGCGTCGATACGGCCCGGCGGGCGTCGACAATTTCGGCAGCCGTCGCTGGTCGGCGATGACCGCCGAAACGATCGGCGCGCGCGCGATGTCAGGAGGCGGTACGGATCCGGGGGTTGAGGAAGCCATACGACACGTCCACGAGCAGATTCGCGAACACGTAGGTGATGGCGGTGAGCAGGATGATCCCCTGCACCAGCGGATAGTCCTTCGAAAGGATCGCGTCGACCGCGAGCTGCCCGACGCCCTGTCGTGCGAAGACGGTCTCGACGATCACGCTCCCGGCGAGGAGGCGGCCCAGCTGCAGGCCGACCACGGTCACGACCGGGATGAGCGCATTGCGCATCGCGTGGCCGAGCACCACGGAGCGCCGCGGCAGCCCCTTTGCGCGCGCGGTGCGGATGTACTCGCGTGACAGCACCTCGAGCAGCGACGCGCGCGTGAGGCGCGCGATGAGCGCCGCGCCCTCGTACCCGAGCACGATCGCTGGAAGGATGAGCCGGTCGAACCCGCCAGAGCCGGTCGCAGGCACGAGGTTCAGCGACACAGAGAAGACGAGGATGAGGATCATCGCCGACCAGAAGCTCGGCATCGACACGCCGGCGAGGGACACGAGCATCACGGCGCTATCGACCGGTGTGTTGCGGCGGAGGGCGGCGATGATGCCGGCGCTGACCCCGATCACGACGCTGATGAGCAGCGCCGCCACAGCGAGCTCGATCGTGCTAGGCAGGCGCGCCGCGATGAGCTCGGTCACGGGTGCGTGCCGGATGAACGACTCGCCGAGGTCGAGGCGTACCGCGCCGAAGAGCCAGCGCACGTATTGCTGCCAGAGAGGATCGTCGAGGCCGAGCTGCGTGCGGATCTGCACCACGAGCTTCTGATGTTCGACGGGGTCGCCCACACCGAACGCGGCGGCTCCGAGCATCGCGTCGATCGGATCGCCCGGGATGAGGTGCAGGATCGCGAAGACGAGCAGCGACGACAGGAGGAGGACCGGGATCGTCTCGACGAGTCGTGTCAGGACGAACTTCGCCAACGTCTTCTCCTATGCCGCGTCGCGGCTTCGCTTCCTCCGCTCGATCTCCTCGGGCGGATGGACATTGCGGAACGTGAGGTACACGAGACCGTCGTACAGGATCTTCAGGCCGCCCGCGACGAAGAACGGAAGCCCGAATGACGCCGCGGAAAGCGCCATGCCGGCGAACGTCGGTGAGATCGCGCTGGCGGTGGTCCGGGCAACGTTGGTGATGCCGGCGGTCGCGGTGCGCTCGTCAGGATCGACCACGGCCATCGTGTACGACTGCCGCGTCGGGACATGGCGCAACAGGAAGAACGCGACGGCGAGCCACGCGGTGGGCGCAAGCGGCACGAGGATGAGCAGCACGTTGGACGGTAGGTGGCTGAACACCATCGTGTTCAACAGGCCGATGCGCTGGGCCAGCCATCCCGCGGCCAGGAGCGACAGCCCCGAGATGATCCCGACCCAGAAGAAGACGACGGCGAGCTCGCCGATCGACAGCCCCCAGCGTAGGTAGAACCAGTAGGACACGACGGACTGCACGACGAGGCCGCCGGCGAACGCGTCGATCGCGAACAGACCCGACAGCCGCGCGACCGTGCCGCCGCTGCGATGGATGCCAAAGAATCGCCGCTCGCCGGCGACGTGTACGAGCTCGACCTTCGGGCTGAGGGTCAGGAAGATGAGGAGGTTCGCGAGCCCGACGAGCGCGTAGAGGACGAACAGCGGGCGGTACGCGTCGGCGCCCTGCAGCCCGAGCGAGGTGAAGAACGCGACGCTCGCCGAGAACAACGAGCCGACCGCGCCGGCGAAGTAGGCCGCGGTGTTGTAGATCGAGAAGAGCCATGTGCGTTTGTTATCGGGGGCTGTCTGCGGGAGCACCGCCTGCTCCACCGTCTGGAATACCCCGACCTCGGAGCTCGTCGCGCTGATGGTCCCTGTGAACGCGCCGATGAGCAGGATCCAAAAGTTGTCGGTCAGCGCGAACACGAGGCCGCCGAGCGCCATGAGCGCGGCCATGATCGCAACGGTCTTCCGGCGTCCGACACGGTCGGCCACGAGTGACCAGAACACGGTCATCACCGCCGAGCCCGCGATCGCCGCGGTGAACACGACGCCGATCTGCGTCGGATCCATGCCGAGCCGATCGAGGTACAGACCGAGAACGACCGCGAGGTACCCGTACGCGAACGTGCGGAGGATCCGAGTGGCGAGGAGCTTCTTGCCGTCGAGGCTGAGCCAGTCGAACACCTTGCCTCCTAATCGCGCGCCGGCGGCGCGAAGCCCTTCTTCGTCAGGTACGCGCGCGTGCTCTCACGGAGCTCGGTGATCTTCGCGAGCGAGACCGGCGTCCGCCTGATCTTTGAGAGCGGCCGCACCGGCCCCGTTACCGCGCTCGCGTTGACCGGTGTCTCGCCGAACATCCGCGCGAGGAGCGTCTGCGTGTCGGCCGACAGCAGGAAGTCGATGAACGCCTGACCCGCTTGTTGGTTCTTCGCGTTCTTGACCAGCGCGACCACGTGCGCTTCGACGTGCGTACCCAGGCCCCCTTCGTCCTGGTCCAGCCACGCCTCGCCTACGGGATTGCCCTCCATCAGGAACACGTGGTAGTTGGACGAGTTCACGAGGGCGACCGCGTTCCGGTCGTTGATGAGGGCCTCGCGTGTCAGCTTGTTCGAGCCGTACGTCCGTAGGCCGTTGGCCAGCAGACGATCGATGAGATCCCAGGCGTACGCGTCGCCCTTTGCGGCTCGGATCGAGCTGATCTGTGAGACCGTCGTCTCCTCGTTGGTCGTCGCCGTCGAGATCTTGCCCCGGAAGCGTTCGGTCGTGAGGTCTTCCAGACTGCGTGGCCACGACGTCGGGTCGGCAAGAACGCGGCGATTGATCATGGCGGTGCGCGGCCAGGCCGTGAACGACAACCAGGAGTAGTCCGGTGCGCGCAGCCACTCGTCGTACCCGCACGCGACCTCGGCTCGGTAAGGCTCGAAGATGCCCGTGCCGCGAACGGCCTCGACCGCGACCTGGCTGTTGGTGACGAGCACGTCGGCCTGCGGATCGCCGCGCTCCAGGGTGAGGCGCCGCTCGACATCGAGGTGGTAGATCATCTCGACGGCCACCTTCGTGTCGGTGAGGCCCTCGAAGAGCCGATAGATCGGCGTCAGGTCCGGACGATTCCGCCCGGAGTAAACGTGCAGGGACCCGCCCATCAGGCGCGGCTGGCGGTGGTCTCGAGGTCGGGCGCGCGCTCGGTCGCCCCGTCGTAAATGTTCCAGACGCGCTTGTACGGCCCTTGGCATGGTGGTCCAGCCGCGAGCCAGTAGTCCCCGTTCGTCAGGTCGACGATGCTCGACGCGATCGTGTGGTAGCGATCGCCGGTCCCGAGACGCCCATCATCGTGCTTGCACAGCGAGTTCGGATATCCGAAGTGATCCCGCAGCGCCAGGACGATCGCCTGGAAGACCTCGCCGGAATTGCCAGCGGCACGGACGGCTTCGAGCCCGCGCTTCAGACGATCGAGGCGCCACAGCGAGTTGACTGAGAACGGCCGGTACGTGGCGGCGATCTGCTCGGGGACGAACGAGATGAAGTGGTTCGTGTGCACGAGGATCCCGTCGGTCGCGTACATCCAACCGTGGCGACCCGGCGTCGTCTCCAGGTCGATCGTGAAGCCGTCGCGGTGCGTGATCACGAGGTTCGTGGAAACAGACTGCGTCGAGTCGAACACTGCCTTCAGCGCGCTCTGCATGTCGGCGGATTCGAGGATCCTGCGGCGGATGAATGGCTGGGGGATCGCGACGCCCTTACCGAAGCGCGATCCGAGCCCATTTGCGTTGAGCGCGATGCCGGCGGAGTTCGCGCCGTGCCGGCCGATCTGACCGGCCTCGGTCTGCATGAAGACGGTCGGCTTTCCCGGCTGCGTGATCTTCAGGAGGACGATCGTGTCTCCGGTCTGGGCGAGCCAGTCCCAGTTCTGTCCCGCATAGACGTGACGGTCGCCCGACGCCTCGGGAAGGATCGCGTACGAAGAGCATCCCTCGGGCTCTTCTTCGGACTCTGCGAACGGATTGCCGTGCGACAGCTCGCCGCGCGCGTTCAGAGCGAGCACCTCCTCGAAACGGATGCCCGCACCCTCGGCGATGCCGCGGAGCTCGTCGGAGATGCCCGGCAGGAAGTCCTCGACGATGGGCGTCCAGCGCGGGGCCTGCTCGAGGATCTCGTTCCAGTTCAGGCCCGAGGCACGCTTGAAGCTCTGCTGGTAGAAGGCGATGGAGCTGCGGATCTGCGTGCGGGCCGCCTCACCGTGCTGGCGCCCGATCTCCCGACGATCCCCGCTGACCTCGATTACCGGTAGCTCCATCGCACCGACCCCCTTGAAAAGTGCCCGCAGCATACACTACAGTCCGCCAATGCCCATAGCAGCGAACGCTACTACGAGCAGCCGGCGGCGCGCGGAGCCAAATGCCTCCCTCGACGAGCGCATCGCCGCCACGCAGCCGACTCTCAGCCCCGCCGAAGAGCGTGTCGCATCGTTCTTCGCGCAGCACCGCGAGGAGGCGGTCTTTCTCTCCGCCGCCGACATCGCACGGCAGCTGGATACCAGCGACGCGACGGTGATCCGCGCGGTGCAGTCGCTCGGATATAGCGGGCTGCCCGCGCTCAAGTCCGAGCTGCAGGAGGCACTGCGCTCGCGCGCGACACCGACGCTCCGTCTCGGGCGGAGCATCGAGGACCACGGCGACGATCCAACTGTCGTGCTCGAGCACGTGCTCGCGACCGAGATGCAGCTCCTGCAGGCCGCGCGCGAGACCCTACGTGGTGGCGATTTCGCGCGGGCACTGGGCCTCCTCGCCCCTGCGCAGCGCGTCGTGATCCAGGGCCTCGGGCCCAACGCGCCGCTCGGTGAGTACTTCGCTGCGCGTCTACGACGAATGCGGCGACCGGCCGTCGCATTCGGCGCGCGCGGCCAGGCGCTCGCGGACGCGCTCATCGACATGCGGAGAGGCGACGTCGTCATCGTCCTGGCGTACGACCGCTCGAGCCTCGAGGCCGAGCTGACGCTGGAGCGGGCGCGCGACCTCAAACTGCCGTCGATCCTCATCACCGATACGCTGGGCCTCGCGCTGGCGGGTCAGTTCACGGTCGCGCTATCGGCGCGCCGCGCGGGCGGGGGAATGTTCCATCTGTCGGCGATGACGGTCGTCGTCCTGGACGCTCTGCTGTTCGGTCTCGCGGGTCAGGATCGCGTGGCGGCGCTCGCGGCCGCCGACGAGCTTCAAGAATTGCGCGCACGGATCGACAAGCGCGCTTTGGGGAGAGTGGAATGACGCTTACAAAAGACGGCCGAACGAGGGGGGTTGCAGGGGGTTCTCCCCCTGCGATGAACCGGGGGGTTGCAGGGGGTTCTCCCCCTGCGATGAAGCGGGGGGTTGCAGGGGGTTCTCCCCCTGCGATGAGCAGCTCAGAGATTCGCCAACTGCGGGACCAGTACGTGCCAAAGGGTCTGCACGTCGGGACGCCGGTCGTCGTGGCACGTGCGGCAGGCGCCGAGGTCTTCGATCCCGAGGGCAAGCGATACCTGGATTTCGTGGCCGGCATCGGCGCGCTGAACCTCGGGCACCAGCACCCCGAGATCATCGCGGCCGTCCGCGAGCAACTCGACCGATACGCGCACGTTTCCGCGCAGGTCGTGACGTACGAGCCGTACGTCCGTCTCGCGCAGGAGCTCGACCGGATCTATCCCCGTGCGGAAGGGTCGAGCGTCAAAACGAAGAGCGTCTTCGCCAACAGCGGCGCGGAAGCCGTTGAGAACGCGATCAAGATCGCGCGGGTCGCAACCGGTCGTGAGTGGGTCATCGCGTTCCAGAACTCGTTCCATGGCCGCACCTACACAGCGATGACCGCGACCGGCAAGACGAAGAACTCGCGCATGGCGTTCATGCGTTCGACCACACCGAACATCGCGCACCTGCCGTATCCCTATCCGTATCGCCCGATCGCGAACGTCAGCGAGGAGGAGCTTGCCGAGCTGCACGTGCGGCTCTTCGAGCAGGCGCTAGAGACCAA
>WNFL01029722.1_pt1 | contig 20768 bp, 21 predicted proteins | sample 5400361 | NCBI WGS metagenome assembly WNFL01 (sample SAMN13153351, study PRJNA577476) | soil metagenome | isolation source: 40 cm soil on Douglas fir-dominated hillslope | place: USA:California | collected 2013-09-17
CGCAAAGAAATACATTGGATAAAAAGACGTAGTTACTTGTAGCTTTCCATTTGAAGAGCTGTTGATTTTAGTTGAATTATTTAAAAATAACAAACCTCCTAATCCTACAATTATAATGATTGAAAATAAAATAATTTTTTTCATTTTTATTTAGTCAAACTTAGGTTGACAATTTTGACAAAGGCCAAAAAATTCAAGAGAATGTCTTTCTACTTTAAAGTTGTGTTTCTTTTCTATATGCTTTTCTAAGGCAGGGATTACATTATCTTCAATGTCCTCAATACGACCACATTTTTGACAAATAAGATGGTGATGATCTTCTTTGCTTCCTAACTCATATCGCATTTTTCCTTCTTGAAAAGCTATTGGGGAAGCGAGTCCTTTAGCTGTAAAGGCATTCATGATTCTAAAGACTGTTGCGGGATCAGCTTTTATTTTATTTTTTTTAAGGTAATCTAGAATCATGGAGACATCAATTGGATTTTTTGTTTTTTCTAAAAGCTGCATTATTGCAATTCTTGTAGGTGTTGCACGTAAATCCATTTCCCTGAGCTCTTCTTTACAATTGTGCTTCATCTTGGCTGTTATCATATGCGGTTAACTTGCATTAGTATACGCGACTCACTTGCATTTGTCAAGAGAGATGTTAATGAGATTGCCGCGTCACTCGCTTCACTCGCTCCTCGCAATGACGTACTCTGTATAAGCTAATTCTTGAATCTTAAATCTTAAATCTTAAATCGAGGAGGCTATTTTGCAGATATCTGCAATTTCATCAACAGCAGCTATGAGTTTTTGCGCAGATTCTTTTGACACATGTTGCTTATTTTCAGAGCAAAGCTTAGCTGCTTTCCAAAATGTATCATGGAGATTTGGAAATTTTTCTAAATGCTCTGGCTTAAAATAATCTGTCCAAAGAATAAGAAGTTCTTCCTTGCATTTTCTTGCATGCTCTTCCTTAGTCCATACAGATCTTACAAATTTATTTCTGTCCTCTAGGGTTGGATTTTCTTTAGGCAAAGCATCTATCAAATCTACCATTTTCATTACAGTTGCAGCCGCAATTTGTGCGGGCTTAGGATCATAAATTCCACATGGCACATCACAGTGAGCAGAAACTGTAGGCAGAATATTTTTTAGAAAATTAAATTTATATTTCATAGTCTTATCCTAGAAACATTCTCTTATAAAGTCAAGGGTTTAAATATTTACTCTTTAATCATGTACCCAAACCCTCTCACTGACTGGATGAGCTTTTTATCAAATTTTGAATCTATTTTACGACGAAGATATCCAATATAAACATCTACTACGCGCGTATCAATTTCTAAGGAATATAACCACACCTTATTTAGAATCATTTCGCGCGATAATACCCTTCCTTTATTACTGAGTAGATATTGAAGGAGTTTAAATTCATGAGGACTTAACTTTATGAGTTTTCCCCCTCTTTTCACTTCAAAGGTTTTACTATTTATTTCTAAGTCTGCAATATTTAATTTTGTCTTATCAGAGTCTTTCAGTCTTTCTTTAATTAATACCAATAAGTCTTCTGCAACAAATGGCTTTAAAACATAATCATTATTACTTAGTTCAAACTTATTTTTTGCCTCAGAGATATTATCTTTTGTTGCGAGAATAATTATGGGTAAAACTGGATACTTTTTTTTAATATCTAGACACATTTTTCTAGATGTAATGGATTGATCTAAGTCCAAAACTAATAAGTCCTGTTGGGATATCTTTAAAAGCCTTAAAGCATCACTACAGTCTCTTGCCGTTTCTATATAAAAGTCGTTATCAACCAATAAATCCCCCAGAAATTTTCGAATTCCATCATCATCTTCAATTACAAGTATTTTATTCCCCATCACAACATCCACCGAAAGCATTTATACAGTCTGTGAATAAGTTCTTATAGTAAGTATTTTGGGTTAAGAATCCAGCACAAAAAACGTAAGAGTAATGTATGGTTAAGAAACAATTCCTTAGTATTGATATAATGTCTATATGACTTCAATTTCTAAGGCACGCGGTCTCTTGAAAAATGACCTGTATTGGAGGTCCTCCCCTCCGGAGATTTTAGAAAAACTCAATACTACTATCTCAGGACTGGATCAATCAGAAGTACTAAAGCGCCAAAACCAATATGGATTAAATACAATCCAAAAAAAGAACACGAGCTTTCTTTCTATTCTCCTTCGCCAATTTACAAGTAATCCCTTGATTATGATATTGGCGCTTGCCACATTTATTTCTTATGTTTTGGGACAACATATAAGTTCATATTATATATTCGGTATTATTATTGCCAGCGTTTTTCTGGGACTTTGGAATGAATATAGCGCTGAAAAAACAGTTGAAAATCTACTAAAAAAGATCTCTCCAACAGCACTTACGGAAAGAGCGGGAGAAAAACTTGAAATTCCTGTCTCTCATCTGACAATAGGAGATATAGTGCTTTTGTCACAGGGAAGTATTATTCCCGCCGATTTGAGACTGATTGAAGTAAAGGATTTAGAAGTAAATCAAGCAACCTTAACAGGTGAATCAAAGACAGTATTCAAAACTGCTGACGGATTAAGAGACGAGCCCAAAAGTGAAGCCAACATTGACAATATTGGATACATGGGGACAACTGTTGAAAGTGGTTCTGGAAAAGGCGTAGTCATACAAATAGGAAAAGACACTGAATTTGGGAAAATTGCAGAAACAACTTCATTTGTCCGCCCTATTACAGATTTTCAAAAAGGTCTACAAAAATTCGGAGATCTTATTATTAAAGTCATAATAATAATGACAGTTATTATTTTTGGCGTTAATTTCCTACTTGGACATCTATTGATAGATTCACTTCTATTTTCTCTTGCTATTGCAGTGGGCCTTACTCCAGAACTTTTACCGGTTATCGTAACCGTTAGTCTCTCACATGGAGCCGGAAAACTTGCAAAGAAACATATTGTCGCAAAACGACTTATTTCTATTGAGAATTTAGGCAATATGGATGTGCTTTGCACAGATAAAACAGGGACAATTACTGAGGGAAGAATTGATGTCGTAGACTATCAGGATATACATGGCAAGAAAAACCCTGAAATTCTTAATCTATCTCTCCTTTGCAACTGCGCTATTGTTCATCACAAGGCAATTGGGAACGCAATAGATGTATCTCTTTGGGAATATGCAATAAAAAATAAAATAAATATAGATAAGTCATTTAAAAAAGTTGATGAGGAAGAATTTGATTATAACCGTAAAGCCATGTATACAGTTGTTGAGAATGATAAAGAAATATTGCTAATTGCCAAAGGAGCACCAGATAATATTATTTCTTTATGTAAAAATATTCCTGATAAAAAAGGCTTGGAAGAAAAATTAACCGTACTTAATAATGATGGCCTTCGTATGGTGGCCGTGGCTACAAAAAAAATCGCAAAAAAGAAAGAGTATACGTGGGATGATGCCCGGGATTTACAATTTGAAGGATACATTACATTTTTGGATATTCCAAAAAAAAGCGCAAAGGAAGCATTAGATAAACTTCATATGCTTAACGTTCAGACAAAGATTATAACAGGAGATAATGAAATTATTACGCAAAAAATATGCCGTGAGATTGGCATTCCAGTTAAACAAGTGCTTTTGGGTAGTGACCTTGAAAAATTGTCCGATGATGAGTTACTAAAAAAAGTGAATGATGTGGATATATTTGCCAGAGTAACTCCTGAGCAAAAACTTAGAATTATCGAGACACTTCAAAGACATGGACATACTGTAGGATATATGGGAGATGGAATAAATGATCTCCCCTCTCTTCATAGCGCAGATGTAGGAATATCTGTTAATACTGCAGTAGATGTAGCAAAGGACGCAGCTGCAATAGTTCTTCTGAGAAAAGGCCTTGATGTTATTGCTGACGGAATTATAGAAGGTAGGAAAACATTTAATAACACCGTGAAATATATTCTAATGGCAACTAGTTCTAATTTTGGAAATATGTTCTCTGCTGCAGGGGCTTCATTTTTCCTTTCATTTTTGCCAATGACACCTGTCCAAATATTATTAACCAATGGACTCTATGATGTTTCGCAGCTTAGTATCCCGTCAGATAATGTTGACCCTGAATCATTACTTAAGCCAAGGCACTGGAATATTAATTTTATCAAAGACTACATGATTTTTTTTGGACCGCTTAGTTCTATTTTTGACTATGCTACTTTTGGTGTAATGTTATATATGTTTCATGCAAGAGGATCATTATTTCAGACTGGTTGGTTTATTGAATCTATTGCAACAGAAATTCTTGTGGTATTTGTTATCCGCACTGCGCGTACGCCCTTTTTCTTTAGTAAGCCTAGTAAATGGCTTGTCATTACATGTCTTTCCTTAGCCGGGATTGGAATCCTTCTTCCCTTCAGTCCTTTTGGTGCTAATTTGGGATTAGTTGCTCCTCCACCGGGATACTTTGTTATTCTAATACTTCTTATTATTGCGTATTTAATACTTGTTGAGACTGTGAAAAATTTATTCCTGAAAAGATACCACTTATAATTATTCTTCATTAGAATCGGGGGAAGCTTGAAGAGGATAATGCGCAATAGGCGCTGAGACTGCAATGGGCTGGATATTACTTTTGTCAGCAACAGCCTCCATAATTACATTTGCTGTTTCTTTATCAATGCTGCTCCAAATAAATTTTTCTGTATCTTGGTCAATAACTATATTTCCTACACCGAATAATCTCTGAGTAAATGACTGGTTAAATGTTGCATTTTTAATTTTCTGGAAAGGTATAGTCTCTGTCTCTACTGAAAATACACCCTTTTTCAGGGAAATAGAATTTTGCTCAAGGAGGTAATTAAGATTACTATATTCTAAAGAAGAAATAAGAAAGATAAGTATAATTTGTAAAGCGAAGACAGAAAAAAATAAAAGAATTGAATAACTTATAGCTCCTTCAATATGCAAAAAGAAAAGCAGCATGCCAACTCCTCCTGTTACAGTAATAGCAAATAAGGCTCCTACGATTTCTCTAAAGAAGAATCTGTAAGTAAATGCAGATGGCTTAACATGTATTCCTCTATCCATAGGCATATCATAGCATAGATATGCAAATCCGAATACCAAAGCACGAAATACGAAAAAATATCAAATAACCCAAATGCAAATTACAAAAAAGTTTTGAGATTTTGGAAATTAGACTTTTTGAATTTGTCTCGAATTTCGATATTCTTATTTCGAATTTGTTAATTAATATTGCTATAATAAATTGTATGCGCAAACTCTCTATAATGTTTTTCCTTTTTGCAATTATTTTTGTTGCGTATGCTTATTCCCAAAGACATGCTAACTCAACTTTTAACACATCCTCACCAGCTCCAACTGCAGTCTTGGGAGAACAGACTAAAACAGCAGATTGCATAGTAAATGGTCCGTTTCCTGATAAAGAGTGTACGCCGGGAGCAGTCTTTGAGGGTGTCACTGTAAAACAAATATGCACTCCTGGATATAGTGCGTCAGTTAGGAATGTCCCCATCTCTGAGAAAAATCAGGTATATGCAGAGTATGGAATTCTTACGCATTCAAAAGGCGAATATGAAGTAGATCATATGATAAGTCTAGAATTAGGAGGATCAAATGATATTTCTAATCTTTGGCCCGAATCAGCCAATCCAAATCCCGGATTCCATGAAAAAGATGAGGTAGAAAATTATTTACATGACGAAGTTTGTAGTCAAAATATTTCTCTGTCTGACGCACAACAAGAGATTGCAACAGATTGGTTATCGGTCTACAAAAGAATTTCCAATCCCCATTCATACGACTGGGGTAATTCAGGAAAGAATTGAGGGTGTATAATTATCATATGGAGACTGCAACAATTGCAAATGGATGCTTCTGGTGCACAGAAGCAATATTCAAAAGATTAAAAGGAGTATCATCCGTTACATCTGGGTATGCAAATTCAAATGTAGAAAACCCATCGGCTCGCGATGTATATTCAGGATCAACAGGAGCAGCAGAAGCATTAAGAATAGAGTTTGATCCCTCCATTATCCCTTTTGACAAACTCCTCGAAATATTCTGGCATACACATGATCCAACAACTTTAAATATGCAGGGAAACGATGTAGGCGAAGAATATAGATCTGCGGTTTTTTATCATAATACCAAACAGAAAGAAGCAGCTGAAAAAATAAAAATAGAATTAGAAGAATCACATATTGATAAGGATCCTATCGTGACAGAAATTACCCAGCTTATAAACTTTTATCCTGCTGATAGTTACAATCAAAACTTTTATGAAAGTGGTAATCGTCCGGACTACTGCAGATTTGTAATCGATCCTAAACTTCAAAAACTCCTAAAGGAATATAGTAATGAGGTTAAAGACGAATATAAAAACTAGCGATTGACTCTCCTTTAGTCGGCATGTATATTTAAGTGAGTTATTATGGAAATTCTAATTCCAGTCTTCATTTTCGCATTCGTTCTTTTTATCTTGAGCGTAAGAGTTGTCCAAGAATATGACAGAGGGGTTATATTTTTTCTTGGTAAATATACGGGGGTTAGGGGACCAGGACTTATTCTTCTTATTCCCATTTTTGAAAGGATGATAAAAGTTACTCTCCGCACGATTACCATGGAGATTCCCTCCCAAAAAATTATCACAAAAGATAATGTTTCTATAGATATTGCAGCTGTTGCCTATTACAATATTGTGGATCCAAAAAAGGCCGTTTTAGCAATTGAAAATATTTATCAAGCAGTAAATCAAATAAGCCAGACAACAGTAAGAAATGTTGTAGGACAATTTGTTTTAGACCAACTACTTTCAAAAACAGCGGATATTAATACAAAAATTAAAAATGTTATTGATTCTCATACAGAACCATGGGGAGTTCAGGTTACGGCAGTTGAGATTAAAGATATTACTCTTCCTGACAATATGCAGCGCGCCATGGCAAAAGAAGCTGAGGCAGAAAGAGAAAGACGTGCAAAAATTGTTGCTGCAGAAGGAGAATTTCAAGCTTCAGTAAAACTAGGTCAAGCAGCTGATATTATTGCCAGTCATCCTGTTGCACTGCAGCTGAGAACACTCCAGACAATGTCAGAAATTAGTACAGAGAAAAACTCAACTATTATCTTCCCTGCTCAATTCATGACTACGGTCCAGGAAGCAATACATATGCTTAAGACAGATTCGGCAAAGAAGTAGATACTCAACGAGTAGTATAAAGGAACTAGTATAAAGTATTAAGGTAATTTCTTTCCATCTTCTTTATACTTAATACTAACCCCTAAATACTTTTATTACTTTCAGATTTATATGGTGATTCCAACTATTGCCCTTGAAGAAAAATTATGGCGGGAAGGATTTCTTCATGTTGCTGGCGTGGATGAAGCAGGTAAAGGACCACTTGCCGGACCAGTGACTGCAGGAGCAGTAATGATCCATAATGAAAATCAAGTTGTTGAGTCCGTTAGGGACAGTAAGCTTATGACGAGACTTGAGAGGGAAAAAGCATTTGAAATAATTTGTAAAAAATCAACGGCCTTTGGAATTGGAATAGTCTCCCAAGAGGAAATTGATGACATAGGAATTGAGAAAGCAGTAAGAAAAGCGATGCTTCAAGCTCTAATAAGTCTTGAGGAAAAATTTAAATTAAGTATTTCCTTTGTTTTGGTGGATGGATCACGGACTCTTCCACTTCTAAAATATAAGTCTCAAAGAATATTAAAGGGAGGACTTTATCATTACTCTATTTCTGCTGGATCTGTCCTAGCTAAAGTTACAAGAGATAGAATAATGAAAGACTTTGCTAAAATTTATCCTCAGTATCTTTTTGAAAAGCATGTGGGATATGGTACAAAGAAACACTTTGCTCTTCTAAAAAATTACGGCCCCTGCCCCATTCATAGAAAATCTTTTGCCCCAATGAAATATTTATAAGAATAGTCTGCTTTCAGAATTGTGGCCTTTTTTAGGATCATCTTTAAGCTTTGCGAGAATCTCATCATATTTTTTAATTGCTTCTATTACTTCTTCCGGCTCTTTAACAATTGTTAATACTTGCAATTCTTCTTCTCCAATTCTCATATGCTTTTGAAATCCTTCAATAATATTATGCCAAAAGTCTCCATAAAGAATTAGTGGCTTATGATGTCCAAAGTAGAGCTTGGCTAGTCCCCATGCCATACCAAATTCAGATATAGTGCCTGTCCCTCCATTAAAAATAATATATGCGTCCCCTAACTCTAAAAGCTTTCGTGTCCTCTCAATGTAATTTTTTTCATCATAATGTCTATCTGCTAAATTAATAGTAGACGGACCTTCAAAACTGGTTGCAAGCTCCGGCTTGTAATAAACAACTTCCGTTTTTCCATTACCCTCTTTTGCTCCAATTGTTGCTGCTCGCATGACTCCTCCGCCACCACCATTTGCAACTATTATCCCCATTTCTGCAACTACTTTTGCTGTTTTTTGTGCAGAATCAAAATTAGGATCACCTGCGTCTCCCTTACTGCTTCCAAAAAATGCAACTGTCTTAATATGTTTCATATGTTTCTCCTTTTTTAGGCAAAAAAACTTCTTGAATTCCAAGTTGTTTTTTTATTGCTTCAGAAAGAGTATTTCTTTGCATATCTTCACCATGGGTTAGGAAAACTTTTTTTACTCCTTTGATTTTACTCAGCCAATTTATCAGCTTTGGTTGATCTGCATGGGAGCTTAGTGTTGAAATTTTTGTAATAGTCGCATTTACAGAGTATGAGTGTTTATATATTTCTATTTGCTTAGTGCCTTCAAGAATTTTTCTCCCAAGTGTCCCAACAGCCTGATATCCAACCAAAAGCAAGCGCGTTGAGGGAATGGAAATATAGTGGCTTAAGTGATGTAAAATTCTACCTCCACTTAACATTCCGCTTCCGGCAATAATAACCTTAGGATTACTTACTTCCATTATGCTTTTACTTTCTTCGACTGAACTTGTGAGTGTAAGTTTTTCAAAATCAAATGGGTGCTTTTCATGAGACATCTCTTTATTGTAAAGATTAGGATACTTTTCAAAAATTTCCATTACTTTTATTGCCATTGGACTATCTAAGAAAACAGGTGTTGAATTCAGAATTTTATTTTGTGTTTTTAAAAGTCCTATTCTATGTAAAATTTCCTGTGATCTTTCTATAGAAAATGCGGGAATAAGGAGTACGCCACCAGATTTTTCAATTATATTAATTTCACTCTGTATAATTCCCATCACGTCTTCAACAGGACGTGGGCCATCCCCATAGGTTGATTCCATAATAACTGTATCTGCATTAGTAAAAAATTCTGTTGGTGCAATAAGATCTTCAGGGGTATTGCCTAAATCCCCGCTTAATATAACGGTTTTTTTTGAATCTTTTTCTATTAGCTCTATACTGGCTGACCCTAGAATATGCCCAGCATCGTGATACATTACTGAATAGTTACCTACACTAAATTCTTCGTCATAATTAACAGGGATAATATTTCCAACAATTTTTTCTACGTCATCTATGGTAAATAAAGCTGAATTATGTTTTTCTTCTTTTGCTATATTTGCGGCATCTATGAGTGAAAGGGTTGTAATATCTTTTGTAGCACTGGTCATATATACTTTACCGCTATATCCAGCTTTGGCTAAAAGCGGAAGTCTACCACAATGATCTAAGTGTGCATGTGTCAATAAAACTCCGGATAGCTGACTTACATCAAATGACAAAGATTCAAAGTTAAAATTTGTAATCTCTTCTGTTTCCTGAAACATTCCCAAGTCAACCAAAATTTTACTGCCATTTTGACCAGTTATTAAGTAGCTGGATCCTGTAACCATTCCTGCCGCACCTAAAAATTCTATTTTCATCTCTTAGTATATTATATAGGACCCATTAAAAAATTTCTGGCTTAATTTTGAACATATGTTGTATAATACTCACATGAATAATGAAGATTTCCAAATTTTGCTGTATTACAAATATGTGGATCTAGAAGATCCTGAAAAAGCAAAAAACCAACAAAAAGCTCTTTGCGAGTCTCTTAATTTGAAGGGAAGGATAATTGTGGCTAGTGAGGGAATAAATGGAACCGTAGAAGGATTTATCAAGGATACGGAAAAATATATTGAAGAGATGGAAAAAAGCGTTCATTTCAAAAATATTATCTATAAAAAAAGTCCCGGCATAGGAAATGCATTTCCAAAACTTTCAGTACGTGACAGACCTGAAATCGTAACTGCAGGGATTTCAAATTTGAATCCACAAAAAATTACCGGCAAATATATTACAGCTGAAGAACTGCATTCTTGGTTTGGGAATAAAAAAGAGTTTTATATTGTGGATATGCGAAATGATTATGAGTATGCGTCAGGCCACTTTCAAAACAGTCTTTTTTCCGGAATTCATAATTTCTTTGACCTAAAGCAAGTACTTCCAAAACTATCTCATGTTAAAAATGCAACTATAGTCACTGTCTGTACGGGCGGAATAAGGTGTGAGAAAGCATCAGGATTCTTAGTGGCAAATGGATTTAAAGACGTCTATCAACTCAAAGACGGTATAGTAACCTACATGGAAAAATATCCTAATGAACATTTTAAGGGCAAATTATATGTTTTTGATGGACGTTTAACCTTAGGTTTTCATACTGAAAGTCTAGAGCATGAAATCATAGGTAAATGTTATCTTTGTGGGAAAACTAGTGAGTTATACGTAAACTGTGAGTATGACGTGTGTCACTATCATTTTATTGGGTGTGAGGAATGCAGAGATAAAGAAACAAATCTCTTTTTTGACAAAAAAGAATGTAAAGAAAAATTTCTTTTCCAACTCTAATTACTGCTTGGAGATGTAAATAGTTTTTAACATCTCTCTAAATGTATTTATGTCTGCATCTTTAGCTTTTGCATGGTGCTCTTTATTAAACGCATCAATATTTTTCTTACCTATGGACGTCAGATTAAATTCAAGAGTTTGATTTTCATTTAATGGCAAATCAAAATAAATTTGCGGAAAAGGCGCTCCTTGTACTATATGTAAATATCCCTCTAGATTATCTTTTGTTGTTATTATTTCAACTGAAGCACTAGACGTCCCTATTAGATTCTGTTTTATAAATGGCTTATCTAATACTTTCTCTGAAATATTAGGAGAGATGCCAGAACCTGGCGTATTCTGCGTAGTGTGAGCAATAAGTTCTGCTTCTGGCGGGTAAAAGTAAACATTCTTATTTACATCCTCTACTGTACTCCAATCAGAAGGATACATAAGAGAGAAATTATATGTTGCACTGGTATATGTTTTCCAAGCAATAGAAGTAGGCTTTGCGGAAGAAGACGAAATAGAAGGATGTGCAGCAGCCGAGTTTGACTCGGGGGTTGGTGAGATTAAATTTGTAACTTTGGCTAGATCTAGGTCATTTTTTGCAAAGAAAATATATCCTCCAAGACATGCTATTACTATCACTCCAATTACTAAAAGATAAATCTTAAGCCACATGGGCATTGGCTTTCTGGAGACTACTGGAGGATTACTTTGACCTGTATTCTGAATTTGACCTTGAGCAAATTGCTCAAAATCACTTACCTCTTTTTTCTCTTCCATATATTAAGTATTGACATATTGGGAGAGTGTGTCAATAGCATGAGCAGACATCTAGGCTACTGTCCAGTGACTAGTGGGCTAGGACGTGTCCTGTTACGGAAGTGGTTGGGGTTGCTGTAGCTAAGGCACCTGATTGCGTATCATAAATTACATTATTAGATGAATCTTTAATTTGGATACGGATAGTATTTGCATTTTCACTTCCAGTCACTAGAAAACTATAATTCCCTAATCCATTAATATTACCCGTTCCTGTAAGAGTTCCTATTTCATTTGAAATGACCAGGGAGCTGATAGTTGTTGCGTTGAATTGCAAATTTGCACCGCTAAAGTTCATACTGAATTCTTTATTACTTGTAGGTACTGTCCCTTGATACTTATAACTCAGTCCAAACTTTACAGTACCCGTAAGGCTCGTATTCTGTACATATGCTCCAGCTGGAGAAGCGAATTTACTTCCTCCTGAGAAAAGGCCTTGGGAAGTTGGATTATATACTGAAACATATTGGAATATTTGAGATCCGAATGTTCCATGATTATCAGTAATAGTAAGAGTTATTGTATATACACCCGAAGAGGAGTAAGCATGAGTGTTTGAAACAGACCCTGAACCATTTGCCTCAGTGACATTTCCTGCTGTTGTGTTGCCATCTCCCCAGTTCCAGGAAGCAGTATGAGTATCTAAAGAATTAGCATCATTAAAACTCGCTGATGCAGAAGTATTTGTATTCACCTGCACAGGATTGGTTGATACAGAAATTGTATTTACGGAAGGGGGTTGATTAGGAGACGTAGTTGGAGTTGGTGTTGGCGTGTTGGTTGGCGTAGGTGTAGGCAAAGCAAAATCCCCAATAGCAATTTCTCCTGGGGCATTACCAACAGTAATTGTTCCAGTGATATTATTACTTTGAGTATCTATCACAGAAACAGTATTGCTTCCCTGAATAGTCACATACAACTTTTTATTATCAGAAGAAAGAGCTACGCCAGATGGAATAAGTCCTACCGGAATTGTATGAATTACTGTATTTGTAGCTGTATCAATAACCGAAACAGTGCCATTTACAGATCCATTATTCCCACCTGCCCAGTAGTAGTTATTTACCACATATAGCAATGTGCCTGTAGAATTAATAGCCAATCTGTAAGGATTAATACCAACAGGAATTGTAGTAATTATTGTGTCTGTTGTTGCGTCAATCACAGTAATAGTGTTTCCCTGAGAAGATCCACCATAGTTTGTTACGTACACTTTAGAACCATTGGGAGATACAACAACATTTGTAGGCTCTGTGTTAATCGGAATACTATCAATTAGAGCGTATCCATTTGTAATATCAAGGACCGAAAGAGAACCAGCATTTGGAACCGCATTCGTAACATAAAGACGAGTATTGTCAGGACTAATTGCCATGCCCTCAGCAACTGAAAAACCGGTTAAAGTGTTAATTACAGTATTTGTTGTAGTATCAATAACATAAACTGCGCCACTAAGTCTATAATCTGAAGCATAAAGACGAGTCCCATCACTACTTATTGTTAAAAGATCAGGGTAACCTGCTATTGGAATTGTTGCAATAACAGTATTTGTTGTGGAATCAATAACAGAAATATTATTACTAGCAACATTTGCCACATACACTCGATTATTTGGAGGAAAAACTACAATTCCTGTTGGCTGATTACCTGTAGATATAGTTGCGATAATTGTATTTGAATTTGTATCAACAGCAGAAACAGCATTGTTACCGTTAGAAACATAAAGGCGACCGACCCCAGGAATACGCCCTACAGTAGTTGCGCCAGGACCAATTCCTACCGTAACAGTATCTATAACTGTATTAGTGAATGTATCAATAACAGAAACTGTATTGCCTCCAGGACTTGTAGCGGTCCAATTATTTGGTACATACACTCTTGTCCCATCGGGACTAATTGACAAATTAGCAGGTGCTCCCCCTACAGGAACTACTGTAATAATTGTATTATTACTTGTATTAATAACAGTTACTGTTCCATTACCATTCCCGCAACAATTATTATTGCTTGCATATAATCTACTGCCATCGGGACTAATTGCAATTCCAAAGGCACCCAAGCTCATTTGGATAGTGGTGATTATAGAACCAGTTGTTGTATCAACAACATCAATAGTATCTCCACCAAGAGCATAAAGCCTGCCGCCATCTGGAGATATTGCTAAGTTAATAATATTGCCGACGTTGAAAGTATTATCCACAGTATTTGTTTGAGCATTAATAACACTTATATTATTGTCACCTAAATTCGCCACATATACTTTGCTGCCATCTGGAGAAACAAGAGTTGAACGTGGTAAATAACCAACCTGAATTGTAGCTTCAACAAGATTCGTATTGGTATTGATAACGCTCACAGAACCACCGAGATAATTTGGCACATATACGTGCAGTCCTGAGGGGTCAACTCCAATGTTATTTTGCCCTGGATGTACTCCAACAGGAACTGTTGCAATTACACTGTTTGAAGACTCATCAATTACAGATACTGAATTATCTAATAGGTTAGCAACATATACTTTTGTACCATCAGGTGTAACAACCAACCCTTCTGGCTGAGTACCAACAGGAATAGTTGTAATTACGTTGTTTGTGCCACCATCTATAACAGAAACTGTGTTATCCAAGCTATTGCTAACATATACTCTTGATCCCTGAGCATGAGCAAAATTAGCAAAAAGAAATAATGTTAAGAAGGATAAAAGAGAAAAACTAAGAAAATACTTAAAAAGACTTCTCACAAAAGATATTATCAATGTATTCTTTAATCATATCTTTGTCAACAGATAATTTATTTGGATTCGGAGGGAGGTGAATTAAATTTAAAGGGTAGTTGTATGGATAAAAAGTAATAATCCTTTTTTAAATTTTACAATTGCTTTTTTACTTGTCAGAACATTACTCACTCCCCTAGGTCTGCCAAATTCTAAGTTTTCATTTTTAAGTGAATAATATAATCCATCTGTTGTGATATTAGTAACAGCACTTTTTAATGGGATTAAAGAAAGCAAATCATATTTATTCCCATCTATAATTACTTTCTTTGGACCTTTTTCTATCCAAATTTTCTGGTTGCTATTTAATCCAACAATAGGAATTTTTATTTGCGAGAGTAAAAAAATATTTCCAATCACATGATCAAATCTATCTCCTTGAAGTCCTCCTAGAAGTGTTATCGAAGTTGCTCCATGTTGAATGGCATAATCAATTGCCAGCTCGGTATCGGTTTCATCTTTCACTATTGAAAAGGAAATAAATTTACTTTCTTTTCTTTGTAATATTTTTTTTATTTTTGGGTTGAGTGAGTCAAAATCACCAACAACAATTTGTGGATAAATTCCTAAAGAAGTAATAGTATTTGCTCCAGAATCTGCAGCAATAATAAGATCTGCACTGTCAAGTGCTTTTTGTATAAGAGGACTCATCTGAAAAGTACCACCGGTAACAATAACAACATGCATATTCAGTAGAGGAATAGTGTATCACGGAATTTAGCAGATAACCTGAAAGGCAACTCTAACCTGATATAATTCAAGAATGATTGAGCTTTTTAGAATAACTTGAATAATCTGTGTGCCTTATGAGTCCTCTCCAATATTTTCCTCTTCTAGCATCTAAATCTCCTTTAACTTCTAATGCATAATCTAAGAAAGGCTGGGTACTTTCTCTCATAGCAGGATTATCTTGCATATATCTCTCAAGACCCCTAATACCCGCTCTTGCATCTTCGCCTTGTCTGATATTTGTATCAAGAAGTATCAGTATATTTTCTCTAATATTTGCCATATTATTATCTGTGGGATTAGCGGACTAGGACATGCGCATGGGTTTTTACTGTGAGATCTCAATACCATTAACCATGGCATTATCATTAACAGTTGTAAAGACTATAGTGATCTTTCCATTTGCGTCAGACGTAGTGGTAAATTGTTGCGTCAGACGTAGTGGTAAATTGTCTTTCAACTGCTTTATTTGCTCCACCTGCGTCTTGGAAAATATCATAGTTAGATAATACTTCTGTTCCATTAATTGAGGTGTTAAATACTCTACTTCCAATACCTCCGTTACCACCTGCTAAGTCAGTTCCCCAGTAAAGTTCATTGAAATGGAGTTTTACATTGTATGTACTATTTGGGAAAAGGTTAGGAATAGTATAGGTAAAATTACCATACCTTACTGATTGATATACAGTTTGAGCAGCAGGACTTGCAACTCCAGTTGTATCAACAATTGCAGATGAAGAATATTGAGTTCCTCCTGAGAAGTCTGTGTCTGAGAGGAAATTACCAATAGTACTTCCTCCTGTGTTTATTGAGATAGATGATGCAGGAGTTGGTGTTGGTGTGGGAGTAGGAGATGGAAGAGTACCGCTGTAAAGCTCTATACCATTTACCATAGCGTTATCTGTAACTGTAGTGAATTGAACTGCTATATTTCCATTAGTATCTGCAGTTGTTGGGATTTGTTCTGCAATTGCTTTATTTGCTCCTCCTGCTGCAGCAAAAATATCATAGTTAGTTAATGCACTTTGTCCGTTGACTGATACATTAAATACTCTACTTCCTGCACTAGTCCAATACAGTTCATTAAAATGAAGTCTAAGAGTATAGTTAGCATTTGCTGTAAGACCTGGAAGAGTATATGCGAAATTACCATAACGCACTGTTTGGTAGACTGCTTCAGGAGCTGGGTTACTTACTCCAATCATATTTACAGAATTAGATGAAGAATATTGCGTTCCTCCACTGAAATTACTGTCTGCAGAAAAACTTCCTTGTGTATCTCCCCCTGCATTAATTGCTTGGAGAAGTACCGGCGTTGGAGCTGGAGAACCTGTTAGGACTAAGTTGGTTATATAACTTCCTGGTCTACCCTGAACTGACCCATATTGAAACGCTGATACTACTGGAACATATTTACTGAAGATTTGTGTACCATCTAAGAAACCAGTAAAAATACTGGTTGAAGCGTCATCACAAAGCTTATAGGTATGTGTCCCGGAAGTAGGAAAAGCTATACCCGTATCATATGTAGGGAAATTATCCCCATAGCTTTGCAGAAATATGTCATTTGGGTTAGCTGTACTGCCTAAAGCAATACCAACATTTTTCCCCAAATTTATATAATTTCCCATCCCAATTTGATTATTTACTGCGTCAGTAATATCTGCCTGAATACATTTTAAATTTGTGTAACCAGTGTCATAAACAATATCTGCTGGAGTTGAGCAAGATAGCCCACTGGGTGAAGTTGAACAGACATCTGCTGCTGGAGCAAGCGTTGATTGAGAAAAACCAGATAAACTACCTGTAAAGTCATTTGAATAGGTAGTTAATAAGTTATCATCTCCTGACTCAATAAAATTCTTTATATTATTACCAGGGAAAGTTTGCACCCATCCATGTTGATATAATGCCGTTAGGCCTGAAATTTGTTGGCTGAAGATTTGAGTATTATCTAAAAAACCAGTAAAAGTACTTGTTATTACGTCATGACAGATTCTGTAATTATGAGTACCAGAAGTAGGAATAGGAGTACCTGAGTCATAAGCGATACCTGGGCCTGATAAAAATAGATTGTTTTGGTTGGCAGTACTTCCAAAAGCAATATCAACACCACTTGCAAGATTTATGTCATCCCCAATTCCTATTGCATTATTCCCAGTACCTGTAATATCTGCCTGGACGCATTTTAAATTCGCATAGCCGAATGTATAAATAATATCTGCACCAATTGAGCAATTTAATCCATTGGGTGATGTAGAGCAGGAATCCGTAGCAGGAGCAGCATTAGATTGAATAAAATCAGATAGGCTGCCCGTGAAATCATTAGAATAAAGTGTTGAAGCGAATGTAGTCTGAGCAAAAAACAGACTGGCAAATATCAAGGTCATAAGGGGAAGAAAAAGTTTTTTCACAAATACACTAACACTTTATTCTCTAATTACTTCTTTGTCAACAGATAATTTATGGGGAAATTCAATTATTCATTTGCCGGGGTTTGTCTATTTTTTAATGCATCACGAACTAGGGCATGTTTCAATATATTAAATGCAAATCCAAAAAGCTGTACTTCATCTATTCTAATAGTTTCAGGTTGCATTTTATCCCCATCAAAAGTAGCTATAAGATTATCATTTTGCCCTACGGGAGATATTTCAACATGATAGAAAAATTCATTATCTAAGTTGTACCCTATTGAAATTTCTGCTTCCAATGGCTCAGCTTCTGTATCTAAAGGTAAGGCTAGATTTTTAATTCCTATTCCTAACACCTCAGCAACGCTAGGATAATAACTTCCTCTTTCTTCTTTTTCAGACGTTTCCGCCTCAAGAACATCTATGTCACGTGCTTTCAAAGTAAATATATGACTGAAGGGTAAAAAATCATTATCTTCATCAACAATTACTCTAAATCTATCTCCGCCACTCAGAATAGCCAATCGCAGTGCATTTGCGCTTGAAACGAGTAGCTCTTGCTGCTCTTCAGAAATTAAAGGTAGTTTTTTACTCTCCATTAGCTCACGTTTCTTTGAAAAATTTCCAAGACGATCTGTTTTATATATCTTACCAATATATCTTGATAATTGTGAAAATGCATTTCTCACCAATTCTGTCTGTGGGTCACCACCCATACTTGGAGTTAAATCCATCCGACCAATACCGTTGTCAGGACTTCCCATAATAAGAACGAATTATAAGGTACTCATTAGTTTGAGTCAATCAGAGTATTAAGAGTAAGTAACTAGTGGCTAGGACATTTCTCTACCCCTCAGTAGGAGTAGAGTTTTCTGGGCCAACAAAAACCATCGGACAAACTTTTTCTTAATTTTTTGTCTCAATTAAATCCCATAAATTTCCATATAAATCTTCAAAAACCGCTACGGTGCCATATGGTTCTACTTTGGGTTTTCTAACAAATTTTATTCCATTGGATACCATTTCATCATAATCTCGCCAAAAGTTGTCAGTACTAAGAGAAAGAAATACTCTGCCACCTGTCTGGTTACCTATAGCGGATTCCTGCTCAGCCTTAGATGCTCTGGCGAGAACTAATTTGGTCCCGTTTCCACCCTGCGGAGAGATTACCACCCACCTTTTATTCTGTTCCGGCTGATATGTATCCTCGATTAATTTGAAGTGAAGCTTCTTTGTGTAAAATGCAATTGCCTCATCATAATCTCTGACTACTAATGCAACATATAGAATTGATTGCTTCATTCAGAAATAATACAGCAAATACCATCACAAAACTACTGTATTTATGCCGCTGAGGGAGGCTAACCAACCTAATGATTGTAGAGAATTTATCTCTCTTTACTAACATTGGGGAATCCTTTTTCTTGTAATCCTTGTGCATAATCTTGATACCAATTCACTAAACCTCTTTTGCCATACATTGATTCAATTTGCTCAGCAAATATTCCTAATCCAAATAAAAAAGCTTGCCTATCCATGCTATTTTTAAAACTCGCAATATGACTTTCAAGCATAGGTTGCTCGGCACTTATCCCTAACCTACCTTCAATTGGAATAGGAGAGTTGGATGCAATAAAAATTTCTGGTATTAAGAATCTATTGGTTTCTTGATCGTATTCACCGATTGGCACAGCACTTCTAACGAACCTTTCATTTTGTCCTCTATAAACTATTTCTTCTCCTGCTTCTAAATCTTCTTCGGGGATAAGGTATTTTCTCTCAATATAGTCTCCAATTCTTGTCCCATATCGTTTATGCATAGCATAATAAACTGCTATATAACCTGCGTCTAAAACAAACCCATTTAAACCTCCAGATTCAACCTCAAGAAGAATTGGAGTTTGAAGTTTAAATTGAAGGGAATCAAATGCATTACCTAATGGGCTATTTACCCAAATATCAGGTTTAGGTGAAAACATGGCAGAAACACCTTCGCGAATAAAATCATCAGGAAGACCTAAGCTATCTAGGTCTTCTGGGAAATGTGGATTTGGTTGTGGAATTAATTTTCCAGAGCCCAATATACCATGCAAATTTGCCATTGGCGTATAATGATAAACTTTCATAAAATCAATTCGTGCCATTATATCAGTAAAATTCAAAATTATCAATTATAGGCCTAAATTGTATCTTGAGAGAGGGTGCTTGCTTGTATCACTATTCGACAAACTCATAGTCACGACCTGGGAGGTGTTAGATTTTCTCAAATCCGCGGGAGCTGATGGTAGCTCCTAGTTATTGACAGAAATTCTTATTCAATGCCATAATTTACAATATGGGTGAAAATGAACCATCAAAACCGGCACAAACTCCCCAACCAGCTCAAGCGCCAACACCGTCTTCTTCAGTTAAAAAACCTAAATGGATTTTCAATGGTGTTATTTTAATTATTGTCTTTGTATTAGGGATTATTATTGGTATTGGTCTAAGCTCCCAGGAAAAAGGTATGAATGTCATGAATTTATTTGTCAAACCAACGACAGTCCCTAAGCCAACAAAGGCTCCGACTCCAACTGAGATTCCAACACCTACCGCAGCTTCCATACCTACACCCACCCCTTTTAAAGTCGGGGTGTTGACGTTCCCTACCCCCAATGCAACCCTTTGCGTAGGCAAAAATTATTCAATCACCTGGCTTGTACCTCCTGACACACAAGCTGTTAGTCTTGAAGTACTGCCTCCTTCAGGATTGCCGCACAGGCTAGTAACCGCCACAAATCCAGGATCATCAAATGATACGAATAGCATGAACGGATCATACATTTGGAACGCAGGACAAACTCAGGATAATGCAGTCCTTCCTAGCAATCCAGGCTATAGGCTGGGAATAATAGTATCAGGAAACAGTAATGCGAGTTATGAAAATTATGGCAACTATTTTACTCTCACCAACTGCCAACAGTAAATATGTGATGGCTTAACCTGGAGTGAATCATTATACCTCTGTGTAACGGAAACATTGTGGCTGGTGATCATTTACCATGCCAACAGCTTGCATAAAAGCATAACAGATTGTAGGTCCAACAAATTTAAATCCTCTTTTCAGAAGGTCTTTACTCATTGCTTCTGCTTCTTCTGTTTTTGATGGATAATCACTCATCTTTTTAAATGAGTGTTTTATTTGGATGTTT
>WNFL01291965.1_pt1 | contig 20767 bp, 18 predicted proteins | sample 5400361 | NCBI WGS metagenome assembly WNFL01 (sample SAMN13153351, study PRJNA577476) | soil metagenome | isolation source: 40 cm soil on Douglas fir-dominated hillslope | place: USA:California | collected 2013-09-17
GTTCGATTAGCCACTCCTCTGGCAAGATTTGGCAAAATAGGTCGAACGGCTACGAACCAGAAGGTCGGGAGTTCGAGTCCCCCCGGGCGCACCACTTTCACACGCACAGATACAAACATCTAAAGAGGCGACGTCCGTTCGCCTTTCTTCGGCTTTTTTAGGTCTCATAGGTCTCATTGATTCCGGCACAACAAAGTGCTCTGCGAGCTTGGAATAGGCATCAGTGACAGATTCCTTGGCGTGTCCGAGCCAGTGCCTGAGTCTGTCCGATTCCTGTCCACTCGAGAAATTCGATGACGGCCACCAGTTTGGGCGTACCCACACGCACTCCTTTCATTTTCTCGACACCGCGTAAGTTCTCCGCCCCGCGCAAGGCTTTTTCGTTCTCGTCATGGGCTGTGACTTGGGCTGCTCATCAATGAAAACGGATTTGTGTGGGGAGGGAGCGTAAGGGCCTCACGCATCAGGGATTTCCTGTATCCTTTTAGTTCTAACATTTATGGTACTTTCCTTCGCGACCCCACGCGAGTGCTTCAAGAAAGCGAAGACGCACGAAGAGAACTCGTACTTGTCGCTAACTCGAAACAAATAGCCAGGGAAGCGCGCAGGAAGGCAGCTAAACACACGGCTGCCTTCCAGGTAGCAGGAAAAAATGTCGGTGACCCTCACCAAAATCATCAAAGGCAAACCCGCTGTATCCGACGCCGTAAATAACCAGCAAACGGTAAAGTGCCCGTGTTGCGAGCGAACATATCAGTTGGTCTGGTCCGACAACGAACGGCATTGGGCAAAAAACTGGTTCAAACTCGCGGAAATGGCTATTCGCACAGACCATGATTCGAGGCATGAAGAGCCGACGATTCCCCTACGATGGCGTCTGACAGATGCGTTAATCATGCGTCGGAAAAGTTTAAGCAGAAAAAGTCAAATCGAATTGACTTGTTAAGCGGCAAGTCCAATCACTTGGAAGATCAAGATTCCGGGAGGCCAGTATGACGAAGCAAAAATTGGTGGTTTTCGACAAGCGGCATTCCGGCAAATTCTTAGTTGTGGCTGGCCTTCTGGCCGTTGTTACATCTTTGGCGGACGGACAGCAGCCGGAGCTTGCGAGGCAGGCGGCGACGAGTGCCACATCAAGGCCGTGCCCGCGCAATGCCGTTTTTCTTGCGCTCGAAGACCAGATTCGCGGCTATTCTTTGCGCGCCAACGGTTCCGTCGCCCCTTGCCAAATCATTGCGGGCTCAAACACCACTCTGCAGACATCGCGCGCCCTTGCAGTCAGCATGGGCGGATACCTGCATACGGCTCAGTTTCTGACCAATGGCAGCGTGACCCTCTTCCTGCCCAATGCGAACGGGAATGTGGCGCCTTCGCGTACGGTTCAGGTCGGAACGAATGACTTGGTCGCTATCGCCATCGATTCGCGCACGAACGATTTCGTCGTAAGCAATCGATCGGGGGTGCCAACAATTCTGGTCTTGCCCTCTGGCAGTTCCGGTTCGCAGCCGAATCCTGTTGTGATTCAGGACCCGAACCTGCGGTATGCGGGAACAGTCGCAATCGATGGGGGCGGAGATCTGCTGGTCGGTGGGTACGATTCCAACGGGATTTGTACCATCGATACCTTCGCGACGTCTCATACTTTGAATTCGCCGCCCCTGCTGCGAACCCTCAAAGGCGGTGTCACGGGTCTGTTTCCCTTAAATAACAGAGATGCCGGACTAGACAATCCGGCCACCATCGCTGTGGATCCCTCCACGAACGAGTTGTATGTCTATAACACCTCGGACACCGGCGCCGTCCAGGTGAGCGTTTTCGCGTCTAAGGCCTTCGGCAATGTTGCGCCTATTCGTCTAATCAGCGGGGCGGCGACCGGCATTACTGGACCGGGGTTCATCGGCACGGACAAGATCGCGCTTTCTTCCGATGGCCGCCTGTTCGTAGCCGAACCCAATAATCGCATATTGGCCTTTGCCCCGGGTGCCAGCGGCGACACCGCTCCCTCGCAGATTATTCAGGATGCGACACTTGGCTCAACGCGGGTAGGTCAAGGGGGAATTGCTGTCCGGTCGTGCCTCTGCCAGTGACGTGTGAGAAAACTTCAGCGCAATTAACTATCGAATTGCCTGGGAAAAAGCCGCAGGGCTCCCCGGACACCGCCCTGCGCTATAGGAGGCGCGCGCTTGTGTTGCGGTGCTGCCCGTTCAAAATTGGCGACGGCGATTGCGCGCTTTAGAAGCGAGCTAACAGAAAAATGTGGATCTGAGCCTGGTCGGATTATTGTTTCTGGATTGTTGTGTGCAGGACTTCCGGTCCGGTGGGAGCTTTGGGGACGGGTCAAAATTTTTCATGTTGGTAGTGGTCTTGAACTCGCCCCGCAGATTGTCGTCTACCTTGAGCTGACCTTGGCTTTTTGGCTCAGAGCCTTGTTGGCGAAACCAAACGATGTAATTTTCCGCGGGAGGCGTGAGACTGCTTGGTTTGGGAAGAAACTCGGCCTTTAATTCGACTTCGGTATTGCCGTTTTTGTCTTGACCGACATCGACATAGCCCTTTGCCCCGGGCACGACAGGAGTGGCAGTGAGAGGATATTTACGGGCATAGGCGAGCATCGGGATAAGGCAGGTGATGAGCGCGAACACGATGAACGGATGGCTAGTTTTTTTTTTCATGGTGATTTCTCGTGCAGGGACAGCATGGTCGTTGCACGGGGGCGGAGCTATCCGGTTGAGGCTCTACGGGGAAAACGTAATCCTGTTACGTGCCCTTGCAAGGAGATGCCTTGCTTGGTTCGACGACCTACATTGTGAGGACGACGCGGAATTGGGCCTTGCCGCTGGCCATGCGGGCGTAGGCTTCATTGACCTGGTCGAGGGGGAATTTCTCGATCATAGGGCGGACGCCGGTTAGTTCGGCGAAGCGCAGGGTGTCTTCGGAGTCGGTCGGAACGCCGGAAGCCCAGCCCTGGATGCGTTTGCTGCCATGAATGATTAGCGCGGTTGAGACCTGGACGGGATCTGCGCCCGCTCCGAGAACCAGCAATCAAGTCGGTCATAGCCTTGCCGCTAGGGGCTGTCGCGAGGATTACCTGAGCGCCGCCGAGTTTCTGAAGCTCCTCGGCGGCGTTGGTCGCGGTGCTGTCGATGTAAATGCTGGCGCCGAGTTTTTTGGCCAAGGGCTCGCTTTCCTTGCCACGAGAGATGGCGACGACGCGATGGCCAAACTTATTTGCGAACTGAATGCCGAGGTGGCCGAGCCCGCCAATGCCTTGAACGGCCACGAGGTCGCCCGGCATGGCGCCGCTGTGACGTAAGGAATTGTAGGTAGTGATGCCGGCGCACATTAGCGGACCGGCTTCGGCAGCATCGAGAGAGTCTGCCATCTGCGCCAACGCTTCAACGGGCGCGATCATGTGCTCGGCGTAGCCGCCGTCGTAGTCGATGCCAGTGACTTTAAGTTGCACGCAGTTGCCGAAATCGCCGCGGCGGCAGTAGAGGCAGGTATTGTCTTGCCCGCCGTGCCAGCCCACGCCGACGCGCTGACCTTGCTTCCACGTGGTGACACCTGGGCCGAGCTCGGCGATTACGCCGGCGATTTCGTGGCCGGGAGAACGCGGGTAGGTCAAGCCAGGCCACAGCCCGTTCTTGACCAGGACGTCGCCGAAGCAAACACCGCAGGCTTGCACCCGGACGCGGACCTGACCCGGGCCGGGTTGGGGGATTTCGCGTTCTTGTAGCGCAAAATCTGCGCCGGCTTTGGGGACTACGGCGATTTTCATTTTCGGCATTGGGCGATTTCCTTGGTCGGAGGAGCAGAGCTTAGATGCGGGAGGGTGGGCGGTAGTTTAGGTGGTGTGAAAAATCTAGCCCATAGCCGCAGACGGAAGATTGGAAATAGAGCAGCAGTTTGCGACGATTTATGCGAACGATAGGCGGCCACGCGGCACGGGAATCGGGCGGCCAAGTTCCTTGGCGGTTTCAATCCATTCCTGAATAATGGTTTCCACATTGGCTAGGGCCTCTCTGTGGGTTTTACCATCGGCGGCACAGCCGGGGAGTTCTGGCACTTCGGCAATGAAGGCTTCGTCTGCCTGGCTCCAGTAAATGATGATTTCGTATTTAGACATTTATCTGCCCAGCGAGCTGATAGCTGATTATAACATTCCGAACCTGTTTGACCTGGTATGGTTTGCACTTATTACCGTTCGGTTGCAAGTTGAGGATTTCTTGAACACCCGGGCGGGTAAAAATGTGGTGGCTTCCTTTGATTCGCTCCTCGAATCCCAAGCGTTTCAGTAACTGAAGCAAGCCAGAAAAGGGGACGTTGGCATCTGCATTGGCTCGAAGGATTTGGTCCAGCAGTTTTTGCGCACTCGACATGTCGGAAACTGCGGCAGCGTAACCTAGTCAGTTGTATCGAGCAAGCCCGAACCGATGACGTCGAGGTGCTTAAGCAATGCCTACATGCTAGAGTCTCGAACTGGATTTCAGGCCTTTGGAATCGCGATTAGATGCGGAGGAAGTGTGGCGTATCGGGATTTGCGGGAGTTTGTGCGGAAGCTGGAGAAGGAAGGGGAACTGAAGCGCGTTCGGACGGAGGTGGACCCGAATTTGGAGATTACCGAGATTGTGCAGCGTGTGGGCCGCGATGCGGGGCACGGACCCGGCGGCGGACGAGGACTGCGGGGGCAAAGCGGGCAGCCGGGAATGGCTGTTCCGCACGAAGGGAATTATGCGTTGTTGTTTGAGAAGCCGCGAGGGTCGCGAGTGCCGCTGCTCGTGAACACGTTTGGAAGCGTGCGGCGGATGTGTTTGGCGTTTGAGGTGAGCGAGTTGGATGAAGTGGCGGCGCGGATTCGGGGATTTCTTGACATGCAGTCGCCGGCGGGATTGTTTGACAAGATCAAGATGCTGCCGAAGCTGGCGGAGTTGGGGTCTTTTTTTCCGAAGACGGTGAAGACAGGCGACTGCAAGGATGTGCGGCGTCACGGGAACGATGTAAATCTTTTTGATTTTCCGATTTTGAAGTGCTGGCCGCAGGATGGCGGACGGTTCATTACGTTTCCGCTGGTGTTTACGCGAAATCCAGAAACGGGGAAGCGGAACGTCGGAATGTATCGCATGCAGGTTTACGACGAGCGCACTACGGGCATGCATTGGCAGACGCAAAAGCATGGGGCGGAGCATTTTCGGCGGGCGAGAGCGGCGAATCCCGAGGGGAGGATTCCAGTGGCAGTAGCGATTGGTGCTGATCCCGCAACCGCGCTCGCGGGAATGCTGCCGATTCCGCCGGACTTGGACGAGATGATGTTTGCGGGATTTTTGCGGCGCGATCCAGTGGAGATGGTCCAGTGCGAGACGAATGATCTCGAGGTGCCAGCGAACGCGGAGATTGTGCTGGAGGGATATGTGAATCTGAACGAGATGCGCACGGAGGGGCCGTTTGGCGATCACACCGGATTTTATTCGTTGGAAGGCGAATTTCCGGTCTTTCACGTGGAGTGCGTGACGCATAGGAAGGACCCGATTTATCTGACCACGGTGGTGGGGCCGCCGCCGCAGGAAGACTATTACATGGGCTATGCGGTGGAGCGCGTGTTTTTGCCGGTTATGAAGATGCAGTATCCGGAGATCGTGGATGTGGCGATGCCGGCGGAGGGAATTTTTCACAATTTGATGATTGTCGCGATCCGGAAATCGTATCCAGGGCACGCGCGAAAAATCATGAACGCGATTTGGTCGCTGGGGCAGGCGATGTTCACGAAGGTGATCGTGGTGGTGGACCACGACGTAGACATTCACAACTACGGCGAGGTGGTCTGGAAGACGCTGTGCGCAGTGGATCCCGAGCGGGACGTGCAGTTTGTGTTTGGTCCGACGGATACGCTGGACCATGCGGCGCGAATGCAGGATTACGGCTCGAAAATGGGGATCGATGCGACGCGTAAGTGGGCTTCCGAGGGATTTACGCGTCCATGGCCGGATGAGATACGCATGGACGGGCTGACTAAAGCAAAAATTGACGCGATTTGGAAATCGCTGGGATTGTGAGAGCGGATCCCGGCCGGGCCAAGGCGAGAGTTGAATTGAGTTGGATGCAAAGGATAACCGTCCTGATGGACAGGTCGGTTGCGACGAAAAGCGCAAGTAATTGTGGTATTGCCACCTCGATACCCTAGTAGTGGGACTGCCACCCCAGAATACCCATTGATTGCCGGAAATAACCACAATTGATAGGACAACTGCGGCTTAGAAACCCTTGACGGTCGGTTCAGCGCAGTGTCATAACGTTGTCACGGGGAGTGCCCCAAAGTTCGGCAGCGTCAACTGGGGCGCACCGGTGGTCGGGTTTCGGCGGCGTGTGTCTTAGTGCGCCAGGGGTCGTGTTCCTCGTGAGCGAATCGCGCGAAGTGATGAACGTGCGGCAGGCGTCGCAGTATCTGGGAATCTCTCCGGATACGCTGTACCGCTACATCACTGAAGGCGAGATTCCCGCATTCAAACTCGGCAATCGTTGGAAACTTAGGAAAACCATCCTGGATCGCTGGATGGAACGCAAGATGAGCCAGGTGCAAAGGCGCCGGTAATTTTGCGGGGGTCGGAGAAAGAGGCCGCGTTATGTCGTTATTCGGCGGAAAGAGCAGGCAGTTGGTTGGATTGGACATTGGGTCCAGTTCGATCAAAGCCGTGGAGTTGAAGGCCACCAAGGCTGGATACGAACTGGTGAGCTTTGGAACCGAGCATTTGGCGCAAGACACAGTGGTGGATGGCGCGATTATGGACGCGCCGCAGGTGGCCAATGCGATCAGCAAGATTTTCGATGCGCAGCGGATCAAGACGAAAAATGTGGCGACGTCGGTTTCGGGACACTCGGTGATCGTAAAGCGCGTGCCGCTCCCCTTGATGACTGAAGATGAGCTTTACGATCGCATTCCGTCGGAAGCCAGCCAGCACATTCCGTTTGATATTGCGGACGTGAATTTGAGCTATCAGTTGCTGGAGTCGATGGACTCGCAGATGGACGTGCTGCTTGTGGCGGTGAAGAAGGACAAGATTCTGAACCACACGAACGTACTGGCGCAGGCGGGCAAAACGCCGGTTGTGGTGGACATCGACGCGTTTGGTTTGCAGAACTGCTTTGAAGTGAACTACGACCCTGACGCGGGGCAAACAGTCGCGCTGCTGAATGTTGGCGCAAGCGTGATGAACATCAATATTGTGCGCGGCGGCGTGCCGTTGTTTACACGCGACGTAAGCGTGGGCGGCAACCAGTACACGGACGCGCTTCAAAAAGAGCTGGACCTGAGCTTCGAGGATGCGGAGCGGCTGAAGAAGGGCGATTCGCTGCCGAGCGTCACCGATGAGCAGAAGCAGCAAATCCTGCGAAGCGTCTCCGATATTTTGACGCTGGAAATCCAGAAGACGTTCGATTTTTTCCGCGCGACGGCTAGCGGCGAGAACATCCAGCGCATCGTGGTGGCGGGCGGGACGGCGCGCGTTCCCGGCCTGGTGGACCTGCTGCGCGAGGAATTCGCGATGCCGGTCGAGGAATTGAATCCCTTCCGGAAAGTGCTCGTGAATCCCGCCAAGCACAGTGAGGACCAGATTCGCGAAATGGGTCCTCGGCTTGCGATAGCGGTGGGGCTGGCACTTAGGAGCTTTGACTAGCCATGATTCGCATAAATCTTCTCGGACAAACGCGACCCAGGGCCGCGCGGCGTCCTGTGGACACCGGGGCGGCAATGCCGCTGGTTTTCGTAGGCGCGGGAGCAGCGTTAGGTGTGCTGGCGCTATTTCTGCTGTACCTCTCCTGGCAGAAGCAGTTGAACGACGAGAACACCCGGATTAAGCAACTGCAAGCTCAGAAGGCGGACCTGGAGCAGATCAAACAGCAAGTCGACAAGTTCGAAGCACAGAAAAAGATTTTGACGCAGCGAGTGCAGACCATTGAGCAATTGCAGCGCGACCGCACGGGCGCGCAGGAATTGCTGGATGAAATCGCCAGCACTGTATCGAGGACGGAAAATCTTTGGCTGATCACCATGACGCGCAAAGGGAACAATCTTTCCATGGAGGGAGCAGCGGCCTCTGTGAACTCAGTGGCTAATTTCATTACCGCTCTGAAGCGCTCAGGCTACTTCCAAAAGGTGGAGATCAAGGAAACGAAGCAGGACGATAAGAACGCAGGCATACAGACGTTTTTATTTCAAATGACGGCGGAAATCAGCCCGCCGCAGATGGCGCCGGTAACGCCGCGTCCGCAGCAGCCGAAGACTGTGGGCAGCACGGCAGGAGCGGCAGCTCCGGCGAAGAAAGGATAAAGAGCCATGGCCAATCCATTGCGCGACATGTCGTTGATCATGCAGGTTCTGCTGGCCTTGGCGATTACTGTTGTTTTGGTGGTCGTAGGAGTTTACGTTCCGGGTTCACCGGTGGCGCAAGAGCGCGACGAGGTGGACAAAGCGGTACGCGAGCGTGCGCAGCTCAATCAGGAAGTTACGCAGTTACAAGTGTACCGGCAGCGCTACAGCGAATTGAAATCGCAGATGGACGCGCTGAACAAACAGTTAGATACGCTGAAGACGATCGTCCCGGAAGACAAAGAGACGGACGAGTTTATCCGACTGGTGCAGGGAGCGGCGGCCGCGTCGAACGTGCAACTGCGGCGCTTGACCTCGCAGGCGATCGTGACCAAGGAATATCACTACGAAATGCCGTTTGAAGTGCAAGCGGACGGCCCGTACTTCAACATTCTGGACTTTTTTGGACGAATGGGCCGGCTATCTCGCATCATCAACGTCGGCGACCTAAACTTCGCCGACCCGGCAAAAGGCCAGGGCGCGAAGTATCCGGTTCGTCCGGGTACGACGGTTTCCGGAGTTTTTACAGCTACGACGTTCTTTACCAAGCCGAGTGACGCCGGCGCAGCTTCGACAGGTCCGGCGAAACCGGCGGGGAAACCCTGAACGGGAATGAGCGAAATATGCGTTTTGTGAAGACTCTCGTACTCGGGATTACGCTGGCGGCGATCGCGCCAGGCCTTTACGCACAGGCCAAGCCCGCGAGCGGCACGGGTGCAAATCCCGCGACGCCGGCGGCCGCAAAACCGGCGCCTCAAGCCGCGAAGCCTGCCGAGAAGACGGCCGCTAAGCCGGTGGCGCAAACGCCAGCAAAACCGACGGCAACGCCGGCTTCTGCTGGCCAAAATAAACCGGCAGCTTCCGATGCTAAGAAATCAGCGGCGGCCGGTGCAAAGCCTGCGGCGCCTGCAACGGGCGTGAAGGCGGCACCGCAAGCTGCAAAGCCTGCGACTCCGGGGACCAAAAAAGCGCCGAGGCAAACAGCAAAGAAATCGGCCCCGAGAACCACGAAGCCCGCGGCATCCGTCGCGAGTTCAGCGGGCCAAGATAAAGAAACGAAAGTTGCTAAGCGTGATCCTTTTGAGTCTCTCATAGGCCGCGAACACAGCGGCGGCCCTACAGGCCCTTTTCCGCCGGGCAAAGCCGGATTACAAGTTAGCACGTTGCGCCTCGACGGAATCGTGCGCGCGCCCAGTGGAATGATCGCGGTGGTCTCTAACCCGCAATCGCGGACGTATTTTCTCCGAGACGGCGACCAATTATTCGATGGCCGCGTTGAAAAAATTGCTATGGATGGAGTGTCTTTCCACGAAGTCGGGAAAGATGCTTTCGGAAAGCCTGTGGAGCGCCAAGTGAACAAACGAATTTACGCCAGTGCAGGAGAACAGCAATGACGACGAATTGGCCGGCCATTCGAATTGGCTGCCTGATATTTGCGAGCGCGGCACTGACGACCAACCCGTCCGGCGCTCAAACGCAGGAGCCCGCCACCAGCACGACGGCATCGGTGATCTCAAGCGTGGCGATCACGCAAGCTGCAGAGCGCGCCAGCGTACGCGTCGCAGGCGCAGGACCGCTGGAGGTCCACGCAGCGCGGGTACAGAATCCCGATCGCTTGGTCCTTGACTTCAGCGACGCAAAGCTGGCCGTGCAAAAGACGGTGATTCCCGGCGTTTCCGCTCCCGTTCGTGGCGTCCGCCTGGGACAGTTCCGGCCGGACGTGGCGCGAGTGGTGATCGACCTCACTGCGGCGACGCCGTATCAGATTTCCCGAGATGGCGTCTCAGTCGTGGTTTCTTTTTCAACCGTGGCGCAGGCTCCCGAAGCCTCTGCGCCGACATTGAAAGCCGCATCGGAGAAAATCCCCGCGGAGCGGCCGGCATTTCGTTACGACGTCTCGGGACCGCACAGCGCGGCGGTTTCCTCCGCAAAGCTTCGCAGGATTTCAGCTCCTCGTTTCGCGTTGCCCGGCGAACTGACCCAGCCCTCAGTCGTTTTGGCATCGTTTGGCGGGAGCACGGAACCTGCCCGTCCGACACCGCAACAGGCTGCGCAGCAGCAATCCGGTAATGCGGCGGCGGCAGTAGCAAACTCACAGGTGGCAGCAACCGGGAGGTACACCGGCGAGCCCATCTCGGTGAACCTGAAGGACGTGGACCTGAAAGACTTCTTCCGCCTGATTCACGAAATTAGCGGACTGAACGTGGTGCTCGATCCTGCGGTGAAGGGGAGCCTGACGATTGTGCTCGATGAAGTGCCGTGGGATCAGGCGCTCGATATCGTTCTGCAGAACAACGGGCTGGACAAGCAGCTCAGCGGCAACGTTTTGCGCATCGCGACCCGCGACACGATGAAGAAGGAAGCGGAAACGCAGCGCGATTTGGAAAGAGCGCAAGCCGAAGCGGTTGCGCCAGTGACGGTGACCCGCGTGCTCAGCTACGGCAAAGCGGACAAAATGAAAGATACGCTGAAAAAGTTTCTGTCACAGCGCGGCGATATTCTTTCCGACGATCGTTCGAATCAGCTCATCATTCGCGATATCCCCTCGGTCATCCCAGTGATCGACAATTTGATACGTCAACTGGACCGCAAGTCGCAGCAGGTGGAAATCGAGGCGCGGGTGGTTTCCGCCAGCCGCTCATTCGCTCAAGACATCGGCGTGCAGCTTGGCTTTGCCGGAACAGCTACAGGCGGGCGCAGCGTGATCGCCGGCGACCCAACTGTGGGAACGAGTACTACGACAACTTCTCCGATACCGCCTCCCTTCATTAGCGGTAGCAACGGTAGCGGTACTCCGCTCCCGCTGAACGTCAATCTTGGAGCCGGCGCCCCCACAAGCGGACTTTTCCTAGGGCACCGTTCACCTAATTTTGCGGTGGACTTCTTCATTACCGCTGCAGAATCGAAGGGCGTTGGTAAACTGCTTTCAAAGCCGCGGGTGGTGACCCAGAACAATGAGAAAGCGATCATCAAGCAGGGACAAAAAATCCCGATCCAGACGACGATCAACAACACGATTTCTGTCCAATTCATCGATGCTGTGCTGAAACTGGAAGTAACCCCGCAGATCACCAAGGACGGCACCGTGTTCATGGACGTGTTGGTCGAGAACACAACAATTGACCCTGGCATCCCGCGTATTCAGGGTGTTCCCGCATTGGATACGCAGTCCGAAGAGACGAAAATTCTTGTGGAGGATGGCGGCACGGTCGTGGTTGGAGGGATCATCGTTTCCAGCCAGAACACCTCCACCACCGAGGTGCCTTTGCTCGGCAGCCTCCCGCTCATCGGCCATCTTTTCAAACGCAACAATGTCACGATTTCATCGCAGGAGTTGTTGTTCTTCCTTACGCCGAGGATTATTCCCGGATAACGCCGGACAGACTCAGTCGAGCTACAATTTCATAAGGTGGGTATTCGAGGAGACTGCGGTCTCCTCGAACCTTTTATGAATACATCATTTGCGCAAAGAAGGCGAGCGCTGCAGGCGCGGCTTGCCGCACGAGGGCTATCAGGCGCCCTCTCCATGAATCCAGCCGATTGGTACTATCTGACCGGGTTCACCGGGGAAGCTGGCGCTCTGCTCATTTCGCGAACCGGATCCGCTCTCGTGACCGACGGGCGATTTACCGCACAGGCAAAGGAAGAGACCTCGGGGATTCGCGTTGTGAAGCAGGAGGTCTCGCTGATGGCCACCGTGGGCAAGTTGCTGCGTGGCCGCGGGCGCGGAAAGATTGGATTCGATGCCGGTCAAATCACCGTGGAGCAATTTCGGACGCTGCGCCAAGCCGCCGGGCCACGCGTGCATTTGGCCGCGGCTAAGGGCGAAATTGGTTCATTGCGACAGCAGAAGGAACCGGCTGAAATCGCGCAGATGCGCAAGGCCGCGGTTCTTGCAGGTGAGGTTGTCGGCGCAGCTTTCAAGCTGCTGAAACCTGGCGTGCGCGAAATTGAGATCGCGGGGGAGATTGAGTATCAGATGCGGACCCGCGGAGCTTCGGGTCCGGCATTCGAAACGATAGTTGCGTTCGGCGCTCGTTCGGCGCATCCGCATGCGCGGCCGACGAAAAAGCGACTGGGCAAAAATGAATTGGTCGTACTGGACCTGGGTGTTATACTCGCCCATTATTGCAGCGATATTACGCGGACTGTCTTCGTTGGACGCGCTCCTGTGCGCATACGGCGATGGTATCGCGCAGTCCAGGAAGCGCAGGCGGCCGCAGTAGCCGCGGCGCAGGCTGGCGTGACCTGTGGGGAGGTCGATGCCGCCGCCCGAGGCGTTCTGAAGGGTTACCGGCTTGACATGTATTTCGTGCACAGCACCGGACACGGGCTGGGGTTGGAAGTGCACGAGGATCCCCGAGTAGCGCGCGGACAGAAGCACGTCTTGGTTCCAGGGAATGTGATTACGATTGAACCCGGGGTTTACGTGCCGGGCGTCGGAGGAATTCGCATTGAAGACGACGTCGCGGTGCATGCCGGGCGTACAGAAGTGCTCACCCGTGTTCCGCGGGACCTTATCGAGATTTGAACAGGCATGAAACCCAAAAAGCCCTCAAAACCAAGCGCCAATTCGCAGTTTGCCGGCACGGAAATCGAGCATATCGAGCACCTGCTGAATTTCATGACCGAGCACAACCTCGAAGAGTTTGAATATTCTCGTGGCGACCTCAAGATTCGCCTGAAAAAACCTTCGGTAGGTGCGGCCGTGGGTGTACGGCAGTTGATGGCGCCAGAGATCATCATCCCAGGCGCAGCGCAAACTCAGTCGACTTCTGCGCCCACGGCTCCCCCTGCTTCGGCGGAAAGCCGTTCCACTGAGGAGCTGCACCTGGTGAAGTCGCCGATTGTGGGCACGTATTACGAGTCGCCTAGCCCAGGGTCGGAGGCGTTCGTTAAGGTGGGCGCGTACGTGGAGACGGGGCAAACGTTGTGCATTGTGGAAGCAATGAAACTTATGAATGAGATTGAATCGGACATGAGCGGCGAGGTGCTGCGTATCTTCGTGGAGAACGGGCAGCCCGTTGAATATGGGCAGCCGCTATTTGGCATCCATCCTCGGCGGAAGAAATAGCCGCCGCACCGATATGTTCCAAAAAATTCTAGTTGCAAATCGCGGGGAAATCGCGCTTCGGGTCATCTGCGCGTGCAAAGAGCTGGGAATTTCCACGGTGGCGGTGTACTCCGAGGCGGACCGTAATTCCCTGCATGTCCGATTTGCCGACGAAGCGGTTTGCATTGGGCCGCCGCGAAGCAGTGAAAGTTACCTGAATATCCCGCAAGTGATTAGCGCCGCGGAAATCACCAATGTAGACGCCATCCACCCTGGCTATGGTTTTCTCTCGGAGAACGCCAATTTTGCCAAGGTTTGCGAGGCTTCCGAGATCACTTTCATTGGTCCGACCGCCGAAGTCATCGAGATGATGGGAGAGAAGGACCGCGCGCGGAGGGAAGTGAAAGCGGCGGGGCTGCCTACGATTCCGGGAAGCGACGGGATTGTGGAAGGGGAAGAGCAGCTTGGAAAGGAAGCTGCGCGAATAGGCTATCCCTTAATTCTTAAAGCGGTAGCCGGGGGCGGCGGGCGCGGCATGCGCGTTGTGCGTAACCAGGGCGAATTGCTTTCCGCGTACCAGACGGCGCGTAGCGAGGCGCAGCAAGCGTTTGGGAATCCGGACGTGTATGCGGAGCGCTTTCTGGAGCATCCGCGGCATATTGAGTTTCAGGTGCTGGGCGATCAGCACGGCAAGATTATTCATCTGGGCGAGCGTGAATGCAGCATTCAGCGGCGTCACCAGAAACTGATCGAGGAATCGCCGTCTCCAGGGATGGACGCCAAGCGGCGCAAGGAGCTAGGCGCAAAGGTGGTGCGCGCGCTCGAAAAGATTGGCTATACCAACGCGGGCACCGTTGAATTCCTGATGGACCAGGATGGTTCCCTGTATTTCATCGAAATGAATACACGCATTCAGGTGGAGCACCCTGTTACAGAGCTGGTCACCGGCGTTGACCTGATTAAAGCGCAGATTCGTATTGCCGCCGGGGAACGGCTCGAGGAAGCAGTGGGGGAGATGCAGTTCTCGGGTCACGCGATCGAGTGCCGCATCAATGCCGAGGACCCCGATACGTTCGTCCCGTCGGCGGGGCGCATCACAACCTTTCAGGCGCCGGGAGGAACCGGTGTTCGCGTGGATTCCGCTGCCTACGCCGACGCCGTGATCCCGCCATACTACGATTCGATGATTGCAAAGCTGATCGTCAAGGGACGCGATCGCGCGGAAGCCGTTGGACGTATGAAACGCGCGCTGGAGATGTTTGTGATCGAGGGCATCAAGACTTCAATTCCGCTGCATCGGCGCATCCTCGCCGACGCTGATTTTGGGGCGGGGAAAATCGATACGCATTTCATCGAACGGTTGCTGGGAACGAACGGAAAATAGCCTTATGCGTCTTGTCCTGCCCAGGCTGTATGTGATACTAGACGCAACGTTGCTCAATAATTCTCCACACGAGTGCGCGCGGGAACTTGCCGATGCGGGTGTCCGGCTGCTGCAATACCGCGACAAATCAGCTTCTGCTCGTGATTTGCTTGCGACTTCACGTGAACTCGTCTCATCGCTGAGCTCCCATGGAGCTTCTTTGGTTGTGAACGACCGGCCCGATCTAGCCGTTCTCGCTGGAGGCGCGGGCGTGCACGTTGGGCAAGAGGATTTGGACCCGCAGCAGGCGCGTGCCGTCGTGGGAGAAGAAATGTGGATCGGCACGTCTACGCATAACCTGGAGCAGTTTCGCCGCGCTGCTGCGACTTCTGCGGACTACATTGCTGTTGGGCCCATTTTTGCCACTACTTCCAAAGCAAATCCCGATCCCGTCGTGGGACTGGAGTTGATTCGTCAGGTGCGCCACCTTACCGAGAAGCCCATCGTGGCGATTGGCGGTATCACGCTCGAGCGCGCGGCGTCGGTCATCGAGGCTGGCGCCGACAGCGTGGCTGTGATTCGCGATGTGGTGTGCGCGGCGAAGCCCGGCGAGCGAGCACGGCGCTTTTTGGACATACTCGGCGCGGCGAATCATGCCGCTACCGTCTAAGGATTTCACGGAATGGCCGACGCTACGCAAACCATTCAGCAGCCAGTCGCCGCGAAGCAAGAAGCCGGTTTTGTTCGCGCCATCGGGCTTTTCGACGGCACGATGATCGTGGTCGGCTCCATGATCGGCTCCGGCATTTTCATTGTCGCGGCCGGGATTTCACACCAGACCGGCTCTCCGGCTGGATTGCTGCTCACCTGGATTCTTACGGGACTGCTCACGATTTTCGCGGCAATTTCGTTTGGCGAATTGGCCGGGATGTTCCCGCGTGCCGGCGGCCAATATGTTTACCTACGAGAAGCGTATTCGCCGCTTTGGGGTTTTCTTTACGGTTGGACACTGTTCCTGGTGATTCAAACGGGGACCATTGCAGCCGTCGCGGTGGGTTTCGCTCGTTACCTTGGCGTGCTGTTTCCCGCAATTTCGCCCACGGCTTGGATTATCCCACCGATTGCACTCTCATCTAAGTACGCTATAAGCCTGTCCGTGCAGCAACTCGTCGGGATATTGATGATTGTCTTTCTCACCTTCCTCAATACGCAGGGCGTCCGCATTGGCAAGCTCATTCAGAATATTTTCACCAGCGCGAAGACGCTCGCTTTGCTTGGGCTAATCGTTGTATGCGTTTTTATCGGCCGAAATGCCGCCGCTATCTCCGATAACTTCGGCCACTTCTGGGCCGTTCGAGGAGCGCAACCGCTTGAACCCGGAGCAAGTTTTCTGCGGGGCCTTGTCCCGACGGTGACCGCCGCTTCCGGCGCATTTGGGCTGTTCGTGGCTTACGGCGTGGCGCAAGTAGGTTCGCTCTTTTCCGCTGACGCCTGGAACAACATTGGCTTCACTGCTGCTGAGGTGAAAAATCCCAAGCGCGATGTTGCGCTCTCGATGGCTTTTGGCACATTTATCGTTATGATGCTGTATTGCTTGGCTAATCTCGCCTATCTCTGCACGCTTCCGCTCGCGCAAATTCAAAACGCGCCAGACGATCGAGTCGCCAGCGCGGCGCTCGCAGCCGTTTTTGGGCCTGCAGGCGGCGCGATCATGGCGGTGGCCATTATCATTTCCACCTTTGGCTGCAACAACGGGTTGATTTTGGCGGGCGCCCGGGTCTCCTATGCCATGGCTCGCGACGGCCTGTTCTTCAAGTCAACGGGTACGCTGAACGAGAAGGGCGTGCCAGGCAGCGCTCTGATCTATCAAGGCATCTGGATCACTGTGCTGATTCTGCTGCGTACACGCCACGTCAGTGGAATGGGTGAGGTCAGCTACGGTAACCTCTATAGCGATTTGCTCGATTACGTTGTATTTTCCGCACTGTTGTTCTATGCCCTGACAATTGCCGGAATTTTCGCGTTGCGCAGAAAGCGGCCAGACGCTGACCGCCCGTACAAAGCGCCTGGCTATCCTTTCATCCCGCTGCTGTATATAGTGGCGGCGACCGCTATCATGTTTGTGTTGTTGCTGTACCAAACGCAGACGGCGGGTCGGGGTCTAGTGATCGTGCTTATTGGAGTTCCGGTTTATTTGCTTTGGTCACGCCGCTCGACGGCCAAACACGTAGCGTAAGATCGATTTTTTGAGGGCGCAAAGCCGCGCCCGGCGAGGTGCTTTCCTCATGGCGACAAGGTCAAACGAACTCGATGCGACCGGGGCCAGTGATCCGAGAAGCTGGCTCTTCGTAAAGAAGCCAATGAACATGCTGCTCTCGGAAGCCGGCGAAACCGGCGAACACAGCCTGAAACGTACACTGGGCGCTGGTCAGCTCACCGCTCTCGGTGTTGGTGCTGTCATTGGGGCTGGCATTTTCGTGCTCTCTGGACTCGGCGCGCACTACGCCGGCCCCGCGCTGATGCTCTCCTTCATAATCTCCGGTCTCGGCTGTGCGTTCGCGGGACTTTGCTACGCTGAGTTTGCGGCGATGATTCCGCTGGCCGGAAGCGCGTACACCTATGCGTACGCGACACTTGGAGAATTTTTTGCCTGGATCATCGGCTGGGACCTCACGCTGGAATACGCTATGGGCGCCAGCACGGTCTCCTCTGGCTGGTCCAACCATTTCATTGAGCTGCTGAACATTTTCCACATAAAAATGCCTCTCTGGCTCGCTTACGATCACTGGACGGGCCTCGGCACGGCCACGAAAATTGTCGCCCGGCAGATGGCGCAGGCTTCCGATGCCACATTGCAGCCAGGAACACAGGCTTTTCTGGACAAGGTCGACGCCATCATTGCCGCGCAGTCGCCGCAGCTCGTACAGCAGGCTCACGCTTTGCTCAATGCTCCGGTGCTTTTCGGACGCGAAATTGGCTTCAACCTTCCAGCCTTCATCATCGCCCTGGTCATAACCGCCATCCTGGTCATCGGCATCAAGGAAAGCGCGCGCTTCAACGCCACAATCGTCACCATTAAGGTGGGCGTAGTGCTCTTCGTCATCGGTCTTGGCATTCACTACGTTAACTTCTCCAATTGGGGCCATGATTGGTCGAGCTTCGCGCCCATGGGTATCGGCGGCATTGGAGCCGGAGCCGCTTACATCTTTTTTGCGTACATCGGCTTTGACGCGGTCTCCACCACCGCGCAGGAATGCAAGAATCCGCAGCGCGATTTGCCCATCGGCATTATGGCGTCACTGCTGATTTGCACGGTGTTGTACATTCTCGTGGCAGGCGTGCTCACCGGCATGGTTCGCTGGCAAGACGTCAACATCGAAGCTCCCATTGCCGTAGCCTTCCTCGATCGCGGCTTGTACACGGCGTCGCACATAATCACGATCGGGGCTCTAGCGGGACTTACTAGCGTCATGCTGGTCATGCTGCTCGGTCAGACTCGCGTTTTGTATGCTATGGCCAATGACGGCTTGCTGCCCAAGAAATTTTTTGCCGCGGTCCACAAGAAATACCGCACGCCCTACAAAAACACGATCCTGGTCGGCTTGTTGGCCGCCATCGTTGGTAGCATCACCCCAATAGATGACATCGGAAAAATGGTCAATATCGGCACATTGCTTGCTTTCGTCATGGTGTGTATTGCCGTCATGATCTTGCGCCGCACGAATCCCCAGCAGCCACGGCCTTTCCGCACACCGTGGGTCCCGGTCGTGCCGATTCTCGGCATCATCTTCAACGGCTATATGATGTACAAGCTCGGCTGGGTCAATTGGGCGCGCCTGATCATCTGGCTGGTCATCGGCCTCGTGATTTATTTCACCTACAGCCGTTATCACAGCCGCGTGCGCAGCGCGGTCGCGAAGTAACTCACTCTGATCAACTGCCGCTCCGGCCTACGCAGCGCGCTCTCGGCTCAATGCGCATCCTTAAGGTAAAGTAGTCTTTCTGTCTGAGGCTGACGTGTGACCGCTGCTTCCAATCTCCGCACAGTATGGGACCGCATCTCGCGCCTCGACCTCGTCGCGATATTGCTAGCAGTTGCCGGCGGCCTCGCCTATCTCTTTGAAGCCAGCGGCAGCATTTTCAACTACCTGAAATTTATCGCACTGCTCGCCGCACTTTACCTGCTTTATCGCTTACTGGTCTGGGGAAGGAACCGTCTGCTGTGGAGTCTGCGCAATCGCCTCATTATTGCGGGTCTCTTCTTAGCTTTCGTTCCCGTCTTGTTGCTGATGATCCTCGCTGTTCGCTCCGCAGAGATTCTCTACTCGCAGCTAGCTTCCTATCTGCTCTACGAAGACGTGCAGCGCCGCAAAGACATGCTTGCCGACATTGCCGAGCACATCGCCGCCGCTCACGGCACTCTTCCGCACGGCATCAGCGAAGCCGAGTCCGAGGGCATCCTCGCAGCGCAATCGCATTCCGTGCACGACCGTGAGCTGCCCGGCCTGTCCATCGACTTTTCCAACGACCCAACTCTGCTGGTGAAAATCGCGTCCAATCGTCAGTTCTTTGCCGGATTGCTGCAGCAAGACGAGAAGCCTTTCCTTTCCATCGTTAGCATTCGCGCCATGCAAGAACCTCGCGGAGTACGCATCGTCACGTTGCGGGTGCCGGTTACGGAAGATTTTCTTGCCACGATCGCGCCGGACCTCGGCGCTATTCAGTTCAATTTAATGCAGCGCTATACCGGCGGCCCGCAGCACGGCGTGCTGTACACGACCAACAATGTTCAGTATGAAACTACTCATCGCATCGTGGCTAGCAATCGGTCACTCCAGCCCGCAATGCTCTGGGTCGATTCTCCGGTCAACGTAGTCTCTCGTCTGGATTCGGCCTATGTCGGACCCGACGGCATGCTCGATCCCGTGCGGCCCGTGCTCGCCGTCTTCAACGCGCGGCCTTCGCAATTGAGCGGCCGCATGTTTAGTTCCCTCGGCGAGCTGCGAGACACCTATCTGATTGCATTCGTCCTAATCGTGATCGCCTTCCTGGTGATTTGGGCTGGCGCCTTCATTACGGGAATCGTTCTCACGCGGCAAATTACAAAGGCCGTCAATGAACTCTACCGTGCCACGCAGTTTGTCCAGGCCGGAGATTTATCCCACCGTGTACGCATCGAACGCCGTGACCAGCTCGGCGTCCTCGGCGAATCGTTCAACCTCATGACCGGCTCCATCAGCGGGCTGATCGAAGAGCAAAAGCAGCGCCAGCGCCTGGAAAATGAAATTTCCATCGCGCGGGAAGTGCAGGACCAGCTCTTTCCCAGAATTTTGCCGCACGTTCCAGGTGTGGAAATCGAAGCCATTTGCAAAGCTGCGCGCGCCGTCAGCGGCGACTACTACGACTTCATTCAGCTCAGCCCCACGCACCTCGCCATCGCCATCGCAGACATTTCCGGCAAAGGAATTTCCGCCGCGCTCCTGATGGCCAGCTTGCAAGCCGCGCTGCGGAGCCAAGTCCTGGTTGAAGGCAGCGAACACATGAGCACCGCCGAGCTCGTCTCCCGCCTCAATAAACATTTGGTGCGCAACACCGGCGACGATCGCTTCGCCACGTTCTTCATCGCCGTCTACGACAGCGCCACGCGCAACCTGCGTTACACCAACGCCGGCCACCTCCCATCATTCCTAATCTGCAAGGATTCCGCGCTGCATCTCGATAAGGGAGGCATGGTCCTCGGCGTCGTGGAAGATTATGACTATGAGGAAGGCTCCGTGATCGTCGCTCCCGATTCACTCCTCGTGGGCTACAGCGACGGCTTGGTCGAGCCAGAAAATGTCTACGGCGAAGAATTCGGCATCCGCCGCCTGCAGCAAGCCGCCGTCCACGTGCAAGGTGCGGCCCCGCAGATCGTCGCCCAGTCCCTGATGACCGCCGCAGAAGAATGGGCCGGCACGCCAGAGCAAGCCGACGACATGACCGTAATCGTCGC
>WNFL01411446.1_pt4 | contig 20750 bp, 18 predicted proteins | sample 5400361 | NCBI WGS metagenome assembly WNFL01 (sample SAMN13153351, study PRJNA577476) | soil metagenome | isolation source: 40 cm soil on Douglas fir-dominated hillslope | place: USA:California | collected 2013-09-17
CCGCGCCCATCGCCGCGAGCGTTGGAAGCCCCTAAAAACTAAACAGGTCGTCACGGCCCGAACGGGTCCAGGCCGCGCGTCAAGAGGTCGTCCAGCGTTCCGCCGAGGAGCAGCAGGAGCCAGAAGAATCCCGCGCCGGCGATCACCCAGGTGAACCGGTCGCTGGTGCGGAGATGCATGAAGTAGACGATCACCAGCAGCGCCTTGGCGACGGCGATGGCGAGCGCCGCCAAATTGTTCCAGCCGCCGCCGAGGTCGACGAACGCGGCCCCGGTCGTGAGCGCGGTGAGCCCGAGCAGGACGAGAAAAACGATCGTGTAGGTCCTGACGGTGATAGGCGGCTCGTGGTTCATAGGTGCCTTCCCACGAGATAGAGCAGCGGAAAAAGAAAAATCCACACCAGGTCCACGAAGTGCCAGTAGAGTCCGGTGAGCTCGACCGGCGTGTAGTAGGCGGCCGAGAAGCGGCCGCGGCGCGCCTTGAATGCCAGCGCCGCCAGCAGGCCGATGCCGATCACCATGTGCAGCGCGTGCATGCCGGTCATGGCGAAATAGAACGAGAAAAAGATCTCCGCCGGGCGCGCCTCGGGCCCCTCGAAGCGGAACCCGTGGCCCGGCACGAGCTGCTCGACGAATTTCTCGTGGTATTCGTAGAACTTGACGCCGAGAAAAATCGTCCCGAGGACGATCGTGAGCAGCAAAAACCGGATCAGCGCCCGTTGCCGGTCCTTCTCCGCGCTGTAGACCGCCAGCGCCATCGTGAAGCTGCTCGCGATCAGCACCGCCGTGTTGACCGCGCCGAGCCGGACGTCGAGCAGGTTGCTCGCGGCGGCAAAGGCGAGCGGATAGGCCGCGCGGTAGAACGCGTAGCCCGTGAACATGCCGCCGAAGAACATCACCTCGGTGGCGAGAAAGACCCACATCCCGAGCCAGGAGGCGTGGTGCTGCTGCTCGAGGTCGTCGAACTGCTCTTGGACCGCGCCGGCTTCAGACGCGGGCGCGCTTACCGAATTCATAAACTTCTTCGGGCTCCTTTTCGTAGGCGTAGGCCGCGTCCGTCACGCGCGGCGTCGCGTCGAAGTTGTGCGCCGGCGGCGGCGACGGCGTCTGCCATTCGAGCCCCCGCGCCTTCCATGGGTTGGCGCCCGCGACCGCGCCGTAGCGGAGCGACCAGAGGAGATAAACGAGCGGCAGCACGTAGCCGACGGCGAGGATCGACGCGCCCGCCGACGACAGGACGTTCAACACCTGGAACTCCGGCGGGTAGACGTGGTAGCGGCGCGGCATGCCGAGATAGCCGAGAACGAACTGCGGGAAGAACGTCAGGTTGAAGCCGAGGAATACGATCAGCGCCGCGAGCCGCGCCGGCCCCTCCGGGTAGAGCCGCCCGGTCATTTTGGGCCACCAGAAATGGAGGCCGCCGAGATAGCCCATGACCGCTCCGCCCACCATGATGTAGTGGAAATGGGCGATGACGAAATAGGTGTCGTGCACGTGGACGTCGAAGCCGAGCGTGGCGAGAAACAGGCCGGTGAGGCCGCCGATCGTGAACAGGCCGATGAATCCGAGCGCGTAGAGCATGGGGGCGGCGAAAGCTATCGAGCCTTTGTAGAGCGTCGCCGTCCAGTTGAAGACTTTGATCGCCGAGGGAATCGCGACGAGGAAGCTCAAGAACGAAAACACCAGGCCGGCGTGGACCGACTGGCCGGCGACGAACATGTGGTGGCCCCAGACCAGAAATCCGATCACGGCGATGGCGACGCTGGAAAAAGCGACGAAGGAGTAGCCGAAGACGCGCTTGCGGGAAAAAGCCGCGATCAGCTCGCTCTCGACGCCCATGGCCGGCAAGATCATGATGTAGACCGCCGGATGGGAGTAAAACCAGAACAGGTGCTGGAACAGGACCGGGTCGCCGCCCAGCGCCGGATCGAAAATGCCCAGACGGAAGATCCGCTCCAGCCCCACGAGCGCCAGCGTGATCGCGATGACCGGCGTGCCGAGGACGAAGATGATGCTGGTTGCGTACATGGCCCAGACGAAGAGCGGCAGCCGGAACCAGACCAGACCCGGCGCGCGCATCTTGTGGATCGTGACGATGAAATTGAGGCCGGTGAGGATCGACGAGAAGCCGGTGATGAAAATACCGACCACGGTGAGGACCACATGCGTGTTCGAATAGATGCTGCTGTACGGCGTGTAGAACGTCCAGCCGGTGTCGACGCCGCCGGCCGCCGCCGCCGTGAGCGTGAACAGCCCGCCGAGGACGAAGATGTACCAGCTCGCCAGGTTGAGCCGGGGAAACGCCAGATCGCGCGCGCCGATCATCATCGGGACCAGAAAATTCCCCAGCACCGCGGGAATCGACGGGATCAGGAAGAAAAAAACCATGGTCACGCCGTGCATGGTGAAAAGCTTGTTGTAGGTCTCCGCCTGGACCAAGTCCCCCTGCGGCGTCATCAATTCGAGGCGGATCAGCGTCGCGAAGAAGCCCCCGACGAAAAAGAAAAAGGTCACCGAGAGCAGGTAGAGCCAGGCGATGCGCTTGTGATCGGTCGTGAAGAGCCACGGTTCTCTTGGCTCAGGAATCATCGCTTGGCCTGCGTCCCTTCTCCCCGGTCCAGTGACTTGATATAGGCGATGATCTGCAAGATTCCGTCCTCGCTCACCAGGCCCTTGAACAGCGGCATGACCGGCTGGTAGCCGGCGACGATCTTCGCGCGCGGGTCGAGGATCGACTCGCGGATGTAGTTTTCATCGGCGACCGACGTCTTGCCTCCCTGGAGCTTCACCGTCTTGCCGAACAGGCCCACGAGCGACGGCCCCTGACCCGTGTCGTCCGGCCGGTGGCAGGTGGAGCAGCCCAGGCGCTCAAAAAGCTCGGCGCCGGCCTGTCCCATCGACACTCCGGTCGCGCCGCCGTCGAGCCACCGCTGGTAATCCGCCGGCTCCATCCGAGTGCTGGGTGCCGCAATACTGCGAGCAAAACAGCCGGTACTCTCCCGCCCGCGTCGCTTGAAACCAGACGTTGGTATATCTGCCGGGCAGCACGTCTTTTTTCACCCGGAAGGCCGGCACGAAAAAATCGTGGATGACGTCCTCCGATGTCATCGTCAAACTAACCGGGCGGCCCACCGGCACGTGCAGCTCGTCGATCTCCCGCTGCCCTTCCGGATGCTGGATTTTCCACATCCACTGCCGGCCGACGACGGCGAGCTCCAGGGAGCCGGAGGGCGGCCGGGTCATATCGAAGAAGACGAGCGCGCCCCAGAAAAACATGACCATCGTGATGCCCAGCGGCACCACCGTCCAGAATATTTCCAGCCGGATGTTCGCCTCGATCTGCGGCGGCACCTCGCTCTCGGACCGGCGCCGGTATTTGACCGCGAAATAAACCAGCAGGAAGGCGATCAGCAGGCCGAAAAACAGCGATACGGCGACGAGAAAATAGAGCAGCGCGTCGACGCGCGGCGCGATCGTGGAGGCCTGCTCGGGGAATAAGGGCAGATTCTGCCACATGGGCTCTAGGCCGACCTCGGCAATTTGGTTTTGCGGCGCGCCTCGGCGCGCAGCATCAACAGGATATACGCCGCCAGCGCCGTGACCGTGGCCGCGCTCGCCAGCCGGACGAGGCTCGTGACGAGGAGACCGTACTTCCCCGTCGCGGCGTCGTAGTGATAGCAAAACAGCAGCAGCTGATCGATGGCTTCGCCTATCTTTCCGCTCGAAGCCTCGACCAGTCCCAGCCGCAGGTCGCGCGGCGAGAACTCGACGCCGTAAAAGTAGCGCGCGAGCCGCCCCTGGGGAGTGAGGAGCATGATCCCGGCGGCGTGGCCGTACCGGTCCCGCTCGCTCTCGTAGTTGTAGCGGAAGCCGGCCGCCTCGGAGAGGCGCCGGATCGCGGCCTCCTCCCCGGTGAGAAAATGCCAGCCGCTCTCGGCGCCGGAGCGCGCGTAGCGCTTGATGAGGTCGGCCTTCTTCGCCGCCGCCAGCGCCGGCGTGTCGCGCGGATCGATGCTCACCGTCAGCACGTTGAACTGATTGCCGGCGCTGAACGAGAGCGCGCGGAGCGTTCTGAGCAGTCCGTCGAGCACCAGCGGGCAGAGGTCCTGGCAGCGGTAGTAGGAGAACGCGAGAACGACCGGCCGGTCGCCGAAGTAGTCCCCGAGCCGGACCGCCCTGCCGCTCTCGTCGCGGAATTCGGCGTCGAGCGGCGCCTCGGCGCCGAGCCTCTGCTCGAGCGCCACGTCGCGCAGCGCCAGCGGCCGCCCGTCGTCGTGGGCGAGGGCGCATGGGATCGGCGCGAACGTAAAGAGAGCGAGAAGCGCGCAGCGGAAAGTCCCAAAAAATATCTCCCGCAGCTTGCTTCGTTCTTGCATCGCGCGCATGGCCGTACCCCCCTCCGAACTTTTACCTTTTTACTTTTGCCTTTTGACCTGCTCCGCCCTTACCCGCAGTCCCTTCTTAACGAGCGCTTGCATCGCCGCGTCGATGGGAATGCGGACGACTCCCCTCTCCCTGTCGACCCAGCCGTAGCTGTGGAGCGCCGCGTCCTCCTCCGCCCGCATCCGGCCGAGCTCCTCCGCGCCGTTCACCTGCAGGAGCGGCTCCGGCGTCGCCTCGCGCACCTGCGCCGGGGGCGGGGCCGGCGCCCGCTCCGCCACGTAGAGCTCGAGCAGCAGCGTCGCGCCGGCGGCGACGATCACAACGACCGCCAGCCCGGCACCGAACAGCGCGATCCGCCGGGGATCGAGGTCCCTCGGCTCGTGTCCGATTTCGGCATTGCGGGCGTTGTCCGTTCCTTCTTCCATCCTACGTTCCTTCGGCCTCCCCGCCGAGCCCGGCGAACCGCGGGTCGCCGAGCGGCAGCAGGGAGCTCTCCCCGAGAAAAAACAAAAAGACCCCGAGCCAAGCGCCGCCGACGCCGACGAGCGCGGCGAGATCGAGCCAATGCAGATAAAACCTCCCCGGATGAAACGCCGGCGCCACCAGCCAGAGGATGTCGACCCAGCGCATGGCGAGAACGACGAGCGCGATCAACGCCAGGACGCGCGCCCGGCGCTTGGCCGAGCGGGAAAGCAGCAGGAAAAACGGCAGCGCGAACTGGAAGACGATCAGAAGCGCGGCGACCGCCTGCCAGCCGCCGGCCGTCCGGCTCACATACCAGGGGATCTCTTCGCGCAGGTTTTCCGACCAGACGAGCAGGAATTGGGAAAATCCGAGATAGGCCCACAGCATGACGAGCGCCAACAGGAGGTTGCCGAGATCGTGAAAGCGGTCGGGGACGGCGGCGCGCGCCAGCGGCTCGCGCTCGGCCAGCAGGCGCGCGCCGACGACGGCGAGCGCCAGGGCGGCGAGGCCGTAGCCCACCATGAACATCATTCCATAGATCGTCGAATACCAGCGCGGCTCGAGCGACATGGCCCAGTCGATCGCGGCGAACGTGACCGTGAGGCCGTAAACCACCAGGCCCGGCGCGCTCAGGTTTTGCATCCGGCCGGTGAGCGCCGCGTCGCCGGTGCGGTCCTGCTCGCGCGACCATTTGGCGAGCAGATGGCCGAAGAGGATCCACAGGGCAAAATAAACCGCGGCGCGCGCGAGGAAAAATCCGGGGTTCAAATAGGCGCTCTTCTGCCGGAGGACCGGATCGGCGGCGACGGCTTCGGGCGCCGCCCATACGTAAAGCCGGCCGAGGCCGAAAACGAGCGGCAAAAAGAGCAGCGCCATCAGCGGGAATGTCCGCGCCGCCGCTTCGAGCAGGCGCTGGATCACGAAGCCCCAGCGGCCGCCGACCAGGTGATGCAGCATCAAAAGCGCCAGCGAGCCGAGCGGAAAGCCGATCCAGAAAAGATAGGCGACCAGATACGACCGGAAAAACTGCGGCGCGTCGAACAGCGCTCCGGCGAGCGCGAGCGCGAGCGCGGCGGCGCCGGCCGCGAGGGCCCGGTTTCTTAAAGCATCGAAGCGGCCGTTCATGGGAGCTCCAAGAGTTTCCGCCGCTCCGGCTCCGGCACGTCCGCGAGCGTCGCCTGCTGGCTCAGCTGGAGCGCGCGAATGTAGGCCGCGATCGCCCAGCGATCCTCGGGCGCGACCTGTCCGGCGTAGTCGGGCATCACGCCGAAGCCGCTCGCGATCACGTCGACGAAATGGCCGGCGGGCGCCCGGCGGAGCCGCTCGCCGTGCAGCGAAGGCGGCGCGCGAAAGCCCCGGCGCACGATCATGCCCCGGCCGCCGCCGATCCGGTCGTGGCACGGCGCGCAAAAAATATCGTAGCGCTCCCGTCCCCGGCCGAGCGTCTTCTCCGTGACCGGAAACGGAAAAGCGTCCGCCTCCCGGCCGCCGCTCTTGCCGGTGGAGAAATATTCGTCCGCCGGCGGGCCGCCGCGTGGGACCGTTCCCTCCACGGGCGGACGGGCCGAGCGGTCGTCGCCGAAAAACTCGCTCTTGGCGAGCGGCTTGGAGCGCGGCTGATCGGCCATCTGCTGCTGGCACGAGGCCAGCAGCAGCGCGCACGCGCCCACGATCAAATGTTTAACTCCCAATTCCCGCTCCTCTTTGTTTCCTACCGCCTACGGCCTATCGCCTACTGCCTTTTCAAGGCTCCACCTCGTACACTCCCTGGGCCGCCGTGCCCTCCAGGAAGCGGCGCGTCGCTTCCGGATCGAACCGCGCGTCCGCCGATTCGATGCAGAGGAAGAAGCGGTTTCTGCTCGCGAGCTCGAAGCGCTCGACGTTGAAAACCGGATGGTAAGGCATCGGCAGGCGGTTCAGCGCCAGCAAACCGAGCACCGCGGAAAGCGCGGCCGCGAGAATCGTCAGCTCGAAGGTCACCGGAATAAACGCGGGCCAGCTGTTGAGCGGCCGGCCGCCGATATTGAGCGGATAGTCGATGACGTGGACCCAGTACTGGAGATAAAAGCCGCCGGCCGCGCCGACGACGCCGCCGATCAGAACGATCAGCGGCAGCAGGTTTTTACGGAAGCCGATCGCCTCGGCGAGTCCTTCGACCGGGAACGGGCTGTAGGCGTCCATGCGCCGGTAGCCTTCCGCGTAGGCGCGCCGCGCCGCCTCGAGCAGCGCCTCCGGCGTGGGGAACTCCGCCATCAGGCCGTAAATGACAGGTTTATGCGCCATAAACACAAAGACGAATCATAAAAGCACGGAGAGACTCTTTCGCGAAGTTTATCCCGGGCGCAGCGTGCGCAGCCGAGGGGCTCAGAATGACAAAAGACAAGGAGGTCATCCTGAACGAAGTGAAGGATCTCTCCGGCGCGTTTTTCATTTTAGGCTTCACTTTTCCTGTTCGTCGTGCAGCAGCTCGCGCATCTCGAAGATCGAGATCATCGGCAGCAGGCGGACGAAGATGAAGATCAAGAAGAGAAAGAGGCCGATCGTGCCGATGAAAACGGAGTAGTCCCATACCGTCGCGGAATACCTGCCCCAGGCCGAAGGCATGAAATCGCGCGACAGGCTGACGACCACGATCACATAGCGCTCGAGCCACATGCCGATGTTGACGCAAATCGCGATGACGAAAAGCCACAGGGGGCTGGTCCTCACGCGCGCGAGCCACAGCGCCTGCGGCAGCGCCACGTTGAACAGCATGAGCAGCCAGAACATGAATCCATAGGAGCCGAACATCCGGTTCAGCATCATGTAGCGCTCGTACGGATTGCCGCTGTACCACGACATGAAGGCCTCCATCAGATAGCCGTACGCGACGATGAGCCCGGTGGCGAGCATCACCTCGCCCATGTTCTTCAGGTGCCTGAGCGTGATGAAATCCTCCAGGCCGTAGACCCGGCGCAGCGGAATCGCCAGCGTGAGCACCATGGCGAAGCCGGAGTAGATGGCGCCCGCGACGAAGTAGGGCGGGAAGATCGTCGAGTGCCAGCCGGGGACGAGCGCCACGGCGAAATCGAAGCTCACGACCGTATGGACCGAGACCACGAGCGGCGTCGCCAGCCCGGCGAGCAGGAGGTACGCCGTCTCGTAGCGGTGCCAGTGGATCGCCGAGCCGCGCCAGCCCATCGCGAGCATGCCGTAGACAAAGCGGGAAAAGCGCTGCCGCGAGCGGTCGCGCAGCGTGGCGAGGTCCGGGATCAGCCCCAAAAACCAGAAGAGCAGCGAGACCGTGAAATAGGTCGAGACGGCGAACACGTCCCACACGAGCGGGCTGCGGAACTGCGGCTGGATGTCCATCGTGCTCGGATAGGGCACCAGCCAGTAAAAAAACCACGGCCGCCCGAGGTGGAGCAGCGGAAACAGGCCGGCGCACGCGACCGCGAACAGCGTCATCGCCTCGGCGAAGCGGTTGATCGACTGGCGCCATTTCTGGCGCAGCAGCAGCAGGATGGCGGAGATCAGCGTGCCGGCGTGGCCGATGCCGATCCACCAGACGAAGTTGACGATGTCGAACCCCCAGGCCACCGGGATCATGATGCCGAACAGGCCGACGCCGGTGACGAGCACGGCGGCGATCGCGTAGAACAGCAGCATCACCAGGATGAGCGAGATTCCGAAGCCCAAGTACCAGACGCGCGGCGCCGGGCGCGTCAGCACGATCGCGCTGATCTTGTCGGTGATCGTGGCGAAGGTGTGGCCGGGCTCGATCACGGGAGCTTCGGACAATTCGCTGTAGGGTTTCGGCTCTTCCGCCATATTCCAAAAGATAGTTTTGAATTTTTAGCTTTGAGTTTTGAATTCAAAATTCAACGTTTAAAATTAAACATTACGTCTTCGTGAGTTCCGGATTGGGATTTTTTATCGTCGGCAAATAGGTCGTCCGCGGCCGCGTGTTGAGCTCTTCGAGCAGGCTGTAGTTCGCCGGCTCCGCCTTGAGCCCGGCCACCTGGCTCCCGCGGTCGTTCAAATCGCCGAAGACGATCGCCTGGGTCGGGCACGCCCCCTGGCAGGCGGTCACGACCTCGCCGTCGCGCACCCGGCGGTCTTCCTTCTCGGCCCGGATGCGCGCGGCGTTGATCCGCTGCACGCAGTAGGTGCATTTTTCCATCACGCCGCGGCTTCTGACGGTCACCTCGGGGTTTCTCCCGAGCTTCAGGCTCGGCGTCTCGAAGTCCGAATACTGGAAAAAATTGAAGCGCCGGACTTTATAGGGGCAGTTGTTCGAGCAGTAGCGCGTGCCGACGCACCGGTTGTAGGTCATCTCGTTCAGCCCCTCGTGGCTGTGCGTGGTCGCGGCGACCGGGCAGACCGGCTCGCAGGGGGCGTTCTCGCAGTGCATGCACGGCACCGGCTGGTGCAAGGTCGCCGGGTTGTCCGGCGCCCCTTCGTAGTAGCGGTCGATGCGGAGCCAGTGCATCTCGCGCCCGCGCGTAACCTCCTCCTTGCCGACGACGGGGATGTTGTTCTCCGCCTGGCAGGCGACCACGCAGGCGTTGCAGCCGATGCAGGCGCTCGTGTCGATGACCATGCCCCAGGCGTAGCCCTCGTACTTGAAAGGCGGGTACAGCGACGGCGCCGGAGCGCGCTCTCTTTCGCGCCCCAAGGAGGGTTGTATGTCCGGATGTTTTTTGTACTCCTCCAGCGGTGCGGCGCGGACGAGGTCGCGCCCTTCCATGTTGTGGTGGAACTGCGTGCAGGCGAGCGTATGGCGCGCGCCGGTTTTTTTGAGCGTCAACCCGGCGCCGTGCCAGGGCGCGCCGGAGGTGCGGATCGCGTAGGCGTTGAACCCCGCGCCCGTCCCCACCCTCCCCGCGCGCGTCCGCCCGTAGCCGAAGTGGACCGTGGCGCAGTCGTCCGCGTGTCCCGGCGCGATCCAGACCGGCATCCTGAGCGTCCGGCCGGCGTAGTCGAGCTCGGCCACGTCCGCGAAGATCCGCCCGTGCTCGCCGCCGCGCGCGCCGACCCGATAGGAAATGCCCAGGCGCCCGGCGGTCGCCGGGCTCAGGAGCACCGCGTTGTCCCAGGTGAGCTTGGTGAGCGGCTTGGGCAATTCCTGCAGCCAGCCGTTGTTGGCGAAGCGGCCGTCGAAAATCGTCGGATCGGGGCGGAAGATAATCTCCAGCGAATTTTGAGTTTTTAATTTTGAATTTTGAGTTTCCGAACCGGCCTTCGGAGAGCTTGCAATTTGAGGCTCGAAACTCGCAACGGGTCTTAATTTTACCGGCTTGGGCGGAAACGCCGTCCCGGCGACGACGCCGTCGTGCAGCGCCGTCTTCCAGAAGCGCTCGAAATCCTCGGCGCGGTTTTGCTTCCGCCAGTAGTCGCGCACGATCTCGTAGCCCGGGCGGCCCGGACTGCCGAGCAGCGCGGCGAGTATTTCATGCGCCGATTTCCCGCCGTAGAGCGGCCCGATCAGCGGCTGCACGATCGACGCCGTGCCGTCGGAGGCGCGCGCGTCGCTCCACGCCTCCAGATAGTGCGCCTCGGGGAGGTGCCAGTGGCAGCGCGCCGAAGTCTCGTCTTCGTAGAGACCGAGGCGGGCGGAAAACGCCACGCGGGAAAGCAGCCGCTCGAACTGAAGGTCGGCCGGCGCGGTAAAGACGGGGTTGCCGCCGAGGATCAACAGCAGCGCCACCCGTCCCGCCGCGATGTCCCGGGCCAGATCGGCGAGCGAGGCGGTCCCGGCCGCCGGCTGGGCCGCGACCGTCTGGGTGTAGAAGACGGTGTTGCCGGCGTTGCCGAGCGCCTGGTTCATCGCGTGCGCCAGCGCATGCACGAGCGGCGGCTGCCCGTCGCCGGCGATGACGAGGCTCGCGCCGCGGTGCTGCATTAGATCGCGCGCGACCGCGTCGATCGGTTGGGCGAGCGCCGGAGCGGGCTCCGCTCCGGCCGCCGGGACGCCCAACCGGGCGGCCAGCGCGCGCGCGAGTCCGACCATCTCGCTCGGGCGGAGCGCCCAGCGGTGGTCGGCCTGGGCGCCGGTCACCGAAGGCGCGCTCTCGAACATGTACAGGCGGCTCATCTCCGCCTTCCCGCCGCGCGCGCGCCGCCGGTCGGCGAACTGCCGCGCCGCGCGGAGACTCCCCGGGCCGCAGGAAAGAAAATCGGCGTCGAGCGCGGCGATCACCTCGCATCTGTCGAAACGGTACTGCGCGTCCACATCCTCGCCGAACGCCAGGCGCGCGCCGGCCCTGGCGTCGTCCCTGCCGGCCGGCTCGTATGGGTGCCACTTGGCCTCGGGAAAGCGCGCGCCGAGCGCTTTCAACTGATCGGCGAGCGCCGGCGAGACGACGCTTTCGGTGAGGACCCTGAGTCCCGCGCCGCCGTTCAGCCGCTGCGCCTCCAGCTCGACGTCGAGGACGCCGAAAAAAGCGCTCCACGTGCTGATCGCCCCGGCGTGGGTCACCACCTGCGAGCGGTCCGGATCGTAGAGCGTCAGGATCGACGCCTGCGCGAACGCATCGGTCGCGCCCAGGCTGTCCGGATGGGCCGGGTTGCCTTCGACCTTGGTCGGCCGCCCTTCGTGGCTCTCGACCAGAAGGCCGGTGGCGCCGCCGTTGTGCGTGAACGCGGTGGCGTAAAACAGCGGCCTCCCCGGGACCAATCCTTCCGGCTGTTTGACGTAAGGCACGATCTTCTCGTCCGCCGGCGCGGCGCGCCCGCACGCGCCGAGGCCGGCGAGCGCCAGCGACGCGCCCATCAGTTTTAGAAACTCGCGCCGGCTCGGCGCTCCGAGCCACGCCGCCGCCTGGCGGGGAAACTCCCGGCGCAAAAGCTCGCGGAAGACCTCGCTGTCCGCGAGCTCTTCCAGACTGCGCCAGTAGCGCGCGCCTCTGAGCCCGCTCAAACGCTCGCGCACGGCGGCGAGGTCGAGCGCATGAGTTTCGGGTTTCGGGTTTCGAGTTTCGGGTTCTTGGTCCGGCATTTTATTTTCCTACGGCCTATCGCCCACCATCTGCTTTCGGCCGCCATCTTGAATTTGTTTTTTTCCTGATTCCTATCGCCTCATGCCTGTTTTTAATGGTGGCACACCGAACAGCTCGTCAACTTCTGTATCCGGTACTCCCGCACCAGCCGGCGGCCGAGCGCGAGCTGGTCTTCCGGCGGCCGCCAGGCCATGCTGAAGACCTCGGAGCGCGGCCGGACAAAGCGCTCCGGCGCCCGGTGGCACTCCAGGCACCATTCCATATAGAGGGAGTTTTCCCGCCAGGTGAGCGGCATCTGATCGACCCGCCCGTGGCAGGTCGAGCAGCCGACGCCCTTGTTCAAGTGAATGGAGTGGTCGAAGTAGACGAAGCCGGGCAGATTGTGCACCCGGGTCCATTCGAGGGATTTTCCGGTGCGAAAGCTTTCCCGGACCGGCTCCAGCACCGGGCTGTCGGCCCAGATCTCGGTGTGGCAGTTCATGCAGATTTTCGTCGAGGGAATGCCGGCGAAGGAGGACTGCTCGACCGAGGTGTGGCAGTAGCGGCAGTCGATGCCATCGTCGCTCACGTGGAGTTTATGGCTGAAGGGCACCGGCTGCGCGCGAGCGACCCCCGCCGCGCTCATGTAGGAAGAGCGGTTGATCGCCGCCGCGGCCGCCACCAGCGCCAGGACCAGCGCGAGCCCGCCGAAGATGCTCACCCGGGAGATCGTGTTCGTGCTCGGATGGAATATTTGGGCCATCGCCGCGTCTGGCTTCCAGTTTGAAGTCTTCCGTTATCGAATCGAGCTCGAAAACTGACGCCGGAAAATTCTTTAGATCCACCGGGCCGGGGTTGGACGCAAACCGCGCGCGCACCTCCGCCACCTTTAAAAAAGATGATTTTAAGCCGCGCGTAAAGTTGCGCGTATCGGGTGATAACCGCAAAAGACGGGAAAGAATTACCGTAGGGAGGGACGAAACCCTATTTCTCGGGCGGGATGGGTATCTTCGGCGACCACTCCAGCCATTCCTTTTTCGCCTCGTTGTAGAGCGGGAAGGCCATGCCGTTCCGCGCGGGGCGCGCCGCGGGGTCCTCGGGAGTGGCGAACTCGATGCCTCCGGCGACCAGCGATCGCAGCGATTCGAGCTTGATCTCGACGCCTTTGAACAGGCCGGCGTTGAATTCCACGCCGCTCACGTTCCAGAATTTCGAGCCGCTGCGGACGAGACCGGCGAAACGCTGCCGGATGAAAAGATTGACGTAGACGGCCGTGGCGTCGGCGGCGAGCTGGACGTTCTGCACGACCCCGACCTCGACGCCGTGGTAATAGACCGGCGAGTTGGTCCGGAGCGAGCCGGCGCGATTGGTGACGACGGCGATGCGGAGCCCGTTGCGCTCCAGGATGGCCGGCGAGTTGTCGAGGCCGGTGAATTCCGTCTTGGGCGCGCCGGTGCCCGGCAACACTTCGATGTGCGGCCCGGAGATGACCGTGCCGAGGCCGCTGACGCTGCTGATCCCGAGCTCGGGCCGCACGATCCAAAAAACCGAGCCTTCGCGCGCGACCGAGACCGGCGAGCGGATGAGACGCGCCGTGATCAGGACGTGATCGAGGTCCGGCGTCAATTCGAGGCCCTTCACCAGCCCGATCGTCACGCCGAGGTGCTTGATCGGCGTTTCGGGCTTGACGCCGTTGACGTCCTTGAAGACGATCTTGATCGTCGGGCCGTAGGCCCGGGCGCGCTCGTAGACCAGGTAGGCCGCGACGACGACGGCGATGATGGGAACGATCCAGACGACCGGCAGGCCCCACCGCCTCGGCCGGACGGCGGCTTTGGGGATCGGTTCCGGCGCTGGAGGGTTTTCTTCCGTGTCGGTCATGGCTCCTCCTCCGGCCCTTCCCAGATCAGCTTGGGATCGAAACTGGAGGTGGCCAGAATCGTCAACACCACCACCGCCGTGAACGGCATCAGCCCCGGACCGGGATAGACGCTGGCCAGCTGGTCGAGCTTGACCAGCGCGACCAGGATGGAGAGCAGAAAAACGTCGAGCATCGCCCAGGGGCCGAGCGCCTCGATGAACTTGTAGATCCAGGTCCGCTCCGAGCGCCGGCGGCGGGAGCCCGCCCGGGTGGTCACGCTCAGGTAAAACAACCCCAGCAGCTTGAGCAGCGGGATCACGATGCTGGCGAGAAAGACGACGAGCGCCACCGGCCACTGGCCGTCCTGAAACAGCTTCACGGAGCCGTCCCAGACGGTGTTTTCGGAATAGGCGCCGTAGTAATCCATGCGTAAAATCGGATAGATGTTGGCCGGAACGTAGAGCACCAGCGCCGCCAGGGAGAAGGCCGCGGTTCGTCCGAGGCTGTTGGCCTTGTACTTTCTCAGCACCGAGCCGCAGCGGATGCAGACGGCCGCCGCCCCCGGCGGCGGCTCCTCGACGCGTTGGACCAGATCGCAGATCCGGCAGGCCAGGAGGGTTTCCATGGGATCGCCGATGGTCAAAAACTCCGATTTTTATGATACCTTGATTTCGGCATGCTCCGACCCGGAAAAAGAATCTTAAATCCCATACCAATCTATCCGAGGCGTTGCAAATGCCGTCCCTGATCGAGGATTACGCCCTCATCGGCGATTGCGAGACCGCCGCCCTGGTGGGGCGCGACGGCTCGATCGACTGGCTGTGCTTTCCGCGCTTCGACTCGCCGGCCTGCATGGCCGCGCTGCTCGGCGCGTCGGAGCACGGGCGCTGGCGCATCGCGCCGGCCGCCGACGCCCGCGCCGTCCGGCGGAGCTACCGCGAGGGCACCCTCATCCTGGAGACCGAGTACGAGACCGACGACGGCGCGGTGACGCTGGTCGACTGCATGCCGCCGCGGGCGAAAAATCCCCACGTCGTCAGGATGGTCGTGGGCCGGCGCGGCCGGGTGCGGATGTGCATGGACCTGGTGCTCCGGTTCGATTACGGGTCGCTCGTCCCCTGGGTGCGCCGCGTCGACGGCGGGCTCGTCGCCGTCGGCGGGCCCGACGCCCTGCTGCTCGCGACGCCGCTCGACATGACGGGAAAAGATTTTCGCCACGTCGCCGACTTCACGGTTGCGGCGGGCGAGCGGGTGCCCTTCACTCTCACCTGGTTCCCGTCGCACCTGTCCCGGCCGGCCGACGAAAATCCCGAGGAGGAGCTCCGCGCGGCCGAGCGCTGGTGGCGCGAATGGTCGGACCGCTGCACGTACGAAGGCGAGTGGCGCGACGCGGTGCTGCGCTCGCTGATCACGCTGAAGGCCCTCACCTACGCCCCCAGCGGCGGGCTCGTGGCCGCGCCCACCACTTCGCTCCCCGAGTGTCTCGGCGGCGTGCGCAACTGGGATTACCGCTACTGCTGGCTCCGCGATTCGACGTTCGCGCTCTACGCGCTGATGATCGGCGGCTACGTCGAGGAGGCGCGCGCCTGGCGCGAGTGGCTGCTCCGCGCCATCGCGGGAAAGCCGGACCAGGCCGGCATGATGTACGGCGTCATGGGCGAGCGCCGCCTGCCCGAGCTCGTGCTCGACTGGCTGCCGGGCTACGAGGGCTCGGCCCCGGTCCGCATCGGCAACGCCGCCAGCAGCCAGTTTCAGATCGACGTTTTCGGCGAGGTGATGGACTCGCTCCACTTCGCGCGCCGCGTCGGCCTCGATCCGGACGAAAACACCTGGCGCCTGCAGACCGCGCTCACCAACTTCGTCGAGACGGCCTGGACGCTCTCCGACGAGGGCATCTGGGAAGTGCGCGGGCCGCGCCGCCACTTCACGCACTCGAAGGTGATGGCCTGGGTCGCACTCGACCGGGCGGTCAAGGGCGTCGAGCGCTTCGGCCTCGACGGGCCGGTGGCGCGCTGGCGCGCGGCGCGCGACCGCATTCACGCCGAAGTCTGCGCGCGCGGGTTCGACGCCAAGCTCGGCTCGTTCGTGCAGTACTACGGCGCGGAGGACGTGGACGCGAGCCTCCTGATGATCCCGCTGGTCGGCTTTTTGCCCCCCACCGACCCGCGCATGCTGGGCACGGTGAAAACGATTCAGGAGCGGCTGGTGACCGGCGGCCTTGTCAGCCGCTACAAGCACGCGCCGCACGTCGACGGGCTGCCTCAGGGCGAGGGGGCGTTCATCGCCTGCACCTTCTGGCTGGCCGATAACCTGGCGCTGCAGGGCCGGCAAGACGAGGCGCGCGAGATATTCGAGAGGCTTTTGGCGATCCAGAACGACGTGGGCCTCTTATCCGAGCAGTACGATCGGAGCAGAAAACGCCTGATGGGAAACTTCCCCCAGGCGTTCTCTCACGTGGGCCTCATCAATACGGCGCGTAATTTAAGCCGGCGCGGCGGCCCGGCGGAGAACCGGCGATAAGAATTACTCAGCTATTGGGTTGGTTGAGTCTTTTGGGTTTCCTTGAGTTAATGCCTCAACCTGATTCCGCCGGCGCGAGCAGCGCCACCGGGAAGCTCTTAAAAATATCCGCCAGCCGAAGTTCTTTGTTCCCTTCCCGCGCCGCGGCCTCCAGCTCTTCGCCGGTAAAAACGTTGCGCCAGCGGTCGGGCGCCTCGGGCGGGAGCGTCAGCGTCCCCCTGCCCCAGGCCGCGTCGCCGAGCGGCGGCGCGCCCGGATCGGTCAAGCGCGTGACCAGCCGCGGCGCGGCGGCCAGGGCCCACGCGCCGCCGCGCCGCCTTAAGAAGGCGCAGACGTTGTCCTTGACCTTGCCCGAGGCGCCGGCAGGGAGATATTCCCCGGAGCGAAACAGCTCTTCTTCGGCGCGGCGAAAGTTGAGCGCCCGGTAAATCGTGTAGAGCTTGATCCGGCCGTCGGGCCAGCGCGCCAGCAGGTCGGCGACCAGAGCGGCGCGGTCGTCTTTTTCCTTCTGCTTGAGCTCTTCGAGGAGCCGGCGCCGCTTGGCGAAGTCCACCGGCCGCCGGTTGTCGGGATCGACGAAGCTCAAGTCCCAGAGCTCGGTGCCCTGGTAAAAATCCGGCACGCCGGGCGAAGCGGCCTTCAGAACGACCTGCGAGATCGAGTTCAACATGCCGTAAAACGCGATTTCCCCGGCGAACGGCAAGAAGTCGTTCAAGAACTCCGTCGGCCCCTCGCTCTTGAGAAACTCGTCGGCGAACGCGACAAACCCCTCTTCGTAGGCCGCGTCCGGCTTGAGCCATTCGGTGTGGACCTTGGCCTCCCGCACCGCCTTCACCATGTACGCTTTCAGCCGCTCGCGGTAGCTCCCGTCGTCGCCGCCGAGCGGAAAGCTCCCCACCAGCGTCTGGTAAAGAAAGTACTCGTCGTTCCGGTCCGGGACTTCCCGGCCCCGGACGCTGGTCCTTTTCAGATTGAGCCGCCGCCAGCGCGCGACAGCCTTCTCCCACTCTTTGGGCAGCTCGGAGAGCACGTTGATCCGCGCGCGCGCGTCCTCTCCCCGCTTGGTGTCGTGCGTCGCGCTGGCGCTCAAGGCATGGGGCCAGAGGCGCGCCCGGATGCCGTTGTATTTGTGAAAGGTCTCGGGCGCGACACCGAAGCGCCCGGGGTCGCCGCCCACCTCGTTCAGCGACAGCAGGCGATTGTAGATATAGAAGACCGTGTCCTCGTAGCCCTTGGCCATCAGCGGGCCGGTCAGCTGCTGAAACCGCATGATGAAGTGGATCCAGTGGTTTTTTTCCTCCGCGCCGAGCGGTCGGCCGGACTGGAGGAAAAGGAACCGCTCGATAAAGCTCAATTCGAGCAGCAGCCCCGGGTTCGACTCCTTCGCCCGGCTGACCGCCTCCTGGAGGCGGAAGCGGTCCTCGTCGCCGTAATCCTCGCGGTTGACGTAGGTGCGATAGATCGGGAAAAAGGCCAGCACCTCGACCAGCCCGCGCTTGAGCCCGTAGAGCGTGATGTCGCTCGCGTAGCGGTCGCGGCTCGAGAGCGTCTTCATCAGGCGCGCCAGCGCGTCCACGTCGCCGGCCATGTACTTGCCGATGATGAGCCGCTTTTTCTCGCTCACGAGGTCGGGATAGGGCGTGCGGAAGCCGGCGAACCGGAGGTAGATGTCGGACAACGCCTGCTCGTTTTCCTTGTCGCAGAAGAGCCCGTTCAAGTAATTTAAAAAATTGTAGCCGGTCGTTCCCTGGATCGGCCAGGACTCCGGCAGCGGCTCGTCGAGCGCGAGAATCTTTTCCACGTAGAGCGCGGCCGCGCCGGCCGCGCCTCTCAGCCGCCGGAGATAATGGGCCGGATCGTACAGGCCGTCGATGTGGTCGACCCGGAGGCCGGTGAACTTGCCCTCGCGGACGAGTCTGAGGATCAGCGCGTGGGTCTCGCGGAAGACCTTTTCGTCCTCCTGCCGGACCGAGATCAGCTCGTTGACGTTGAAGAATCTCCGGTAGTTGATCTCCTCGGTCGCCACTTTCCAGAACGAGAGGCGGAAAAGCTGCTCGGAGAGCAGCTGATCGAGGCCGTTGAAGCTCTCGGCGTCGCCCTTTTCGCCGTTCAAGCGCGCCACGTTCGCGTCGACGAACTCTTTAACGTCCCCGTTCGCCGTGTAAAGCTCCCACAGCATGCGCTTGACGAATTGGATCTGATCGGTCCGGTCCTTGGCCTCCTCTCTGGGCGGCAGGTTCTTGAGCACGTAGAGCGCGCCCAGCAGCTTGACGAAATCCCCGTGCGCGCCGCCGAGCTTCTGCCGGAGCCGGCCGAGGCCGCGCTGGAACACGCCGCTGTAGGTGTCGATGCTGACCGGCAGTTTGAGATTATAATAGCCCACGCCGAGCCCGCTCTCGCCGTATTCGAGGCGGATCTCGCCTTTTTCCAGCGACTCGCCGTAAAAGCTGCCCAGAAACGGCGCCAGGACTTTGCCCTGCATGCTCTCGTAGTTCCAATCGATATCGAAAAAATCGAAGAACGGCGACGCCGGGCCGTTCTCCAGAACGTCCATGAGCATGCGGTTTTCCCCGTCGAAGGCCATGTGGTTGGGGACGATGTCCTGGAGCCAGCCCATGCCGAGGCGGCGCGTCTCTCCGATCAGCCGATCGAAGTCCGCCGGCGCGCCCAGCTCGGGGTTCAGCCGGTTCGGATCGACCACGTCGTAGCCGTGCGCGCTCCCGGGCCGGGCTTGAAAAATCGGCGCGGCGTAAATGTCCGAGATGCCGAGCTCGTGGAGATAGGGCACGACCGCCTCGGCGTCGGCGAAGGTAAAGCCCTTGTGGAACTGAAGACGGTAGGTCGCGCTGGGCACCCTCAAGTCAGGCATGGCGTTCGCCTTGCGCGCGCCCCCTCGACCTGGGCCGGGCGGGCGGCTCCGCGCCGTTCGCGCCGTCGCCGTACACCCGGAAAAGCGCCAGCGAGCGGCCCTCCAGCTCGAACACCTCCCCGGCGCGCATGACGCAATCGCCGGCCTTGCCGAGCGGCTCGCGCGTGTCGAGTAATAGCTCCCAGCGGAGCCGCGGCCGGTGCGACGGCAGGACGAACGGCAGCGGCTCGTGGTGGGCGTTCAAGAGAATCAGCAGCGAGTCGCCGATGATGTGGTTGCCGCGCTGATCGAGCTCCTCGATGGCGTCGCCCGCCATCCGCAGGCCGAAGCAGCGCATCTCGGAATTGTTCCAGTCGTCTTCGGTCATCTCCTTGCCGTCGAGGCGGAACCAGGTCAGGTCCTTGACCTCGGAGCCGCGAATTTTCCTGCCTTGAAAAAAATGGCGGCGCCGGAGCACCGGCTGCTCTTGAAAAATCCGGATGACGTAGCGGGTGAACTCCAAAAGCTCCTGGCGCGGCTTGTCGAGCTCCCAGTCGATCCAGGAGGTCTCGTTGTCCTGGCAGTAGGCGTTGTTGTTGCCCTGCTGCGTGCGGGCGATCTCGTCGCCGGCCAAGAGCATCGGCACGCCCTGGGAGAGGATCAGGGTCGCGAGGAAGTTCCGCATCCGGCGCCGGCGCAGCGCGACGACCGCGGGGTCGTCGGACGGCCCCTCGACGCCCGAGTTCCAGCTGAGATTGTCGTTGTTGCCGTCCCGGCTGTTCTCGCCGTTGGCCTCGTTGTGCTTCTCGTTGTAGCTCACCAGGTCGTTCAGCGTGAAGCCGTCGTGCGCCGTGACGAAGTTGATGCTGGCGTAGGGCTGCCGGCCGTTATGGCCGTAAAGATCGGACGACCCCGTGAGCCGGTAGGCGAGCCCGCCGACCTGGCCGGCGTCGCCCTTCCAATAGCGCCTGACGGTGTCGCGGTACAGGCCGTTCCACTCGGCCCAGAGGACCGGAAAGTTGCCGACCTGATAGCCGCCCTCGCCCAGGTCCCAGGGCTCGGCGATGAGCTTGACCTGCGACAGGATCGGGTCCTGATGGATGATGTCGAAAAACGCTCCCAGACGATCGACCTCGTGCAGCTCGCGCGCCAGCGCCGAGGCGAGGTCGAAGCGGAAGCCGTCCACGTGCATGTGCTGCACCCAGTAGCGCAGGCTGTCCATGATGAGCCGGAGCACCTGCGGGTGCGTCATGTCGAGCGTGTTGCCGCAGCCGGTGTAGTCCATGTAAAAGCGCGGGTTGTCCGGCAGCAGGCGGTAATAGGCGGCATTGTCCACGCCGCGAAAGCAGATCGTCGGGCCGAGATGGTTGCCCTCGGCCGTGTGGTTGTAGACCACGTCGAGGATGACCTCGATCCCCTCCCGATGGAGCGCCTTGACGAGAGTCTTGAATTCGTTCATCTGCTGGCCCAAAACGCCGCTTTGCGAATAGCGCGCCTCCGGGGCGAAGAAGCCGATCGAGTTGTAGCCCCAATAATTCGTGAGGCCGCGGTCGATCAGGTGCTTGTCGGTGACGAACTGGTGCACCGGCATCAGCTCGACGGCCGTGATCCCGAGCTGGACCAGATAATCGATGACCGCCGGACAGGCCATGCCGGCGTAGGTCCCGCGCAGCTCGCGCGGCACTTTGGGATGGCGCGCCGTAAAGCCCTTGACG
>WNFL01311794.1_pt1 | contig 20746 bp, 12 predicted proteins | sample 5400361 | NCBI WGS metagenome assembly WNFL01 (sample SAMN13153351, study PRJNA577476) | soil metagenome | isolation source: 40 cm soil on Douglas fir-dominated hillslope | place: USA:California | collected 2013-09-17
AGCGATTTCCTCGCTCGCCACGAGCTCCTACGAGCGCCGCTTCGGCGTTCGACTGCGCCCCGACCTCTACGCCGGGCCTCAATCCTAGGCCCTATGCGAATGGAATGAGTTCTCGCCAGAGAGTTACGAAATGACAGATGGGCCGTATGGCAGAGGTGAAACGAGGGTCTCTAAAGCCGGATATCCCCTCCCGGATCGCTCCGCACGAGTTTCTTCAATAGCTGCCGCGCGGCTTTGAGCCGACGCGGCCGTTCCGTCTCATCGATCTCGGCGCTCGACCAGTCTCGGCGCCCGTCGGGCCCGACCGTCACGCGGATGACAGTTCCTTCCTTCACGCGGCCTCGTAGCGGACCAAGCGCAAGACAGAGTCTACGACCTCCCGTGCGACCGACTATAACCTTTTGAGCATCATCTTGCGCCTGCCGGAGGGACACGCACTATCTCAGTATGACCGCACCCCTCGTGCTCGGATGTTGTGATCCGGGCGCCGTGCCAGCAGATGTGACGGAATTGCTTCGCCCATTGTACGAAAGCGGGATGGACGCGCGACGCTGGCGCGGCGAGAAAGATGGAGAGTGGCTTTCCTCCCGCACGCTCGCCGGGCCGGCCGTGCGCCAGATGCAGACAGCGTTGAAGGCGGCGGGTTTTCTTCCCAACAGCGAAGTGACCGGTGTGTTCGACTATCGGATGCTATCGGCGTTGCGGCTGTTCCAGGAGTACGTGCGCAGTGTCGAAGGGCTGTCCGAGATCGGCGCGCCAGACGGCGTGGTGAGGACCATCACCGCCGCGCACCTTCAGCGTTGGACACAGGGCAACAAGCGCACCGAGTGGGCCGAGCGATCGCCTGACAACGCGATGCCAGGATTCCGCTATTGGATTCGGGGCTCGCCCTGTATCAAGCGTTCAACGTTCAGAAACCCGTCACTCGCATGGTGCAGGTGGCCGAGGCCTTTGCCAAGCCAAGCGACACGCTCAAGATCAAGGTGGAACGTGGATCGGCGCGCGATTCATCTGATCGGTATCCGACGGGAAGAGTGTCGCCGGGCGCCCATTCGCAAGAACGACGACGTGTTCGTGCTTCTGGTATTCTCCGGCTCGACCGATCCGAATCCCAAAGAAGCGCAGCGGCCGGATGAGCCCTACCTCGTCCGGGGCCAGCATCAATACCGCTTCGGCTGGCACAAGGTGAGCAATCCCGAGCGCGTCTATCGGGCGTTTCGGCCCGTCGGTCCGGGAGTGCTCGCCTGCCGCGATACCTCGAACGACGACGCTCTCACGGACGATGACCTGGTGAAAGAGCTCTCGGTCGCTCCCGACATCAACATCCATTGGAGCGGCGCCGGCACGGGCAATTGGTCGGCGGGATGTCAAGTGATCGAGGGGAAGCGCTACCTCAACCATCGTGGTGTGGTCGTAGACTGCTCTTCGTTCGCTTCGCCCGGCTATGCGGGCTTGGGACCAAAGACGCGCGGCGCGTACAACGTGTTACTGGATTTGATCACAATGTTCGCGCCGTCGAACGCCATCTCAGGAACGCGCGTCAATTACACGCTGCTGCACGAGCCGGATCTCGACCTCGCCGTCAGCGCAAATCAGAAGTTGAGCGAGGCCGCGCGGATCGATTTGCCGGCGGCTGAGGTCGAGCCATGGACGGTGTCCCGGCTGGTCGGAGCGCTGGTGGGATGACCGCGCGCATCAGTCTCGCCACCGAGGAATCCAGCCGCGCCCTGGAGATTCTGCAGCAGGAGCTGCAGACATTTCGGCCATCGCGCGGTCAGGTTCTCGCCTATTACCTGCTTCACGGCGAGGTCGCGGTATTCGTGATCTCATTCGCGGCATTCTTCTTCACGCAGGAAGGTTCCACCGCCCGGGAAATCGCCACGATAATCCTGGGATTCGCCGCACTCGCGATGTTACCGATCCTCCTACTGAACCTGAAGCTGGTCTCGAGACTGTGGCGCGCCGCTCGGATGAGGCAGCGCCTGGGTCTGACGGAGCCGCTGGCGGCAGCATTTCAGGCGCAAAGACGGAAGACGTGGGTTTTTAATACACTGACCGCGGCGCTGGTCGGCATAGGTGCGCTCTTCCTTATCGTCGCTGTCGTCGTGCCGGCCGCAACATGGAACGAAATTGAAAGATCGAAGGCGGGGGCCTTCTTCCTGGCTCTCGTAATCGGCCTCTATGTCATTCTCGGTATCACCCTGATCTCGCTCCACTACCTTCGCCGAGGTATGGAGCGACTGGCGGTGGTCGAGGGCCTGCGCACCACGTTGAGCGCGGTTGCCAGCGACAGTCCGAAAGAACCGGCAAGCGCGGTCAGCGTGTCACCCGAGGACTATGACTTGATTGCCAGGATCGAGCGCGATCAGATCATTCGGGAGCGTTATCAGAACATCGCCCGCAGCAAGGCAGGTGCTCGCACGTCCGGCTACGTGATCCAGATGGGGGTCGAAGCTCAGCAAGGGAAGTCTCGACTTCAGGCGGCGGAACGGCTCCTCGTAGACGAACAGATCGTCAACCTGATGGCCGATCCTCAATCGAGTGACGTGGTCACCGACCCCCGGGGACCCCGTCGACTCCCAGTCGCCAACACGTCGGCTGAGATCATTTTCGAGGTGGATGACGCGGCCCGGCGGGTCAAGATCGTCGGCATCGAATCGTCGGCGGCGTCGCGCGCCGCCCACTCGTAGCGGGAGACTGAGATCATGGCGACTGAATTTGCCGATTACAGTCTCAAGATTCTCCCCGCCGCGCTGGCACAGCGGATGAAGCTGCCGCCCCAGGTCCTGGCGACGCTTGACGACATCATCTTCGACCTTTCGACCGATCCGCACCGCCATCCTGAACGCGTGGTCGCGGCGTCGCGGGACGGCAAGAGCTTCGTGTACATGCATCCGTCGCCCCTGATCCAGATCACCTTCGAAATCGATGGCGCGGCGAAGATTCTCTACGTGATCAACCTCGCGGCCCCCGGTTTCGAGACGAAGAAAACGATCTTCATGAGCTACAGCCATAAAGACGAAGAATGGCTGCAGATGTTGAAGAAGTTTTTGACCGTGCTCGAGCAACAGGGCATCATCGAGTTCTGGGACGACTCGAAGATCGAGGCGGGGGTCGCCTGGCGCGAAGCCATCGAGCGGTCCCTGGACTCGTGCAGAGCGGCCATCCTGCTCGTCAGTCAGGACTTCCTGACCTCGGACTTCATCGCGCGGGTGGAGCTTCCGAGGCTCCTCGCAGACGCCGAGAAGCAGGGCAAGAAGGTTTTTTGGATTCCGGTGCGAGCGAGCACGGTGTTCGACAGCCACAAGGAGATTACGCGCTTTCAATCGTTGCTACGGGATCCCAGCACTCCGCTGGGAGCGCTGACGAAGTCCAAACGCGAACAGGCGCTCGTCGAGATCAGCAAGACGCTGTCCACGGTAGCCTCACGGCCAAGCGCTTCGTAGTCCTCGAGCGGTCCTACCCCAACCGTGCGGCAGTCTCTTCGAGCCAACGCGCCGGATCCGTCCGGGGAGGCCACAGCGCCAGTCGCTTATCTATTGCGGCGCGCGCGTCCGCCAACGCGGCGCCGTCGAATCGGTAACCCTGGCCCGCTAACCTCCCCGCCTCCGCGTGTGCCTCCTCTTCCCAGCCCTGTTCGATCATGAACAACAGCTTGCAGAGCAGAACCGAGCCCCACATGTTCCGGCCAATGCACTGCAGACTGTGCTCCCAGACCTGATGAACGTCCTCAACGGTGATCGCTTCGGGATCGAGACGCGGCAGGTCGCGGCGGATGAGAGGACGCTTGTAAAAGAACACGACGCTGCACGAGTCGGGGACATGGTAGACGGGCTCGAACACGTCTCGCAGGCGCCACATCATCACGTGCGCCGTCGCAACGATCGGGTGATGATAGCCGAAGTCCTGCTGGACGATAAGCGAGCGTTCCGGGATCAGGCGCGGGAAGAAGACACGCTGGATCGCATTCGCAAGGGGCCACGATCTCATTGCATCGATGAACAAGAACTCGATGGCATCGCGAAAATCGTGTTCTTCGACCAAGTCCTGCCGGCGAAACCGCACCATGCCTTCGTGCGAACGCAACAGGACCTCGACATCCTCCAGGTAGTCGTCGCCGGTAGCGTATTGTTTCGGCACGTCGAGCATTCGAGCGATCGGGGTCATCCAGTCCTCCCACACGAAGCGGTCGAATGCATCGATCGGCCGCCGGCGGGTTTTGTGTTGCTGATGGGGATTGTCCGCGATCCCGCGCGCGAGTGCCATGGTGCTCCCGCCGAGCCAGCAGCCCAGGTCCACGATCTTGCCGGCGCCCGTGTACGAATGCCGGCCGTACTGCTCCAGAAAGCAGATCTCGTTGTCGGTCAGCATCGTATAGCAGTCCGCGGGCCGTTTGTATCCTTGACACAGAGCGTTGAGGTTGTTCGCCCACTCCGTCCATTGGCTCACGGCTGCTCCTTTGCTGGCCGGCCAGATCGGTCGTGGCCAGCGAACTGTTGAGGATTCATGCCCGACCAAAAAACGACCACTGACTTCCCGTCCGCGATAAGCGATGAGCTGGACGCCGCGCTCGTGCGCGCGACCGACAATTGGTCAGGCGTGCGCTGGCGTGGACATCGCCTGTGGCAAAACCTCTTCGATCTCAACGTCATCACGGAACACCTCTTCGCCGCTCGACCGGAGGTGATCGTCGAAACCGGGACGTATTGCGGCGGCTCGGCGATCTACTACGCCGACATGATGCGCCTGGCAGGGCTCGAACCCGACGTGCTCTCGATCGACATCGACCCACTGGCGACTCCGGCCCATCAGGGCGTCCGGTACGTCACAGGTCGATCCAGCACCGACGGCGCCGTGGCGCGGGACGTCGCGCTCCATGTAAACGGGCGACGTGCCTTTGTGATCCTCGATTCCGATCATCGAGCCGATCATGTCTACGACGAGCTGGTCATGTACGCGCCGCTGATTGCGCCCGGTGATTACTTGCTCGTGCAAGATGGAAATCTCTGGAGCACACACGGACTGCCCCTGGAGGAAACGCCCATCGGCGGCGTCCTGCAGTTTCTTGCGGCAAACCCGCAATTCCAAATCGACGCGACCAAATCCCCGTTCGCGACAACGGCGCACGTGCGCGGCTGGCTGCATCATATGCCCGCCTCGTGAGGGAGCGCCGCCCCGTCACAAATCCCGTCATAGAACGCGACGTCGCTGGCCAACACCGCTCGGACCGACATCGGGTTGATCGGTCTCCAGGAGCTCCCATCGACGCGCTTGCGGCTCGTGTTGCCTTGGTGGATGATCCCGACGAAGAACGAGCCGTCTGGCAGCGTCTGCAGCATCCCGGAGCCGAGTCGCCACACGAACTGCGTATCCTCACCATCACGCACTGCGGGGAACGGACGTCGCGCCCAGGTGCGCTTCCAGTAGCACAGCGTGGCGCCGGCTGCCCACGGCTTGCGGCCGTGGACGTACCGGTACCGCCAGGCAAGCCTTGTGGCGGGCGCGTAGAACATCAGATCCGATAGGCCGCAGACCTCGACTTGAGGCGACTGCAGCAAGGCGCTGACTTGCCGCGATACGCGGTCGCTCCCTACCCAATCGTCGTCATCCCAGTGCACGATCACGTCACCGCGGGCCATCTCACAGGCGAGATTGCGTTTCGCTCCCAGAATGTGACGTGACGACAGTCGCTCGTAGCGAACGCGGGGATCGGGCGGCATCAGGTCGTTCACGGGATCGTGTCCGTCATCGAGCACGAGCAGCTCGAGCGTCGGGTAGTCTTGCCGCTGGAAGTACTCAATCGCCCGGCCGACGAACTTCCGTCGGTCCGCCGTGGGCATCACGCAGCTGACGAGGGGGCCGGAGTGGCCGCTGCCCGCCCCGGCCGTACGTGGCGAGCGGCCATTCATGACGAGATAGAAGGCGCGGTCGGCCGCGAGGAGGGGAGGCTCGTCGACGCGGAGCCAGCCGCGTGGATCGAGATACCGGCCGCAATCGAACCGCCACGCATTTGCCCCGTGGCGCACGTACAGGAACAGCTCGTCACCGGCGATCGACTTCAGCCGACCGCCGCGCCGGACCGCGTGGGTAAGAAAGTGCGCATCCTCGGCGATGGAGCGCGACGGATACCGTATCCCCTGCTCCCACAATCGCCGGTCGTAGACCAGCGTCCCGCCATGGACGTCATGCGCGAAGAGACGACGGTGCGCGGCCGGGGTAACGCGCCAGAACGCCCATGCCGCCAGGACAAAAAACACGCCGGTCGTCAGACCGGTTATGTCGGCAGTGCCAGCGAGCAAGGGCGCGACCTGGGCTTCGAGCCGTGTCGCGACGTAGAGGTCGTCGTCGTCCCAGTGCGCGATGAACCGCCCTCGAGCCATCTGCACGGCACGATTCCGCTTTGCGCCGATGGTCTCCACCCGCTCGCTCCGGATGTAGCGGATGCGACTGTCGCGTGGAAGGTCGGCGCCGAGATCCACGGGGCCGTCGTCGACGATGAGGAGCTCGGCGTCGGTGAGTGTCTGACGCTGAAAGTAGGTCACCGACTGGAGGACGAACTCGCGACGATCCCGCGTGGGCATGATGCAGCTGACGAGCGGACGGGGATCCGCGGAAGTAATGCGAGGAGCCGGGCGGGGGCACCCCTGTGTGGAAGGGGCGTGACGAGCGATTTCGATCAGGCCGGGGGGCGCGAAGTGCTCGCAGTCGTCGCCGCGGCAGTGTGTTTCATACGTTTCGCGCTCGCCCCGTAACCGCAGCGCGCAGAACTTGTCCTGATAACGACGCTTGTTCCCCTCAAATAGCCGCGCTTCCTCGCGATGGCGGCGGGCCGTCGCGGGGGAGCGATAGACATACGCGCCGCACGCCCATATGCCTCGAAATCCGGCCCGTGCGGCACGGATGTTGTAGTCCATCTCCCAGCACGGACCGAGGCCGTACTGCTCGTCGGCCTCACCGACCGCAACGAGCACCTCCCGCCGCACCGCGTAACAGAAATCGGAAAGGCTGTGAAGCGGCTCCAGCGTCCGCCAAGTCGCGCCGAACCTACGGGAAATCGTGGTGGCCGATTGCACGACTTCGACGGCGGTCTCGCGCGCGCGAGGAAGCACTCTCTGCTCATTCCACGCGCGGTTGGTCGAGGGGCCCGCCAAGCCGTGCCGGGGATCTGCCGCCAGGGCGTCGAGCAGCCGGTCCAACCAGGCGGGACCGACGATCGCCCCGNNAGGATTACATCGCTGTCGGTAGCCCGCGCGAGCCGATTGAAGCAGGCGGGGGCTGGCTCATCGGGCAACGGCAACACCGCCACACCCGGGGCGGGGCACGCCGTCAGACTCTCGAGCGTTATACGCAGTCGGTCCGGGTCAGCGTAGACATGCACGCCTACCGTCACCGAAGTCATCGCGTGCTCTCGTGGCGCCGGCGGTTTTCAATGACGGCCAGGCCGAGGAAATCGTCCTCCGGCACGCACCCTTCCGCCGTCCAAAGGCGGGTCACGCCATAGCCCGCGGCTTCGATGCGCCGCAGCGCCGCTTCCACCGTGCCAGGGGTGGTGCGCACGTCGTGAATCAGGATGAGCCCGCCCGGGCAGACCAGTCGTTGCGCAAGTTCGAATTCCGCCCACACGTGTTCCGCCGTATGGATCGAGTCGAGGAACGCCGCGTCATAGTGCTCACCGGCCGCGATCGCCGCGGCCATCCCTTCGAGCGCTCCGCAGCGCCGGGCCTCGATGCAGTGCGCCATTGCCTCGGGCAGTGCCCCCCATAACTCGGCACGCTCCTCCATCACACATGGGTCGAACGTCACGACGCGGCCTCCATCGCGATGCGCGAGCGCCGACGCGATGCACGCTGTCGAAACGCCCCGCGCCGTGCCGGATTCGACGACGTGGGAACAGCTGTTCGTGCGGATCAGGTAATGCAGCAGCGCGAACAGCGGCAACACGCTCGGATCATTCACCCGGGCGTCCCGGCCATCGCGTGTACCGTACATCGACCACGCCAGAGCCCGAGTGCCGTGACGAGCCACCCAACGGCGTAGCGTCTCGACAAAACTCGCGTAGGAGTCGCCGTTCTCCGCACCAACCAGCGGATCGGATACTCGAGCGAACAGGCCCTTGTACTCGGGATACTTCTGTCGCCCGGCGCCGCTGAAATGCAGGACGCGGACATTGCGGCCGCGCCACCGGGCCCGGAGGCGGCCGCTCTCGATGCTGGGCTCAACCTCCTGCACGTGGAGTTGCACATTGTACGCCGGATCCAACTCCGACCCGCAACCGAGTCGCGCGAGCGCCAGGTTGAAGACGAACTGATTGCGCCACGAGATGCGGGGATGCTCATCCACCCAGGTCGCCGCCTCGGGCATGGCGCGGATCGCCCCGTCGAGGGCGAGGAGTGCCGTGCGGCTGCCGGCGAAGATTCCGTCATTGACGACGAACGGGTAGGCGCCTTCGCCGCCATCGACGCCGAGCAGGCGCTGCAGGTCGGCTTGCTTCCCCCCATATGCCGATTCCAGCACATGGGTCAGGTTGCGGAAGCCCGGGCCATTGCCTTCGCGACAGGCATAAATGGTCCCGTCCGGACCGGCCTCGACCGCGCCGAAGATCGGTCCCAGGTCGTCCAGCACAAGCATGTCGGCGTCTAGGCAAATGAACGATTCGGCACCGATCACGCGGGCCACGGAATACAGCACCGCTTTCGACATGGGATTCAGACGCGCGCGCGGTTGGCATGGGATCAAGAGCGCGCGATACTTCGCCGCGACGCGGGCACACGCCGCATCGTCACCGAGGGCGAACACCGCGAGTCGTACATCTGGGCAACCGGAGTTTGCGCCGATCGAGCCGAGCAAGTCATCGAGCAGCGCATCGAATCCTGCCGAAGCCACGGTCGCGATGACACGCCGAGGTGCAGGTTGTGGAGCGGGGAGATCGATCTCAGCGCGGCCGAGGCAATCCACGAGGGTGCTGGAGCGCGCGGCTGCCTCTTCTCCATCGACCTCGGGAGCTACCCACACGGCGTGGCACCACTCCCAGCGACCCGTGGTGACCACGAGCTCGAGCAGCTCCGCGCCAGTCACGTCGGCGGTCACCAGCCGCGGGGGCTCTCCCGCCCGCACATACGCCTCGTGCGCGACCATGTGGCCATCGGCGAGTACGGAGAAATGTGCATGTGACTGGTCGGCTGGCACGTCGTCGTTCATGGCCACGTGGCAGCGGAACGTCGCGCAGCGTCGCCGGAGCCGGTACAGCAAACGCGCCGGCGCATGGGCACTGAGCGCGCTGTCGATCGGCCGACCGCCGACGGTGACCCGTTTGCCCTCGTATCCCAGATCGCCGCGGACGCCGAGCCGGCCGTATCCGACGCGGGCATCCACCGGATCCACACTGTCGAGCCGGAGAGTCATGGGCGTCTACGGCCTCGCCGTGCCATCGAACTGGGCGAGATACGCCCGTGCTCGCTCAGGGTACTTCGGCCCGTCCTCGCCGCTCAAGCGCGTCAGCTCTTCCCGGGCGTCGGCGGCCCGACCGAGCCCTTCCAGGGCCAGCGCTCGGTAGAAGCGCGCCCGCTGATTGTCCGGCTCGCCGCTGAGCGCGCGCTCGAGACGCTCGAGCGCCTCGGCGGCGTTGCCATCGGGAAGCGCCAGCACGGCGAGGTCGATCTCCGCAGCCACGTGTCCCGGTTCGTGCTCCAGGATCGTCTTGAGCTCGGTACGAGCGCCATCGCGATCACCCCGCGCGAGCCGCACCAATGCCAGGTGGTAGCGTGCCGTGTCGTCTTCGGGATTGAGTTTGAGTGCGCGCTCGAGCACGTCCGTGGCCGAGCCCAGGTCCTGCCGCAGGAACAGAATGACGCCAAGCTGGGTCCATGCCGCCGCGTATCCGGGGTCCGCCGTCACGGCGCGACGGAGCAGGTCGACGGCCTCCGCGAGGTCACCACGCAGGGCGATGAGCGTGGCCAGCGCGGTCATCGCCCCGGGCCGTTCGGGGGTGAGCTCGAGCACCCGCTGCCATGCCGCCTCGGCGTCTCCGGTGAGCCCCGTCCCCATGAGCAGCTTTGCCAGATTCTCCCACGCAATGGCGTTCCGGGCGTCCGCATCCACGGCCCGGCGCAACAGGGCGATTCCCTGCTCGACCTGGCCTTGCGCTGCGCGGGCGATGCCCAGATTGGCCAGCGCCATGCTGCGCGCGGGATCGATCGTCAGGGCGATCTCGTAGTGACCGATCGCCTCGTCGAGCTTGCCCTGCTGCGCGAGCAGAAACCCGAGGTTGTTGTGCGCCGTCGCGTTTTCGGGGTTCGTGGCCAGGGCGGCCTGGTACTCGGCCTCCGCCGCCGCGAGATCGCCCTCGAGATGGCGCAGGGCGCCCCGATCACTGGCTTCGCGGGAGCGGCGCTGCGGGTCCTGCTCCTCCGGTACGGGTTTGCCGGTGAGCGAAAAAGCGGTGGAACGGGTCATGCACACCTCCTAGGCGATCTTCTTGATCAAGCCGGTCAGGATGTCCGTCGCGTTCAGATCGGGCTTGATGATTTCGATGTCACTCCACGAGATGTCGAACGGCCTACCTTCCTGGTAATGAATCGGGAGCCTGAGGCCGAAACGGAGGCCCGATCCATACTCGAGCGAGGCGAGTTGCCAGCGCTTACTGTAGAGCTCGATGGTCTTGACCCAGAGATCCGCTTCGACGAGCACGAATCCCGTGATGTCGAACTTGAGTTTGGGCTCGACGAAGATCTCGGCACTGGCCGTGATATCGAGCCCCGTGGTCGGCGTCCAATCGACATTGACGGCCGCGTCGAGCGCGCCTTCGAGTCCGAGGCCGCCCCCGATCTCCAGTCCGGCCGAGGCGCTGACGACCGGGATGCCGACGCCGAGCGAGCCACGCACGAAGAGCCGGAGGCCAGCGTGCGCCGGGATGTGCAGTTTCGCCGCGCCCGCGACATGGGTTTGCTCTTCATGTGCGGGATTGTATGTGACTTCCAGGTGCAGATCCTGCAGTTGACCCGGGCCAATGCCGGCGCTGAGGTCGAGGCCCCCGCTGATGTTCGCAAAGATCCCGATGCGCTGGCCCAACACCGAGACGCCGACGATCGGGATGTCGATGCCAACCGTGAAGATGTTTTTGGTGAGACTTTTCTCCTTGAAGATCTCGAGGACGGCCGGGAGACCGATGCGGCCCGTGACTTCGATCTCGCCGTTCGGTTTGAGCTTTACGGCGGCCGTCGCCTCAAGCCAGGGGGCGATGCGGAGACTGAGCGAGCCACTCCCGTAAAGCGTGATGCGTCGGCCCTCACCGGCGGGGGGCCCGGCTGCTGGCTGGCCGTCCTCTCCCACAGGACGGTTCGTAGCCCCGACCGTGATGGAGCCTTTGAGCATCCCTTTCTCGTAGCCCGCGGTTCCTGCAATGTCGAAGGCGCCGTCGTCATAGGTGACACTGATCGAGCTCGAGATGCCGGGAATCTTTGGAGTCGCCGTCCCATGGGCGAAAACAATCCACCGGTTCTCGCCGGGTTTCTTTTGTAGCCGCACCTCGACCGAGCCGCCAGAGATGCCGGGGATGTTTTCAGCGAGCGCCAGGGTGCCGCCGATCGTGAGGCCCTCGGTCTCCGAGTAGGCGACCGTAAGACCGGCCTCACGCACCCCCGGGATCGAAGGCTCAACCGAACCGGCGGCGGCGAACCGGCCCTCGCTGAATGAAGCCGTGATGCGCGCCGAGCGAACGCCTTTGATCTTTCCGGGTCGGCGGATCTCCAACAAACCTTCGCCGCCAAAGGCACGGTTGCGGTACCAGATCGAGATTTCGGCTCGATCGAATAAGTCCGAATCGAAGTTGAAGTGACCCGACGCCTCGAACCCGCGGCTCGTGGAAATCGACGCCGTGAGAGATCCGCGTCCCATATTCGTAATGCTGAGATCGACTCCGCCTTCGACTCCCAATCCCTCGGTCCCGATGAAGATTCCCAGCGACACGCCGTCGATTGACAGACCGGGCAGCGTCAGAGTCAGGTCGTCCGGCCGATAGTAGTAGACGAGTTCCAGCGCTCGTCCGCGCAGCCGGACCTCGAGGGGAACCTTCGCCAGCAAGGGAATCGTTGGCGCCAGTCGTCCCGTGCCTGAGATCATTCCGCCTTCGAATGCGATCCGGTCGAATCGCACGGGGCTCGCACCTTCGGCGTCTGCCTCGAACGACGGCAAGGGACCGAGCACGCCGGCGTACTTACCGGGGCCTTTCAGGATTTGGATCGCGCTGGGGCTGTCCGGCGGCTTCACTCCCTTGGGGAGATCCCATTTGGCGGTGATGCTCCCGATAGGGGTGCCCGCTGATGCAGTGACATATCCGTCGTTCAACTCGACCGACGAAATGCGAAGCCCCGCAACCTTTGTCTGGTTGACGCCAGTGACGGGAATGGTTCTCGGATTGCGGCTGTGCGGGTATTCCGCCAACAAACTGGTCCCGCTTGGGGACAAGAGCGCGAAGGAGGTGGCGCTCCCCGCTTCGCCGATGGCCCGGACTGGTTTCGCCTCTTTCAGCTGCTCCCCGGCAGTGATCTCCGCTCGGGTCCACCACTGGGACGCCGACTCATCGCGGCCTTCCCCCATTTCCACTCGGTCGAAGACAATGGGGTTTGTCTCCAGGAAATCATCGACCGGCTTCCTACCCGAGGCCTCACCCTTGGCGGCGAGGTAATCTCTGACCTTTCGGCGGATTCCGGACTTTGTTCCTGCTCCCGCACTCGCGTTGCTGCTCTTGTCGAGAAGCTCCATGTTCTCGAGCGTGTTGGCTTCGGCCGATGCCGGCCATCCGGCAGCCTGGAGCTCAACGATGTGATCGACCTCAAAGGGGCTGGCATACATCTTTCCATGGCGGTCCCAATTGGGCACCGTGATTTGTCGCACCAAATCGTCATATGTGCCGCTGATCCGACCGCCCTTCGATAATTCGATCTCTTGCTCGCCTCTTTGGCTGGCGTCGAGATGAACCCTTCTTAAAACAGCGTCACTGACGTGTACGCCTGGCAACCACACATTCTCCTTTTGTTGTGGGTTGCCGCGATCGTAGTTGGCCACGCGTTTCAGCTTCGCGCCGGAGGCCCACGCCTGATAGACGGGACGATGCCGGGCCTTGATAGGCGGCAGGGGAAATGTCTTGAGCTCTTGCTCGGGATCCGCGGCGGCGGCGGCGCCACCCCTTCGGGGTCCAGCGCGCTGCACGAGCATCCGTTGTACACTCCCCGTCTGTTGCGCAACGTGGGTCGCTTCGTGCGCCATGAGCCCGACGTTGTGCGGCGATTCGCCCCCTCCCAACCAAATGTCTCGCCCTTGTGTAAACGCGCGCGCGTCCAGATCTCGCGCCGCATCCGCCGCTCCCCCACCGTGGTGCACGCGGACGTCGCTGAAGTCGAGCCCCATGCCGCGCTCCAGCGCCTGGCGCGTCGCACCGTGCATGGGCTCGCCGGCCCCTTTGCTCTGAATCGCCCCTTCGGCGGCATGCTCCATCGTTGACGGCAACGCGGTTCCATGATCGTCGGCATCGCGCTGGACGGGACCTGCGCGTTCGGCCGTTGCTTTCTCTTTGTCCTTGGCGGGTTGGCCGCTTTTTTGCGCCGCCTTCGGCGCCTGCTCTTTGGGCTCGGGCTTCTTGCCGTCCGGTTGCGCGACGAGCTGCACGGCCGCGTCCTTCGGTTCAGGCTCCTTGTCGTCGGGAAGCGCCGCTTTCTGGACGGGCGCCTCCTTCAGCTTTTCCTCCCTAGGCTTGTTTCGTTCCTCCCCCGTGCGTTCCTTCTCGGCCCGCTGAGCCGCGGGCGGCTTCCCTTCCTTCTTCTTGTCCCCAGCCGGAGCGCTGGCGGCCTTCTGCACCGGAGTCTGCTTCAGCTTCTCCTCGGCGGGTTTTTGCCGCTCCTCTCCCTGCCGCTCTTTTTCGGCGCGCTGGGCCGCGGGCGGCTTCCCTTCCTTCTTCTTGTCTGCGGCCGGAGCGGCAGCAGCCTTCTGAACGGGCTTCTTCGCCTCTGGCTTTGCGGCCTTTTGAACCGGCTTCTTCTCCTCGGGCTTCGCAGCCTTCTGCGCGGCCGGTCCAGCCGGCGCAGCTTCCTTCTTCCTCTTTTCGCTTGTGGGGGGGGCGGCCGCTTTCTGAACGGGCGCCGCCTTACCCGTGTCGTCCTTCTTCTTGCCCGATTCGGGCGTCGCCGCGCGCTGAACGGGCGGTTTCTCTCCCTTCTTAGACGCAGGCGACTTGGGAACTGGCGCCGCGGCGCGCTGCCCTACCGGAGGCCCACCGGACCCGATCTGGCTGATACTCTCGGGCGCCACCCGCCCCCCCGACGCGATCGTGTTCGCCACGCGCTCCGCCTCCTGCTCGTACGGATCGTTCGCCTGGCCGATCGCAACCTTCCGCTGCACGGTGCCTCCCCCCAACGCGAACGGGGCTCCACCGTATCGCGCGCCCCAGGCCGGCGCCGCCAGCCGTTGGACCGGAGCGCGAGCGATAGGAGCCGGCGATTTGCTGGGCTCCTGCTTGCTGCGATCCTTCGCCGCGCGGGCCACTCGATTCATTTGATCGTGCCCAGGAACTCAGCCAGTGCGCGGTCAGCCGGCTCGATTAGCCGGGCGGCCGGCTCAGGAAACGCTAGACCCGCTTTCCGATACTCGACCTGAATCCCTGCGGCGAGCGCGTCGGGACCTACCACGCCTCCGTCATCGAGCGCCAGGAGGTTCGCGTAAACCGCCGCATTGCGGATCTGACCGCCGGAAAGCTGATGGCGCGACGCGGTGGCTTCGAGGAGCTGCTCGTCGACCGCGTGACCGGGCGGCAGGTGTAACTGCCAGAGCAACCAGCGGGCCTCGGCATCGGGAACCGGGAACTTGACGACGACATCCATGCGGCGCCGGAAGGCTGGATCGATCTGTCCGCCAAGATTCGTCGTGATGACGACGATGCCCTGATACGTCTCGAGCCGTTGCAGCAAGTAGTTCGTTTCGAGATTCGCATATCGATCATTCGACGTCCGCACGTCGGTTCTCCGCCCAAGTAAGGCATCGCCCTCGTCGAGCAACAGGATCACGTCGAGGTCCTCGGCGCGGCTGAGAACGCGGCCGAGATTCTTCTCCGTCTCGCCGATGTACTTGTTGACCACGGCGGCGAGATCGACCCGGTAGAGATCGAGTCGCAACGCGCTCGCCAGGATGCAACCGGCGAGTGTCTTGCCCGTGCCGCTCGGGCCCTCGAACAACGCGCGCACGCCGCGGTTCAACCCACCGGGGAAACCAGTGCCAACCGCGCCAGGGAGCCGCTCGCGATGGCGGCAGCGGCGCTCCAGATCGTGCAGCTCGCGCGCGGTACCATCGGAGACGATCAGCTGTCCCCAGCTGCCCTCCGCGTCGAGCCGCTGCGCCAGCGCGTCGAGCTGTTGCCGATTCACGGCCCGCGCCCCGTTGCGCACGTCCTCGATCGTCACGGTCGCGCGACGCTCGAGGTCGGCGCGGGCGCAGGCGAGTCGGGCGCACTGCCGGATGTAGCCGCCGGAAAACGCAAACTGATCCGCGATGTTCGCGAGCTCGGGGCCGGCGTGGTCGCGTAACTCCCGCTCCCAAATGCGGACTCGCTCCGCGGGAGTGTCGGCCGGCACTTCGACGGCCAGGACGGATCGACCCGGTGCGAGCCCGCCGTCGCGGCCGAGGACCACGAATGTCGGGCCCGCGTACCCCGCGAGCTCAGGGACCGCAAAGCTGTCGGTGGGGCCGAGATCCGGTTCGAAGACCGGGACCGCACGCAGCAGTGTGGCGAGCGGCCCCACGAGCCGCAGGCGATCGCCGCCGGCATCGTGCGCGACCTGCAGGAGGCCGCAGGAACGCGCGCGCGCGAGCCCGCCGGCGATGGCCAGCCGGTCGGTCCCCGGCAGACCGCGCAGCACCACAGCGGATGCCGCCTGGGTTTCGAGCAGCGCACGAACCTCCTGCAGCCGGCCGGCCACGGCGGCGGGGACGATGAGATCATCGAGCGCGGTGAGCACCTCGGGCGCCTGGTACTTCACTCCTGGCACTGGATCCGCGGCGCGCTCGCCATGAATGGCGCTCCAAATCGCGCGCGGGACCCCGACCACCCAGTCGGCGCGCGGGTCTCCCGGATTGAAGACTTCCGCTACGCCCGAGCGTACGAGTGGGCCGCAATGGGTCCACGCGTCGGTGGCGGTATCGCCGATCGCCGACATCAGGATCTGCCGCAACAACCCCAACGTGGGCCGCCTCGTGGCAAGCGCCGGCTGGAGTGAGCCGAACACCGTGGCGAAGTCCGAGTCCTCTTCGACGAGCCCGAGGAGGGCGAGGAAGAGCAATACGGAATGGTCGTCTTGCCCACGCAACGCGCGCAGCGGCAGCCAGGTGTCGGTCCCCTGCTCCCAGGCGGTAATGGCATCCCCGAGCCATGAGACGTTGCCGTCCCAGAGCCCTATAGAAGGAAAGCGCCTGGTCAGCTCCGCGACGTACTCACTTAGGAATGGAAAGCCCTGCAGGACGTCAACGGTGTCACGCCCGGCGGCGTTGGCCCGGGCATCATAGAAGAAGAGCCCCAGATGCCCGCGCGGCGTCCGTGGAACATCACTGAATCCCGGTTCACTCTGGGGAATGGTCATGGCACGTCCTCCTCAGACGTACTCGAAACCCACGACGCGTCCGAGCGCCGGCACCCACCCCGGATTGACATCAAGCCCCGCCATTCGCACCGCGGTCCGGGCGGCGGCCAGCGGGAACCGCACATCCACGTGGGTCGCGGAGACGAAGACGCGCGCGGAACTCTCCAGCAGGGCTCCGGCGATCGCTCGGTCACTCTCGAGTCGCATGGCGTGAGTGAGCCGCCAGCGGAAAAAGGGCACGAGAAATTCGAGGAAGCGGCGAAGCTCGGGATCGAGCGGCAGACCGACCAAGCCGAGATTGCGGCGCTCGCGAACCTGCCGTCCGAGTTGCCAAGTCACTCGGCGATCCCGTGCGCGTCCCGGGTCCTGGAGCACCACGCCCTCCGGATGCCAGACCTGGACTCGGCCGCGGCTAAGCCAATGCGCGGTCGCGACCGACGAGGCAGTGAGGAGGTGCGGCGCCCAGGCACGCGGCAACATGTAGACGTCCGCGCCCTGGAACGAGCAACCGATCGGCGCGCCAGGCTCTCGCCCGTCGAGCGCCGCGAGACAATGCCACACAGGATCAACCAGGTGATCCGGTAGACGGGGCCCGAGGAGCACGCGACTGAGGAGCTCGACCCAACCCCATGCTCCCGGTCCCTCGGTCAGACCGAAATGGCGTTCGAGGTCATCGAAGAAGTCGAGACTCTTGAGCAACGTGACGAGATAGAACGTTCCACCGATCTCAGTAGCGACCCACGCGGGCTCGGTGCCGCTTGTGGAGGTCGGTTGAACGACCACATGCTGCTCGATCTCCGAACGCACAGCGGCTCGGCGTCGAGGGACGTCGTCCCGAGACAAGCCTGAGGAGTGCGGAAGGTTCAGCCGTTGCTCAGAGTCACTCGACTGTCGCGATGTGGCATTCGCAGCCCCGCTCGATTCCGACCCCGGCGGTCGACTGACGTCCCGCTGCTCGCGTTGCTCCGAGCGTGTCGGCGCGCGTGCGCTCCCAGGTTTCTCCGGCTCGATCAGTGGAGCCTGCGCCGTCTCGGCTTCCTCAGGTGAACGTGGCTCGCCGATCACCGCTTCTTGCGACAATGGTCCGGCGCTGGTCGCCGCATCGCGCACTCGTGTTGGGGCGGGCGCCGTCGTCTCGTTCGCTCTCGCTGTGCTCGTCGTCCTGGACTCCGGAAGCTCGACGGGCGTGTCGACACGCATGGTGTGCCACCAGTGGCTGACGCGTTCGACAAATCCTCGCGAGCGGGCAAGACTGGGCACCCGCGCGAGCGTGAGCCCGATGCCCAACAACAGCTCTCTCTCGACACTGCGGACGGGTGTTGAGACGCTATCGCGAATGAACGACGTCCAGGGCGCCGCGAGCGAAGCTCGACCACCGTGCTGCTTCGCTACGGGCGAAGGTTCGGCTACCGCGACATCGGCAACCTCAGGTGCGCCGAGTTCAGCCGCGTCCCCTGGTGTGAGCAGCGTAAGCAGCGCCGGGATTTCGAATGCCGCCGCGATGGCTCGCACGACTGTGAGCGCTTGCGCGGCAGTGAGGGCGTCGAGGATGCGCTGGACTGTGCCGGTGCGGGTCAAAATGTCCAACGCGGCCGGCACAGCCGCGGCGTTGCGGCACCACGCGGCGACGAGCGCGTCGAGCGCGTCGAGCGCGTCGGCCGGTAGGGTCCGTCGCAACGCGGTCCACCACCACCGAAGTCCCGCGTCTCCGCTCAGGAGGTCGCGGGCGAGGCACGCGAGCAGCTCGCTTTGATCCGTGAACAGCACGGCGTTCGCATTGCCAGCGACCGGCTCCAGGGCAGGCCGAGCCGCCTCATGCGCGCAGCGGTCCAGCGCGCCGCGCATCGCCGCTTCCCATTCCGGTGACGCCCCGATGGCTCGAGGCGACTTCAGGAGCCCGCGCGGGAGAGGATCGCGCAACCGGCCAGAGGGCGGCAGGTCGGACGATTCGACGGTGGCAAGTCCCACCGCTTGTGAAACTCCTCGCCCAATGCTGGTGCTCATTGCGCCTAAGGACCTGAGGCCGGTTGGGGCGCGTACTCCAGCGGCGCGGGACGTCGCGCGTGAACGCGCGCGCGTGCGAGGACCGCGACACCGACGAGCACGAGCCCCACACTCAGCACTTGCGGCAGCGACAGTCCGCCGAGCCAGGGCCGGAAGTCATCTCGAAGCGGTTCGAGTAGGAACCGTCCGATGCCGTAGCCCACCGCAGCAATGGCCACGGGGACTCCGGGCCGGCGTTTCGTAACGAGGATCACGAAAAACAACAGGAGGGCGAGCGCGACGGCGTAGAGTTGAACTGGCTCGACGGGCAACGACGCCGGGGAAGAGGCGCTCACCCACCCACGGGAGAGGTGGGCCGCGAACGCCTCGGTCCCTGGCGAAAAAGAGACTGCCCAAGACGCCGAGCTGAGACGGCCGAAGTCGTCGCCGTTGACGAAGCAGCCGACGCGCGCGACCGCATACGCCAGCGCCATCGCGGGCGCTGCCGCGTCGGCGTACGGCAGAACGGGCAGGCGCCGCAATCGGAGATACAATCCGCCCCCGATTGCGGCGCCCAGGAGAAATCCATACGAGCTCGTACCAGCTTCCCAAAAACCAACGGGCCGAGTCGCCAGTGCTAGAGCGCGGCCGACTGCCAAACCCACTCCGATGCCAGCGACGCCGGCCCGGAACGCGGAACGGTCACTCAATCCCGCGCGGCTGGCGGATTTCATTGCCCCCGCCAGCGCGACCACGAGAGCCACGGTCCAGAGTTCCACTGCGTGAATCCACTCTCTCGGCTACTGCCGGATCCGATTGAGCATCGTTCCGTAGCATCCGATCGTCTTCACCAGATCCGCTACGTCGTTGCCCGCTTGCACCCGGCGACCGGTCTTCACGCTGCCGCAGAGAATCCAAGTGGGCAGGTTGCTGCCCAAGGGAACTGTGCTGAGCTCGTAATCGAAGTCTCGCGTAATGACCGGATCATGTGACGAGAAGTAGTCCGCCACGGGCGTTTGGATCACTTGAATTGCATAACCCTCACCGCTGTGCTCTTTGAGTCCGTCCGGCGTGTCGTTGAGACCAAGACTCAAAGTCGTTGCGCCGCGCGGAGCCTTCAGCGTGCGGCGGGACCCCACGAAGAACGCACTCTTACTGAAGCCGTCCCACGAGCCGATGAGTGCACCGACCCGACCACGGGCTTGCTGGTTCACGCTCAACGGGAAAGTTCCGCTGACGTTGCTAAGATCGACACCATCAGGGGTCGCGCGAGCCCTGCGGAACCTGAGCGTATCCGCTCGCACCTGTATCGAACCCGTGGTCAAGAGCGTAATCAGAGAGCCTGGCCTCGCGGGCACACGCACGGCACCGTCGCGCGGCGTGCCGGGCGGCAGCTTGAGTTCGATGCTACGGATCGCGACCGGCGGTGGCAGCACCGATGTGCTGATCCGTCCTTTTTGCTTGATAGAGCCGCGGTACAGGAACTGGCCGGGTCCGATTTGCTTCAAGCCAGCGATGACCGTTTCCCACCGCAGGTCGGGAGGCGCATTGAAGCTCGAAGCCCGGAGGAAAACGTCCACCGAGTCTCGTTGCTCGCCGATGCGGAGACCTTCGGTATGTATCGTGGCGGTGTCGAACACGGGCGACATTGCCTGTCGGAAATCCATGTTGGTAACGGTGCTGGTATTCTTGAACGTCACACGAGTCGTGCTCCCAGTTACCGGCTTGGCATCGAGGATCGTGCGGACACACTGGTGGTAAGTGGTCTGATACTGTGGCGCGAGCGCCGGATCCAGAGTCCATCCAGCACGTGTGAGGACGACCGAGCCCTGAGTCGCACCTGCGGCAGCAGGGATGTCTTGCGGCGGGGTGCTGGAGGTCGAACGCGGGTTGCTGAGGTTGCCGATGCTGTCCCACGGCGAACCCGGCCCGCTCGCCGTCGTGGGCACGATGCCCCAGTCAGCGATCTCGAATTTTGCAAAGACCTGTGGAGAGCTGACGTAGTTTGCACCATCCACCGCATCGTTGTGCGGGGTTGCCGTAAAGTCGTTCGCCTGATTCCACGCGATGTCGTACGGGCCCAACGTCGAGCCGGCGGGATGAACGATATTCACGTCGTACCAGGCGATACTCACGCCGTTGCA
>WNFL01061080.1_pt1 | contig 20732 bp, 12 predicted proteins | sample 5400361 | NCBI WGS metagenome assembly WNFL01 (sample SAMN13153351, study PRJNA577476) | soil metagenome | isolation source: 40 cm soil on Douglas fir-dominated hillslope | place: USA:California | collected 2013-09-17
CGTCACTATTCCGAGCGCTTGTGCGGGCTCACGCGGCGGAGTCCGCACGGCGTCCCGCCGTCGATGTGCGCCAAATCACAAGACGAATCCAGAACTTCGCCAGTTCTTCCGATTCAAGGCTCCGAATCCAGCAGCTGGCACGCAGGTTGCTCGTAGGGCGGTGTCCGTGGGGGGAATCACAGTTCAATGGCGTTTCTGCGAGCTGTCGGGGGGGTACCTTGCTGAGGGGGGTTGAGCAGACGATCGCGACTTCCGTCGGGTGCAACGGCATTGGCCTTCATACCGGCGAACCCGTCGACCTGACCCTGAAGCCAGCCGCCGCCGGCACCGGCATTCTGTTCGTCCGGAACGACGGCGAGCAGCCGGTTCGCTTCCCGGCCCGGGCGGAATGGGTGACCGACACGACCCTCGCCACCACCTTGGGGAACGAGGACTCGCGGCTCTCGACCATCGAGCACCTGGTCTCCGCGCTGCGCGGGATGGGCATCGACAACTGCACCGTCGCTGTATCTGGCCCAGAGCTGCCGATCATGGACGGCAGTGCCGCGTCCTTCGTCTATCTGATCCAACAGGCGGGGATCCGCGCGCAGGCGCGCATGCGCCGGCGCATCGTGATCCGCCGCCCGATCGAAGTCCGCGATGGCAGCCGCTACGTGCGGGTCGTGCCGTCGCGCGAGCTGAAGCTCACGGTCGAGATCAACTACTCCCATCCGGCGATCGGTCGCCAGTCGATCAACGCGCTCACGCTCTCGCCGGAAGTGTTCGCACGCGAGATCGCCCCGGCGCGCACTTTCGGCTTCCTCAAGGACACCCAGCGCCTGCGTGCCATCGGCCTCGCGCGCGGCGGCTCGCTCGCAAACGCAATCGTGCTCGACGAGACGCGCGTGCTGAACCCGGAAGGACTGCGCTTCCGCGACGAGTTCGCGCGCCACAAGGTGCTCGACCTGATCGGCGATCTCGCGCTGCTAGGCGTGCCGCTCCAGGGCCACGTGAAGGCCGTGCGCGGCGGGCACCAGCTGCACCAGGCGCTCGTCGCCGAGATCCGCGCGAATCCGAGCTGCTGGACGCTCGAGACCCCGGGCAGCGAGCGCGAGCTCCAGCCCGAGTCCGGCGTCTTCCAGCCCGCGCTCCGCCCGGTCCGATAGGCTTCGCTCGCCTTCGGCTCGCTGCGCGCGCCCTTCCGATGATCGCGTGGGCACCCTACTCACGCTCCGGCGCTTGCGGGCCTCGCTCGGGACGGCCCTCGCTCGGCCTTCGCGTTGTTCCTCAGCGAGGTCGAGAAGAAGACTTACAGGCCGAGAGACCCGATCACTGCCGAGGCGACGCGCAGGAGTAGGACGCGCGCGGGCGGACAGAGCTGTACGGCGGACGCGAGATCGCCGCTCGTGCGAAGCTCGAGACGCGCGGTGGTCGGCCAGACACCGAGCAGCTCGAGCAGCAGCTCGCGCAGCTCCCCCTGACCCGCGGTGAGCACGCGCGCGGCGGCCTGGCCGAGCACCTGCTCGCGCCACAGATCGGGGGTCAGGACACGGAGCAGCTCCGTGTCGAAGCTGCGCAGCGCCTTCTTCAGCCGGCGCTTCGCGCGCCGGCCCATGTCGTCGCCGCTCTGTGTCGAGTCGTCGCCCGATTGGTTCCAGATGCTTCGCAGCGCCGGGTCGCCGAGCTTCCATGCCGGGCCGACGAGCGCCGCGAGCGCCTGCTCGAGCGGCGCCGCCAAGCTCGAGTAGGGGGGAGCTTCGCTCGACGCCGGCAGCGCCCCGGCCTCCGAGATCGCGAGCAGGAGCTCCGTGGCGGCCGCGACGGTTCCGTCGGCCGGAGCGCCGACCTCGACCAGGAGCGCTCCCTCGATCGGCGCGCCGCCGCCCGCAGGGCCGAGCGCCTGAAGCACCGCGACGCAGGTCTTCTGCGCGCGCTCGCGCTTCCAGTGGGCCGCGATTCGTTCGAGTGACCGCCACGAGCTGCGGCGTCCCGGATGACGCTCCAGCAGGCCGCGATGCGCGTCGACCGACTCGCGGTGCGCCGCCGGGTCGAAGGCGGTCGTGTCTGCCAGCGCTTCGCGCGCGCTCTGGCGCAGTGGGTTGCACTCGAGCGCGCGGCGGTAACAGCGCTGCGCGCGTTCGATGTCCTCGAGCGGACCCGCGTACGCGCGACCCACCGCTTCCCACAGCTCGGCCTCCACCGGGCGGTCGGGGTGCGCCGTGTCGAGTGTCTGCTCGAGCAGCTTCACCGCGGTGCCCCAGTCCTCGAGCTGGCCGAGGTTCGCGGCGAGCATGCGGGCCGCCGCGACGTGACCGGGTTCGAAGGTGAGCGCCTCCATCGCGCGGCGCGCGGCCGGCCCGTTCTGTCCGACCGACGCCGACGCCTCGGCCGCGCTCCAGAGCAGCGCGGCGCGCGGCTTCGCCGCCTTCACGACGGCGAGCGCGCGCGCGGCGAGATCGAGCGCCCGCGTGGCGCCGTCGTCCGCGCGAATCAGCTCGAGCAGCGCGACCCAGGCATCGTCCGGGACCGACTCGGCGTCGCAGATCCCCTCGAGCCGCCGGCGCGCGTGCGCGCGATCGCCGTGCGCCAGCTCGAGCTGCGCGGCGCGGAGCCGCAGGCGCGCCGCGAACTCGGCGGGTACGTGCTCGCTCCAGGCGTCGAGCTGAAGCACCGCGCGCTCCATCTCGCCGAGTCGCTCCAGCAGATCGACGGCGCGCGCCCGAGACACTTCGTCGTCCGGCCGGATCGAGAGCACTTCCTCGAGCGCGGCGGCGGCGCGGTCGAGCTGCTGCAATCCCTCGCACGCCTGCGCGAGCTTCACGAGCCGGTCGGCGCGCTCGCCGGCGGACAGCTCGATCGCGCGCAGCCGCGCGTCGAGACAGTCGCGCGCCCGCGCATGTGCGCCGAGGCGCAGCGCCAGCCCGGCCATCGAGTCGAGCGCCGCGGGGTGCTCCGGCTCGCGCTCGAGCGCGAGCTCGAGATAGCGGAACGCCTCGGCGAAGCGCTCCTGTGACTGCGCGGCCTGCGCCGCGGAGCGAGCCACGCTCGCGAGCTTGTCCTCGTCGGGCGAGCCGCGCAGGAGCGAGGTCGCGAGCCCGAACGCGCGCTCGGCCTCGGCCCACTCGTGACGCGCGAGCGCGATCTCGCCGGCGCCGAGCAGGGCGGGGAGGTGCGCGCCGTCATGGCGCAGCGCGGTGCGGAACAGCGCCCAGGCGCGCATCGGGTCGTCGAGCCGATCGCGCGCGAGCGTGCCGGCGCGCGTGAAGCGGTCCGCCGCGCGAGCCGCGTCGCCCTCGAGCTCGGCGAGCGCGAGCACGTCCTCGAACTCGCGCGCGGGCTCGCACAGTCGGTTGTGCAGCAGCGCCCGCAGCTCGAGCGCCTCGCGCAGCGCGGGGTCCGCCGCGAGGGCGCGGTCGCAGGCGTCGCGCGCGCGGGCGGCGTCGTCGAGCTTGGCGAGCGAATCGCGCGCGAGCTCGAGCCAGGCCGCGGGCGTCGCCAGCTCGCCCACGTCCTTCAGCGCGGCGGCCCGCTGCTCGAGTGACTCGCGGAAGCGGCCCTGCTCGGCGAGCGCGGCGGCGTAGCGCTCGCGGTCGTCGGTACGCAGGGCATTGGCCGAGGCGAGCGCGGCGAGTGACTTCGTCGCGAGCTCTTCGTCGTGGAGCTCGTCCCAGGCGATGCGCGCGAGGCGGCGGTGCAGCGCGAGCGCGTCCTCGCCGCTGGCCGCCGAGATCTCGTCGCACAGAAGATCCCGCGCGCGCGCGAATGCGTTCGCGCGCTCGAAGACGCGGCGCACCTCGCGCAGCATCGAGATCTGGCCCGGAGCCAGAGCCAGCGCCCGCTCGGCGGCGTCGATCGCCTCGGACCAGCTCTCGCGCTTCGCGGCGGCGAGCTGCGCGAGCCGCAGCCAGCGATCCGCGGCCAGGCCGCCCTCGGGCTCGGCGGAGAGCAGGGCGCGCAGCGACGCGGCCTCGTCGTCGTGGCGGTCGAGGTGGGCGCACAGCTCCGAGCGCAGGTCGTGCGCGCCTTCGAGGCGCGCGGCCAACGCCAGCGCGCGGTCGACGTTCTCGAGGGCTGCGCGCGCGTCGCCGAGTGACTGCCAGCGCAGGCGCGCGGCCTCGAGCCAGTGTTTCTCGCTCGCCTCGGGCGCGGTGGCGGCCAGGCGCTCGAGTGAGTCGGCGCGGCGCGCCTCGTCGCCGGGCCGCTGCAGGAGCGAGCACAGCGCCGTGAGCGCCTCGGGGTCCGCGGGCGCGCGCGCGAGCACCCGCTGCCAGGCGGCGATCGCCTGATCGGTGGAGCCCAGCGCGTTGCCGAGCCGCGCCGCGATGCGGCGCTCGAGCTCGGCTCGCTCGGCGTCGGGCGAGAGCGGCAGGGCGCGCTCGGCAAGCGCGCACCAGTCGGCGTCGCGACCCAGGCTCGCGTACAGCTGCAGGAGCGAGCGCATGCGCTCGAGCTGGGCGGAGCGCGACGCGCCGGGGTCGGAGTCGAGCCACATGCGCAGCTCGAGCGCCGCCTCTTCGCGCAGCTCCGGGTGCGAGGCGAGGAGCTCGATGCGCTCGCGCTGGTGGCGCGTGCGCTCCTCGACGCTGGCCTCGGGATGGCGCGCGAGCGCGCGCAAGAGCTCGACGCGCTCGCTCGGCCGGCCGAGGCGCGCGAGCACGTCGCTCTGCGCGCGCAGCCAGGCGAGCTTGGGCCGCGGCTGGCTCGAGAGAGCGCGCGCGTAGCAGGCGCTGGCCTCGTTCAGCTGTCCGAGCTCGACCAGTAACTCGCCCTCGGCCGCGGCCAGCTCGGCTTGCTCGACGCCGTCGCCCGAGAGGTCCGCGAGTGAGCGCACCGCCTCGAGCCGACCCGCCGGGCCGCCGACCTCGCGCTCGAGCGCGAGCCAGCGGACGCGGCCGTCCCGCGCGAGCGGCTGCAGCGCGTGCAGCTTGCGCAGCCAGGAGAGCTCGAGCTTCGCGTCGCGCGCGTTCCCAGCGGCTGCGGCCGCCGCGCGCGCGACGTCCAGGCGCGCGGCGCCGGCCTCGGCGGAAAAGCGCGCGCCGAGGATGCCGAGCAGCTCCGGCGCGTCGCCCTTGGCGCGCACGATCTGCTCGAGCGCGGCCAGCACCTCGCGGTCGAGCGGGGCGCTCGTGCGCGCACGACACAATACGGTGTACGCCTGCTCCGCCTCGCCCGCGTGCGCCAGCGCCAGACCGAGGCGGCGCAGCTCCGCCGGCGGAAGGCCGCCGTCGAGCGCGCCGGCGGCCAGCGGCCGCAGCAGCGCGAGCTCGCGCGTCTCGTCGCCGAGCGCGCGCGCGGCGCGCAGCCCGCGGTCGCGCAGACCGGGATCGTCGCGCAGCTCGCGCTCCACCAGCGCCAGCGCGTCCTCGGGCCGGGCGAGCGGGCCCTCGTAGAGCCCGAGCAGCTCGCGCACCCAGAGCCGGCGCGCGCCGGGCGAGGCGACCCCCGGAGACTCGAGCGCGCGCCGCAGCCCGTCCGCGAGTGACTCATGATCCCCGCCCGCGCGCAGCAGCGGCAGGCGCAGCGCGACCAGCTCGGCGTCCTCGACGCCGTCCGCGAACAGGTCGTCGATCACCGCCAGACGCTCCGCCGTCGGCCGGTTCGCGCTCTCGAGCGCGCTGAGCCAGCGGCGCAGCCAGCGCGCGCGCACCGCGGGCTCTCCGGCGTCGCGCGAGCGCTGCGTGCAGAGCTGCATCTGGCCCGAGGTGTTGCCCGCGCTGCCGAGTGCGGTGTAGAGGAGCTCGTCGATCGCCGGATCGTCGGCGTTCGGGGTCCGGGCGCCGACCAGGGTCTCGGCTGCGAGCCGCGCATCGCCCGCGGCGAGCTGCAGCCGCGCGAGGCGCAGCGCGAGAGAGGAGCGCTCGCCGGCGCGCAGCTCGCGCTCCGCGAGCCGCTCGCCGAGCAGCCGGCGCAGCTCGACGCCGCGCGCGTCGCGCTCGAGGATCGCCGCGAGCCGATCGAACGCGTCGGGATCGGCGCCGTCGCGCGCGAGCAGCCGGCGCAGCACCGCTTCGCCGCGCGCGGGATCGCGCACCTCGTCGGGACCGTCGCCGACCAGGCGCGCGAGCTCGAGCCAGGTCGCGCGGCGCAGCTCGTCCGTGGGGGCGCACTCGGCGAGCTTCTCGAGCGCTCGGATCCGCCGCTCGTGCGCGCCCGCGCCGGCGCAGAGCTCCGCGACGAGCCGCAGGTCGTCGGCGCCGAGCTCCGCCTGCGCCTGGGCGCGCTCGAGGTCGGCCAGCGCGCGCGCCGGATCCCGCAGGCGCTCGGCGTAGAGCCGCGCGCGCTCGACCAGCAGCGATGCGCCGGCCGCTGCGTCGGGCGCGCTCGCGATGCTCTCGTCCAGGAACGCGAGCTGATCCTCCGGGCTCCCGTGCGTGCGCAGCAGCGCGAGCAGCGCGCTGCGCACCGTCGCCGCGAGCGCCGGCGACGCCTCGTCGCGCGCGCGCTTGAGACACTCGATCGCTTCGCGGACGCGCCCGTCGCGCTCCTGGAGCGCCGCGAGGCGCAGCAAGAGCTCCGTGCGTTCCGCGCCAGTCACATGGCTCTCGCGCATCGTGAGCCACGCCTCGAGCTCGCGCGTCTGGCCGCCGGCTTCGAGGGCGCGCGCGAACAGGTGCTCGAGCCGCCCGTCGCGGGTCGGGTCGGCGAACTCGCGCAGCACCGCGATCGCGTCCTCGGCGCGCCGCAGGCCCTCGAGCAACAGGCCCGCTTGACGGTGCGCGAGCTCCCGGCGCCGCGCCGGATCGCGCTCGCGCGACAGGCGCCGCGCCAGCACCTCGCACAGCTCCTCGATGCGATCCTGCTCGGCGAGCAAGCTCTCGAGCAGATCGCCCGCCGCGCTCGAGTCGGGTTCGCGCTCGAAGGCGGGCTGCAACACGGACGAGGCCTGCACGAGATCGCCGAGCGCCGCGAGCGCGCGCGACAGCTCGAGCGCGAGGCTCAGCGGCGGGCGCTCGCCCGAGGCTTCCAGCTGCGCGCGCAGCTCCTGGGCGAGCTCGGGCAGCTTGTTCCCGCGCCGGTACAGCTCGATCAGCCGCGCGCGCAGCGCCTCGTTGCCGGGAGCGCTCGCGCGCGCCGCGCGATACCAGCGCTCGACGTCGTCGAGCGCCTCGGGCTCGGGCCGCGCGAGCGCGAGCTCCGCCAGGCGCACGCAGACCAGCGCGTGCGCCGCGCGATCGCGTCCCTGAATCAGTGACTCGAGTGACTCGAGCGCGCGCGCCTCCGCGGCGAAGTCGCCACCGGTCCGCTCGAGCTCCGCGAGCAGGCCGAGCGCCTCGGGTGCGGGCGAGAGCTCGAGCCAGCGTGCGACCGCGGCGCGCGCGCGCGCCGTGTCGCCCAGCGCGTGCGCCGCCTGCGCGACGTCGCCGAACAGCAGCGCCGCGCGCTCGGGCGGCGGCTCGAGCGCGAGCTCGCGCTCCGAAACCTCGAGCAGCGCCGACGGCTCGCGCGTCGTGGCGGCAAGCTCGCGCAGGCCGGCAAGGGCCGGTGCGCACGCCGGATCGGATTCGAGCGCCTGCGAGTAGGCCGCGCGGATCTGCGACGGGGAGTCGCCGTGCTCCAGGCGCAGCTGCGCCAGCTCGCAGAGCAGCGCGGCGCGACCGCGGCCTGGCGGCGCGGCGCCGGAGAGACTCTCGATCAGCGCGCACAGCTCGGCGCCCCGGCCCGCGCTGCGCAGCAGCTGGCGCAGCTGGGCCGCCGCTGCCACGTGCGCGGGAAACTGCTCGAGCGCGCGCCGATACGCGGCCTCGGCGTTCGCGCTCTCGCCGAGCGCCTCCACGTACAGATCTCCGAGCTCGACGATCAGGTCCGAGGCGTCCTCGTTGCTCGCCGCGGCGGCAATGCGCCGCTCGAGCACCTCGGCGCGCTCCGCGTGTCGGCCCAGACGCCCGAGGCAGCGGTCGAGGATCTCGAGCGCTTCGCCGTCGTAGGGATCGTTCGCGAGTGATCGCTCGAGGTGCCGGATCGCGCGCTCCGATTGACCCTCGCGCTCGCACAGCACCGCGAGCTCGAGCAGCCGCATGCTGGTGGCGCCCTCGATGTTCGCGAGCTTCTCGAGTGAGTCGAGCACGCCCTTCGTCGAGCCCGCGCGCCGGTGGATGCGGTGGCGCAGCTTCTGCACTGCCGCGTCGTCGGAGGCGATCTCGTCGGCGCGCTCGGCCCAGTACGCCGCGGCGTCGACGTTCTGCGCCTCGTCCATCTGCATCGCCGCCGCGCCGCTGGCGAGCGCGATGCGCTCGACCGGATCGTGCACCAGCTTCCAGAGCGCCCGCTGCAGCTCGTCGACGACCGCGTGCCGGGCGGCGGAGCGCTCGAGCTCGATCAGTCGCTCGAGCGGGCCGCGCCGCTCCGGGTGGGAGCGCACGACCTCGCTGAGCAACGCCTTCTTGCGCTCGACGTCCGCCGCCGGAAGCAGGCGCGCCACGCGTTCCAGCACGTCGGCGCGGGAATTCCCCGAGAGCGCCGGCAGGCGGCTCTGGTGGAGCGCGAGCGCGCGCTCGCGGTCGCCCGCGTCCTCGGCGAGCAGCGCCGCGCCCTGCATCGCGGGGTCGCACTTCGGGTCGAGCTCGAGCGCGGCGTCGAAGCGGCGGCGCGCTTCCTCCTTGTCGCCGAGCCCGCGCCACAGCTGGCCAATCTCGGCCAGGAGCTGGGCGCGCGCCGGCGGCGCGAGCGGCAGCGCCTCCTCGGCCTCCGCGAGCTGCAGCGCCGAAGTCGTGTCTCCCGCCGCCGCGACCAGGCGCCGCAGCCTCGAGAGCGCCTCCGCGTTCTGCGGCTTCAGGCGCAGCAGCTCCTCGTAGCGCGCGCGCGCCTGCGGAATGTCGCCTAGCCGCTCGCCGTAGATCCCCGCGACCTTCGTGAGGACCTCCGCGCGCTCGGGGCCGCCTCCGGGCAACGCCGAAAGGCGGCAGTCGTACACGTTCGCGAGCTCGGTCCAGGCGCCCGCGAGATACAAATGCTCCTCGAGCGTTCGGAACGCCCGCGCATCGGTCGGATTGGTCGCAAAGCTCTGCAGCAAGCGCTGAATTCGTTCGGCCTGCTCCGGGGAGGTGCCCGGAGGGCGTGTGCGCGCGCGCGACTGCATCTCGGGTGTTTCGGAACGAGCGCGGGGCGTCTTGACCGCGGCCCGCCCCAAACCGGCGATTTTTCATGGGCTTACGGCGACGCCATGCGCGCCGAAAGGTTGAAACGAAAAAGCCGCGTGGGTTAGCGTTGGGGCCGCTTGGAACCCGCGAGCAAAGCCATGCGCGCCTCGCCCGAGGAGCGCGCAGAGACCGCGACCGAGGAACGCCGGCGACGGCGGCGCGATTGGCGTCTGGCGGCGCTGGCGCTCGCGGTGTTGGCGCTGCTGCTGTCGGTCGAGCAAGAAGTGCTGACCCACGCCCACTCGCTGCCGCTGGCGAGCGACACGGTGCTGTTGGCGCTGCTGAACGCGAGCGTCGCGCTGATCGGGCTGCTGGTCTTCCTGCTCTCGCGCAACGTCGTGAAGCTGATCGTCGATCGGCGCGCCGGGCGCTTCGGCTCGAAGCTGAACACGCGCTTCGTGACTTCGTTCGTGTTCGCGACGGCACTGTCGTCGACGGCGCTGTTCGTGCTCTCCGCGCTGCTCGTGTCGCGCGCCGTCAGCGTCTGGTTCGAGCTCGAGCTCTCGGACAGCTTGGGGCAGTCGATCGAGGTCGCCGAGGCGTACTACGGCGAGGCCGAGGCGACCTCGCTCTTCTTCGCGCGGCGCATCGCCGAGCAGCTCGAGGAGAAGAACCTGCTGCGCGCGGGGGCGCTCGATGGGCTCCAGAAGTTCGTCTCGCAGAAGCAGGCCGACTACGACCTCGGCGTCGTCGAGGTGTTCAACCGCGACCTCGAGGAGCTGGCCACCGCGACTCACCCGGAGGTCGCGGTGGTCGCGTTCGAGGCGCCGACCTCGGCGCTGATCCGAGCGGGGCTCGAAGGCGTGGAGCGCAGCGTGATCCAGGGCGCCGGGCCCGGCGAGCTGGTGCGCGCGGTCGTGCCGGTGCGCAGCGCGGGTCAGGCGCGCGAGATCGTCGGCGTCGTCGTCGTGAACCGCTTCCTGCCGCGCAGCATCAGCACGCGCGTCGCCGGAATCCGCGCGGCGCGCACGGCCTACGAGAGACTGCAGCCGCGCAAGGGCACGTTCGAGGGCAGCATGCTGCTGTTGCTCGCGATGATCACGCTCTCGAGCGTGCTGTTCTCGTCGTGGATCGGCTTCCGGCTCGCGAAGCAAGTCACCGAGCCCATCGCGCGACTCGCCGGCGCGACCGCCGAGGTCGCGGCCGGAAACTACGACGTGCGCGTCGAGCGGGGAGGGCACGACGAGATCTCCGCGCTCGTCGACGGCTTCAACCGAATGGCCACCGACCTGGCGCGCAATCGCGAGGACCTCGAGCGGCGGCGCGCGCAGATGGAGATCATCCTGCGCGCGGTCGGCGCGGGCGTGCTCTCGCTCGACGCGGACTTCGCGGTGCGCACGATCAACCCGCCGGCGCTGCGCCTGCTCGGCATCGCGTCCGGTGACTGGGTCGGTAAGAAGATCGGCGAGCTGCTCACCGGTCCCGCCCTCGACGCGCTGTCGGCGCTGCTACACCGATTGGCGTCGGGCCCGCAGGAGACGCTGCGCCGGCAGCTGCCGATCGCGGTCGCCGGGGAGGTGCGCACGCTCAACTGGACCGCGTCGCGCATGCACGATGCGAGCGGCGGCGCCGCCGGCTTCGTCGTCGTCGTCGACGACGTGACCGAGATCATGCGCGTGCAGCGCATGGCCGCGTGGCGCGAGATGGCGCGGCGCATCGCGCACGAGATCAAGAACCCTCTGACCCCGATCCAGCTGTCGGCGCAGCGCCTGCGCCGGAAGCTCGCCCCGAAGCTCACGGACCCGGAGTCGGCGGCGCTCCTGCGCGAGAGCACCGACGCGATCACCGCCGAGGTCGAGGCGATGAAGCACTTGCTCGCGGAGTTCTCGAGCTTCGCGCGCCTGCCGGCCACCGATCCCGCGCCGACCGACCTGAACAAGCTGGTCGCGGAAGTCGTGGGGCTCTATCGCGGCAACGCCACGATCGAGTTCAGCGCCGCGCTCGACCCCGCGGTGCCGATGCTGGACCTCGACCGCCAGCAGATCCGGCGCGTGATCCTGAACCTGTGCGACAACGCCGTGGCGGCGATCGACGAAGCGGGGCCGGGGCCGCGCAACGTGAGTGTCTCGACGCGCCTCGACGCGAGCGTCGGCACGATTCACTTGCAAGTGGCCGACACCGGCTGCGGCATCCGCCCCGAGGACCGCGCGCGCCTGTTCGAGGCCGGTTTCTCGACCAAGCGCGCGGGCTCGGGGCTCGGCCTCGCGATCGTGTCGCGCATCGTCTCCGATCACTCCGGCTACGTGCGCGTCGCGGCGAACCGCCCGCGGGGCAGCCGCTTCATCGTCGAGTTCCCCGTCCGCAGCGAGGCGCCGTGGCCACGATCCTGATCGTCGACGACGAGGAGAGCGTGCGCCGCTCGATCGCCGACGTACTGGCAGACGAGGGACACCGACCGGTGTTGGCCGCGGGTGCAGACGAAGCCGACCGCGAGATCGGCGCCTCGACCCCCGACCTGGTGCTGCTCGACGTGGCCATGCCCGGCCGCGACGGGCTCGAGCTGCTCGAGTCACTGCGCACCTCTCACCCCCACCTCCCCGTGGTGATGATGTCCGGGCACGGCACGATCGAGACCGCGGTGCGCGCCACGAAGCTCGGCGCGTACGACTTCCTCGAGAAGCCGCTCTCGTACGACAAGCTGCTGCTGCGGATCGACCACGGTCTAGAGCGCGCGCGCCTGGCGCAGGAGAACCGCGAGCTGCGCGAGGCGCTGCTCGGCGAGAGCGAGATCATCGGCGAGGCGCCGGTGATGTTGAAGCTGAAGGAGCAGATCGAGATCGCGGCGCCCACCGACGGCTGGGTGCTGATCACTGGCGAGAACGGCACCGGCAAGGAGCTCGTCGCCCGCTGGGTGCACCTGCGCTCCAAGCGCACCGGCGGGCCGTTCGTCGCAGTGAACTGCGCCGCGATTCCCGAGGAGCTGATCGAGAGCGAGCTCTTCGGTCACGAGAAGGGCGCGTTCACCGGCGCGATCCAGAAGAAGCGCGGGCGCTTCGAGATGGCCAACAGCGGCACGATCTTCCTCGACGAGATCGGCGACATGAGCCTGATGACGCAGGCGAAGATCCTGCGCATCTTGCAGGAGCACCGCTTCGAGCGGGTCGGCGGCACGGAGACGATCGAGGTGAACGTGCGCGTGGTCGCGGCGACGAACAAGGATCTGCAGGCGGAGATGTCGCAGGGGCGCTTTCGCGAGGATCTGTTCTACCGCCTGAACGTGATCCCGTTTCACGTGCCCGCGCTGCGCGACCGCCGCGACGACATCCCCCGCCTGGCGGAGCGTTTCCTCGCGCAGTACGCGGCCGACGCGGGCCGCGCACCGAAGCAGATCTCGCCCAAGGCGTTCGCGAAGCTCCAGGACTACCCGTGGCCCGGCAACGTGCGCGAGCTGCAGAATCTGGTCGAGAGACTCGTGCTGATGACTCCGGGCGAGACGATCGACGTCGGCGATCTGCCGCCGCAGGTCACCGCGCCCGATCGCGAGCGCTTCATGCGCGCTGGCGCCAGCGAGGACACGCTCGCGGCCGCGCGCGCCGCCTTCGAGCGCGAGTGGCTGCTCGAGAAGCTCGGGAACTTCGGCTGGAACATCTCGCGCACCGCCGAAGCCGTCGGCCTCGCGCGCGAGAGCCTGTCGCGCAAGCTGAAGAGCCTGCGCATCGACGTCGACGTGGAGCGCGCGCGCGATGTCGATTGAGCTGCGCGAGGCGCGCGCCGAGCGCGCCGCGCTGCCCGAGGCGTGGTCGGCCGCGTCGTTCCGCGCCGCGCTCGAGCGCCCTATGGTCAGCGCCGTGGTCGCGGCGCGGGGCGTTGAGCTGTTCGGCTTCGCGCTGGCGGCGCGCGCGGACGAGGATGCCGAGCTGCTCAGCGTCGCGGTCGCGGAAGCGGTGCGCGGCGTGGGCCTGGGCCGGCGCCTGCTGGAGTCCCTTCTCGCGCGCCTGCGCGGCGACGGCGCGCTGCGCGTCCACCTGGAGGTGCGCGGCTCGAACGCGGTCGCGCTCGCGCTCTACGAGTCACTCGGCTTCCGGACCTCGCGCCGCCGCGCGCGCTACTACCGCGACGGCGAGGACGCCCTCGAGCTCGGGGTCGCGCTTTGAGATACTCGCGCGGCGTGGTCGCGGAGGCGGACGCGACCCGCGTGCTCGTCGATGTGCCCGATTGGCCCGGACATCGCCCCGGGCAGTTCGCCATGCTCGGCCTCGACCCTTCGCTGACTCACCGCGATCCGTTGCTGCCGCGTCCGATGGCGATCTACCGGGTGTTCGCAGGAAAGCTCGAGTTCCGCTTCAAGGTGGTCGGGCGCGGGACGCGGATCTTGTCGGAGCTCGCGCGCGGCGCGCCGCTCTCGGTGCTCGGGCCCCTGGGCAACGGCTTTCCCACGCCGGCGCCCGGAGACTGGCTCGTCGGCGGCGGCACCGGAATCGCGTCCCTGTACGAGCTGGCGCGCGACGCGGCGCGCGGGGTGCGTGTGCGGCTGGGCGGGCGCTCGCGCGCCGACATCCTCGGGCTCGACGATTTCGAGAAGCTCGGCTGCGACCTCGCGGTCGCGACCGACGACGGCTCGCACGGAACGCGCGGCTTCGTGACCGAGCTCGTGACTCCGCGCGCCGGCGAGACCGTGTTCGCCTGCGGCCCGGACGGCATGATGCGCCGCGCGCACCAGCTGGCCAGCGCCGCGGGGGCGCGCTGTCAGGTGTCACTCGAGAACACCATGGCCTGCGGCTACGGCGTCTGCCTGGGCTGCGCGGTGCACACGCAGGCGGGCTTCCGCTACGTGTGCACGCACGGGCCGGTATTCGCGTCCGACGCGCTCGGCTGGGAGGCGGCGCGATGACCCGGGCCGTCGATCTCGGCACGTCGCTGGCCGGCCTCGCGCTGCGCAATCCGGTGCTGCTCGCCAGCGGCACGTGCGGCTACGGCGCCGAGCTCGCCCCGTTCGTGGATCTCGCCGAGCTGGGCGGCATCGTCGCGAAGTCACTCACGCTCGAGCCGCGCGCGGGCAACGTTCCGCCGCGCATCGCCGAGGCGCCCGCGGGGCTGCTGAACGCGATCAGTCTCGAGAACGTCGGCGTCGAGGCCTTCCTGCGCGACAAGCTGCCCGCGTTGCCGGCGGCGGTGACGGTGATCGCCAGCGTCTTCGAGACCGAGATCGAGCGCTACGCCGAAGTGTGTAAGCGGCTCGACGGCGCGAGCCGCGTCGCGGCGCTGGAGCTGAACGCGAGCTGCCCGCACGTGAAGAGCGGCGGGATCGAATTCGGCCAGGATCCGAAGCTGCTCGCCGCGCTGGTGCGCGCATGCCGCGCGGCCAGCGGCAAGCCGCTGCTCGTGAAGCTCTCGCCGAACGTCACCTCGATCGCCGACATGGCGCGCGTCTGCGAAGGCGAGGGCGCCGACGGCCTCGCGCTCGTGAACGCGGTGCAGGGCATGCTCGTCGACGTGCAGCGGCGCCGCACGACGCTGCGCAACGGCCTCGGCGGTCTGTCGGGCCCGGCCATCTTCCCGATCGCGCTGCGCATGGTCTACCAGGCCGCGCGCGCCGTGCGGATCCCGATCTGCGGCATCGGCGGAATAGCCAGCGGCGAGGACGCGGTCGCGTTCCTGCTCTGCGGCGCCAGCGCCGTTCAAGTGGGAACGCTGGGTTACACGAATCCGCGAGCGGGGATCGACGTTCGCGACGGGATCGCCGCCTACTGCCGCGCCCAGGGCGTGAAGCACGTTCGCGAGCTGATCGGCGGTCTCCGGGCCTGGGACGCGCTCGAGAGCTGATTCTCCAGGGGAATCAAGCTTGTACGTTGCTCGGTACGGGTGCTTTTGATATCTCTCCCTGGCACTTCTGCACCGGGACCTCCGGAGAAGGTGGGCTGCGCGTCCGCCTTTTTTTGTCGCCGAATTCCAATGCCGCCTAGATCAAGACTGAAGCGAAGGGTTCATGCTTCGAGCGAACACTGCGATGTACAGAGATATTCCCGAGAAGCTGCTGCGGCTGGTCGAACCGGTCGTGCGCGCGCACGGGCTCGAGCTCGTGGACGCGGCGCTCGGTCGTGGACCCACGCGGTCGCTGCTTCGCGTGGTCGTCGATACCCCGCTGGGCGACGGGCGAGTCAAGCTCGACGAGTGCGCGGCCGTCTCGCGTGAGCTCGGCCACGGGCTCGACGTCGAGGAGCTGATCCCGGGCGCTTACACGCTCGAAGTCACCTCGCCGGGCGTCGACCGTACGCTCGCGCGCGAGATCGACTTCGAGCGCGCCATCGGGCGCAAGGTCGCGCTCGAGACCCGCGCTCCGCTCGACGGGCGCCGCCGTTTCAAGGGGGAGCTCGTCGCGTTCGACGGCAGCGCCGCGACGCTGCGCTGCGACACGACGGACGTCCGGATCGATTTCGCGGCCATCGAACGCGCCAAGGCCTTCCATCCGTTCGACACCCCGCAGAAGCCCAAGAGGTGACCCGTGGACGTGGATCTGAACCGCATCATCGATCAGGTGGTGAAGGACAAGAACATCAAGCGCGAGGTCGTGATCGACACGCTCGAGAAGGCGATGCTCACCGCCGCTCGGCGCAAGTTCGGACCCGAGCGCGAGATCGAAGCGCAGTTCAATCACGAATCCGGTGAGGTCGAGCTGTTCGAGTTCAAGACCGTCGTCGCGGGTGCGCCCGCGAGCGACGCGCAGATCTCGCTAGAGGACGCGCACCGGCACGATCCCGACGCCGAGGTCGAGGATCAGATCGGCATCAAGCTCGACACCGCCGAGTTCGGCCGCATCGCCGCGCAGACCGCGAAGCAGGTCATCATCCAGGAGGTTCGCGGCGCCGAGCGGCAGAACATCTTCGACGAGTACAAGGACCGCAAAGGCGAGATCGTGCACGGCATCGTGCGCCGCATCGAGAAGGGCAACCTGATCGTCGACCTCGGCCGCGCCGAGGCGATCCTGCCGCGCAAGGAGCAAGTGCCGCGCGAGATGTTCCGCGTGAACGAGCGCGTGCGTGCCTACGTGCAGGACGTGCTGAAGGAATCGAAGGGCCCGCAGATCATCCTGTCGCGCGCCTGCACCGAGTTCCTGATCAAGCTGTTCGAGCAGGAAGTGCCCGAGATCTACGAGGGCATCGTGCGCATCGAGGCGGCGGCTCGTGAGTCGGGCGCGCGCTCGAAGATCGCGGTCGTGTCGCGCGACAGCGACGTCGATCCCGTCGGCGCGTGCGTCGGCATGCGCGGCAGTCGCGTGCAGGCAGTGGTCCAGGAGCTGCGCGGCGAGAAGATCGACATCGTCCCGTTCAGCACCGACCCGGTGAAGTACGTCGTCGCCGCGCTCGCGCCGGCGCAGGTCGTGCGCATCATGGTCGACGACGAGAAGCGCTCGATGGACGTGATCGTGCCCGACGACCAGCTGTCGCTGGCGATCGGCAAGAAGGGGCAGAACGTCCGGCTCGCGGTGCAGCTCACGCGCTGGAAGATCGACATCAAGAGCGAGACCTACATGCGCGCGGTGCAGGCCGAGCTGGCGCAGGCGCTCTCCGCCGTGGAGGGCGCGGGCGACTACGAGGCGAAGATCCTGCTCGATCACGGCGTGGCGAGTCTCGACGAGCTCGCCGGAGCCGAGATGGAGCTGCTCACGGCGATTCCGGGAATCTCGGAATCGGGCGCTGAGAGCGTGAAGGCGCGCGCGAAAGAGCTTTCGATCGAGAAGGCCAAGCGCGCGCGCGAGGCGGCGGCCGCCGCGGCCGAGGCGCCGCCCGGCGGCGCGGGCGGAGCGACGGGCGCGTGACTCGCGCGCACGATCGGGCTGGCTGAACAGGGAAAGGCGCAACGCGGATGGCCACGAAGGGAATGAGAGCGTACAGCCTGGCGACCGAGCTCGGGCTCGGGCGCGAGGAGCTCATCAAGAAGGCTGCGGAGATCGGCATCGAGATCCGCAACCCGATGGCCAGCCTCGACGAGGACGTGGTCACCACCATTCGGCGCCGCCTGTCGGCGACCCCGGCCGCCGGCACCGTGCAGAAGCGCGTCGGCAGCTCGGTGATTCGCCGCCGCAAGCGCAAGACCGAGGGCGAGGGCGAAGACGCGCGAGAGGGCGGCGAGGAGCTCGTCGCGTCCGAGGGCGCGGAGCTCGCGCCCGGCGTCGAGTCGGAGCTCGGCGAAGCTCACGCGGTTGGCGCGTCGGCCGCGGCGAGCGTCGCGCCCGCGAGTGAAGCCCCGCGCAGCGGCGAGCCGCGCGCGGTCGCGCCCCTCGACCGACCCGCGCGCATCGTCGAGGACCCACTGGCCGCAGCCGCGGCGGCGACCGCCGCTCCGAGCGCCGAGCAGCCGGCCGCCGCCTCCGCGGTGCGCCCGGTCGTGGCTCCGGCCGCGGAGGGCGACGAACGCGAGGGCGGCGAAGCGCAGCCGCGGAAGGCCCCGCGCAGCCGCCCCGTGCGCGCCGATCTCACCCTGCGCGAGCAGGAGACCATCGCGCGCATGATGCGCGGCGGGAACGTACAGGCCCAGCTCGAGCGCCGGCGCATGATCGTGGAGCAGCAGTCGCGCGCGCAGTCCCAGCGCCGCCGAGTGACTCCCGCTCCGCGCAAGCTCGCGCCGCCGAACCCGAGCAAGCTCAAGCGAAGCGTGAAGCTCGGCGCCGAGATCAGCTTCGCCGACCTGTCGAGTCAGACCGGTGTCAAGGTGCGCGATCTGATCCGGCGCGCGCGCGCGATCGAGGCCGAGCTGCCGAGCGAGGAGTTTCTCGGCGCCGACATCGCGACCTTGGTCGCCGAGGAGCTCGGCTTCGCGGTGCAGCGGGTCGAGTCGGAGATCGAGCGCAAGATCGCCGCGACGCGCGGGCCGGTGGCCGACGCCGACGTCGAGCCGCGGCCGCCCGTCGTCACGATCATGGGCCACGTCGACCACGGCAAGACCTCGCTGCTAAGCGGGCGGAATCACGCAGCACATCGGCGCGTACCAGGCGCGCAGCTCCGACGGCAGCGTGGTGACGTTCATCGACACGCCGGGCCACGCCGCCTTCTCGCAGATGCGCGCGCGGGGCGCGCAGCTCACGGATCTGGTCGTGCTCGTCGTCGCCGCCGACGACGGCGTGATGCCGCAGACGGTCGAGGCGATCAGTCACGCGCGCGCCGCGAACGTCCCGATCGTGGTCGCGGTGAACAAGATCGACAAGGGCGACGCCAACCCGCAGCGCGTGCGCCAGGCGCTGCTCGAGCATCAGCTGGTGGCCGAGGACTTCGGCGGCGACACGATCTTCGTCGACGTCTCCGCCACCAAGGGCACGGGCGTCGACAAGCTGCTCGAGATGCTCGCGCTGCAGTCGGAGGTGCTCGAGCTGCGCGCGCGCAAGACCGGTCCCGCGCGCGGCGCGGTGATCGAGGCGGAGCTCGACCGCGGGCGCGGCCCGCTCGCCACCGTGCTGGTGCGCGAGGGCACGCTGCGCGCCGGCGACGCCGTCGTCGCCGGCAGCACCTACGGCCGGGTGCGCTCGCTCCAGGACGCCGAGGGCGCGACCTTGAAGGAAGCCGGCCCCTCTACACCGGTGCGTGTCATCGGTCTCTCCGGGGTCCCGCAGGCGGGCGATGAGTTCCTCGTCGCGAAGAACGAGCGCGAGGCGAAGCAGATCGTCGATCACCGCATCGCCGAGGAGAAGCAGAAGGTCTCGGCCGCCAACGAGAACCCGGCCGCGGTCTCCGCCGAGGATCTGTTCGCGCGCATCGCCGCCGAAACCGAGCGCGAGCTGTTCGCGGTGGTGAAAGCGGACGTGCAGGGCACCGTCGAGGCGATCCGCGACGCGCTGGCCAAGCTCTCCACCGAGAAGGTGAAGCTCACCGTGATCCACTCCGGTGTCGGCGGGATCAAGGAGAGCGACGTCATGCTCGCGGCCGCGTCGAAGGCCGTGATCTTCGGCTTCCACGTGCGTCCCGAGCCGGCCGGCCGCAAGCTCGCGGAGCGCGAGGGCGTCGCGATCCGCACGTTCGACATCGTCTACGAGCTGCTGGACGACGCGATCCTGCTGATGCGCGGCCTGCTGCCGCCGAAGGAGACCGAGAAGCGGCTCGGCAGCGCCCTCGTGAAGGAGCTGTTCCACATCCCGAAGATCGGCACGATCGCCGGCTCCGCGCTCGAGGACGGCAAGATCACGCGCGCCGCGCGCGCGCGCGTGCTGCGCAACGGCATCGTCGTCTACGCCGGCAAGCTGTCCTCGCTGCGCCGCTTCAAGGACGACGTACGCGAGGTCGCGGCGCCGCTCGAGTGCGGCATCGGGATCGAGAACTTCAACGACGTGAAGGTCGGGGATCGGATCGAGGCGTACGAGATCGAGGCGACGCCCGACACGCTGTAGCGACGCGGCGGCGGCCGCGCCGCGGAGATGCACATGCTGATCGCGGCCGCGCTCATCGAGCTCGCGCTGCCCGAGGCGGAATCAATCAAGGCGCGGCGGCGCGTCGCGCGCTCCGTGAAGGATCGCATCCGCCAGCGCTTCAACGTCTCGGTCGCCGAAGTCGCCGACCAGGATGAGCGACACTCGGTGTGCATCGGCTGCGTGATGGTGGGCGTCGATCCGCAGCACCTGCGGGACGGGATGGAGAAAGTGGTGCGCTACGTGGAGAGTCTCGGAGTCGCGGAGGTCGTTTCGGACGACGTGACCGTCCTGCGCATCGACGAGGTCGAGGAGCTCGACGACGCCGAGGTCGACGCCGCGCCGGCGGCCTGGCGGGCCGACGAGTCGGCGGAGTGACTCGATGAAGCACACGGAAGCCCGCCTGGGGAACGAGATTCACGCGCGCCTCGCGACGATCCTGCGCGAGCGCACCGGCGACCCGCGGCTCGAGCTGCTGGCGATCACGGAGGTGAAGGTGGCCCCCGACGCGAGCTTCGCGCGCGTCTTCTACCGCACGCTCGGCGATCGCGACGAGGCGGCGGCGGCGCTGGAGAAGGCGAAGGCGTACCTGCGGCGCCGTCTCGCGGGCGAGCTGCGCGTGCGCCGCGTGCCGGAGCTCGACTTCCGCAGCGACGACGCGATCGATCGCGCCCAGCACCTGGACTCCGTGCTGCGCGACCTGGAGCGCGAGCGCAAAGGCAAGGAAGGGGAGGGCTCGGTTTGATCGACGGGTTTCTCGTGGTCGACAAGCCGCCCGGACTCACTTCGCACGACGTGGTGCAGCGAGTGCGGCGCATCGCCAAGCAGCGGCGCGTCGGGCATCTCGGCACGCTCGACCCGCTCGCGACCGGGGTGCTGCCGATCGCGCTGGGCGAGGCGACCAAGCTCTCGCAGCTGCTCACGCACGGCGCAAAGTGCTACCGCGGCGTGCTGCAGCTCGGCGTGGAGACCACGACCTACGACCGCGAGGGCGAGGTCGTCGCGCGCAGCGAGGGGCCCTGGCCGACGCGCGCCGTGCTCGAGAAGTCACTCGCGGAGTTCCAGGGCGAGATCGATCAGGTGCCGCCGCCTTACTCCGCGGTGAAGCAGGACGGGCAGGCCGCGTACCGCCGCGCGCGCCGCGGCGAAGAGGTGCGGCTCGAGGCCCGCCGCGTGACGATCGCGCGCACCGAGCTCATGTCCTACGAGCCGCCCTTCGTGTCGCTCGAGGTCGATTGCAGCGCCGGCACGTACCTGCGCTCGATGGCGCACGACCTGGGCGC
>WNFL01059347.1_pt5 | contig 20730 bp, 22 predicted proteins | sample 5400361 | NCBI WGS metagenome assembly WNFL01 (sample SAMN13153351, study PRJNA577476) | soil metagenome | isolation source: 40 cm soil on Douglas fir-dominated hillslope | place: USA:California | collected 2013-09-17
GAGCTGATCCACCATGGTGTTGATGGTGTTCTTGAGCTCGAGGATTTCGCCTTTCACGTCGACCGTGATCTTGCGCGAGAGATCGCCGCGCGCCACCGCCGTCGTAACCTGGGCGATGTTGCGAACTTGGTCGGTGAGGTTGCCGCACATGGCGTTCACCGAATCCGTCAAATCCTTCCAGGTGCCGGCAACACCCGGCACGATGGCCTGGCCGCCGAGACGCCCCTCGGTGCCGACCTCGCGCGCCACACGCGTCACTTCCGAGGCGAACGAGCGCAATTGATCGACCATCGTGTTGATGGCTTCCTTGAGCTGCAAAATCTCGCCACGCACGTCGACCGTGATCTTCTTCGAAAGATCGCCCATGGCGACCGCGATAGTGACGTCCGCAATGTTGCGGACCTGCGCGGTGAGATTCGAGGCCATCGAATTGACGCTCTCGGTCAGGTCCTTCCAGACACCGGTCACCTCGCGCACCTGTGCCTGGCCACCGAGCTTGCCTTCGGTGCCGACCTCACGCGCCACTCGCGTCACCTCGGAGGTGAACACGCTGAGCTGCTTAATCATCGTGTTGACGATGTTCGCCGCGCGCAGGAACTCGCCCTGCAGCGGGCGCCCATCGACGTCGAGGCGCACCGTTTGCAGCAAATCGCCCTTGGCGACGGCGGAGATGGCGCGAGTCACTTCCGTCGTCGGCCAAAGCAGATCGTCGATGAGGGTATTGACCGAGCTTTCCATCTCGCCCCAGGCGCCATGGGACAGGGGGAACTTCACCCGCTGGCGCGTCTTTCCTTCGCGGCCCACGACCTGCCCGACGCGCTCGAGCTGCCGCGCCATGCGCTCATTGGCGGCGACGATCTCATTGAAGGTGTCGGCGATCTTGCCCAAGAGGCCTACCTGACCGCTGGACAGGCGAACCGAGAAGTCGCCCACGCGCATTGACTGCAGCGCGTTCAAAAGATCGTAAAGCTCAGGGGATGCGCCGCTGTCGACATGGCCATCGGGCGCTTCCGCGGCCACCGCGCCTGGAGACGGACCATTGGTCTTGAGTTCCCCGACCGGCCCTCTGCTCGGTTGCATTGTTTCCTCCAGGCCCGATGTCACAACCGCTGCGACGCCGTCACGGCGACAAGCCGACGCTGCGGTGATGTTTGGACGGGTAAGCCGAAAACCCGCCGATGGGAAGTGGCGAAGAGCGCCCTCCGCAGGTGCCTCCGCCGGGCGCGCTGGCCGTGCTGGTGCATCAACCCCGGCGCCAGAACCTGCTGGCGCGGGAGATCACTAGACCGTCTGCAGATGACCCTCCGACCGGTGGATCCGGTCATGTGCTTATACCCCTCGGTAGTCCAGGTCGGACCACCACCTGACGCCCCCAACGCCAAAACGATCCTTTCGTTCCAGCCGTCCGGCAAATTTTTTCTGTTCGAAAAACGCGTTTCAATCCAGCATGTTACGGTAGCGGACTTGAGAGCCGGGCGGGGGAGGATCGCTCTCGGTCGGGCCAGGGCCCAATATCCACGCGCAATTCCTTCGCGCGGGCGCTCGCCGACCGGTCCAGCGGTAGCCCTATAACCAGCCGGTAGCCCTATAAAATGTAAGCGACAAGGGATCGATCCAGCGCGGCCCGAGCAGACCATGACGCGACGCACTGCAGCAAAAAGGAACGGGTCGCGCCTTCGCCTCGCCGCCGATATCGGCGGCACTTTCACGGATATCGCCGTCTTCGATGATCGGACCGGCAAGCTGAGCTTCGGCAAAGCGCTGTCGACGCCGCACCGGCTGGTCGAGGGCATCAACGCGGGGGTGGTTAAGGCGGGCAGCGCCTACGAATCCGCCGGGCTCTTTCTGCACGGCTCCACCATCGCCATCAACACAATCCTGGAGCGCAAGGGCGCGAGGACCGCGCTCCTGGTGACCGAGGGGTTCCGCGACATTTACGAGATCGGTCGCATCAACCGGCCGGATGCGTACAATCTGTTCTTCCGCAAACACGAGCCGCTGGTGGAGCGGGCGCTGCGCTTCGAGGTCAAGGAGCGCGTGCTCTCCGACGGCGAGATCGAAACGCCGCTCGACGAGGGGGAGATTGAGGCGTTGGGCCGCATGCTGGAGCGGCTCGGGGTCGAGGCAACCGCAATTCTCTTTCTCAACTGCTTCGCGCGGCACGAGCATGAGGCGCGCGCGAAGGCGATCCTGGAGCAGAATCACCCGCACCTGTTCGTCTCCGCCTCGCATGAACTATCCGAGGAGTATCGTGAGTTCGAGCGCTGCTCGACGGTAGCCGCCAACGCCTATATCGGGCCGATCGTTCGACGATATATCGGCGAGATCGACAACCACATTCGCCGCGAGGGTTTCTCCGGCTCGTTCTTGATCGTGCAGTCGACCGGCGGTCTCTACCAAGCGGAGCAGGCCAAGCGGCACTGCGTGCACATGCTGGAGTCGGGACCGGCGGCCGGCGTCATCGCCACGCAGGCGCTTTGTCGGGCACTGGGGCTGAAAAATGCCATCGCCTTCGATATGGGCGGCACCACCGCCAAAGCCGGCGTCATTCACAAGGAGGAAGCGCTTACCACCGGTGCGGCCTTGATTGGCGGCTACGACAGGGCGCTGCCGGTCCAGATCGCGATGATGGATATTTTCGAGGTCGGCACCGGCGGCGGCTCGATCGCGCGAGCGGAGGAAGGCGGGCTGCGAGTTGGGCCGCAAAGCGCGGGCGCGGCGCCGGGCCCCGCCTGCTACGGCCTCGGCGGTAAGGAGCCGACGGTGACGGATGCCAATCTCATTCTCGGCCGGCTTGCCGCCGATCGGTTCCTGGGTGGCGAGATGCGGCTCGACGTCGAGGCCGCAGAACGCGCGCTCACCGAGCGCGTGGCAAAGCCGCTCGGCATGGATGCGACGGCGGCGGCCGAGGGAGTCTTGCGTATCGCCGCAACCGCGATGTCCTATGCGGTAAAAGGAGTCACCACCGAGCGCGGTCTCGATGCCGGCGACTTCGCCCTGGTGGCCTATGGCGGCGCCGGCCCGTTGCATGCGGTACAGGTCGCACGCGAGCTCGGGATCAGGACCGTCATCGTCCCGACCGGGCCGGGCGTGTTCTCGGCGTTCGGCATGCTGTTCTCGGATCTGCGCTACGATTTCGTGCGCACGTGGTTCACACGGCTCGAAGACGCGCCGTTTGCAGCGATCGAACGAGTCTATCGCAATCTTGAGCGTCAGGGCCGCGCGGCAATCGCGGGCGCCGCGCTCAAGCCGCAGAAGATCACGCTGAGGCGAGCAGCCGACATGCGCTATGTGGGTCAGGAGCACGCGGTGACGGTGGACCTGCCGCTCAAGCTGTTCGAACGACAAGACCGTCGCGCAATCAAGCGCCTGTTCGACGCCATGCACGAATTGCGCTACGGCACCTCGGCGCCGGAGGAGCCCGCCGAAATCGTGAGCCTGCGCAGCACCGTCACCGGTGTCATGCGCAAGCCGCCGCAGGAGACGATCGCACGCGGCACACGCGCGCCCGGCCGATCCGCCTTTACCGGCAGACGGCCGGTGTATTTGGATGGAAAGTTCCGCCCAACGCCGACCTATGCCCGCACGGCGCTCGGCGCCGGCAACCGAATCAGCGGACCCGCGCTGATCGAGGAACATGCGGCGACAACTTTGCTATTGCCGGGTGATCGGCTCGAAGTCGATGTCCGCGGGCACCTGATGATCGACGTGGCAGCAGATCGATAATGGGCACGGCAGAAATGAGAAATCGCCTAACGCGCGACGCGCGTATCCCCCGCAGGCGGCGCAGCCCCCACAAGATCGATCCTGTGATCACGGAGATCGTGCGCAATGGCGTCATTGCCGTGACGGAGGAAATGAAAACGAACCTGATGCGCACCGCTTACAACATCATCATCTACGAGGCGCTCGATTTCACCACCGGCCTGTTCACGCCAAAAGGCGAGACGATCTCGATCGGCATTGGCTTGCCGATGTTCATCCGCGGGATGGCCGAGACGGTGAAGGCGAAGATCGCGCATTTCGGTCTTGCCAACATGCATCCCGGTGACATCTACGTCACCAACGATTCCTATCTCACCGGCAGCCATCTCAACCATGTCACGCTGACGCTTCCAATCTTTCGCAAAGGCAGGCTGGTCGCGTTCTCCTGCTGCATGGCGCACTGGCTCGATATCGGCGGCATCCTCGGCGGCATGAGCACCGACATTTTTTCGGAAGGACTGCAGATCCCGATCCTCAAATATCAGGACCGGGGGCGCGCGAATGCGACCGTGGTCGACATCATCCGGCAGAATGTGCGCCTGCCGAGCCGGGCAATGGGTGATCTGCGCGCGCAGGTCACTGCGGTGAAGACCGGCGAGCGGCGCTTCCTCGAGCTCATCGCGCGCTACGGGCGCGACGCCGTGCTCAACTCGATCGCCGCAATCATGGACCATGCGGAGGCGATGGCGCGTATGCGCACGCGCACGATTCCGGACGGCATCTACGAGGCAGAATCCTACATGGACGACGACGGGATCGACATCGGCCGCAGAGTACCGATCCGGGTACGCGTCGTGGTTGAGGGCGACGAGATGACAGTCGACCTGAGCGACGTGTCAAAACAGGTGCGCGGCTTCTACAATTCCGGCATCACCACCGGCTACGCCTGCGCGCAGGTCGCCTACAAGTGCCTGACCTCGCCCACGGATTATCCCATCAACGACGGCTCGTTCCGCAGCCTCAAGATCATCGTTCCCCCGGGCCGGGTGATCAGCGCGGGGCGGCCGGCGCCGATGCGCTGGTGGATGACGTATCCGATGACTATCGTCGATACGATCTTCAAGGCGTTGGCGCCCGCCATTCCCGACCGCGTGATCGCCGGCCACCACGCCGATCTCCTGGCATCCTCGTTCCACGGCATCAACGAGCGCACTTCCGAGTTCTTCATCGGCAGCTTCGGGCCGCTGGGCGGCGGCTGGGGCGCCAAAATGACCGAGGACGGCGTCTCCGCCACGGTTTGTATCAACGATGGCGATACCCATAACAGCCCGAACGAGCAGGCCGAGTTCAAGTTTCCCATCGTGGTCGAACGCTACGCGCTGGTGCCCGATTCCGGCGGTGCCGGCCGCCGCCGCGGCGGGCTCGGGGTCGAGCGGGTGGTGCGCGCGCGCACGAACATGGTGGTCAACAATCAGAGCGAGCGCGCCCATTGCCGGCCCTGGGGGCTCGATGGCGGGCTCGACGGCACGGGCAATGCGGTGGAGCTGCGCATCGGCGGAGATTGGAAACGCGACTTTCCCAATGCCAAAGTCTTGGTGGCGCAGCTCAAGCCCGGCGACGCGTTCAAGATTCGCTCCGGTGGTGGTGGCGGCTACGGCAACCCGCTGGCGCGGCCGGTCGAGCAGGTTCGCGAGGACGTGCGGCAAGGCTACGTGACGGTCAAATCCGCGGCGGAGCTCTATGGCGTGGTGCTCGACCCCGAAACCTTCGAGGTTGACGTGCTGGCAACGCAGAAGTTGCGTGCGGCTCGGGCCGCGCATCGGAATGCAGCGGATGCACAGTCGGCGTGATGGCAGAAGGTGATGAAAGCGAAGTCTACTAACGAACTCCGCTGCTGCGCGACAAAGCCAGGGCACGCTTGTGCCGACCCGCCCCCCTCTTCATCGCGTGAACCGCGACGCTAAGGCTTTTCGCGCCTGAGCTTCGCGGTGAAGGATATCGCGCCGCCCCCGCAACAGGGACAGCTCATCGCAAGCAGGATCTTTTGCTTCTGCTCCTCGTCGAGATCGGCGCGATCGATGAGCTGCCGGGCCTGTTGCTCGAACAGCGCATGGAGCGAGAGGGCGCTATACGAAATCTGATCCTCGGGAGCGATGGCCGGCGCAGCGGGCTTGGGGAGGCCCTGTTTCGTCGCCCGGCGGCCGCGGCTGTTCTGCTTGCGCCTTGCCATCGATCTCTGCGCAGTCTTGCTTTTGGCCGCCGGGCCGATGCTGCGCGGGATTCATCACGTCTGCGCCGCGCCTGCCGGTACCGTGTTCAGGATCGGCAGGCTTTCTCTGCCCATCGAGCTTCATGATACGATACCTTCCTCCTGCGTAACAGACGGACGCGTTTTCCAATTTGCCTGGAAAGCGCTTGGGTCGTTTCTGGTGGGAATGGGCGCCGTGACTGCTGCATCTGAGAAGAATGCTCTAGATGTGGGGGCAAAGGAGATGACGGGCAGCTCATCGGGCCGCGCGCGGCCGGGGGCAATCGACTTCCACGCGCACGTCATCGTGCCGGAAGTCTATGCGGTCGCGGCGCAACACAACGTCTTTTCCGAGCTGCCCACCGATCCCGGCGTCACTGACGAGATGCGACGCAATATCAAGGAGCGGGCCGCCACAGTCCTCGCGCGCATGAGCGACGTTACGGAGCGCATCGGCAACATGGATGCGATGGGGGTTGGCGTCCAGGTCCTGAGCGCAAGCCTGGTCCACCAAGGACTGGAATGGGCGGACGCGCAAACGAGTCTGCGGCTTGCGCGTACGACCAACGATTGGATCGCGAAGGCCGTTGCCGCGCATCCGACTCGACTGATCGGGCTCGGCACGCTGCCGCTGCACGTCCCGGCGCTCGCAGTGAGCGAGCTCGAGCGCTGCATGCGCGACCTGGGACTCAAGGGGGCGGCGATCTCGACCACCGCCGGGCCGATGGAACTCGGCGATGCGCAGCTGCGGCCGTTCTGGGACCAGGCCGAAGAGCTCGACGCCGTCGTCTTCATCAAACGCTTTCATCTCTGGAACAGCGTCGGGCAGGCATTCGAGGAAGCCATGGCGATCTCGTCATTGATGTATGACGGCGTGCTGGAGACCTTCCCAAGGCTTAAGATCTGCATATCGCATGGCGGCGGTTACATGCCCTACTATATGGGCCGAATTGACCGGAACTACGTCGAAAAGGCCAACACCCGCATCAACATGCGAAAGCCGCCGATCGAGTATCTGCGCATGCTTTACTTCGATAGTTGCGTCTACGACCGCGCGGTGCTGCAGCATCTGGTCGACAAGGTGGGCGCGGAGCGCGTGCTGCTCGGGTCGGACTATCCGGTGGGCGAAAACAAGCCGATCGAATTCATCGCCGAGACCGGCACGCTGTCGGCGCTACAGAAAGACGCAATCGTGCAGGCGAACGCCGCGGGGCTGCTTGGCGTGCCAAATCCCTAGCCGATGCGGCCGGGCCCATAGATACGGTTCCAAGTCAGCAGCGGCGCATCAAGCTTACGGAGTTCCTTCACCATGGATGCGAGATGATCGACGAAAGACTGCTCAATCCGATTTCCACCGGCGAGCTCGAACGGCGCTGGGCCGCGGTCCGCAAAGCTATGGCCGAGCGCAACATCGATGCCCTAGTGATGCAAAACAACAACGATTGGCTCGGCGGCTACGTGCGATGGTTCACGGACACGCCGCTGAGCAACGGCTATCCGCGCAGCGTCATCTTTCCCGCCTCCGATCTCATGATCGTAGTCGACATGGGCCCGCGCGGGGCGCGTCGCCGGATCAACGGCGACGATGCAGCGAACCGCGGCGTGGGGGAGATGATCTTCACGCCGGCTTTCACCAACGTCGCCTACACGGACGAATACCAGGCGGAACTCGTCGCCCAAGAGCTTCGCGGCTACCGCACCATCGGATGGGTGGGCAGCGGCGCGATGCCGCACCGGTTTGTCACGCACATCGAGCGCGAGCTCGCTGGCCGGGCGAACTTCGTGGATGCGACCGAATTGGTCGACCGGCTCAAGGCGATCAAGAGCGAGGAGGAGAGGGATCTGATCCGCAAGGCCGCGCAGATGCAGGACGAGATTTTCAACCGGTTGCTCGGTAAAATCCGGCCCGGCATGACCGGCAATGATATTACCGCGCTGGCGCAATACGAAGGCCGGCTCCTCGGCAGCGAGCAGGGGCTCTTCCTCGGCTCTTCGGCGCCGCTCGGGCAGGCATCGCGGTTCCTCGATCGGCATTTGCAGGCGCGCGCGCTCAAGCCTGGCGAGCACTTCACGCTCTTGATCGAGAACAATGGACCCGGCGGCTTCTACACCGAGATCGCGCGCACCATTGTGCTCGGCAAGGCATCGAACGAGCTGATCGACGGCTTTGAAACCATGAAAGAGGCGCAGGCCCACACATTGCGCCTGCTCAAGCCGGGCGCGTCTTGCGCCGCCATCGCGCAAAGCCACGATGATTACATGCTCAGCCGCAAACTGCCGCCGGAGCTGCGGCTTTATGCTCACGGCCAGGGCTACGACTTGGTGGAACGGCCGCTGATCCGCTGCGATGAGACGATGACGATCGAGCAGCACATGAACCTTGCGGTGCATCCGGGTTTTGAGACACCGTCGATCTTCGCCGTGATCTGCGACAATTATCTCATCGAGTCCGACGGCTCTGGCGATTGCCTGCACGAGACCTTGAAACAGGTGTTCGAAATCTGACACCTCCATGAAGATCGACGTGTTGAGCATCGGCTCGTTTCCCGATGCGACGAATGCCGAGTTGGCGAATCGCTTCGCCGTCAGCCATTACGCCCGCCGCCCGGCCCCGCACGCGCTTGCCGCCGACCTCAAGGACCGCATCCGAGGGATCGCGACCGAGGCCAACCACGGCGTCGACAGTGCGCTGATCGCGGCGCTTCCGAAGCTCGAAATGATCGCCATTTTCGGCGTCGGGACCGATTTTATCGACCTCGCCGCCGCGCGCGAGCGCAACATCCCGGTGACAAATACCCCTGGCATCCTCACAGACGAAGTGGCCGATCTCGCCATCGGACTGATGCTCGCCTCCGCGCGACAAATCCTGTTCGCGGATCGTTACGTGCGTGACGGCAGCTGGGCCAGCAAGGGTCCGATCCGGCTCGGTCGCAGCGTCGGCGGCAAAACCATGGGCGTGCTTGGCCTCGGCGGCATCGGCCGCGCGATTGCGGTTCGCGGCGCCGCGTTGCGCATGCATGTGATCTATTGCGGGCCGCGCCGAAAAGCGGATGCGCCATACGAGTACGTTGCCGATCCCGTCGAGCTGGCGCGGCGCAGCGATTATCTGATGGTCGCCTGCAAGGGCGGGCCGGAGACCCGCCATTTCGTCTCCGCGGCCGTAATCGACGCGCTCGGTCCCAAGGGCACGCTCATCAACGTTGCGCGCGGCAGCGTCGTCGACGAGCGCGCGCTCGTCGCGGCGCTCGCCGGAGGCCGTCTCGGCCATGCGGCGCTGGACGTGTTCGAGACCGAGCCCAACCCCTCACCCGAACTTCTGAAGCTGTCCAACGTCATCGTGCAACCCCATCACGGCAGCGGTACCGTAGAGACCCGCGCCGCAATCGGCCGACTCATGGTCGACAATCTCAGCGCGCATTTTGCGGGCCGGCCGTTGCTGACGCCGGTGCGCTAAATCGGTTTACTCGCCGATAGAAGAACAGGAGGAGCGCTAGGCACGAATGATTTCGCCGCGCCTGCAACTTTCATTCGATCGATTTCACAACCACAATGAAACTGCGCTAGCCTAACCCAAATCGGGCGGGCACGGGCTGCAGACAATGGCGCAGGCGCAAATCGTCATCGATGGCGTGAGCCATTGTTATAGGCCCCCCACTGGCCGCCCGGTGCTCGCGCTCGAGGACGTGTCACTCGATATAGCTGCGCGTGAGTTCGTTGCGTTACTCGGGCCCTCGGGTTGTGGCAAGTCGACGTTGCTCTATCTGATCGGCGGCTTTTTGCCCACGGAAACCGGCAGAATTCTTGTCGAGGGCAAGCCGATCGGTGCACCGGGCCCGGATCGCGGTATTGTCTTCCAACATTTCGCGTTGTTTCCGTGGAAAACGGTCCGCGCCAACGTCCTCTACGGCTTGGAGCGGATGGGGCTTGCACGGGAGGAGCGCGAGAGGCGGGCGCAATCCTTCATCGATCTCGTCGGGCTCACCGGTTTCGAAGACAGCTATCCGTCGCAACTGTCAGGCGGGATGCGGCAGCGCACCGCAATTGCGCGAACGCTCGCCTTCGACCCGAAAATCCTGCTGATGGACGAGCCATTCGGCGCGCTCGACGCGCAGACCCGCGGACTCATGCAGTCCGAGCTGCTGAGCATCTGGGAACGCACCCCGAAAACCGTGATCTTCGTTACCCATGACGTGCAGGAGGCGGTCTATCTCGCCGACCGCGTGGCGGTGATGTCCGCGCGGCCAGGCCGGATCATCGCGATCGTGGACACCAAATTCGACAAGAGCGATCCAGCGATTTTCAAGAACCAACGCTTCATCGACAAGGTCGACGAAATCTGGAACTTGGTGCGCATCGAGGCGATCAAAGCGCAAGGCGCACGTCAGGGGTGAGCAGATGGCGCACGACCGTCGTGGCGATCATGACCGAGATTTGCGGATAGCTGCATGAAGCCAGCACTGCTGCGTTATCTTCCGCTCCTCTTGCTTGCGCTGGCATGGGAAGCCGGCGCGCGCAGCGGCATGATCTCCACGCTGGCATTGCCGCCGCTAAGCACCGTGGTCGCAGCCTGGATCGAGCTCCTCAAGGACGGCGAACTCGTCAGCAACGGTGCGGCGTCGCTGTGGCGCGCCGGCGCCGGGCTCGGCCTGGCGATCCTGATCGGGGCCGGGCTCGGCATTTTCATGGCCTGGTGGCGTCCGGTTAACGTGCTGCTCAGTCCGTTGGTGGAAATGTTTTATCCGATGCCGAAGTCGGCGCTGATCCCGGTCACCGTGCTGTGGCTCGGATTCGGCAACGGTTCGAAAATCCTGCTGATCTTTCTCGGCTGCATGCTGCCAGTGACGATCGGCGCGTTCAACGGCGCGCGCTCGAGCGAGCAGGTGCTGGTCTGGTCCGCCCGTAGCATGGGGGCGAATCGGCTGCGCATGTTGTGGGACGTGGTTGTACCGAGCGCGATGCCCGAACTGCTCAACGGCATCCGCACTGCGCTTGCGCTCTCCTTCATTCTCTTGGTCAGCTCCGAGCTGATCGCGGCGCGCGAGGGCTTGGGCTATCTCATCGGCTTCCTCGGCGCGAGCGGCACCTATGACGCGATGTTCGCCGTGGTCCTTACGGTGGCATTGCTGGGTTTCGTGGCCGACCGGATCTACCTCGGCGTCATGCAAAGGATCCTGCGGTGGCAGGAATAGGCATGGCGGGCGGCCCCTTGGCTGAACTGGCGCGCGAGCCTTCGGCCTCGCGTTGGCTGCGGACCGCTGCTTGGGGCTTTGCGCGGGTGTTTTCCATCCTCGCGCTCGCCCTCGCCTGGGAGCTTGCGGCGCGCTCGGGCGCGTTCACGCCCTATATGCTGCCGGCGCTCAGCGCGGTGCTGGAGCGCGTCTGGCACGATCTCTTTGCCGGCGACCTCCTCCTCAACACCGCTGTGACGCTCTATCGCGCGTTGAGCGGCTTCGCGATTGGAGCCATCGCCGGCATTGCGCTGGGGATGGGAATTTCCCGCAACCGGCTCATCAACTGGTTCTTCGATCCGATCATTTCGGTCGGCTTTCCCATGCCCAAGATCGCATTCCTGCCGGTCGTCATGCTCTGGCTCGGCGTCTACGATGTTTCCAAAATCACGATGATTGCGGTCGAGGCCATCTTTCCGGTGGTCACGGCGACGGTCGTTGGCATCCGCGGTGTCGAGCGCGAGCTGTTGTGGTCGGCGCGCAATATGGGCGCAGGGGAGCGCGAACTGCTCTGGCAGATCGCCGTACCGGCGGCACTCCCTCAGATCATAACCGGCCTGCAGGTGGCGCTTCCGATCGCACTTATCGTCGCCGTCGTGACCGAGATGTTCATGGGCGGGTATGGGCTGGGCGGCGCCATGAACACCGCCTCGCGTTTTGCCGATTCGCGCGGCGTCTTCGCCGGCATCGTGGAGATCGCGTTCATCGGATATGCGCTGGTCAAGGGCATGATGCTGATCCGCCGACGCCTGTTGCTGTGGCATCAGGAGGCGGTGGCGCCGAGCACGGTTTAACCGCACGCACGATAGAGACGTTCGGTCAAGCTGCGCCGCGCGCACAATCCGGGAATCCAAGCACCGCTCAGCACCCTGGGTCGTGCTGGATTCCAACCAATGAGGATTTAGGAGTCGGCTATTTGGGCCCCTGCTCCGATAAGAAATCGCGGCCGGTCAAATAATGGCGACTGCCGCGATCGTCCGCGGCACGGCGGGCCTAGCGGCCCGCCTTTTTGCGTATTTTCTACGGCGTGGCGCATCACTCCATCTTCAAATTGAGCTTGCGAACCAGCGTGCCCCATTTCGTCTCCTCGCTGTCGATATCCTTGGCATACCCCTCGGGCGTCGACGTCAGAGGATCGCCGCCCTCGGCCAGGATGCGTTGCTTGACCTCCTCGCTGCCGACCAGCGCGCGCAGCGCGCCATTGAGCCGCTCGACGATCGGCCGCGGCGTGCTTGCAGGCGCAAGCAGCCCATAGTGCAAAACCGATTCGAATCCGGGCAGGCCCGACTCGTTTGCGGTCGGCACGTCGGGCAGGAGGCTGAACCGCGCCGGGCCGAACACCGCGATCGCCCGCAGCGTGCCGGCCTGCAGATTGCCGAGGGCTGGCGGGAGCACGCCGAACGCAATCGGCACCTGATTGCCGAGGAGATCGTTCGTGAGCTGCGCCGTGCCCTTGAAAGGGATGATCGCAGCATCGATCCCGGTGACCGATCTGAACAGCTCGGCGGTCAGATAGGCGCCGGTCCCAGCCGGCGGTGTGCCGATGTTGAGCTTGGCTCCCGCTTGCTTCGCGATGGCAACCACCTCGCCGATCGTCTTCGCGGGGAACGAGGGGTGCGCGAGCAGCACCACGGGCATTGACGCGATCAGCCCGATCGGCGCGAAATCCTTGCGCGGATCAAAACCGGCATTGGTATAGAGGTTCGGATTGATCGCGATCGATCCGGTATGGCCGAGAAACAGCGTGTACCCGTCGGGCGGACTCTTGACCAAGGCGCGGGCGCCAACGAGGCCGGAGCCGCCCGCGCGATTGTCGACGACGACCTGTTGGCCAACCGCGGCTGAAAGCTTCTCTGCGACGACGCGCGCCATCGCGTCGACGCCGCCGCCCGGCGGATAAGGCACGATCAGAGTGATGCTGCGGGTCGGATAGTCTTGGGCGGGCGCTTGGGTACAAACGACCACCACGACCGCGGCAGCGGCCGCGGCCCGCAACAGCCTGCGCATCGTTACCTCCCCATTTTTTCGAACCGGCCGCCGCCCTCGATGCGCTTGGAGCGGCGGCCGAGTCGCAACTCAGCTACTCAACGCAACCTCAGTGAACGAGACCGTCCATCTGCAGGCGCGCGATTTCGTCCTTCACCAGCAACTTGCGACGTTTCAATTGCACGATCTGAAGATCGTCGACCGACGGATGCGAGCGGGCCTCGGCAATTTCCGCTTCCAGGGCCCGATGCCGTCGCTCCAGTTCCGCAAGATGGGCTTCTATGGACATGTTGGGGGGTTCTCCTCAGCCAGATCGTTGCCTGACCCCCGCAGTGTACACCATTTTGCCCCATTTTCGAAGCGGGTTTGCTTGTGCAGCGCAGCAATGTGGAATTCGCGTTATGATTCATGCTCGCGGCGGTCGGTAAGGCGCGAGACGTGAGGCGGAACGACTCTTCTCCCCTTAAGAGCAAGCCTTGCCCCGGCCACGGGCTTGGCCCGAGAGTGGTGCTCTGCAGTGCTCGCCGCCATTGGGCTGCCCGAGATCGATACCCGGGCCGAGTTCGGAGAGCGCGGCGATCACCCGAGCGGGGGGTGGTGGTCAGGGGCGGTAAATCGCGCTAGGTGAAAGGGCGAGCGCGATTGGACGCAAAGCCGTGCGCCGGGCGCTTTTGCGGGCAGCCCAAGCATCAACGGTGGCGATGACCAAAGAGGAAGAACGCGAGTTGCGGGAGCAACTGGCGCGCTTGCAGCAGGAGCATCGCGATCTCGATGCCGCGATCTCCGCCTTGCAGCACTCGCCGGGCTCCGATCTGTTGCAGGTCCAGCGACTCAAAAAGCGCAAGCTCGTCCTGCGCGATCGAATTTCCTATATCGAAGACCAGCTCACCCCCGACATTATTGCTTAGATTCGAAACTGCTGTGATTGCCGGGGTTTGATCCGCCTTCACCGGCAATCCATCCATCGTCGTAGAAGAATAGGATATCTCCCTGCCCGCTCACTCCGGCTCGATGCCGGCGTCGCGGATCACCTTGGTCCAGCGCTCGGTCTCTTCCCGCTTGAATTTCGCCATGTCCTGCGGGCTGCCACCGACTGGCGTCAAATTGAGTGCACGGAAGCGCGCCTTGGTTTCGGGCTCGGCGATGACCTCGTTGACCGCGCGGTTGAGCTTCAAGACGATCGGCGCCGGCGTCTTGGGCGGCGCGCTGATCGCGTTCCAGGTGTCGGAGACGAAGCCCGGCACGCCGACCTCGATGAAGGTCGGCAGATCCGGCAGGAGATCCAACCGCCGGTCCGTCGCGACCGCGAGAATCCTGGCCTTGCCGCCCTCGTGCAGCTTGTAGGCCGACGCAAGCTCCATGAAGATGAAATCGACGTGGCCAGCGATGAGATCATTGAGCGCCGGACCCGTCCCGCGATAGGGGACATGCACCATTTTGGTTCCGGTCAGCTTCATGAACAGCTCCGCGGTCAGGTGCGAGGTGGTGCCCGGCCCCTGCGAGGCGAAGGTAAGCTTGCCCGGATTGGCTTTCGCGTAGGCCATGAACTGCTGGACGCTCTTCGCCGGAAAATCCTGACGCACCAACAGCACGTTCGGGAACTTCGACATGACGGCGACCGATTCGAGCGCGGCCGGATCGAAGTTGAGCTTTTTATAGAGCGCGATGTTGCTGGTGATCGGCGCGGGTTGCGAGGCAAGCAGCGTGTAGCCGTCGGGATCGGCGGCATAGACTGTCTCCGCGCCGATGTTGCCGCCACCGCCCCCGCGGTTCTCGATCACGAACGGCTGGCCTAGTCGCTGCTGGAGCCCAGCCGCGAAAATTCGCGCGACGGTGTCGACCCCGCCGCCGGCCGGCACGCTCACGACAATCTTGACCGGACGGTTGGGATAATCCGTCGCCTCCTGCTGCTGGCCCACCGCCGGCGACAGCGCCAGCAACACCGCCGCGAGCGCAAGCCATACGGAGTATCTCGACATTCAGCCGCCCTTCTCACCGCCTCGACGACCAGTGCTCAGAATTCTCATCGCGAAGTGTCGCATATCGGGACGGCAAGCGTAAATGCGGCGCGAGGTAACAGGAGCACAACGCGCTCGCTTTGCTCGCCCTTGCCGCGGTAACATCCGCGGGGCGCGTGTGTTTGCACAACGGCGTTTGCCGGGCTCTGCGACAAGGTCCAAAAGCATGAAACGAGCCCTCGTGCTCGCTCTGACGCTCTGGTCTGGCCTCGCCACCGCGGACGATTACCCCCAGCGCACGGTGGCCTTTCTCTGTCCGTTTCCCGCCGGTGGCGGCACCGACATACTCACCCGCATGCTGGCGCACGAGCTACAGGAGAAGCTCGCACGGCCGGTCATTGTCGATAATCGGCCCGGTGCGGGCACAATCGTGGCGGCGCAAGCGGCCGCGCGTGCCGCTCCCGACGGCCACACCATATTGGTCGCGCCGGTGACGACGCTCGCGATGGCCCCAAGCGTCCACAAGTCCCCGCCCTACGATCCCGTGAAGGATTTCGCGCCGATCGGTCTCGTCGGATCGGCGCAGTTCGCGCTCGTCGCCAATCCTCAGGCGCCGGCCGCTACACTTCCAGAGTTGATCGCCTTCATCCGGAACAAGAATGGCTGGCTGAGCTACGCCTCCTCTGGCGCCGCCACGCCGCACCATCTGTTCATGGCAATGTTTCTCAAGATGATCGGCGGGAAGGCACAGCACGTGCCCTACCGCGGCAGCGTGGCGGCGCTGACCGACGTGGTCTCCGGCCAGGTGACGATGATGATGGTCGATCTGGCGGTCGCAATGCCGGCGATCAACGAGGGCAAGGTGAAGGCGTTCGGGGTGACAACGACGACGCGGATCAAAGCGATGCCCGAGCTTCCGACCATCGCCGAAGCCGGCGTGCCGGGCTACAGCGCCAGGCCTTGGTTCTCCGTGGTGGCCCCCGCCGGCACCGCGCGGCCGATCATCGACAGGCTCAATGAACTGCTCATGGCCTTCATCAATCGGCCCGAGACCCAAGACAAGATGAATGCGCTCGCGATCACGCCCTGGACCAGCACGCCCGATGAGCTCGCGCGCTTCATTCCGGCCGAAATCGAGAAATGGGCGCAGGTGGCGAAGGACGCGGGCGTCACATCGGAGTGACTTTAGTCTAAGTCGAAGTGGATCGGCCGAGCGTGGGCCTCACGAGCGACTACGGCTGTCCGCCGACTGAGGGATCGTCTCCGCCTCGTCGAGCTCTTCGACAACAAGGTCGCCCGTCCGTGTGACCATGTCGCCGCCCACGCGGGCGCGCGCCACTTCACGGATATGCTCTGCGATGCGGGGCTCGCGGTCCATGAGGACGTGCAGATCGTGGGCATCAAGCACGAGAAGGCTCGTTCGCGTGACTGCGGTAACGGTTGCGGACCGGCGCGTGCGATGTAGTGCCGCCACCTCACCGAAGAAATGCCCGGCCCCAAGCCGCACGCGCTCGTGCTTGAGCTCGATCTCCACGTCTCCGGCCGCGATGAAGTACATGGAATGCGCGGGCTCGCCGCGCCTGACGATAACGTCCCCGACCTCCACTTGCTGCGCGTGCAGGAGCCGCATGATATCGGCGATCTCCGTTGCCTGAAGTTCCGCAAATAGCGGCACGCGCGCGACCATGCCCCAAGTGACGACAAAGTCGCGCCGGTGGACCTCGTCGGCGAAGGCGGTGGCGACGATGCCGATGGGTAAGGCGACCATGATCAAGCCCGCGAAGATGGTGATCGACGCGACCACTCGTCCGAGCGCGGTCACGGGCACCACGTCGCCATAGCCGATCGTGCCCAACGTGACGATGGCCCACCACATTGCGTCGGGAATGGTGCCGAATTTGTCGGGCTGCACATGGCCCTCGATCACGTGCATGATGCTGGCCGCCACCAGCGTCGCACCCAGCAAGATGACGAAGCAGCCGAACAGGGCGCGGCGCTCGTTGTAGAGCGCGTCCAACAGCGAGCGCATGGCGGGCGAGTAACGCGCCAATTTGAGAAAGCGCACCATCCGAAAGACCAGAAAGACCCGCAGATCGGCCGGCAGGACGAGGGCGAACCAAAACGGCAGGACCGCGAGAAGGTCGATGATGCCGAACGGGCTCGACACGAATTTCCATCTTGCCCTGCGCTCGCTCGCGTGCCGATACGGCGCGTGTTCGGCCGCCACCCAAACCCGTAATACGTACTCGATGGTGAAGAGCACCAGCGATAAAAGTTCGATCGCAAGGAACAGCGGACCGTATTGCGCCTGCAGTGCCGGCACCGAATCAAGCGTCATCGCGACGAGGTTGACGACGATCAGGATCACGATAAGCCGGCCGACTATGACCGCCGCCCGGTCACCGATCGTGCCGTGCTCTAAGATTCCGTACAACCGGCGCCTTAGATTTGCGCCAGTGCGCCAGGTACGCCGCGGCATGGCTGAGTTCTGTCCGTGCTATCCGGCATTCTCGCTCGATTATGCGGCCGGTTCAACGGACACGACCTTGAAAGTATGGGACTCGCCCTCGTCGTCAGTAATCGAAACATACTCGCCCGGGACAAAAGCATGCGCGCCGAAACGGTACCCGGCTTCATCGTCGTCGGTTGAACCGGGATCGTAGTCGAAAACCCAGCGAGCGTGCTCCGCGCCGCCCGGTTTGTGCAGGAGTCGTCCGATCTCGTCGTCTGCGCCGTTCCAGAACCTTCGGACTCCGCAGTGTTCTCGGTATTTCTCCCACATCTGCGGGTCGATGTGGGCCTTGCTATCCAGCGGCGCCACGAATTCATAGCCGTGTCGCGCCGAACCCATCGGGAAGTCCTTGGAGCGAGCGAGTTCGAGCCGGATGCGCTTGAGCAGGTGGGGCAGCGCCATTGGAGGCTCCTTGCCTTCATCAATGACAGACGAGAACCGGAATTTTGGTGTGCGTAAGCACCTTCGTGGTCACGCTGCCGAGCACAATTGCCGCAATCCCGCTCCTTCCGTGCGAGGCCATGACGATGAGATCGCACCCTCTCCGCTCGGCAGTCTCGATGATGCCTTCGTAGGGATGATCTTGTTCGATTTGCACGGTTTCGCATGCCACACCCGCGGCGCGCGCTTGCTCCGCGACGCCATTCAATATTTTTTGTCCGTGCGCCTTGGTGCGCTCGGCGTGCTCGGCAAAAGCGTCTGACATCTCATAGACCCTCGAAGCAGGAACCGCGTAGACATCGAAAGATGCCTCCACCGTCAATGCTGTGACCTTTGCCCCCACTGCTTTGGCAAGGGCCAATCCATGGCGCACGGCCCTGCCGGCAAGCTCCGAACCGTCGGTTGGGATCAAAATATGCCGGTACATGCTGTCCTCTCAATCGCGCCGCGTGCCACCCACCTGCAGTTTCCGCGTCACCTTCAATTTACAGGAACACGCTGGGGGCCGGCGAGCGCCCTCGTCTCGTCCCGCTTCTCGTCGCGTGCGCCGCATCGGCCGCGCTAATCACAGGTGCGGCATGCGAGCAGCAACTGATTGATGCGGGCTGCGGGCCTTCTCGGGTCTCAGGACCGCCCGAACGCCGGCAGTCGCCAGTGGCGCAGCGCCGCAGAGAGGCGCAGACGCCGCTCGCGCAGATTGGCGATCGCCATCAGCGCCGCCGGCGTGACGACCAGGGTCAGCACGGTGGCGAAGCCCAGGCCGAACACGATGGCGGTCGAGAGGTTGATCCACCATTGCGTCGCCGGCGCGCCGAGCGTGATCTCGCGGGAGAGGAATTCGATATTCATTCCAAATGCGATCGGCAGCACGCCGAGGATCGCCGTCACCGCGGTGAGAACGACGGGCCGGGCGCGCTCGCGGCACGTCTCGATGATCGCGTCGTAAGCCGCCACGCCTTCGCGCCGCAATCGGTCATAGGTGTCGATCAGCACGATATTGTTGTTCACGATCACGCCCGCATTGGCGATGACGCCGATACCGGCCATCACCACGCCGAAGGGCTGGCCCATGATCAAGAGTCCTAGCATCACGCCGAAGGTCGAGAGCACGACCGCGGTGAGCACCAGGCCGACCGAGGTCAGCTTGTTGAACTGCGCCAGCAGGATCGCGAAAATGAGGAAGATCGCGGTGCCGAACGCCTTGAGCAGGAACGCCGAGGCTTTGGCACGCTCTTCGTCCTCGCCCTTGAGTCTGAAGGTAACGCCTGCACCGAGATCGGCTTTGGCGAGGTCTGCCGCGATCTCCTGCTGGATCTTGGCGGTCTGCACGCCCTCGGTGACATTGGCCGAAACCGTGATCACCCGGTTCCCGTTGACGCGATTAATGTAGCCCACGCGCGGCGCCGGCACGCGCTGTACGAAGTTGCCGATCGGCACGTGTCCCACCTGCGTCTGCACGCGCAAATCGTCGATCTGGTCGAGGCTGCGGCGATCGGGCGGAAACCGCACGAGAATGTCCACCGATTTGTCGCTGTCGACCGGCCGGTATTCGGTCGCTTTCAGTCCATTGGTGACAAGCTGGACGGCGCTGCCGACCGTGTTCACGCCGGCGCCGTATTTTGCGGCCTCGGATTTGTCGATTTCGATCTTCCAATCGATGCCAGGCAGCGGCAGGCCATCATCGAGATCGCGGATGTCGCTGCGCGCGCTAAGCATGGCGGCAACCTTGCTCGCAGCCGCCGGCAGCTCCGCGGGATCGAGCGCCGCGAGCTGCACCTGAATCGGCTTGCCCGTCGGCGGGCCCGCGCGCGGCGCCGTCACTTCGACGAGGATGCCTGGGATATCGACGGTCTTGGCGCGGATGGCGTCCATGATCTCATGCGCCGGCGGCCGGCTGCGCCAGTCCGCGAACTCGAACTGGATGACACCGATGGTGTCTTCGGTGAGTTCGCTCATGCCGCGCGGCTGCTCGCCGATGCGGGTGTACACGGTCTTGAGCCCATCGAAGGCGAGAACGCGCTTCTCGACAGCGCTGACCAAGCGGTTTTTCTCCTCGAGCGAGAGATTGCCACGGGCATGCACGATGACCTGGCCGTAATCGGGCTCGACCTTCGGGAAAAACTCCACCCCGCGGCCGAACTTTCCGTAGGCAACCAGCACCGCGACCAAAAGCAATGCCGCGAGCGCCAGCGTCGTGCCCGGCCGTTGCAGCGCGAGCCGCACTGTTCGCATATAGGGCCCGCGATCGCCTGCGTGCTGCTCGTGTGGGACGCGTGCGGCCTTGCCGAGCAGAACGCCGAGCGTCGGCGTGAAGAACAGCGCAACCGCGAGCGACGCCGAGAGCGTCGCGATCAGCGTGATCGGCAGATATTTCATGAATTGGCCGACCACGCCGGGCCAGAACAGGAGCGGCGAAAACGCAGCGATGCGGGTCGCCGTCGCGGCGATCACCGGTCCGGACATGCGCTTGGCGGCGAGCGAATAGGCCTCCCGCGGCGGCACGCCTTCTGCCATGCGCCGCTCGGCGAATTCCGACACGATGATGGCGTCGTCGACCAGCATCCCGACGGCGAGGATGAGCGAAAACAAAACAACGATGTTGACGGTCAGCCCCGCGAGCTGCAGCCCGAGCACGCCGGCCAGGAACGAAGC
>WNFL01409446.1_pt1 | contig 20725 bp, 25 predicted proteins | sample 5400361 | NCBI WGS metagenome assembly WNFL01 (sample SAMN13153351, study PRJNA577476) | soil metagenome | isolation source: 40 cm soil on Douglas fir-dominated hillslope | place: USA:California | collected 2013-09-17
TTCTCAATCAAATCGCAGATTGGGTATCCAATAAGTCGGGTCTAGAGAGTGTTCTCCAGAGGAATGCGTACTGGCTCTACGGTTCACCCGGAATCGGAAAAACGTCGTTAGCCCATTCGATCTGCGCAGGCCTTCATGAGCGAAACCACCTTGCTGCAGCTTTTTTTTGCTGGAGGGACAACCCGAATTTGAGCGAGCCCATTAATATCCTTCCGACTTTCATCCACAAACTCGCCACCATCTTGCCACCGTTTCGAACAATTGTAGCAAAATACCTTCGTGACGACCCAAACCTTACTCCAGAGTCGATGAAAGCGTCTCTCTCCCTTGATTTCATTCGCTCCCTTCTGAGCCACCCTGAGCACACTCTTGTCTTTGTCATTGACGCCCTTGATGAGTGTGGCAATGATCAAAGTCGGCCGCGTCTCCTGAAGGTCCTGACCAATGCAGCCGCACAAGTTTCGTGGCTGAGGATCATCATCACAAGCAGAACCGAAGTCAATATCCAACATTTCTTTGATACTCTTACCCAGTCGTCGTATTTACCATATGACCTGGCCACAGATCAAGATGCCAGTACTGATCTGCGAGCCTTCGCCCAAAGCCAGTTCGATTTGGTGGCCACGCATTGGCACCTCGACACCCCGTGGCCCGAAGAATCAGATTTCAACAGAGTAATTTCTTGGGCGAACGGTCTTTTCATCTACGTTAAGACTCTTGTTCTTTCCCTTGAGCGCTATGAGGACCCTGAAGAGTCGTTGAAGGAAGCCTTACAAGACTCAGCCAGGACTGGCTTAGAATCTCTATACACACTTTATTCCAACATCCTCAAAGCTCAAATAGTGCACAAAAAAGCCGAGTTTCAGCGGATGATTGGAGTGCTTCTTACAACAGCTCCCTACTGAGCACTGTGCGATGAGACAATTGCAGAGCTGGCAGGAGTGAAACCAACTCTCATTAAGAAGTGGGTGGATGCTCTCAGCTCTTTACTATATCGAGATGAAGCGGCCAATAGAGGGATTCATGTCCAGCATTTGTCGGTTTACAATTTCTTTGTCAGCGATCGCTGCGACTATCAAGTGAATCTCCAAGACGCAGATGTGCAGCTGGGGATCGTTTGCCTCAAGATGATGACTACACGACTTCGTTTCAACATCTACAATCTCGAAGATTCCCAGCCTGCTAATGCAGACATTAAAGATTTCCCATCCCAAGTGAAACAGAACATTTCGGATGCCTTGCAGTATAGTTGTCTCCATTGGTTGAACCACCTTTCCTTTCCTTCTGCCAACTGCGGTCAGTGCGTATTGGCATTGGGAGAATTCTTTGAAGGATTGTACCCTTTATTTTGGATTGAAGTACTGTTGAGCATTATGGGGGTGGCCCCAATTGGCGTTCCAAGGCTTCGAAAGTTGCTATCCTGGGTCAGGGTGAGTCTTACTGCGAGTTTTCATTCCAAGGTGATTTCAACTGGCTGTAGGATGCGGATTCAATGATTGTTGAGAGAATTCAGGATATTTGTCATTTCCTGATCACATTTCACACTCCCATCTCCCTCAGCACTCCACATATCTATATTTCAGGGGGACCATTCCTGCCCTCACAATCACCATTATCAAAGATCTTCAACAATGAATTTACTAGGACCATCAAGATACGAGTGGGGATCCAGCCGTCATGGCCAGCACCACCCGTGAAGTGGACTGGACATGCTGGGTCCATCCAGAGCATCATTTATTCACCAAATGGCGCCGCATTGTTACTGGATCCAGTGACAAAACGATTCGTATTTGGGATGCTGAGTCTGGCGCAATAGTTGGGGAGCCTCTTGCAGGGCATAATGGGGCGGTGAATTCTGTGGCTTACTCTCCCGATGGGCAGCACATCACCTCCGGACCCGAGGACTGCATCATTCAAATCTGGGATGTCGAGACTGGTGACCCAGTTGGCGATCCTCTCGAGGGCCACACTGCCTCTGTGCTGTCCGTTGCTTACTCTCCTGATGGGCAGTACATCATCTCCGGATCCGCTGATCGCACTATTCGAATCTGGGATGCCGAGACTGGTGCTCCAGTCAGCGATCCTCTCGAGGGGCACACTAGCCGGGTGTGGTCCGTTGCTTACTCTCCCGATGGGCACCACATCATATCCGGATCCAAGGACTGCACCATTCGAATCTGGGATGCCGCGACTGGTGCTCCAGTTGGCGATCCTCTCGAGGGGCAAGCTAGCGCAGTGTGGTCCGTTGCGTACTCTACCGATGGGCAGCACATCATATCCGGATCCTTGGACCACACCATTCAAATCTGGGATGCCGAGACTGGTGCTTCAGTCGGCAATCCTCTCGAGGGGCACACTAACCCAGTCTCGTCTGTTGCTTACTGTCCCGATGGGCAGCACATCATCTCCGGATCCTTCGACCGCACCATTCGAGTCTGGGATGCAGAAATTGGTACTCCAGTCGGCGATCCTCTTGAGGGGCACACTGTCTGGGTGCAATCTGTTGCTTCCTCTCCCGATGGGCGGCATATTATCTCCGGATCCAGAGACGGCACCATTCGAACCTGGGATGCTGAGGCTCATATTGCAGTTGGCGATCCTCTCGGGGAACATAATCACTCGGTCCAGTCTATTGCATACTCCCCTTGACGGGAAGCACATCGTTTCTGGGTTCTATGACAACACTACCTGTGTATTGGACCCATTTCCATATGCTTATATCCGACCTTCCTCTTGTAACCCAACACATCCTAATTTTTGTGCAAAACCTGATAAGGACGGTTGGGTCAAGGACTCAGAGGGTGGCTTACTATACTGGGTACCCCACGAATGTCGCATCAGCGTGCATTCACCCGCCGTCATGACAATCCCCCTTACATCTTGTAAAGGGACTGTTTCTCTTGACTTTGATGACTTTGCTTTTGGAACATCATGGAGTCAAATTTTCAAAAGTGCACCTTTCTAGAAGCACGCCCTGTGGCGTTATTCTAAAGCTCTTCCTTTGTAAGCCATTAGGCAGAGGCATGTGTGGAGTGGAAAGCATCATCTCTGTTGATGGGGTAAGCTCCACATGAAATATGAAAAAATAGTGTGAGGTGTAGAAAAAGCTCCTGTCTCAAGCAGGTTGGGTAGAGGGGATGGGGGCTCAATCGCTGCATAAGAGGAGTCTTGATACTTAATATAAATTGGTTAAAAGAGTTTACATATGTTGACAGCATTATATATAGTGGCTCGTGTACAAACGGCATTCTGATGGGAAGAGTAGATGTCCACCATTCAATCTGGATTGCATCGTCGGGGTATGGCTCTTTGCATCACAGACATAGAAGTAGAGAGTACCACCGCAAATAGTCCGTATAGTACTACAATAGGTCTGTCGCACGCAACGCCTTGTATTAGTATACGTATTTACCTCCTATTTCGTTTCAACAGTGTCTGGCCAGAAATTAAATGAATATCATTAGATTGTCACGACAAGGGGTACAAACAAGGGACAATGCAGATAAAAATGGGGGTGCTGGCCTGGTATGATACACCAAGATGAACGAGCTTGTTCGTACACAAAATTCTTCGCAACGCCAGCGACTACTTATATGATGTAAGCCCGCGCGAAATTATCTCGAATGATGATACTGTGCACGAAATGAAATTGCGTCAAACCGAGAAAGGGTAGATAAAAGCTATATTACTTACTCTGTAACTGCACTCATGACGACCCTCAGCATGGTAGTATCGGTTGCGTTCGTGAAATGATGATAGACGCTTCTTCCAACACTTGCCCTTACGCCGGGCTCCTTCATGACCCGCCCATCCCCGCCCCCACCGCCATGCCGAACTCCTCGGTCACCATGAAGTGTACCAGTGAACCCAGTCTTCCCCTTTGGCGCATTGGTCTGTGCAGTGGTAGGTCGGGTTCGCGCCCCTTTCGCCGCGAGCCGGAGGAATCGTTTGAGGAAGTACTCCTTGCCGGCTTCAACATCTCCTGGAGCTCCTTCGTAATCGGGAAATATATTTTTAATATGTGCCATTGGTACCCGTACGCGAAACAGGTCTTCTTTGTTCAAGAAGAGTATCTGGGAAACTGAATCAGTGCACATTGTGCTCCAACAGAGGGGAGGAGAGAAGGGGAACGAACGATGGGGGTGTAACGGAACCATTGGCTGCTGCATATACCATCCCACATCGTCATAGCATCCTGCATCTGATTCGCATGCACATCCTCCACCAGGCACTGAAAGCAAACAAACCAACAAACACCGAAATGTGATGAGCAGGGGGTTGCAAGGGGAACCAAACATCATACCTGACAGTAGCCACTCAAACTCACAAGAAAGAGCAAAGTAGTTACGTCCTCGAAGCAATGTATCCACTTTCTACGTTCACTCCTCTGGCCGCCGACATCGATGACATGCAGAGTTGGTTCTCTGAAGCCCACCAGGAGGGATTTCGACTGGAAACGGAAGCGGGTTGTCAGAGACGCCGTTCTTGGCGGTCTCTCTAAATAGAAAGGTCAGCGCACCTTCTTTTCCGCCTCTGGTTCTGGCCCATGTCCCGCAGCGGACTCGGTTGTTCTGACAACACGTCCAGCAGTCTGGCCAAATCTAGCAGCAATAGCGGAGGCAGCCCCAATAGAGTTGCGTGATTTAATAGGTACGCTTGTCTTGTCCGCATCTGGAGGAATTGGCGCCGCCGTTGGCGAGCCTGTTGCGACATTTGGTTCATGGGAAGCCTTTGGTGGCCTTTTCAACCTGAATATGGTTTCGTGGATACCTGGGCATAGTATGTACCCAAAAAAAGAAAGAAAGAAAAAGTCGAAAACGAGGAAATGGATGTGAGACAGAATCAGGATGGGGTGGCATTACATAAGGACCTTGAGACGCACCTGTAGTCCTTATCCGACAGTGTACAATATCTTGCGCGCTTGGGACATAGTCCGGTTCAAAGAGTCTAGGGAGCTGGGAAAAGAAGCTGGAAGGGTCGAGTGTCAGATCATGAGTACTCAGTTCAGCGTTTCACCACAACCCAAAAATCCACATACTATTCCAGGCTAAAATAAATGCACGAATTCTGGTCATTACGGGATCTCACAGGCGTGGGAGGTTGACGTATATATGCGCTCACTTGTCAGGCAGGTTCCCACCAACTTTTGCACGTTCCACGCACTCCCGTAAATCATTTTGTCCAATGCTTGTTCCCTTAGCATCGATTTCCACGACATGTTCGGCCTCCTCGACCTTCGGGATTGAAAGTTTTCTGCTCCGCGCCAACTCTACCCCTGTCTCAGAACCCCAAAGCTCCATTAGGACGTCCCCGACCTCTGGAGGGAAGGGGTCACCTTCCCGGAGGTCGGGTACCCGGTCGAGCCTCGCATGAAGTTCGGCGTGCCTCATGGAATAGGCGAGCTTGCGTCGGGGGACTGGCGGCCTATGAAATGGGATCCCGCTAAGAGTGGTTTCGGTATGGTTGGTCATCATAGTGCTCGCTTCGCTTGAGAGGCTCTCGCTTCGTTGCCGCATATTGAAAGAAGAAGGGGTGACGACGGTGAAGGGTGAAGGGTAAAGGGTGTGCGGTGATTGGGGGGATGTTATATATGGCAGCGAGGGAGGAAAGGTGGTGAAGGAAAGCGAAGTTGGTTGACTATCAGACATGTCCTTTAAGCAATCGAGTAGTAACTTCATTCCTTGTACAAGGTTAAGGAAGATTTGAAGACGGTATGTTTCGATTTCTTGTGAAGTCCATGGGACGGAGTGGATGATCCGCATTTGCTAAGGAGAAAGCCGATCAGATATTGAAAGACTGTGGAAGAAGAATTACCTTGAGAACTGTCGATTTTCCGGAGTCACCAGAGCCAAGCAGCAGGACCTGTAGTAGTTTGGTAGGCGAAGTTAGTGCGAGCAAAACGGAAAGTTTGCTAGCATATTCACCTTTGACAGTTGTGTAAGTTGCCTTTTTGTCTGTGGGTTCCCAAAAAATTATAAGCGACCGATCGTCCTGCAGGGCGACTGCACGGCCGGCCAGGCCAGGGGAGATAGGGAACGAAGAGCCAAGTATAGGGAATGCGTACTCACCTCCTTCATCTCCCTCTCAGCCGCTTGATGTGCTATTCTGGTTACTTGTCCATGCTCGTCGGGCCCGAACGTATTGAGATTGGTTGAGATACAAACCCCCATAGCGTTGAGAGGAAAGAGGGTCAAGCCAGTTGGGTGAGGTAACAAACGCACGTCAACAAGTTGGAAGGCCAAGCTAGGGAGGTCAAGATATGCTGGTTGTGGGTTGGTGTAACCCGCTCAGAACCGCCCAGAACCACTCAGAACCTAATCTATGTGGAATGTGGTCGAAGACGTGTACATGTCCGGGCATCGGGTCAACTCTGAGAAGCAGAAGCGGAAGCGGTGGGAATCACGGGAATAGCCTCGTCTGCATGCTCTATCTCATTCATATCCATGATGATGATGAGTACGACGTCGCAAAAATGTCGTTTCACTTTATTCGAGACGGTGCGTACGTGAGAATGTGATCAACGATCAAGCGCGCGGCGTATGACCAGCACATATAATCATCAAGATTACCACAGATTTTACCACTAGTTCAGTACTGTAGGTGTAGGGTCAGCCACAGAGCTTAGCTAGCCACCGAGTTTACGACGAGCAGCCACGGACACGGCACGGAGCACGGAGCACGGAGCAACGCACGGAGCAACGCATGGAGCCACGGAGAAAGACGCCATTTTCTGATTAAAATATTGAATATTCAAGGCTTTGTGTCCGTCTCCTAGAGTCCTGTCCGTTTTGGAAATACACAAGTTTACCTTTTTTTGGCACCCAACAGGTCCAAGAAGACCACAGATCCCAGATCCCAGATCCCAGATCCCAGATCCCGGATCCCGGATCCCGGATCCCGCTGTCGCTGGGTTTTGCAGTTTGGCCCCGTACTGGCCCCATACTTGACTCTCCACTCGGGGGCTACGCCTCGTTTCTAGCTTGTACCACCCTACTCCGATACACCTAGCTCACGACCACGATAACACGACCACGTGCGTTAATGTAAGCACACCACCAACACCGCCTTCTTTCCCGCTTCTCGCCAGTTCCCAACAGCCGAGTGAACCCGAGGCATCCCAGGCCATCCCAAGGCCATCCCAAGGCACCCAGATTGTCCCAGCGGACACTTGACACCGAAAGAGAGTCTGGATTATGCTTTGCAATTACATCATGGCCTGATATGGATATGAACGAGCTCGAGCTCACCATACATGCATGCATGAAGCATATTGTTGCTCGAGTTTGGAAAATAAAACAGCCAGAACGACGAGCTTCCACTTGCTATGGCATGACCCCTTTGGCGCAAAATTGATGCTCTTGTCCAGTCCAAGTGGAATGGAATGGAAGCTTGGGCTGGCAAGGAACAACGGGATCGTCGCCATTGGCATTGGCTGCATGCTGCTCGCAGCCGCAGCCGTAGCCGCCTGATGGGCCACCGAACGTGCTCGAGACTGCACCGCATCGCACTGCAAAGCTTATATTCTGTTGCCATTAATTGATAGTGACTGTCCTTCTATTGACTGAAACGTGCGCCATAGTGAGGTTGTCATACGGCCAGGTTGCAGTCTATGGTTATGGTTCCCTCTATTGAGCGAAGGTGGCCATTCCACATGGACTTGGCGGCCCAACTTCTAGATATGGTATTTACCCTTCATGCCACAAAGAACCCTGCAAACGACGGAACGCCTCGGAACGAACGGCGTTTCACAGCCGTGCCTGGTGTCCCAACTTGGAAACCACCATCTGGCCCCGTTTTTCGATCTTGACGCCCTCCTCATGCAGGTCTAGTTAACATATTCACGAATACGACCAGTACCTTTAATCATTTGACGACCTCCTTCTCAAAAACGGTTTCAACGCGCCCTAATTTTCTGACGCGACGCGAACGTTGTGTGAGGTAGAAAAAAGGCTTGCAAATCGCGACACAACCAAGGTGAGAGCGGTGAAAGCGGTGAAAGCGTGTTCAGGTACCCTTATACCTTTATACGCGTGCTAACCTCTTTTCTCTTTCTTCAATGACGCGTAGAATTCATCAATAATGGATGATCAAATTCGAGTTCGAGTTCCGTCACCCCCGTCACCCCCACCACATTCTGACAATTCTGACAAATTGAAACCTTTATTCACCCATGAACCCCTTTCGCTTTCGCGTCAAGATGCTCTGAAACTGGATAACCGGCACTCGCAAGACATATCCCTGTCAGAAACCCTAACTGGCCCACCTCTTCATCCCTCTCGCGGTTCTCGCCCAACCACCGACACCACCGACACCAACACCGCCCCTATTTCCACATCTGCGCTCGTTCAACCCGGTGTTGAGGGTTCAACAACACAGAACCGGCCTTCGAATTCATGGCTCCGCTACCGTCGCCTCAAACAAGTAGAACTCGCGCATCTAGGGCTGAAGATGGGAGAATTGTCGAAAGTGATCGCGAAGATGTGGAAGGAGGAGCCGCAAGAGACCAAAGACTTTCATAAGGCGCGATGTCAGGAGCAATGGGCGTCAGACCGCGCGAATGGATATCAATACCGCCAACCCAAGATGCCCTTGCCAGGAGAGCCCCGTGCGAAGAAGGGAAGGAGTGGACCTTGGAGAAAAACACAAAGACCACTGCTCGATGCGGACAGCGTCCCTTCAGAGGATGGTGGTCAACTGAACCCATTGTCGGCGCCTCCCCAGGTCCTGGTGGGTGCCGTGGGTGCCGAAGACACAGCCGAGCCTGAAACCAATTCGGCGACCCGCGCTACCTTGTCCGGCAACCCACATGGTAGGGGTTCTCGTGGTTCGCCGAATGCTGGTCCCTCCAGGCCCGTTTTCGATTCCGGGCTTATCCCCGAGGTTGCTTTGCATCAAAATCAAACTCGCAGCCTTCACCCCTCCACAACACCGTCCTCGAATCGAAAGGCGGATAACTTGTCGTCGTCGACTTCGTCAAGCTTATTCCGGCCAGACGACGGCTTCTCGCCGTCTCTAAACCCAGCCGAACACAAGTACGAACCGGCCGAATTCGAATTCTCGCCCCCCCATTCTGAGGACGACATGGACGTAGACGCAGGGATCTCTCTTGCCCCAATTATCACCTCAGCGGCCCAGAGCCCACTTTCCGACGCGGCGAGTTCACCGGTTATTGCGGCAATTACCCTTCCATCACTCAGGCAGGACCCTATCCTTGGCCGAGCACTCGAGCTCCCTCCTGTTCATGATTATTTCACAGTATGCATATCATTGTCGAGGAGAGCCTGGTCTGACATTTCCCTAGCAGTCCCCTCCGCAACACGTTACCTCACACCACCACCGGCCATCTGACTCCAGAACATCCCCCTTTTCACACCCTCGGCATCTCCTCCTCCTCATACACCCTGGGACGATGAACGACCCATCCTTCAGCATCTTGTCACGCAACCAGCGGCCTTCCACCCTTACCTTAAGTCTCACACTATGGCCGGACCGAGTTCAGCTCACCCGGATACGCGACCTCCAGCACTTCCGATTTCGAGCAGACACCAGCGCGTCATGAGTTACCCTGGAGCGTTCGAAGCTAGCTCCTCTAGTGGTAGTGTTTTACGCACTCCGCCCAAGATTGCAGCGGTGACTCTCACAGCACGACCCTATCCTATCCAAGGACAATCCCCTCCGGCTCCTAGACGACGGCATGCAAGTCCACTATCAGATTTGAGGCCCATTCCATCTCTGCATTCTACGTCCCCAAGTCACAGCCGGCCCCAGTCACAGACTGAATCCGAGGATGAACCACGCGCACTCGCCTTACGTCTCCGTTCGGAAGGGGAACCGAGATCCGATATCCAAATCATGCTCCGCACTGTATCACCAGTCCCTGGTTTATCAAAGGTCTCTCGTCCGATGCAGAACCAGGATCCCTCGACTCAAGTCCTACGGAGGAGCTGGGGTAGCCAACATGGGCACTCTCGTGGAAGCCAGATGTATAGCCCACTTTACCCTCTATCTTCGCAGTCCCATCAGACCGACCAAGATCGGTCCGGAAATGACCTAGTGAAAGTCCAGCGGAGTAGAAAGGTCGCTCAAGGTGCAGGTGATAAAGAAATGAGATTCCTGCATACCTTTTCGCGCGATGTGTGGAATACGGTTGACGATGGGAGTGCAGGTGTAAGTTTACCACTTCCCGTTGTGGACTGGCCAAATGCACTGGAGTCCACTGGTGGGAGATCTGCACTCACACGCGGTCACGATGTCATTTTAGCCTCGACGTCACCTCTGGGGGCGACGCGGGCGCGCGTGGATTCTGAGGGGCCAATATTTGACCAAGCCTCACATGATCCTTTGTGTCGTCCTCTTCACACAAAAGAACCCGTGAGGTATAGCAAAGGAGCGCTCGAGAATAGCCAAGGGCATGGTGTGGGCGACGAGCTGGAAGAGAGCGAAGCAGTGCAGGATATTTGGGTAGGAGACACCATGGCAAGGGGCCAAATGCCATTCTCAGATAGTAGTGGTGTGCATAAGATGGAGAGTCCTTCCCCTTCCTCAGGAGTTAGAACATGGGCACAGTCGACAGACGTTCACACTTCAGATGAATTGAAGTCAGGCCCCCAACCCCTGCACCCGACAAAGGCAGAGGAAGGAATGCGACCGGAAATGCCTATCCATGGGTCGAGGAAATACGGTCGCATGCAAGATCATACTTTCCGCGTCGCTCCGTTGCGTCCTATCGAGCTTCCGAGTTACTGCGATCCTCCAGCTACTACTTCTCAGGCCCCTTCCAGCTCTGAGGCGCATATCATGGGTCCACCCTTGCAGGAAGATATCCAATCCTCTGCTACCACCAACCCACCAAGTAGTTCAATTGAGCTACAAACAGAACGCTCTACGGGTACTTCTCCTACTGGAGAGCAGATGTACTGGATGTTTGACACGAGTGGGAAAACATTTATTGGCTACGATGGCCGGATTCCCCATCGAACTCGAGGGCAAAGAGGGCGACCGAGAGGGCGACCAAGAGGGGGTGGTCGTGGAGGCAGGGTTACTGACGCGTCCAGTTTGGATGGAGCCGACGCTGACGTGACCATGAGGATGCCTAACGAATATGTGAGCATTGACTTCGTTCTCATGATCATAGAAGGGATGTTAGTCATAATAGGCATACACAGGTTATGACTGGTACGACTTCGACGAATGAGGAGAGAGAGAGAGGCCTGGGAGAGGACTCGAATATCAACGACGAGCAAAAACCATAGCATGACCCGGACGACTGACCCTGAAGCCCTGAAGCCCTGAAGGGCAGTATGACTCACTCACAACACGATACCCTTATTCACGACCATTAATGTTGATTGGAATACCGGCAGGGGATGGGGAAGCTGCTCATGAGATGAACGTCGATTGCGACATTCACGCGTTCACGCGTTCACGGCATAGCAACAAGAACAATCACCCTGCGATTTTCGATTTTCCAATTAGTTTCTTCTCGGCATATCTTGGGACAATTTTTGCTTCGACTTATGTGCTTCGATACCATACATCTCTCCGTTACTCCTCAGTCCTGATGTTTATGTCTACGTTTGTGCATAGTCACCTCTCATTCATCTCGCCACTCGAGCTGCCCCTATCGCAAACGTTATCTCGATTTTCGATTTTCGATTTTCTCATTTAAATGTCTTCTCCTGTTCACAGGTCTTTAATCAAGACGATTAACTCTAGAACATAGCGCAATGTCGTCGAGTTGAAGTGCTACCAGATTTACAACTTGTGAACGTCCGTTCCCTGGGAAGAGAAGTAGGATAATAAATATGATAGGAGGCTAGGGTACATTGTCCAGAATATACGTATTGAGGACCGAGTCATCAAATAATGAGTGATAGCGAAATCGCGAGAACGAATATGGCCACCAGATACACATCCGAGGTAAAGGATTATGACGGAATACTCTGCGCTACGAACGACATGATTGTTCATGCCTCTTCGTGTTACGCTTATTTGTAAAAGGTTTACGACTATAGCAGGACTAATGAATGGTTGCGTTCTGAATGAAGCGATATTTGCTTACCACTTTGCGCATTTGTAGACGATCCCACTGTGTGAATCCTTTTCGTGCTTGATGGCGTCGGCCTTTCGGACGAAGCGGTGCTTGCTATCAAACCGACCCATGAGATGATGGTGTCTAGAGTACAATTGAAGAACAGAAACACACCAGTACGAACAAGCAAAAGGACGTGTCTCGCCATGGAAACCGGAAACGTGTTGGATAATTTGTGTATGGTTGGCGAGCATCTTGGGAGACATCCGGGGGCAGAGAAGACATATATAGACCTCACCCTCTCGCTTATAGAACGGAAGCCAGATACGATTTTGGACGCGAGTACCAGTTGGAAGAAGCCGTACTAAGTCCATGGTCTTCTCGAATAGCGCCTTCACATCTATCTCTTCGGCTGGAGAGAGTGAAGTCGCCTCTGTGTTGGAAGCGGAGCTATTGGCATTGGATGTACCGGTCCGTGACGCGTCATTGAGTGAGTGGAACCTCGATGAAGCGATAGAGGGATGAAGCAGAGTGTTTGCTTCGAAGGATTGATTTGCAGCTGTCCAACGTGGGAGTGCGCAAGGAGACGGCGGGCGAACAAGAACCGGTAAAAGTGGTGCAGGGCCCCCAGGGCGCAAAGAGGCAGACACTGGATGTGGCGTAGAGTCATTGGATTGGCTTTGATATTCTTCATAATACCCGCTGAGCGTAGATTGCTCGGGCGGTGGTGGGGTCGGTCGAGGAGACTCAGTGACAGATGGCTGAGGACTAAAGTTGGCCGGACGTAGACATCTCCAGGTACCATAATCAGCTTGTGTGATCGGCGAGGGACTTCTCGATGCGTCCGGGGGTGTTTCGGATCCCATCCGCAAAGTCAGACGAGTAATCCCAGCCAAGGTGGAACTCGAATGGTCAAAGGCGGGGGAGATAGTGGTAATTGGAGACCTAGTATCCATTTTAAATATGCGATTGGCGGTTCTAGTCGACGTGCGGCGTGGCTGGTGGAGAGGAAGAGGACCCTCAGGAGGTACCTCGGCGGACGGGATAGGCTGATTGAGTGCCATATTTCACGCTTGTTCCGTGTATCGGGACCTCCTCCGCATAAAGCGAAGTTAGATGAAGGCTGCGGGACGTGTCAACGTCATTCGACCCCGCACGTCTCGGGAGTAGGCTGGGAGCGTATGTTGGAGTTGGGCATCTTTCCTGAGATATCTTGGAGGGTGCGATGCGGGATTCGCGAGTAGTGTTGGGGTAGCCATGGGACCGTCGTGGTCGGGTGTATGCTATGGAGGTTGCCATGACCCTAAGGGCGGCCAAAAACGGGTGAGTGGAGGGTGAGGAGAGTAGGAAAGGTGACTAACGCGATATGTGCGTCGAACAGGTCTATCTCTCGCGTTTTCTTGGGATGTTGGCCGGTTGATGAGGCTGCCTCCCGCGGCCTACCGGGATCAACACGGATTTGGCAAAAAAAACGTTTGCGATGGACGAGAATGAGTGCTTGTAAACGGTATAGAAGAGCCTGAATGTCCTTTCGGAGGAATTCGAGCAGCGGTGGCCAAATGTCGCTCTCCAAGTTTGCTTTCCGAGTAACCACCTGCGACGTGTCGTACGGTCCCCCCGGCCCCCCTCATGCCGCATTTGGCTACCTTGGTGTCTTGTGCTCAGTACACCGTTAATGTCTCTTGGTCGTTTGACTCACTTATAGCCTCGATCCACATATAGAATATAGGAGAAAGGCTATATTTTCCTTGTCAGGCTCAATCAGGCTCCTCGGGCTCTAGCGGCGTCACACTGGTTCTCATTTGGTCTACAAGAGCCACACGTGTGATGTCGTCCCGCGGATGAGGCCGCGCGATGTGTTTGGTGTGCGCTTGTCTGCCTCGGCGCTAGACTTTCTTGCTCCCCGCACAAATACCCGAGTATCGCCGCACGACCGAAAACACCTTGGGGATATGCAAGAGTACCGCACCGGTACTACACACTTATCCCATGCCGGAATCGGATGGCTCATTAAGCAGATTAGCGCTTCATCTGTCCATTTCCAGCTGAAATCTCGCATCCTACCTGAATGGGTCTTCTGAGTCACTCGTATACATTCTGGCGGATGCAATTGCCATCGATCTTTGCAATTATCATAGTGCCTGTCGAGACTGTCACGGCATGACTCTTCGATTTACATTAATACTTCCTGGTAGCTTAATATGAGGCGCTATACTCCTCATTGAGTCGGTGCCACTCTGAACCAGAAGGTTGAGTCCCGTGCTTGTTCCCCTACTTGGTTTCTTTGGGCATGGAAGAAAAATATGTCAAGAAAGTTGAGTGAAAAGGAAGGCAACTGAACTGGTTGAAGTGCTTATGCTACTCTCCTTATTGATAGGCCATTCAAAAATGGTTGTCAATAAGAAAGCTTCACAAAGCCATGGTAGTCAAGCGAAGGGCTGGCACAGCCTCGAGTCGATTCGTAATTGGATTCAAAGATATCTGGTGTCCAAGTAAGGCCGTGCAGATCAGTAAAGCAGGTCGAACGCGCCTCGCGTAGTGGGCGGATCAATTCCAGCCACACGGATGTGAATCATGTTTCGCCATCGAGCTAACTCCATGGGGCTTGAATGACAGGCCGACTACTTACTCTCTCCACACAGGTGGGTCGAGAACGAGCCAGAATGAACAGATAGTCGGGAACACCCATTGATCCAATATCTACCGACTTCATTCGCCAAATGCAAGTCCGTGTGCTCTTAATGATCTTAGTGATATCATTGCGTCCTCCTCGACGTGATATAAGTGAGGAATTGCCGAAGCGGAGAATGAATATGGATTAATGTAGACAGAGTAGGGCCAAATGATGAGAAAACAGCCGCTACAGGTATTCGCCAAGACCAATAGTTCTGTGAGTGTCTCTGTGAGTGTGCGTGCGGAGGATTGAGAACTTGTGTGCCCACGGCCTACTTGTAGTCTGTTAGAGCGCGGCGAAGAGGACTGCATGAAGCCAGGACATTTTAACAAGGTCGTGAAAGTACCAATCACTGCTGTTCGATAAGCCGCAAACCCACCAAACCAAACATGGTGGATGGTATGGTGGGGAGCAAGTTAGCGAACCAAACACGAACCAAACACGAGGCACCTTGACCTTCTTGAACGGACGTCAAACGTTGTCCGACTGTACCGACACTATCTGTCTTATAATATTACCCAAGTAACGCCAACACCGACACCAACGACGACCACGACGACCACAGCCGAAATGAGCACGATCCAGCTCCCAACGTCTCCGGTTCGCGCGAGCTCAGCGCCAGCCATCAGCAAATCATCTCCAACATCAGGTCCGGCGAGAACTTTGCTATCAAATGGCAAGAATGGTGTTGCTTCAGGCCAAGCAGTCGACCTTGACTTCACGGCTCACTTGACGGCTCGCATCCAAATTGTCGACGAGGAGAAAAAGTTCAGGTGAGCAGGCCTCATGCACGACCTAGCCACACATCGTAACATCCTCGGTGGTTAAAATGACCAGGCTGACAGTAACCTACCCACAGCACCGGGCTCGGCAGTCAGCTGGAGAAATGGGGACTCATCGACGTTGGATTTGCATACAATATCGTAGCTGTTTTTGGTAGTCAGAGCACGGGAAAAAGTCAGTCATTCCGTCTCCTCCGCTCATGTCCAAGGCTGGGGTCCATGCTGCATGCTGCGTGCTGCTGGCGGCAGCTTGGCACATGGTAGTGGTACACCCGCGCCTTCTACATTCACTCAAGTAGCTGGAAGTAGCTGGTAGCCTTCCACCAGCCGCTCTGTCCGACGTGCATCACACAACGGGCTCGTTCGCCGCGTTGAGAGGTCAACGACGATACTTGCCTAACGAACACGACGCTGGATATCCCTTTCAAATCTTTTCACGAACTGAGGAGCTGAGCACCTCTCAGGTACTCTCCTCAACCGCCTCTTCGGCACTACCTTCGATGTCATGGACGAAACTCGGCGTCAACAGACCACCAAGGGAATATGGATGTGCAGGTCCACACCCCCCAGCCCACTTCTTATTATGGACGTAGAGGGAACCGACGGTCGAGAGCGAGGCGAGGATCAAGACTTTGAGCGAAAGAGCGCACTCTTCTCCCTCGCCAGCTCGGAAATTCTCATCGTTAACATGTGGGAGCATCAGGTGAGTGACTGATACGGGACCGAGGTGTCGATTATAGCTGCAGAACTCGTGTTTGTTGACATATGTTCCGGTCTATTCTAGGTCGGTCTTTACCAAGGAGCAAACATGTCGCTCCTTAAGACCGTATTCGAAGTCAACCTCGCCCTCTTTGGAAAGCGAGAGGGTGAAAAGTGCGTTTCTTTTCCGTTCCAATCAGAACCTGGTTGCTGGTTCAAGGGCAGCCTCAGATCGACTCGCGATGTTGAACTGACTAATTCTCTTCAGTTCCGCACAACGAACGCTCCTCCTATTCGTTATTCGTGACCACATTGGTGCCACTCCTCTCGCCAACCTCCAAGCAACTCTGACTGCGGACATGCTTCGCATTTGGGAGGGCCTTACAAAGCCTCAAGGTCTTCAAGGTGTGAGAATGGGAGACTATTTTGATATGGAGTTCATTGGGTTACCGCACAAGGTCCGTCTCTCCTTTCCAATATCGCATTCATTCAAAGGACATGCATAATTCTGACGTGCCTTGTACAGATCCTCGTACCTGAAAAGTTTGAAGAAGCCGTTGGTCACCTCCGACTCCGATTCACTGATCCTTCCAATCCCGGCTTCCTCTTCAAGCCCGTCTACCATAAACGGATACCTGCAGATGGCGTGGAGCATTACATGAATGCTATTTGGGAACAGGTACGGCCTCGTACGGCCTCCTCTTAATATCTCTTCTCAGTTCGAGAAACTGTGACTGACCGCACCCACCAGGTGCAAAACAATAAAGATCTTGATCTCCCTACCCAGCAAGAACTCCTTGCTCAATTCCGGTGCGATGAGATTGCCGCCGTTGCAGTATCTAAGTTCCTCTCTGGTGGTGTCAAGGATGTGAGGAAAGTAGTCGAGCGAGGAGATGTAGTCGAGGGGTTGGGGGCGGTCATGGCTGGATGGAGAGATGGCGCCATTAGTAAGATTCCCTTATGGCTCTTTTGAGGCATCGGTTGACGATGAAACCTGCAGCGCACTTTGATCATGCAGCCTCACGGTATCATAAACAGGTCTATCAGCGCAAGAGGGTCGACTTGCTTAAGACTATACATACGACCCTTCACCCGATCTTTTATAATCAGCTCAAAAACCTAAGCAAGCTGACCGTCATCCGGTTCAAGAAGGCCCTTGTCGCTGGCTTGAAAGGCGAAGGGTGCGCTCGCATTCGTATCCCACTTCCTACTATAGACAAAGTTAATGTCGGTTTCGGGACAGTTACGACTTCGCCGAAGTCGTCCACCATGCGCGGGAAGTTGGTGTCGAGTCCTTCGAGCGGGGTGCGAGGGAGGCATTACTAAGCGAAGCCGAAGAGTGGAGCTTCGATGAAGAACTTGCACAACTTGAAGTTGAAATGAAGAGCGTTGCGGATGTGTTTAGGAAGGACGAGACGACCAAGATGATAAATGGAGTTGAGGTGAGTTACTCGTTCCTTGTGTTAATATTCCTGGCGGCCGCTAACGACGCGATCGACAGAGGGCGTTCAAGACGCAACTCACGGAGCCAGTTGAACTCGCTCTTAATAAACCCGAGATTGATATGTGGGACCGGGTCCTCGTTGGGTTTAACGACTTGATCAGCAAAGCAGAGGCGATGTATACTTCCAAGGCTGTCGGTGTGTCTTATGGAACGGTTGACCATGAAGTAAATCGAGCTCATAAATTATCCTTTAGCCTTCAACTGCACCGAAGAAGAAACCTCCACCGCTCTTGGTACCCTCCGAAAACGCGCATGGCTCGCGCTTATCGCCAAGATCAAGGAACACACGGCGGACGCTGCACTCCTCGCTAAACTTCGTGCTTCGTTCGAGGACTCATTCCGCTACGACGCAAATGGGGTACCACGTGTATGGAAGCCTGAAGATGATATCGACGGCGTTTTCAAGAAGGCGCGAGATACGACCCTTGACCTTATTCCGCTCTACGCAAAAATTTCACCAACCGACAAGGGAACTCTGCCTGACAACATCCCACCCGATGCTGACACGGGTCCATTGCCAGGCACAACAGCTGTGGAGTTTGACTTCGACGCCTCGCTCGTACTCCTTTCCGAAACCAAGCAGTTGGATATTACGAGCCGATTCAGACGAGACTCCGACGCTTACTATGTCGAGGCGAAGAGAAGCACCGTCAGTTCTGTGGCCCAGATCCCGCTGTGGATGTACGGTGTCCTCGTCGTACTGGGATGGAACGAGGCGATGGCTGTTTTATTCAACCCGCTCTACTTTACGTTCCTCCTCATATCCTTAACCGGAGCATACGTCGTGTTCCAGCTTAGCCTCGCTGGCCCTATCATGAGCATTGGAAAGACTGTTTTTGGAGAGGTGAGCCTTCTACACTAGTCATTGTAACGGGAGACTAAATCCCGGTACAGATTCAGAACCAAGCAACTCTCAAACTACGAGCCCACTTTTCTCAACCGCAACTCGCTGCGCCTGTTGCATCGCGGGTGCCGCAGAGGCAAGGCTCGACATACACCACGAACAGCACACTTGTTGACGAGGCAGAGGATGAGGTGGAACTACGCGAGCTCTCTAGGCAAGTTCGGTGAAGACTATTGACGACCGGATGGAATGGATACCTGTACAGCGATTTCCCAATTTAGCCTGCATCCTACTTGATTCGTTTAATACCGTGTGCTGCTGGTGCTAGCTAGAGGAGAGTGATATACAATTTCGAAGTTTCGAAAACAGTAATTCCATGATTAATCGCATGGTCAGGTTGTCCGTTTCGTAGAAAAAACCCGATACCTAGCTCGCAAGATGCAAGATAAATTCACTGATAGCAAGACACACAGAGCGAGCGAGAGTGAGAGAATTCCATTCCTAGTTACAACCAGGCAAATACTATATCCGCGAGTCCTTCAACCAACTGTAAGGAAAACTGTCCTAAGAAAAGAACGACAATATCGAACGCATGCACGATAAGAGGGACGGGCATGGAGGAGTAAGACTTGTGGTGAAATAAGCCAGTAATAAACACCGTGAGATGGAGAGGGAGAGGGGGCATAATGGCAAGACTAGAGTATGTACGTGGAACGGGGAAAACCGTTTATGTGACAAAAGAATGTGATAGGCGGATGATGCAACCGCGACCTGGGACTACTTTCGCATTCATAACCCGATGTAGGCATAAAAACACGATACACTGATGACTAAGAAGAGAAAAAATGAAAACCTGAAGAATAATGAGCGGACAGCAGGACAAAATGGAGGGACCGTACTTAGAGCGCAACACCGACAGATGAGGGAGTTAGCGACACTGCACTCGCTTTACGAGCCAAATTGCCAAACGAAGACGGTGGCTGAAGACGCGAAGGAGTTGCCGAGCCAGTAGTGGGAATAGCAGTCCCAGAGGTCGGCCCTCCTACAGCCTTCCCCTCTCTCTTATATACCATCCCACTGCCTACACCGATCCTTGAAGGAGTTGCTGGCGGAGCATTATCTGACTTTTGAAGCTTTACGTCTCCAATCCGGGATTGCGCACCAGGCTGGCGTAGCCCAGTCGAACTCTTGCCTGTGCCCAATGTCGGGGGCGGCGGAACGGAAGTCGTTGGCGGGGAGGCGGGGCTAGGAATCCCCACAGCAGCACCGCTCAATGTCCGCGGGCGGTTTGACTTGCTTGGTTGAGGCATCTTCGAGCTTGGTTTCGGGTTTGAATTAACGCCTGTGACTACACCGTGCGAACTCGTCGCTACTTGCACTTCCTGCTCGACTCGGTGATCTGAATGCGCTGGGTGGGGCCCCGCCGAGACCCGCCGTGGAATTCTTCCTGCTCCTTGTACCAGGTGTTGGAATACCAGTCTTCTTGGGAGTTTGACTCGTGCTGGTACCACCAATGAAGCCAGATCCGCTTCTTGTCGAAGCTGTCGGGGCCGAGGTGGAACTTGAGGGGAAAGACACGACCCCAGCACGAGGACTGAGCTTCCCACCGGCGGCTACTACTCGAGGAAGGGTGAGCGGTTGAAGTCCACGAGATGCTGGTATGCGGAGGCCGGTGCTTGGTGTGGACGTGCTTGGGACCGGTTTGTCAAGAACAGCCGAAGTGGACTTAGACGGGGCAAGTACAAGGCCGAAGGAAAGTCTGGTAGGCAGCGAGAAGTTACCTCCAGCTGCTGTGGGTGAAACCGCGCTCTCGCTTCCGCTGGCAGAATGGGTTGGCGAGCTCGAGTTAGCGGTTGTGTTCATGCCCTTCGGGAGTGGAGCTGAGGATCTCGATGGGGTCTTGGGTGCTGCCGGGATAGCACTAGTAGACTTCTTCGGTCCGCTAATAGAAACTTGACCTGGAGTCGTCCAACTCCTCCCTCTTGTTGGGTTCGCACTTGTGAGGGTTGTAACGCTGGCAGCCAACACATCTTCCGGTACACCGACATTCAATAGGTCGTCGTCAACCGAGTCGACCGGAGTGATGGGGAAGGCACGCCCAGAAGCAACGGACGAAGACGTCGAGAGAGTGCTATTCGAAGGAACAGGTTTGAGCTCGGCCGGAGTGGAAGGGAGTGTTTGCGAAGGAATG
>WNFL01039681.1_pt1 | contig 20720 bp, 23 predicted proteins | sample 5400361 | NCBI WGS metagenome assembly WNFL01 (sample SAMN13153351, study PRJNA577476) | soil metagenome | isolation source: 40 cm soil on Douglas fir-dominated hillslope | place: USA:California | collected 2013-09-17
GAGTGCAGGCGGGCGAGCGCGTCGCTGTCGCCGTCGAGCTGGTCGCCGGCGCCGTGAAATAGGCCGCGCAGCAGGCGGTACTGCTCGCCGCGGACCTGGCTCATGCGCCGCATGACGCGCGAAAGGGGCACGCCGACCCAGACCAGCGTGTGCGAGGCGAGCATGACGCCGGACTCGAAGGCTTCGGGCACGACCTCGGAGGCGCCGGCGGCGGTGAGGCGCTCGATGTCGCTCTCGTCGTGCGCGCGCACGATCACGGGAACCGACGGGTTCAGCTCGTGGATGTGCGTGAGGACGCGCACCGCGGCCGCGGCGTCCGCGAAGGTGACGACGACCGCCGCCGCGCGCGCGATTCCGGCGGCGATGAGCGCCTCGCGGCGCGCGCTGTCGGCGAATACCACGGCCTCGCCGGCGAGCGCGGCCTCGCGCACCCGGTCCGGATCGAGGTCGAGCGCGATGTAGCGCACGTTCTCCGCGTCGAGCAGGCGCGCGAGGCGCTGGCCGTTGCGGCCGTAGCCCAGGATGATCACCGGGCTCTCGACTTCGATCGACTGCACCGCGATGCGATGCAGCTCGAGCGAGCGCAGCATCCACTCCGAGCGCGAGAAGCGCATCACGATGCGATCGCTCGCGGCGATCAGGAACGGGCTCGCGAGCATCGACAGGATCATGGCGGCGAGCAGCGCCTGGACGACCGCCTCGGGCACGAGGTCGCCGGCGAGGGACAGCAGCACCAGGCCGAACTCGCCCGCCTGGGCGAGCGCGAGGCCGACGCGCAGGGCGGTGCCGGTCGAGGCGCCGAAGGCCCGCGAGAGGAGGAAGATCAGCGCCAGCTTCGCGCCCACCACGATCGCGAGGAAGACGAGCACCAGCCCGAAGTGCCCGATCGCGATGCGCACGTCGAGCATCATTCCCACGGTGACGAAGAAAAGGCCGAGCAGCACGTCGCGGAAGGGCTTGATGTCCTCCTCGACCCGGAACCGGTACTCAGTCTCGGAGATCAGCATGCCGGCGAGGAACGCGCCGAGCACGAGCGACAGCCCGGCGAGGCCGGTGACGAAGGCGAGCAGCAGCGTGATGAGCAGCACGTTCAGCACGAAGAGCTCGTTCGAGCGCCGCCGCGCCACGACACCGAGCCAGGCGCGCATCAGCCGCGGGCCGACGAGCAGGATCACGGCGAGCGCGAGCGCCGCCTTGCCGAGGGCGATCGCCACCGCGATGCCGATCTGCTCGGCGCGCTGGCCGAGCGCCGGGATCAGCACGAGCAGCGGCACGACGGCGAGGTCCTGGAAGAGGAGCACGCCCATCACCTGCCGCCCGTGCTCGGTCTCGAGCTCGAGGCGCTCCGCGAGCAGCCGCGACACGATCGCGGTCGAGGACATCGCGATCACGCCGCCGAGCGCGACGCCCACCTGCCACGAAGCGCCGGCGGCGAGCGCGACGAGCACGGCGATGCCGAGCGTCGCGCCCACCTGGGCGAGCCCGAGGCCGAACACGAGGCGCCGCATCGACATCAGCTTCGCCAGGCTGAACTCGAGCCCGATCGAGAACATCAGGAACACCACGCCGAATTCCGCGAGGTGGCGGACCTCGTCGCGGTCGGACACGAGCCCCAGCGTGTGCGGGCCGAGCGCGAGCCCGGTGACGACGTAGCCGATCATCGCGGGCAGCTTGAGCAGCCGGCACACGGCGACCGCCAGCACGCTGCTCGCGAGCAGGATGAGCACCGACTGCAGTGAATTCGAGGTCGCGTCCATGGGCTATACTCGGCGCCTATGATAAAGGCGGTTCGAAGGCCCGAGAAAAGCGCGGAGAAAGGCACGACCGCCAACCCGACCCTCGAGCTCGCGCGCAAGGTGCTCGCGATCGAGGCCGAGGCGGTGCGCGCGCTGATCGAGCGCCTCGACGAGCGCTTCCTCGCGGCCGTGGAGCTGATCCGCAACCGCCGCGGCCGGGTGGTGGTCAGCGGCATCGGCAAGTCGGGGCACATCGCGCGCAAGATCGCCTCGACGATGGCGAGCACCGGGACCCCCGCCTACTTCGTTCACCCCGCCGAGGCGAGCCACGGCGACCTCGGCATGGTCGAGAGCGGCGACGTCTTCATCGCGATCTCGTATTCCGGCGAGAGTTCGGAGCTGGCGGAGATCCTGCCGCAGGTCAAGCGGCGCGGCGCGAAGCTGATCACCCTCACCGGAAATCCGCAGTCGCTGCTCGCGCGCGAGGCGGACGTCAATCTCGACGCCACGGTCGCGCAGGAAGCCTGCCCGCTCAACCTCGCTCCCACCGCGAGCACCACCGCGGCGCTCGCGCTGGGCGATGCGCTCGCGGTCGCGCTGCTCGACGCGCGCGGTTTCTCGGCGGCGGATTTCGCGAGCAGCCATCCGCGCGGCAAGCTGCCGCGCCAGGCGCTCGCGAGCCAGGCGCTGCTGCATGTCGCGGACGTGATGCGCGCCGGCGAAGCCGTGCCGAGCGTGCCGAGCGGCTCGAGCGTGCGCACGGCGATGCTCGAGATGTCGCGCGGCCGCATCGGGATGACCGCGGTGCTCGACGCCGCGGGCGCGGTGAAGGGCGTGTTCACCGACGGCGACCTGCGCCGCGCGCTCGAGAAAAGCACCGACATCGACGGCGGCCGCGTGGACCAGGTGATGACGGCGGCGCCGAAGACCATCGGCCGCGACAAGCTCGCGGCCGAAGCGGTGCACGTAATGGAGCAGCACAATATCAACCAGCTGCTGGTCGTCGACGAGCGCGGCCTCCTGGTGGGCGCATTGAACATGCACGATCTCTTCCGCGTCAAAGTCATCTAGCGCCGCATGCAATTCGCGTCCCCGGACGCCCTCGAGCGGGCGCGGCGCGTCAAGCTCATGATCTTCGACGTCGACGGCGTGCTGACCGACGGAAGGTTGTGGTACGGCGTCGCGGGCGAGGAGATCAAGGCGTTCCATTCTTTCGACGGCCAGGGCATCAAGATGCTCGCGAAGGGCGGCGTGGCGCTCGCGCTGCTCACCGGCCGGCGCTCGCCCGCCGTCGCGGCGCGCGCCACCGAGCTCGGCATCGAGCACGTCCTGCAGGGAATCGAGCGCAAGCGCGAGACGTATGAAGCGCTGCTCGCGCGCCTGGGCCTAGAGGCCGAAGCCGCGGGCTACATGGGCGACGACCTGGTGGACGTTCCCGTGCTCACGCGCTGCGGCTTCGGCTGCACCACGCCCGAGGCGCCCGAGGAAGTGCGCAAGCGCGTGCACTATGTCGCCGCGGCGCCCGCGGGCGCCGGCGCGGCGCGCGAGGTCTGCGAGTACATTCTGCGCGCGCAGGGCAGCCTCGAGGCCGTGATGGAGGAATACCTGAAGTGAGGCTCTCCACCACCCGCCTCTTCCCGCTCGCGCTCATGTTCGCGCTCGCGCTGCTCACCTTCTATCTGGAGCGCACGGTGCGCGACGACGACTCGCACCCGGCGATGCGCAGGCACGACCCGGATTACTTCGTCGCCAACTTCACCACCACCACCTACAACAAGGAAGGCGCGGCCGAGTCGATCCTGTCGGCGGCGAAGATGGTGCACTATCCCGACGACGACACGACCGATCTCACGGCGCCGCGCGTGGTGCAGAGCAAGCCGCGCGAGGCGCGCGTGACGGTGCGCGCCGACCGCGGCACGCTGTCGCGCAGCGGCGAGGAGATTTTCCTGTACGACAACGTCGAGCTGGTGCGCGAGGCCGCGGGCGAGAAGCCGGAGGCGCGCATGACCACCAGCTTCCTGCACGTGGTGCGCGACCGCTCGCTCGCGCGCACCGACCGGGAAGTGCTGATCGTCGAGGACCAGCGCTCGCTCGAGGGCCGCGGCATGGAGTACAACTACGACTCGGGCCAGCTGTTCCTGCACTCGGACGTGCGCGGCCGCTTCGTGCCGAGGAAAGCGCCGTGAGAGCGCCGCTCGCTTTCGCGCTGATTTTTGTTTCCTGTTCTGCTTTTTCGGAAAAGGCCGACAAGGACAAGCCGGCCCAGATCGAGGCGAACCGGATGAGCTCCGACGAGACGCGGCGCCTCACCATCTTCGAGGGCAGCGTGGTGGTCACGAAGGGCACGATGACCGTGCGCGCCGATCGCATCGTGGTCCGGCAGGACGCCGAGGGCTACCAGTACACCACCGCGACCGGCAATCCGGTGAAATTCCGCCAGCGCGAGGATCCCAAGGACGGCAAGGAGGGGGGGTGGATGGACGGCGAGGCGCTGCGCATCGAGATCGACGATCGCAAGAGCACGATCGAGCTGCACGAGAAGGCGCGCGTCACGCGCGGCGGCGACGAGGTGCTGGGCAATTTCATTTTCGTCGACCAGCGCTCGGACTTCTTCTCGGTGAGCGCCGGCAAGGACGCCAAGGATCCGCAGAGCGGGCGGGTGCGCGCCACGATCCAGCCCAAGGCGCCCTCGGAGTCGCCCAAAGGCTCCGCGGAGTCGCCTAAAGGCGCCGCGGACTCGCCCAAATGAGCCTGCGCCGCCGCCCATGAGCAGACTGCGCTCGCAGAGCCTGCGCAAACGGTACAAGTCCCGGACCGTGGTGCAGGATGTCTCGCTCGAGGTGACGAGCGGCGAGGTGGTCGGCCTGCTCGGCCCCAACGGCGCGGGCAAGACCACCTGCTTCTACATGATCGTCGGCCTGGTCCCGGTCGACTCCGGCACCATCCATCTCGACGGCGCCGAGATCACGCACCTGCCGATCCACCGCCGCGCGCGCCTGGGGATCTCGTACCTGCCGCAGGAGAACTCGGTGTTCCGCCGCCTTACGGTGGAGGAGAACGTGAAGGCGATCCTCGAGCTGCAGGGCCTCGGCGCCGAGGCCCTCGAGGCCCGCATGACGGAGCTTCTGAAGGACCTCAACATCGCGCATCTGCGCAGGCACCCCGCGATCTCGCTCTCGGGCGGCGAGCGGCGGCGGCTCGAGATCGCGCGCGCCCTCGGAACGAAGCCCTCCTTCATCCTGCTCGACGAGCCCTTCGCCGGGGTCGACCCGATCGCGGTGCTCGACATCCAGAGGATCATCCGGTTCCTCAAGGAGCGCGACATCGGCGTGCTTATCACCGACCACAACGTGCGCGAGACGCTGGGCATCTGCGATCGTGCGTATATCATCAACGAAGGGGCGGTGCTCGCTTCGGGCCACCCCGAAGAGATTGTCTATAATGACAGTGTCCGCCGCGTTTACCTGGGTGAGAACTTCCGGATGTAACCTGCGGTTCTTATCCTTGGCGGACGGCAAGCTCCGACCCCCATGAAGCCGTCCCTGCAATTTCGCCTCTCGCAGCACCTCACGCTGACGCCGCAGCTGCAGCAGTCCATCAAGCTGCTGCAGCTCTCCACGATCGAGCTCAACCAGGAAATCGAGCGCGTTCTGATGGAGAACCCGGTGCTCGAGCGCGAGGACGGCCACGAGGAGCACGGCGCGGCGCCCGCGGGACCGGCGAGCGACGCGCCTTCGGCGCCGGCGAGCAGCCCCGGCGAGTCGAGCAGCGCCCCGGAGGCCCCGGCCGAGTCCGACTGGCCGGTCGACGTGCAGGCGAGCTGGCGCGGCGAGGACGACGAGGACAACGACCGCTCGTTCAGCGCCGCCGACACGCCGACGCTGCGCGAGCATCTGCACAGCCAGCTCTCGCTCACCAATCTGGGAACGCGCGACCGGGCGCTCGTGCAGCTGCTGATCGACGCCCTCGACGACGACGGCTATCTCACGCAGCCGCTGGCGGAGATCGCGGCGATGCTGTCGGCGGAAGAGGCCGACCCCAAGGAGCTCTCGCTCCTCGAAGAACTGTCGGTCGCGCTGCATCACCTGCAGAACATGGAGCCCGCCGGCGTCGGCGCGCGCTCGCCCGGGGAATGTTTGTCTTTGCAGATAAGAACTCTGCAAAAAGATTCGGTGCGCGATCTGGCCCTCGAGATCGTGGAGAAGCACCTCGAGCTGCTCGCGGGCCGCGACTACACGCGCCTGAAGAGCGCGACCGGCGCGGGCGAGGAGGCGCTGCGCGCCGCGCAGCGGCTGATCCAGACGCTCAACCCGCGCCCAGGCGCGGCGTTCGCGAGGATCGAGGCGCGCTACGTGGTCCCGGACGTGATCGTCAGGAAGACCCGCAACGTCTGGCGCGCGAGCCTCAACCCGGAGGCGATGCCGAAGCTGCGCATCAACCGCCTGTACGCGGAGCTCGCGGCCGGGTCCCGCGGCGGCAGCGGCGGCGCCAACTCGCTCTCCTCGCAGCTGCAGGAGGCGCGCTGGCTGATCAAGAACGTGCAGCAGCGCTTCGAGACGATCCTGCGCGTGTCGCAGGCGATCGTCGACCGCCAGCGCCACTTCTTCGAGCACGGCGAAGTGGCGATGCGGCCGCTGGTCCTGCGTGAAATCGCCGAGACGCTGAGCCTGCACGAGAGCACCATCTCGCGCGTCACCACGCAGAAGTACATGGCGACGCCGCGCGGCACCTACGAGCTCAAGTATTTCTTCGGCAGCCACGTGGCGACCGACGCCGGCGGCTCGGCGTCCTCGACCGCGATCCGGGCGCTCATCAAGCAGCTGGTCGCCGCGGAGGATGCCCGCGCGCCCCTTTCGGATGCGCGAATTTCACAAATTCTTTCAGAGCAGGGGATTGTGGTGGCGAGGCGCACGATCGCAAAATACAGGGAATCCTTGCAGATCCCGCCTGTCAATCAGAGGAAGGCCTTGTAGATCAAGGCGGGCTCTGCGAACCAGGAAGGCTTTGTCACCCACCAGGAGACGTGCATGAACCTAAACGTGAGCGGCCACCATGTCGAAGTGACCCCGGCGATCCGCAGCTACGTGCGCTCCAAGCTCGAGCGCGTGACGCGGCATTTCGACCATGTGCTCGACGCGCACGTGATCCTCACGGTGGAGAAGCTCAGGCAGAAGGCCGAATGCACCCTGCACGTCCCCGGCAAGGAGCTGCACTGCGAGAGCGAGGAAGCCGACCTGTACGCGGCGATCGACCTCCTCGCCGACAAGCTCGACCGCCAGGTGATCCGCTACAAGGACAAGCTGCACAGCAAGCCCAACGACGCCCTCAAGCACCGCGAGCCGCCGCCGTCCTGAGCTCCGGGCTATAATCCGCGCCCTCCGATGAGCCTGATCGCCAAGCTCCTTCCTCAGGGCAACGTAGTCACCGACCTGCAGGTGTCGAGCAAGAAGCGCCTGTTCGAGCAGGCCGGCCTGCTGTTCGAGAACCGGCACGGCATCGCGAAAAGCATCGTCTTCGACAGCCTGTTCGCGCGCGAGCGGCTCGGCTCGACCGGGCTCGGCCAGGGCGTCGCCATCCCGCACGGGCGCATCAAGGGCCTGAAGGATTCGCTGTGCGCCTTCGTGCGCCTCGCCCAGCCGGTGCCCTTCGACGCGCCCGACGGCAATCCCGTGAGCCTCGTGTTCGTGCTGCTCGTGCCGGAGCAGGCGACCGAGAAGCACCTGCAGATGCTCTCGGAGCTCGCGCAGATGTTCAGCGACAAGGCGCTGCGCGAGGCGATGGGCAGGGCGCCCGACGCGCCCGCGCTGCACCAGCTGATAACCGCATGGCGGCCGGATGCTGCAGGTCGAAGTCGCGAAGCTGCATGACGACAACCGCGAGGCGCTGTCGCTCGCGTGGGTCGCGGGGCGCGACGGTGCCTCGGCGGTGCGCCGCGAGGCGGCGGCGTCCGCTTCGCTGATCGGCCACCTCAACCTCACCCACCCGAACAGCATCCAGGTCATCGGTCTGTTCGAGGCCGGCACGCTCGCCGGCTTCATCGAGCGCCTCTTCGCCGCGGCGCCCGCGGCGGTCATCGTCGCCGACGGCGTCGCGCCGCCCCCGGCGCTGCTCGAGGCCGCCGCGCGCTCGAGCACGCCGCTCTTCACCTCGCCCTTCCCCGCCGCGCGCGTGATCGAGAAGCTCGCCCGCTATCTCGCGAAGTGGCTCGCCGACAGCACCGAGCGGCACGGCGTGTTCATGGATGTCCTCGGCCTGGGCGTGCTGATCACGGGCGAATCGGGCGTCGGCAAGAGCGAGCTCGGCCTCGAGCTGATCAGCCGCGGCCACGGCCTGGTGGCCGACGACGTCGTGGAGATCTCGCGCATCGCCGCCAACACCCTCGAAGGGCGCTGCCCGCCGATGCTCAAGGACTTTCTCGAGGTGCGCGGCCTGGGCCTGCTCAACATCCGCACCATCTTCGGCGAGACCGCGGTGCGGCCGAAGATGAAGCTCAAGCTCGTGACGCACCTCGAAGGGCCGCACGCCGACGGCCGCAACCCCGCCGAGCGCCTGCCGCTCGCCGACATGTCGGAGGACGTGCTCGGCGTGACGATCCGCCGGGTCGTCATCCCGGTCGCCGCGGGACGCAACCTCGCCGTGCTCATCGAGGCTGCGGTGCGCAACCACATCCTCCAGCTGCGCGGCGTCAACTCGATGGACGAGTTCATGGCGCGCCAGAACCGCGAGCTCGAAGGCGGCAAGTTCGACGGCGGCCCGATCCACGGCGAGCCCGACGGCGACGACTAGTGCGCCTGGCCTGCTTCGCGGTCCTTCCAGTCGGCGCTGGACCGGCATTTCGCCAAACTGCTGGAATGAGCGGATCCTGAAGTTATGCAACTGATCCTATGATGGTATGCAACTGATCCTGGTCAGCGGCCTGTCGGGCTCGGGCAAGAGCATCGCGCTCAAGGTGCTCGAGGACGGCGGCTACTACTGCGTCGACAACCTGCCGGCGACGCTGCTGCTCGAGGTGCTCGACTTCCTCGCCGACGCGGGCCATGACCGCGTGGCGGTCAGCATCGATGCGCGCAGCGCCGCGCTGCCGGCGGTGCCGGAAAACCTCGCGCGGCTCGCGAAGCGCGGCGTCGATTGCCGCGTCCTCTACCTCGAGGCGAACGTCCCCTCCCTGCTGCGGCGCTTCTCGGAGACGCGGCGCCGCCATCCGCTCGCGGTCGCCGGCCTCACGCTCTCCGAGGCGATCGAGCGCGAGCGCTCGATGCTCGCCGGCGTCGCCGCCCTCGGGCAGCGCATCGACACGAGCGACCTGCAGCCGCGCGTGCTGCAGAACTGGATCCGCGACATGCTCGGCGTCGGCCACGAATCGCTCACGCTGCTCTTCGAGTCGTTCGCCTTTCGCGACGGCCTGCCGATGGACGCGGACTGGGTGCTCGACGCGCGCATGCTGCCCAACCCGCATTACGATCCGCAGCTGCGCCCCTTCACCGGCAAGGACGCGGCGATCATCGAGCACCTCGGCCGCGACGAGAGCGTGCAGCGCTGGCTTGCCGACGTGCGCGCCCTCCTCGGGCGCTGGCTGCCCGAGATCGTGCGCGAGAACCGCAGCTACGTGACGGTCGCCATCGGCTGCACCGGCGGGCGCCACCGCTCGGTGTATCTCGCGGAGCAGCTCGCCATCTCGTTCCGCCCCGGCTGGCAGGTGCTCGTGCGCCACCGCGGCCTCGCCAGCGAAAGCGCACAATAAGCGAAACGACCCGCGCCAACGACCGATGAAAGACCTCCCTCTTTTCCCGCTGAACACGGTGCTGTTTCCCGGCGGCCGGCTGCCGCTGCGCATCTTCGAGCAGCGCTACATGGAGATGGCGAAGGCCTGCCTGCGCGACGGCTCGCCCTTCGGCGTCTGCCTGATCCGCGAAGGCGCGGAGGTCGGCGCCCCGGCGACGCCGGTGGACATCGGCTGCCTCGCGCGCATCGTCGAGTGGGACATGGAGCAGCTCGGCGTGCTGCAGGTGGTCGCGCGCGGCGAGCAGCGCTTTCGCGTGCTCGAGCGGCGCACCCAGGCCGACGGCCTGCTGCGCGCCTCGATCGAGCCGCTCGACGAAGACAGCGACGCGGAAATTCCGGCGCGCTGCGTCACCTGCGCGCGCCTGCTCGAGCGCGTCATCGACCAGCGCAGCGGCCTGTTCGAGCCGCCGCATCGCCTCGATTCGAGCGCCTGGGTGAGCTCGCGGCTCGCCGAGATCCTGCCGCTGCCGCTCGCGGTGAAGCAGGAGCTGCTCGAGATCGCGGACGGCCGCACGCGCCTGGAGCGCCTGAACGGCTTTCTCTCCAAGGAACCCGCGCGGGACGATACGTAATTCCGGCGTCCCCGCCCGGAATTTTCACCGTGACAGGCAGGTCCCGACGCCGGTGCTGAGAGAATTCACCGATCCCCTCGCGCAACTCCTCCTGCCACCGGCGGGACCGCTGCTCCTGCTCGCGCTCGGCGCGCTTCTGGCGCAGCGCCGCAAACGCCTCGGCCTCGCGCTCGGCCTGCTCGGCTTTGCCGCCCTCTGGCTTTCGAGCCTCGAGGGGATCGGCAATTCCCTGCTGCGCCGCCTTGAGCCGCCTCCCGTCTCCAAACCGGCGCTGGCGAGCGCCACCGCGATCGTCGTGCTCGGCGCTATGCGCATCCACGACTCGCCCGAGTACGGCGAGGACACCGCCGGCACGCAAGCCCTCGCGCGCCTGCGCTACGCCGCGCGCCTCGCGCGCACGACCGGCCTTCCAATCCTCGTCAGCGGCGGCAAACCCTACGGCGGCTCCTTACCGGAAGGCGAAGTCATGGCCCGCGAAAACCAGTCGACCACCACCGCCGAGAACGCCGCGCGCTCGTACGCCATCCTGCATCCTCTCGGACATAACCGCATCGCCCTCGTGACGAGCGCCTGGCACATGCCCCGCGCCGAACGCACCTTCCGCAAGGCCGGCTTCGACGTCATCCCCGCCCCCACCGCCTACACCTCGCGCCGCGAATCGAAATTCACCGACTGGCTTCCCAGCGCCGAGGGGCTCTACGCCACCCACGTCGCGCTGTGGGAACTGCTGGGAGTGGTTTGGTACAAGCTGCACGGGGCGATCTAGGGGAATAGCGATGCGAGTGACTTGGACACTGGCGTTTCTGGCAACCGTCTTATCCGCGTGCACCTCTTTGGCTCCGTGGGAAACGTTGAGTTTTAGCGGCATCAACTCGGTGGTCGGTGCCTTGAACGCGGGAGATACCCGACCGAACGTCCTTCGGCGCTGCGTGCAGGCAATGAACACCTACCCGGCGTGCGACTACGCGTTCGTTGATTCCAATGGGGACAAAGTAAACATTTATGACGACCTCGTCGTGAAGTTAGACGCGCATGGCCAAGAGATTGAAGATCTGAAACCATGGGTGCTCACGGAGAAGATGCAATTAGAAAGGCGGGGTCCAAATCCGTACAAGTTTCCGTACAAGATGTTCCTCCTGACCATCACGCCGGCCATAGTGCTGGTAGTTCCTGCTGACCCGCGCGATGACTTCTGGTCTAAGCAGTGCAGTACGCTACTTACTGGCGGATGTATCCAATCACAAGGGTTTCGCGGGAATGCCTACTGGTTCCGCGAATCCCCTCGCGCTGCCGAAGGGTCTTTTTGGTTTACGACCGAGGAACCGCTTGGCTCTAAACATTCCGTTGGCCTAGCGTCGCCGATTCAGCAAATTGCGGTTGGAAGTGCGCTAGTTGAACTTGCTCAGGAGAACGGCCGCTGGACTGTTCGACGAAAGAGGTAGAGATCGCGGGCCCCTTCCCGGCCAGCTAGGCGAGGCCGGCGCCGCGCAGGAACATGTAGCCGCCGAGGGCAACGAGGGCGGCGAAGAACCAGCGCATGAACGTAGCGGCCGTCAGGCGGCGGCGCAGCTTCTGTCCGGCGTACATGCCCACGACAGCCGGGAGAACTGCGAGGAACGAAGCCCAAGCCGCGTCGGCCTTGTACTGCCCGTGCACGGCGAGCGCGGTGCCGAGCGCGAGCGGACAGACGAAGGCGCTGATACCGATCGACTGCACCAGCTCTTCGCTGTCCATCTCCAGAGAGGTCAGATAGGGGAGCGATGGGATCACGAACACGCCCGTCGCGCCGCACAGCGCGCCGGTGAGCAGGCCGATGAGCGGAGAAGCCCACCGCTCGCTCTCGCGGCTGATCTGGAAGCGGCGGCCGAAGAGTCCATAGGCGCCATACGCCGCCAGCACCAGCCCGAGCGCCATGCCGGTAGCGGCGCTGTCGGTCATGAAGCGGATCGTGGCGAACGTGCCGATGAAAACGGCCACGATCATCCACGCGAAGCGCCGCAACAGCGTGCCAAGCGCCGGCCCGGCCGCCATCTGCCAGATGTTGGTCGCGAGCGCCGGCATCACCATGAGCTGCGCCGCCTGGGAGGGCGGGAGGACGATGCTAAGGATGCCCACCACCACAGTCGGCAGCCCTACGCCCACGGCGCCTTTCACGAACCCCGCGAAAAGGAACGCCATAGCGACGTAAAGCCACGGCAGGGCGGGTTCGGACAGGCGTTCCTCCACTACATATAAGGGACGCGCCGCATTCTAAGGCCAATGCCAGCAGTAGACTCCCGCGAACGACCGCTTTCGACCTAAGGTAGACATACCCCGCTCCTAGAGTTCACACCAATCTCGGAAAGGAATCGAGAACGGGCTCGAGCTGGAATGGGACGCGTGCTTGATGCCGCTATGATGTCGGCGATGGAACCGATCCTATTCCAGCGGCACAGAGTCTTCGCGAGCATCGCAGTTATGGTGCTGTTTGCCGTCGCCATAACGACGGCGGTTCTACGCATTTCAGCGCTTGAAGAAGCTGAAATCCCCGCAAGGCACGAGGCGGCGGCTCAGGAAGCCGCGCAAGTGAAGGCGGATTTTGAAGCCCACAAAGCGGCCATCAGCGCTTCGATTCTCGCCGACATCACGGGTGGAAAGTTCGACGAGGCCGACGCGTTGCTGAAGAAGTATCAACCTTTCGCGCACGGCGAGCTGGAAGCGCTCAAGGCACGCTACGACCGCGCGCGAAGAAGAGCTGGGAGCGAGAGAATCTCGGACAGAACACATGAGGGAGGGCACCAGCAATGACGAGCAGAGCAAAATGGCTGGGGGGCTTGGGCCTCGCATTTCTTCTCGGCGGCGCGGCCGGCTTCTATGGCGGCTTCAGCTTCGGCACGGGCCCTGTGCGCAGGGACTGGATATACAAGGACGCCCGGGACTTGCAGGCGGAGGTCGCCGCACTCCGACACCTAAGGAAAAGCGAGAACGAGAGGGCGATCGAGATGCTCGAGTCGCGACTCGATGCTCAGGTGCTCCTGTTCGTGCCCGAGGAGCCTTACAGGTTTCTCACCCCGCGTGAAACCTCCATGCTCCACAAGGCGATCAGCGACATGCGGGACTACCGCTCCGAGTACCCCTTCCAATCCAAGCTCCTTGGAAACGCAGTCCGTCAAGCGCTTGCTAACGACCCTTATAAATAGGCTGCGTGCGCTCGGCGCTAAAAAGGCCGAGCGCGCGGTAGCGGCCGAAGGCAGCTTCATCTGCTCGGTGTGCCCTAAGGAGGCGGGCCGACTCATGCTTCTGGGCAATGCTTTCGCGCCCCAGCTCAGCCGCCATAGCTTCACGAGTGCGATGGTCGTGGGAGTCGCGGCAGACCAGTTCGAGGACGTCCGACGCGCCATCGACATGCGCGACGCCAAGGCGTTGTATGCACTGGACCTCGAATACGCGCCCTTTTTCTGCCCTCGCTGCAACGCCGTTTACTGCGGCGCCCATTGGGTGAAATGGGACGTGTTCGACGACGACAATCCTCGCTACCACGATTCGGTTCGAGGGCGGTGTCCAAGCGGGCACGAGCGCATGCTCGAAGACTGACTCCTCTCTTGCCTGTCCGCTCTTGGCCGATATCAGACACAATGACCGCTAACCACCCAAAGCGGACGTTGATCATCCTCAGCGGGAAATCTTTACTCGGTGCATATTTGACGGCGGTTGTCGGCGGCTGCGCGTTGCCGCCAGTCGCTCACACACAGCCGCCGGTCGAAGTACCCTCGGCACCAGCGGACGCCGCGAAGGAAATCGTATTGCCCTATGCGCCGCCGGCGATGAAGGTGTTTGTCCCGCCTGCTTTGCCGCCGACGCAGCCGCGCGTTGTAACCAACGGCGAGAGGACCGAACGCAAGATCGCGTTGACGTTCGATGCGTGCTCGACGCGCCAGCCGAGCTACTACGACGAAAGAGTGACCAAGGTGCTGGTCGACAAGGGTGTGCGTGCCACCGTGTTCCTGGGCGGCAAGTGGGTCGAGGAAAACGCGGACCACGCGCGGTACCTTGCGTCGCTGCCGCAGTTCGAGCTCGGCAACCACACCTTCCTGCACCCGCACCTCACTCGAGTCGGGGACTCACGCGTTCGCGACGAGCTCGCCTGGACTCAGGCAGCCGTCTACACGGTGACCGGCCGGCAGCCGCTGCTCTTTCGCGCGCCTTACGGAGAATACGATCAGCGCGTCGTCCGGCTTGCGGCGGACGCCGGCCTGACGACCATTCAATACGACGTGCCCTCCGGCGACCCGGACGTGCACTTCACGAAAGAGCTGTTGCTCAAGAACGTCCTGCAACACGCGCGAGCAGGCTCGATCGTCGTCATGCACATCAACCGCCGGGGCTGGCATACGGCCGAAGCCCTGCCGGACATCATCGATGCGCTCCGCGCAAAAGGCTTCACCCTGGTCACGGTCGGCGAGCTGCTGGCGAAGATCGCGGGTGATTCGATGCCGGGGGATTGAGTGAGTGCCGCGGCGACTAAAGTTAGGATTGTCTAAGGGAGAATAGCGATCATGCAGAGAAGAAGCTTCGTGCTCTCGAGCTTTGGGTTGCTTGCGGCCAGTGCCGTTCATCGAAACATCGCATTCGCGCGAGCTGCAGCTCCGCAAGGAAAATGGGTCAAGCTCGCGCCAGTTCCGCGCGCGAACGGGGAGATTCTCGGAATAGCGGTCAACGGAAAGCTCTATGCATCGCAGGGCCTGCTGCCAGGATTCAAGCCGGCGGGCCTTCTGTATGAATACGACCCGGCCGCAGACTCCTGGAGCGAAAAGAAGGCGATGCCCCATCCCGTGCATCACGCGGCGGTGACGGCGCACAACGGGAAGATGTATTTGTTCGGCGGGTTCGATTTGCCGCCGTCGGGGCCGCCGGGATGGAATCCGGTCGCCGATGCGTGGGAGTACGACCCGGCGAACGACAGCTGGAAGCTGCTTGCACCAATGTCTACGGCGCGCGGCGGGTGCAGTGCGGCAGTAGTAAGCGGGAGGATCTACGTGATTGGCGGGGCGGGGCCCGTGAGCGGGGCGAGCTCGCCCGTGATCCGGCCCCGGCAACCGCAGCAGTCCTTCGGCACGGTCGAGGAATACGATCCGGCAACGAACGCGTGGCGCACACGGGCCCAGATGCCCACGCCTTGCAACCATTTCGGCTGCGAGGCGGTGAACGGCAAGATCTATGCGATCGGCGGCCGGCTGAGCGGGGCGTTCATCATCGGCTTTCCGGGAAACACCGCTCTTGTCCAGGTCTACGATCCGGCCACCGATTCGTGGGCTACGAAGGCGCCGATGCCGACTCCGCGCAGCGGGCTAAATACCGCTCAGTTGAACGGCGTCATCTACGCGGCGGGTGGCGAGGTGCAAGACCAGCAGTACCTGGCAGCGTTCAAGGCTTTCGAAGCCTACGATCCGGAGAGCGACACATGGTGGCAGTTGCCCTCCATGTTGCTGCCGCGGCACGAATGCATCATGGCTGCTGTCGGAAACCGGATCCATGTCGCGGGCGGCTCGGTGCAGTCAGCGATTGTTCCGCCACCGAGGGGCGTGAGCTTCGATACGGACGCGCATGAAGCGTTCGAAGTGGCGTCCTCATAGAGGGTCGGCAATAGCGAACGTGGCGATGCCCGCTTCTGGCCGAAAGCGGAGATGTGTGATGTCACGCCCGCAAAGGCGTGATCTTCAAATTCAAAAGTAGTTTCCTGACAGGCGTGGGTACGGCAGCGCCCTTCGCATCTTCGAGGTCGATCCACATGCGGCCGGACTCTTCCGCGCCACGCGTGACTCGCCGCACATCGCAGGCGAGAGGTTGGATCTGAAGGTTGAAGTGGCTGAAGCCGTGCTCGAGGGGTTTCAGCTTCTTGATGTCGGCAACTTCGCAGCCGAAGGCGGTTCGGCAATGAGCTTCAACATTTTTCGAGATCACTTCCGGAAAGGTCCATAGGCCGCCCCAGAGGCCGGAGGAGGGGCGGCGTTCCATAAGGATGCTGCCTTTGTGGAGGAGGAGAAGCCAGGTAGCGCGCTTTGTCGGCAGGGCTTTCTTCGGGCGCGCGGCGGGGATGTCTGCCACGCGGCTCTTTTTTCTTGCTACGCAATCTTTGCGGACCGGGCAGGCGTCGCAGCGGGGATTGGCTTTTGTGCAGACCGTTGCGCCGAGATCCATCATGGCCTGGGTGTAGACCTCGATGCCGTTTTTCGGCAAGAGCTTTTCCGCCAGCTCCCACAGGCGAGTCTCGACGGCGGGTTCGCCGGGCCAGCCTTCGATGCCGAAGGAGCGCGCGAGGACGCGCTTTACGTTGCCGTCGAGGATCGCGGAGCGCTCGCCGAAGGCGAAGGCGGCGATGGCGGCGGCGGTGGAGCGGCCGATTCCTGGAAGCTGGGAGATTTTGTCCGCCGTATCAGGAAACTGTTTTAATTTTTGAATTTCCTGAGCAGCAAGAAGCAAATTCCGGCCGCGCGCGTAGTAGCCGAGGCCGCTCCAGAGCTCCAGCACCTCCTCCTCGGAGGCACCAGCGAGGGCGGTGACGTCGGGAAAGCGTTTCAGGAAGCGCTCGTAGTACGGGATGACGGCGGCGACCTGGGTCTGCTGCAGCATGATCTCCGAGAGCCAGATCCGGTAGGGGTCGGTCGTGCCCTGCCACGGCAGCGCCTGGCGGCCATGGCGGGGATGCCAGGCGATCAGGGCGGCGGCGAATTTCGACATAGTAAGATTCTAGTCGCCCATGCTGGCCTTCATTCTGCGCCGCCTCGCGCAAGCCGTGCTCGTGATGCTCGCGGTGGGGCTGATCGCGTTCTCGCTGTTTCGCTTCGTCGGCGATCCGGTGCTCATCATGCTCGGCCAGGACGCGACGCCCGAGCAGCGCAAGGAGCTGACGCGCTCGCTCGGCCTCGACCGGCCGTTCTACGTGCAGTACGCGAGCTTTCTCCGCAACGCGCTGCACGGCGAGTTCGGCCTGAGCCTGCGCCAGGTGCAGCCGGTCTCCAGGCTCATCGTCGACCGGCTCCCCGCGACGCTCGAGCTCTCCTTCGTCGCGGCGTTCTTCGCGCTCGCCGCGGGCATCCCGATGGGCGTCTACACGGCGCTGCGGCGCAAGTCGTGGCTCTCGCACGTCCTGCTCGCGGTGTCGCTGCTCGGGGTGTCGCTGCCGACCTTCCTCATCGGCATCCTGCTGATCCTCGTGTTCTCGGTGCAGCTCGGCTGGCTGCCCTCGTTCGGCCGCGGCGAGACGGTGATGCTCGGCTGGTGGAGCACCGGCTTTCTCACCGCCTCGGGCCTGAAGGCGCTGATCCTGCCCTCGATCACGCTCGGCCTTTTCCAGATGACGCTGATCCAGCGCCTCGTGCGCTCGGAGATGCTGGAGGTCCTGCGCAGCGACTACATCCGCTTCGCGCGGGCGCGCGGGCTGAGCGACCGGGCGGTGTATTTCGGGCACGCCCTCAAGAACACCCTGGTGCCGGTCATCACCATCACCGGGCTGCAGCTCGGCGCGATCATCGCCTTCGCCATCATCACCGAGACGGTCTTCCAGTGGCCCGGCATGGGCCTGCTGTTCATCCAGGCGGTGAGCTTCGCCGACGTGCCGGTGATGGCGGCCTACCTGTGCCTGATCGCGCTGTTTTTCGTGATCATCAACCTGACGGTCGATCTGCTCTACTATGCGGTCGACCCCCGCCTTCGCGTCGAGCCCCGATGAACGCCCCCGTCAAAGCGCCGCTTTCCCCCGTCGAGCACATCCGCGGCTACCACGCCGAGCTGAGGGAGGTGCGCCGCGACCTGCACGCGCACCCCGAGCTCGCGTTCGAGGAGAACCGGACCTCTTCGATGGTGGTGGAGTACCTGAAAAAATTCGGCATCGAAACCCACACCGGCCTCGCCAGAACCGGCGTTGTCGGCGTCATCAAGGGAAAAAAGCAGGGCAGCGGAAGAAGCGTGGGCCTGCGCGCCGACATGGACTGCCTGCCGATGCATGAGACGGGCAACCTGCCCTATCGCTCGCAGCACGAAGGCCGGATGCACGCCTGCGGCCACGACGGCCACACCACCATGCTCCTCGGCGCGGCGCGCTATCTCGCCGAGACGCGCAACTTCGACGGCACCGCCTACCTCATCTTCCAGCCCGCCGAGGAAGGCGGCGGCGGCGGACAGGTGATGGTGCAGGAGGGCCTCTTCGAGCGCTTCCCGGCGAACGAGATCTACGCGCTGCACAACTGGCCGATCATGCCGCCGGGCATCATCGCGGTGCGCCCCGGCCCGATGATGGCGGCCACCGACGAGGTCCGGATCAAGGTGCGGGGCAAGGGCGGCCACGCCGCCATGCCCCAGCTCGCGGTCGATCCCGTGGTCGCCGCCGCGCACATCATCACCGCGCTGCAGACCATCGCGAGCCGCAACGCCGATCCGCTCGACGCGATCGTGGTGAGTGTCTGCTCGATGGCCACCAGCCAGATCGGCGCGTTCAACGTCATCCCGGAGGCGGTCGAGCTCGTCGGCACGGTGCGCAGCTTCAAGCCCGAGACCCGCGATCTGGCCGAGCAGAAAGTCAAAAGCATCGCTTCGAAAATCGCGGAAGCGCTCGGCGCCACCGCCGAGATCGAGTACAACCGCGGCTACCCTGCGACCGTGAACAGCGCGCGCGAGGCGGCCTTCGCGGCGCGGGTCGGCGAGCAGGTGTTCGGCAAGGGCAAGGTGATGACCGAGGTCGATCCGACGATGGGCGGCGAGGACTTCTCCTACATGCTGCAGGCCGTCCCGGGCGCGTATGTCTGGCTCGGCCAGGGCGGCGGCCCCGGCGGCTGCTTCCTGCACAATCCGAACTTCGACTTCAACGACGAGGTGATCCCGCTGGGCGCCGGCTATCTGGCGGCGCTGGTCGAGGAATCGCTGCCGCTCAAATAAGGGACAAGGGGGAACTATGAGGAAAGTACTGGTTGCAGTTTTAAGCGTTTTTTTTCTGGCAAACCCCGGCTACGCCGCAAGCCTGCGCTGGGCGGCGCAGAACGACATCCTGACGCTGGATCCGCACTCGCAGAACCACGCCACCACGCACTCGATCATGCAGCACACCTACGAGGGCCTCACGCGCTACACCAGGGACTACAAGATCGAGCCCTGCCTGGCGGTGAGCTGGAAGGCGCTCTCGGACACGCATTGGCGCTTCAGCTTGCGCAAGGGCGTGAAGTTCCACGACGGCTCGCCGTTCACGGCCGACGACGTGGTGTTCTCGTTCGGGCGGATCAAGCAGCCGCAGGGGACCAACCAGGTGTACGTCACCGGCATCAAGGAAGTGAAGAAGATCGACGACTACACGGTCGACTTCCTCCTCGAGGGCCCCACCCCGATCCTGTTGCGCAATATCGTCGACTTTCGCATCATGAGCAAAGCCTGGGCGGAGAAGAACAACTCGCAGAACGTCCAGGACTACGCGAAGCGGCAGGAGATCTACGCCTCGCGCAACGCCAACGGCACCGGCCCCTATCTCATCAAGAGCTGGGAACCCGACAAGCGCATCGTGTTCGCCGCCAACAAGGACTGGTGGGACAAGCTCGAGGGCAACGTCACCGACGTCGTGTACACGCCGATCAAGTCCGACCAGACGCGCGTCTCGGCGCTGCTCTCGGGCGAGGTCGATCTGGTCACCGACCTGCCGACGCAGGACGTCGAGCGCCTGAGGAAGGCGCCGGACCTGAAGGTGCTCGACGGCATCGAGGTGCGCACGATCTTCATCGGCCTGGACCAGCACGACGACGAGCTCAAGTACTCGAGCGTCAAGGGCAAGAACCCCTTCAAGGACGTGCGCGTGAGGAAGGCGCTCAACATGGCCGTCGACCGCGAGGCGATCCGCCGGGTCACGATGGGCGGCCTGTCGGTGCCGGCGGGCATCATGGTCGCCCCGGGCGTGCACGGGTACTCCAAGCAGATCGACCTCGTCACGAAGTACGACGTCGCCGGCGCGAAGAAGCTGCTCGCCGAGGCGGGCTACCCGGAGGGCTTCGAGTTCGCCCTCGACTGCCCGAACAACCGCTACGTGAACGACGAGAAGGTCTGCCAGGCGCTGGTCGCGATGTGGGCGCGGGCGGGACTGCGGGTGCGGCTGAACTCGATACCCTTCGCCAACTTCATCCCGAAGATCCTCAACTTCGACAGCAGCGCCTATATGCTCGGGTGGGGGGTGGCGACCTTCGATGGGCTCTATACGCTGCAGTCGCTCGTGCGCACCAAGACTACGGGCGCGGACGGCAGCTTCAACCTCGGCCGGATCAGCGACCCCAAGCTCGACAACACGATCGACGCCATCAAGATCGCGACCGATCCGGCGGCGCGCGACGCGCTGCTGAAGGAGGGCCTGGAGAGGACCCGCGACCAGGCCTACTACGTGCCGCTGCACCATCAGATGCGGCCCTGGGCGATGAAGAAGAACGTCACCATCCCCTACAGCCCGGACGACCGGCCGGGCTCGCGCTTCGTGAAGATGAACTGACTTTTCCGCCGCAAGAATTGTTTCTCAGAAAAATCTGGAACCATGACCTGGCGTGGAGCTTTCGCCGCTCGCCGGTCACCATCGTCGCCGCGCTGCTGACGCTCGCCTGCGTCGGCGGCGCGCTGTTCGCGCCCTGGC